>Ga0079303_10000375_pt1 | contig 10715 bp, 7 predicted proteins | sample Methanogen_OWC_FD_77073 | JGI IMG/M metagenome (GOLD analysis project Ga0079303, IMG submission 77073) | Enriched soil microbial communities from Old Woman Creek wetland in Ohio, USA - Methanogen_OWC | ecosystem: Environmental > Terrestrial > Soil > Wetlands | place: USA: Ohio | collected...
CATAGACGAACGAGTTGTGCCGCTGGAACGGATCGAGGTTTACAGCGACAAGAACATGGTTTTCCCCCAGGCTCTTGCCGTAGAAAAGAATGTGCTCGTTCTCCGCCTTGTAGAACCGCAGATTATCATACTCCTGCATGGCGGGATTTTCGTGCCGGATACGATTCAGGCGGGTGATGAGGTCCTTGATATTGCCAGGCCTGTTCCAGTTGCGGAACCTGACCTCATACTTGTCTGAATTGAGATATTCTTCCTTGTTCGGGATCGGATCGCCTTCGCAAAGTTCGAAGCCCTGGAAGATTCCGTATACGGAAGAGAGTGTGGCAGCCAGGACGGCTCTGATTTTATAAGCCGCTTTGCCGCCCTTCTGAAGAAATGTCGGAAAGATATCAGGCGTGTTCACAAAGAGATTAACACGCATGAATTCAGCAACTGGATACGTTGTCAGTTCAGTGAAATACTCGATGATCTCCTGCTTGAAGTTCCGCCAGGTGAAATACGAGTAAGACTGTGCAAAACCAAGCTTGGCAAGGGCTTTCATCACTTTCGGCCTTGTAAAGGCCTCGGCGAGGAAAATCACATCAGGATACTCGGACTGAACCCCGGCAATCACCCATTGCCAGAAGTTAAAAGGCTTCGTATGCGGGTTGTCGACCCGGAATATACGGACCCCCTTCTTCGCCCAGAATAGGAATATCCGCTTGAGTTCATTCCACAATCCCTCACGATCGGCTGATTCGAAATTGATCGGATATATATCTTCGTACTTTTTTGGAGGGTTCTCGGCATACTTGATCGTTCCATCGGGCCTGACGCTGAACCAGTCTTTATGCTCATTCAGATAAGGATGATCGGGAGAGCAGTTGACCGCGAAATCGAGTGCGATTTCCAGCCCGGATTCATGCGCGGACTTGACCAGATGCTCAAATTCCTTCATGGTGCCGAGACTCGGTTCAACGGCATCATGGCCACCTTTTTCGCTGCCGATCGAATACGGACATCCCGGATCGGCAGGCAAACATTTCAGGCTGTTGTTCGGCCCCTTCCGGTTCGTATGCCCGATCGGATGGATAGGCGGAAAATAGAGGACGTCGAATCCCATGGTTTTTATTTCGGGCAGCCTGGCCTCGACATCCTTGAACGTGCCGCTCTTTCCGGCTTCGAAAGCACACGAGCGCGGAAAACATTCATACCAGGAAGCAAACCGGGCCGCGATTCGATCGACCCACAGCGGGTAAACCCGATCAGAAATCACCCGGGTCACGGGGTCGGCATGCCGCGACAGAACCTCAATCAGCCCGGGGGCAAGCAGGACCGACGCGCGGCTTTCATCCGTCTTTGCGGCTTCGGCAGCCTTCAAAGCTTCGCGTATCATCGGCTGCTCGATTCTGGGCAGCCACTTGAAGAACCTTCTGGCAAGCTCGATTCCTTCGAGAAGATCGCTGGCGTGGTCGACCTTTGCCTCGACCTTTTTCCGCGTATCGGATGCCCAGGAGCCATAAAAATCGCAGAATGCCTCGATCGCATACTCGTGCGCGCCGATTTCCGTAACCGTAAAGCGGCCCTGCCAGATATCCAGCCCGGGATTCACACAGCGCATCGGGTTACGATGCCACTCCTTCGCGCCTTTTTTCCTGTCGAGAAGCCACACGACAATCTGATCATGACCGTCGCGAAAAACATCGGCCGTCACCTCGACGAAATCCCCGGCTTCCCGCTTGATCGCATACCGGCCGTCATCAACCGCCGGTCTCACATTTTCAATGAGAATCCGAACCGGTTCCGGAAACTGAACCATTTTCACTTCTCCTTGCATATTGAGCGATACATATCTAATGTCTGATGCGCGATGCTGGTCCAGCTGAACATATCCTCGACGCGCTTTCGCCCTTTCAGTCCCATGGCTGTGCGTTTCTTCCCGTCTGACATGAGCTCACTCAGTCTGGCGGCCAGATCTCTGGAAAACGCCGGCGGGTCCAGCGGTTCAAAGGGACTCTGATCCATCTGCCGCAGGGATACGAGATATCCGGTATCCCCGTCGACCACGACTTCCGGAATGCCTCCCACGGCGCTCGCCACGACCGGAACTTCGCAGGCCATCGCTTCCAGATTGATGATGCCAAACGGCTCGTAAATGGATGGGCAGCAGAAAACAGCCGCATTCGAATACAATTCGATCAGCGTCGGCCTGTCGATCATCTCGCGAATCCAGAAAACGTTTCCTCGGGTTGCGGCAACACGCTCAACCCCCTGTTTCATCTCTTCGCCGATTTCAGGTGTATCGGGAGCGCCGGCGCAAAGCACAACGGGAATCTTTGGGTCGATGTGAGGCAGCGCGTTTACGAGGTGAATGATCCCCTTCTGTCTGGTGATGCGGCCCACAAATAGGATATAAGGCTGTTCAGGCACGCCAAGCCGCTCTAAAAGAGCTCGGGAACTTGTTTTGCGAAACTCTTCGATATCTATTCCATTGTGGATGATATGTATTCGTTTGGGATCGACCTGGAAGAATTTCAGGATGTCCGCTTTTGTGCCCTGGCTGACAGCAATCAGGGCATCCGCCATCTCGATCGCCGTCTTCTCGACCCAGCATGAGAAGTCATACCCGTTGCCAAGCTGTTCGCGCTTCCACGGCCGAAGCGGCTCGAGAGAGTGAGTTGTCAGAACAAGAGGGATGTTGTAATTGAGTTTCGCCCAGATACCTGCCATGTGGGTATACCAGGTATGGCAGTGAACCAGATTCGCATCGATCTCCGAGCCGACGAATCCAAGATCGCGGTCGAGCGTCGTCATGACGCCCTTCAGCTCCTTCGGAACTCGGCTGTACGAGTCACGCGGCTGGTATCCCTGCACTTTCAGCCGCCCGGTTTCGGAGTCCTGATCGCCGTAGCAGCGCACATCAACATCGATCATTCTTGCCAGTTCGCGTGTCAGATACTCGACATGAACGCCGGCGCCTCCATAGACATATGGGGGATACTCATTCGTCAGAAATAATGCTTTCACACATTCCCTCCTGAACACGCTTTTTTGTGATCTGCCCGAGTATTCTGACTCGCTCTCATGTACCTTGTCAACCGATGCGACTCAAACAAAAACCCCGGAAGCATTCTTCCGGGGTTTTCGTTTTTCCTGATTTGTGATTACTTGTTACCCTTGGCTTTCAGTTCATCAAAGGCAGCCTTGGCTTTGTTCATCTCAGTCGCTATCTTTACGGAATCTTCCTGGCGGCCCTGCTTTACGAGTTCATTGTAAAGGTTATAGAGTTCCTGATACCGGGCATAAGCAAGCTGAACTTCAGACTCGTAGGTCCCAATCTGCGTGGCATCGCCCGAAATCGTGATTCCATCTTGATTGCCCGTAACCGTGTCGGAAGTCTGGCTGGTCTGATCCCCGATCGTCACGCTGCCGTCAACAACGGTCTGACCACCAATCGGATTTATCCCCGTAGGCATCGCAATCTCGGCAGTCCCGTTCTGGTTGTCCTTGCCGAAGAGTCCGGCGATCTTGTGAGCTGCCAAGTTTCCGAGATATCCACCGACCATGCCACCGATGATGGTGCCAAAAGGCGGGAAGATCGCAGAACCAAGCATTGCGCCGACTGTCGAACCAACGGTCTGACCTGCAACTCCGATCCAGTCGATCCGCTTGAAGGCTTCCTTGATGGAAAACTTACCGTTCTTCAGATCACCGGCAAGATAGGAACCCACCGAGCCGCCGACGATGGAACCGAAGGTCGGAGCCAGAGCACCGAGGAATCCGCCGACAACCGGGACTGCCGTGAGGAACGGCACGAAGAACGAACCTGCAGCCGCACCGGTGACTGACCCGACGACGCCGCCAGCAAACTCAGCCGAACAAACGGTCTTGAGAGCCTTCTTGGCGCTGGGCTTCTCACCACGCATGATCTGGGTAGCAAGGTCGACACCCACGGTGATACCGGCAGTTACAAGAAGATTTTTGGCGCTGAAGCCTGATTTGAGGCTGTCCTTCACGTTCTGGACGCCCTGATTTGTCATTGATTTGCCTGCGTCATACCCTGAATGGAAGCGATCGCCCATCTTGTCTTTGAAACTCTGCTTCCCTTCGGAGGTCTGGCCTGCCTGGCCACTCTGTTCAGACTGGCCTGCCTGCCCGACCTGGCCAACGCCATCATCCGTGGGAAGAGTTGGGTCAGAGGGATTCTGACCGGACTGACCGCTGGTCTGACCACCATCATTCGACGGAATGCCTGCTCCATCAGTGGACCCTGACTGGCCGGTCTGACCGGTCTGGCTGTTTTGGCCAGTCTGTCCGGCCTGGCCGGTTTCGCCGGTCTGAGCAGCGCCAGTCGTGGTCGAATCGCGCTTGATAAAACGGCCGGTCTCAGGATCACGGGGGTGAGCCGCAGGATCAAATGTTTTGCTGTTGCTGGTCTGAGCTGAAGCATCAGCGGGAGCCTGAGCTACCGTTCCAACATTCGAACCATCCGCAACAGACAGGGAACTGGTATTCGCCGTCTCACCACCACTGACATTCGAGGTTGAATTGTTGGTTGTAGTGTTAGCCGCATTATTCGTCGCGCTGGTCGTGGTATTGGAGTTGGTGCTCTTCACAAAACGTCCGGTAACCGGATCGCGGGCCGGAAGTTGCTTCGAAGTCTGACCCACGGTGGTCTGGGAATTCGAACTGTTCGAATTCGCCACCGTCGTCGAATTTGGAGTTGAGGTGCCGCTGTTTGAGGTATTGGCTGTGTTGGTATTTCCGGAAGCCGAGCCACTCTGGCTGGTACTGCCAGTCGAACCGGTCGTGCCGGTTGTCGCAGGAACCGCAGACTCACCAAAGACAAGCTTCACATATTGGCTCATTTCGAGCGCAACGGGCCGCCCGTTCACATAACGAACGTTATAATGAACGACCTGGGTTCCCTGGCGGACTGAAACCCACTGGCCAGGAGTCACCTGGAACTTCTGCCCCCCGACAGATACCGGGATAGTTTCCAGGGCCGTAAGTGGCGCTTCGAGAACGAAACTCGCCACCAGGACAAGACACAATAACCTGCACATGAACCTGAGCGTCTTGTTCTTCATATTCAAACTCCTTTTACAAGGTTACTTAACGTGACCATCACACTCGAAAACGACAATGTACCGATGGATATTTCCTTAAATTATAAGAAGGATTTGAAAAACCGCAAGAAATGTAGACAACTTTTTTCTGTTTCTATCGAATTTCAAAAGGAAACGAATCTATAACCGTAAGGACGCAGCTGACTGTACCGATAAAAACCGGGGATGCCGCAGAAATAAAAAAGTATCCCGTGTTGTGCAAGACGGGATACCTTGACCTCTCTCCTTGAAGCAGGATTAATCTTTGCGCTTTCTGTCCTTCGTGGTGAATCCGATAGCCGGAGCTTTCGGGTGAGCTTTGCAAAATGCCAACGCAAGGCGGGCAGCAAGCCGTGCATTGTTTTTTACCAAAGCGATATTTGCTTCGAGGCTTCTGCCCTTCGTTAAGTGATAGACGCGGTCAAGCAGGAATGGCGTTACCGCCGCTCCTTTTATTCCCTTGCTGTCAACTTCAGACAGGGCATTTTCAATTGCTCCGCTGATTGCAGCGCCTGCAAATTCATCTTCTGCCGGAATCGGATTCGCTATCAGCACACCCGAGGACAATCCTAAATCCCAGTGTGTTCTGATCATTTTCGCCAATGCTATAACATCATCAAACCTGACGGGTGCTTTTAACCCAGATTTCCGTGAATAAAAAGCCGGGAATTCATCTGTACCAAATCCGACGACCGGAACACCCGCCGTTTCCAGATATTCCAACGTTTTGGGCAGGTCAAGAATTGCCTTTGCACCCGCCGATATAACCGCCACCGGGGTACGAGCCAACTCTTCCAGATCTGTCGACACATCAAATGTATCGCTCCCGCCACGATGAACACCCCCGATTCCACCGGTTGCAAAAAAGCGAATGCCAGCCTTCGCCGAACAGATCATTGTAGCCGAAACCGTTGTTCCGCCTGTTTTCTGTTGAACAATCGCCGCAGCGATATCACGCCTGCTGACTTTTATCGGCTCCTTCGCCTTTCCCAGGTGATCAAGTTCATCCTGGGAAACCCCAATTCTGATCAAACCATCAAGAAGCGCAATTGTCGCAGGAACACATCCTTCATCACGAATAACCTGCTCAACCTCGACGGCTGTTTTTACATTTTCTGGGTAGGGCATTCCGTGAGTGATGATTGTCGATTCGAGAGCTACGACAGGAATGTTTTTCTCAAGCGCTGATTTGACTTCGCAGTTGATTTTTAGGAAGTTCATTTGAAATTCTCGCTATTATCGTTTTTTTAAAGATGTTATCAATATTATATTAGATTTTGTTTTTTTCGTCCCCTTTGGGCCAATTCGATAGGGGCAGGATTTTGAAACACAGACAAGAGTTTTTTCACACACACCGCTCACCACGGTTACTGCGAAATAGGGTGGCGCAAACTCCTCGCGTCCCGACCCCTCGATAATTTTTTCTATTCCCGTTATGACTTCCCTGGGCAATGGAGCCAAGTCGCTTCTGAAAACCGGGGTTTTACACCAAAAAACATATGTAAGATTCTGCCAGGCAGCAAGGGAAAGGCCTATGCCGTCCTCGGTGTTGCATTTGCAGCACCGGAGCCGAAGCTCGAACGCGCCCTGTTCCAGCCATCGAGCAGGGGAAGAGCATCTTGCACAAGGTGCAGCGTACACCCAGTATTTTGTTTTCTTTTCGACATGCGGAAGCGGATCATCCGTTTCCCCGACCCCAACATAGATAACCTGAGAATTTCTTTCCCCAAATGTCTGGCGTTCTTCCATGATCTCTCCTGAAGCGATGACTCAAAACCAGATGCAGATCCTACACGAACGCAACGCCTCATTCAAGAACCATTTCACCCTCCGGATAAAACACCCCACAGAGAATTACGAAATTACTTCATACCCATACAGCTCGTGGCCACGACCAGGCTGCTTACCTCTTTCCCCGCTTTAATTCTTCCGTGGCCTCTCTCGGACCTGATACCAATATAAAGACGAACCGCCCGGAAGGTGTGTCCCGAACTGCCGAATAGAATCAACCGGAACCAACAGAATAAAGACGCACGAGCCCCTGCCTCCTCTCGTGCACGTCAGGCCACCAAAAAGCGAAAGAATGCAGATACATTTGTTTCATTTCACAAAGTATGCCGCATGCCCATCGAGATATCGTGATTATATGTCGTAAATTTTTATTTATTTTTTCAGCCCCACGCCGAACCGCCACTACAGCGCCATTAGGTATTTATAAATAAACATTTATTCTATCCGCGATCCACGACAAAGATTTCTCCACCTGGCGAATACATTGAACTTCCCTTGATTACTCAAGGCTCGCCATGTGAAAGGCTCGGCCCTGTCAAAATCAATGGATCCAAAGGAATTTTTGTCTGCTGAAAACCAGAAACTCGTAAGATCCATAGATCTTACGAGTTTCTGCATGCCCAGGCCGCAGTTCTGGCCTGATGATTACTGGAGCTTCAGCGTCATACTCCCCGGCGAGCCCCTGCCTGAGTCATCAGACAGGGGTCTGGCTGCGGCCCCGGGAAGAGAGTCCACCGAGGAGGGGGAGGCTGTTTCTGTGAGGGCTGCTTCATTGCCAGGCACGCCATAAATGGGCTTGGCTTCGCTTGAAAGAGCCTTGAGAGCATCAATGAGCCTATTGAGAGATGCTGGCACCTGCTTTGAATCGCCACCGGCGCTAGGCAGTATCATCGACCTGGCTCCTGCCTCTGCCGAACGTTGCTCGCGACGGCTCTGAAGGCGAGCCAGAACGTTCTGCATGTGAGCAGGAGAAACGGATTCTGGGGTTGTCGTTTCCCTGGAGATCGCTTCAGTCTCTGAAGCAAGCTTCACGTCAGAGGCGGCAACCTCTCCAGTATCCTTACTTTCAAGGGAGTCTGGAATGCGAGAGGCACCCTCTTCAGCTTTACCAATTGCACATCCTGCAGAGCCGAGGGATTCACCGTCGGAAATGGACACAATGCGGACCATTCCGCTCTTCAGCTCGAGACGCAGAGGCTTGCTGAACCAATTCCACTCAGGGGGGATCTGTGTTTCATCTACGACCGCCACAGGGGCCTTGCGAAGCTTTCTTGTCTTTTTCACTTTTGTCGCAACATCGTGCCGTGATCCGACAGTCTGTATTACGAATTCAGGCTTTTTTCCCGTTTTCACAACCGGCACGGGAGAAACAGGCATCTGCTGCACTGCAGCCTTTTTTGAAGCCACCTCAGCAGCCTTGGTATTTTGGTCTTGGGGAATTGACTCCCTCACCTGAGGAGTAGCCGGAGGGATCGGTTCGGCAACAGGCTTGTCTTCTGTCACCTCAGGAGGTTTTGGCTCTACCGGAACCTCTAGTCTCGCTGCCGGCTTCGAAGGCTCTGCCGGTTTTCCGCTGTCGGGGGGGAGAGATGAACCACCTGGCAGGGATGGGGGGGCAATCGGCGCCTCAAGAGCGGCAGCCGAGCCTTGATAGCCCGGGCCTTCCCATGCCAGATAGGCAAGGAAGCTGCTCGAGAACAAGAGCAAAAACCCGAGTGTCAACAGGAACGGTATCCCGTTAACTTGATGAGCTTTCATCAAGCTGCATCCCCCATGGTCAGATTTTGACAGAACATCCTAAGAGGGGAAGTATATTCGCTATAACGACTTCGTCAAGGTCAATCAAGACGAAACGCCCGCATTATCATTTATTTAGTAACTCGTTCCAGATAGTCACCCGTGCGGGTGTCAACGCGCACCTTGTCACCAGCCTCAACAAAGAACGGAACGGTAACCACAAGGCCGCCTTCAAGCGTAGCCGGCTTTCCGCCCCCGCTTGCAGTGTTTCCACGCATGTTTGGTGCAGCCTCGACAACTTTCAATTCGACGGAGGCAGGGAGCTCAAGACCAATAGGCCGGCCATCATACATCTTAACAACCACTTCCATCTGTTCGATCAGAAACTTTTTCGCATCACCTACAAAATCATCATTCATTTCAATCTGTTCGTAATTCATGATGTCCATGAAGGTGTGAAGATGCTCGGTAGAATACAAATACTGCATAGTCCTGGTATCGACCTGTGCATCGTCGATCTTTTCCGTCGTCGAGAAACGCTGCTGGAAAATAGCCCCTGTCTTGATGCTCCGCAGCTTGGTCTGAGCCATTGCACGCCAGTTGCCGGGTCGAACGAACTCGACTTCCACAACCTGACAAAGTTCATTATTGAAATGAATGATCATTCCCCTGCGGAGGTCGTTGGCAATGATAGGCATAAAGAGGTCAACTCCTTGAAAGATGAGTCTAGAATCGACATAGTATATCATATTTCTTTACAAAAAAAGGCAAAAAAACTCTCTCCCTTTAAATCACAATAATGATAAACTAATTACGAATAACAATATCATATAATAATTATAAACAACAACAAAGTGATTATACACTATCTCCGTTTTCTCCTTTCCTTTCGAAAGACATATGCCGATACACATACGAGAAAGATTTCAGTTCTTCTTCGGAGGCATTCATGTTCGAGGGCATTTTGCTTGGTGTTATTCAGGGTTTAACGGAATTTCTCCCGGTTTCCAGCTCCGGGCATCTGACCATATTCCAAGCATTACTCGGAATGAAGGACCCAGACAGTAATCTGGCGCTAAGCATCATCCTTCATACAGGAACGCTCCTCGCAGTCATGTTGTATTTTCGAGCCGATCTTGCCCCCTATTTTTCTCTGAAAGGTTGGCACCCAGGCCCGCAGCGCAGAATTGCCGGGCTGGTCATCGCCGGTAGTATTCCGACGGCTCTAATCGGCCTGGGATTCAAAGACTTTTTTGAAAAGCTGTTTGCTTCGCCGCAATTTGTCTGTTTTGCACTCCTGATCACTGCCGCCCTGCTCTTCACAGCTGATCGCCGGACGGCAGTTCAGACGTCTGAAATCAGCACGAATCAACCAGCAGGCGAACTGACCATGAGCACGCTCTCATTTACCTCCGCCCTCATCATCGGTATCGCTCAAGGTTTTGCCATTACTCCCGGCATCTCACGGTCGGGCTCAACAATCGCTGTAGCAATGCTCCTTGGAGTTGCCGGTCCCGAAGCCGCGAAATTCTCCTTCCTGCTCATGATGCCAGCAGTGGGCGGAGCAACCCTTCTCGAACTGAAAAAGATATTTAAATCCGGCATTCCAGCTGATTTGGATTTGACCGGAGCTGCCATCGGAGGCGCATTCAGTTTCATGACAGGTCTTCTCGCACTCGGGCTGCTGATGTATATCCTCAGGCAACAGAAGTTGCGCTACTTCTCTTACTACTTGGTTGTCTTATCCCTGGTGGCCTTTATCACTCTTCGCCTGACCGGAGCGGCATCATGAAAGAAAAGAAAATCCTCATTCCCGACGGACGCGTCGCGCCCCGGAAGCCGTCTCCTGGACGCAAACAATTTTCTCACGGCGGCAGGCCGCAGGTCGTCATTTCTTCTCGACAGAGAAACGAAGCAATTGGTCTGGTCCTCCTCGGATGCAGCGCATTTTCGCTCTCCCTCCTGCATTATCTGAACACATCCAAAGCAGTGAGTGCCATTTCCACGCTCTCTGTCTATCTCGGTGTCGGGATCTACATCATTCCCCTTTTCATAGGTATCTGGGGCGTGCAACGATTTCTTGACCGCACGTTCGAGAAT
>Ga0079303_10000376_pt1 | contig 10694 bp, 9 predicted proteins | sample Methanogen_OWC_FD_77073 | JGI IMG/M metagenome (GOLD analysis project Ga0079303, IMG submission 77073) | Enriched soil microbial communities from Old Woman Creek wetland in Ohio, USA - Methanogen_OWC | ecosystem: Environmental > Terrestrial > Soil > Wetlands | place: USA: Ohio | collected...
AGCCTTTCGAGGCGCGCTTCGGATTCGAGCGTGAGTTTTTTGAGGACGTCGTCGTAGGAAACGGTCTTTGCGCCGTCGGCCTGAAGAGAGGTTTTCTTTTTGGCGGAATAAGATTTCAGAATTTCCTGAGTGCGGGAATTGAAATTTTCCCTTGAAGTGACCTGCGTATTCATTTGTAAAACCCCCAAATATATATTTTTATGTATTTTTATGAACCTAATATCGGAAGAAATTTCGAAAAATTTATACCGGGGGAAAACTTATTTAGATGTAAGGTTATATTACATTATGAATAAAAGGAATTGACTCGCTGCCGCGTTCCGGTAAAATCCGTAGCGGATGGCGCAAGGGTGGGCGCTTTTGAGCGCGGCTCCGGCTTTTATTCAGGCCGGGCTTGAGAAAAAAGGGATTTCCGTCCACAAAATGTCGCGATAGTGCTTTTCATGAATCGGCCGCGGGACGAGTTTCGGCGCGCGCCGGTGTCGCGTTAATTCTGCCGCATTCGTGCGCGCCGTCAAATCTTGAGCAAATAGTTTTTCGCCACGAAAATGAGCGTGCCGACGAGGCCGCCGACTATGGCGCCGTTTATCCGGATATATTGAAGGTCTTCGCCCACCCTGTCCTCGATCTGTTCGACGAGGTCGTCGTCGTTTATCGCTTCGATATTTTCCTTTACGATCTGGCCGATCTCGGGATGGTATTTATCGAGCAGTTCCAGAAGCCTGGCGCGAGCCCACTCGTTGAAAGCGTCCTTTTTCGCGCCTCCGGTTCCGATCTCGCCCGCCGCGGTCTTCGCGGTTTCGGCCAGAAAATCGGCTATCGCGGGTTTTTTCGCCTCGGCGTGGGAGGCGATCAGCGCCGGTATGTCGAGCTTGTTGACGGCCGCGCCGAAAAGCGCGTTCGGAAGCGCTGTCAGTTTTTCATTTCCGCGTAACTTTTCGATCATATTGCCGAACGATCTGTTGAGCTGCCGGCATATCTCGTGGGACGGATCGAACCTCGCTTCGCCTATCTCGGTCTGCATGGCGCGGACGAGTTCGGCCGCTATCGATTCGTAATTGAGAACGCCGATCATTTCGCCGAAATCGACGGCAGTCTTGACGATTTCGTATTTTTCGGAATACGAAAGCACGATTTTTTTGATCTTGTCGGCCACCACGAAATTGGTTTCCGGCATCACAATCCACGATTCGGCCTCGTTTAAAAGAAGCGTCCTGAAATTGTCGTAATTGCCTTCGAGAGATAGCGTCAGCGGACCGACGAAATCGACGCCCTTGATCTTTTCGTTGACCGCGGCGATGACCTCCATGATCGCCTCCTGCGAGTTTTTGATGCCGTTGACGGCCCTTTCGGCCAGATCATCCGCGAGCGATTTAATTTGCCCCGAACTGGCCGGGTCGTTCGCCATGGCGGCGACCTGCGCCGCGAAATCGACGCCTTCGAGCTTGCGCTGGATGGCTTCTCGGGTGAGCCATTGCGTTTCGAGCATGTCGACTATCTTGCCGGTGATCTTTACCCGGTTTTTCTTGATGATGGAAGTGTGCGGTATCGGAAGGTTCATCGGGTGCCTGAAGAGGGCGACGACGGCGAACCAGTCGGCGAGCCCGCCGATCATGGCGGCCTCGAAGAAGGCGTGCGCGATCCTGACCGCTTCGTGCGGCGATTTCAGGGTCAGAAGGAAGCCGATCATGGCCGCGACGAGCGACGCGGGAGCAAGGTATGTGACGTTAAAGTATTTTTTCATAGCTGAAGATTGGAGAATCAACGTCCTTTCGATTTTGGCAATTATATATCATGACACGATTTTTTTCAAGGCGATACGCGCGCAATTTTTGGCCGCTCGCGGCGAGAATAAAACGGGGCCGCCATTTCGGACAGCCCCGTTTTATTCTCACGATTGAATTTATTTTTTATTTTTTGACTTTCAGCGCGCGGTTGTTGAGGTCTTCGAGGGCGGTTATCCTGTCTTTCAATTTGGCGAGCAGCTCGGGGTTCTGTGCGGCCTCGTAACGGAGCTTGTCGAGGACCTCCTTGATTACGCCCGAGAAGCCGGCGAGTTTTTGGCTGTCGATTTCGCCGAAGTAGGAGATGAAATGATCGGTCGAAGCTTCGATTTTTTCAGGCGCGTAATCGAATTCGTCGAGAAGCCTTTTCGATACTTCGTCGGCGCGGATCGACGTGCTGATGACCGCCGAGTCTTCATTTTCTCCGTCTTTTGGCTGAGCCTGGTTCGCGCTTTCTGAAATGTCGGTCATCTCTTCGGAAAGGTCTTCGAACCTTTTCTTGGAGGACTTGCTCAACCAGTAAACGACGTTGTAATTGTAGGTTTCGGTCTGGGGATCGGGGCTGTAGCTGTATATGTGGAAGCATCCCCACACGGCAATCTTTCCGCCCGAAGGAGTTATTTCGGCGGCGTCCATTACGACCGGGGTTCCCTTGGGATAAATCACGCCGTCGCCTTTTTTATCGGAGTCGATGTTGAATGTGTTCTCGTCGCCGTAGCATATCGGGATTATGGTCTTGTCGGCGGCCGTTATGGGCTTCATTTTCGCGTTGAGCATCGAAGCAGTGCTTCTGAATATGACCTTTTTCACGTCGGCGGCGATTATTTTCGGGCTGAACAGGTGGGCGAATATAAGGTAGGGCACCTGGCCGCCGGTGGGGCTGTTGACGGGGTCGAGGACTTCGTCGGCGTTGAGCCTGATGTTCGAGCCGACCTGTTCGAGGACTTTATTGATGGTTTGAGGATTGTTGTTGCCGCCGAAATCGCATCTGCCGATCATGAGAAGGCTCGATCCGGAGTTGACGAATTTTTTGATGACGGCGAGTTCGGCCTGGTTGATTCCCGCTTCGCTCGTCGACGGTTCCGAGATTACGAGGACGGCCGCGCCTTCGAGGGCGGAGGCCGTGAGGCGTTCCGTAAGGGTGACTACCTCGAAGCCGTGGTTGTAAAGGGACATCTTGAAGTTTTCGATATTGTTTTTCTGGTAGTTGTCGTGCGCCAGATCTATAACTACGCGCCTTCTGGTCGAAGTGAGCGCGATAGACGAAACGGCGATGATCTTGCCCGAGGGATCGGTTAGAGTGGCGAAAATTTCGTAGGCCTTGCTTAATTTCGGGGTCCATCCGAAAGTGGCCTTGGAGGTCTTGACCGGCGCGGGGGTGCCGATGACGTTGGATTGGGCGATGCTGTCTTCGTAGAGAGTGACCTTCGATTTTTCGGGGGCGCCCGCTACCGTGGCGAAAATCGAGACCGGTTCGAAAATTATGGGGTTTTTGGGATTGGTCGCCAGGGTGATCGAAGCCGCCGTACCGGACGCTTCGACGGTCTGGAACGTTCCGCTTCCGCTCACCGGCGGGTTCTGGTCGTCCTTTATGGGGGATTCGAAGTTGAAGCTGTAGGCGGTTCCCGGCTTCAGGCCGCTGAGCGTGATTTTGTGGTACATGGCCAGATCGGCGGACTGTTTGGTCTGGGCGACGGCTGAACCGGCCGAGTATTTGACTTTTGACGCCGACATGTGGGTGGTCTGCCATTCTATCGTGGCGGAATAAGGCGTAATGTTGGTGACTTCGGGGCCCGTCACGAGGGCGTTCGGAGTGTTGCTGGAAGAGAAATGCGGCGTGACGCCGTCGGTCCAGTGCTCGATCGTTTTGTCTTTATCGGTGCGGTAAACGGTCTTGCTGTAAAATTCGATATTCTGAACCGTGGTCGGCGACGGGTGTTTGAACTGGTTTTTGTCGCCGCAGGAGATGATGGAGACCGGCGCCTTGATCTTGGCGAGGAATTCGGGCAGCGACGAAGTCGACGAGCCGTGATGGGCGGCTTTGTAAATGAAGGCCTGGAGAAGCGCGGCTGGATTTCCGGCAATGATCTCGTTTTCGGCTTCTTTTTCGGCGTCGCCGGAGAACAGATAAGACATTTCTTTATATTTAACATTTAAAACTACTGAAAAATTATTGAGGTTTTCTTCTGCGCCCGTGCCGGTAGTCGTGGCGCCGTCGTTTTCCTTGGGCTTTTTGACGTCGATAAGAAAAGGATTGGATTCGAGGACGGGGGCGCTTTTTTCCTGTGAGCGTATGGTAGGAACCGAATTGGTGGACGCGGCCATTGAGCCGGTGGACCACGCCTTCGGCGGATGGAGGACGGTGGCTTCGATGCCGTCGCCGAAATCGAGCTTGTCGCCTCTCCAGAGTTTGTAGACGGGAATGCCTTTCTGCTTGAGTTTTTTCATGATGTTATCATATAAAAGCGATACGGAGGGCTTATTCTCATAGACCGCGCCGATCTGGACCTTGTCGATGAGCGCGAGCATGCCGCCGATGTGGTCGGCGTGAGCGTGTGAGATGATGAACATATCTATTTTTTTGATACCGTTGGCGTTCAGGTAAGGAAGTATATATGATTCGGTAATGCTGTTGTCGTCGTGATCGGAAGTGTCGCCGGCGTCGATCATAATGACCTTGCCGGAAGGAGTGCGTATGATTTCGCAGTCGCCCTGCCATACGTCGAGATAGGTCACCTTGAAATATTTTGCGCGTTCTTCTTCGGCGAATGCCGGCCGCGCGGAAAAAGAAATGACCAGCGCCACCATCAGCGCGGCCAGAAAAAGGACCCTTGAAAGGGAAACAGCTCTCAAATTCTTCATACTTTACGTACCCCCAAATACTTATATATAAATAAATGCCGTAATTAAGGTTGTCGATCCAGGGAAAGTCTTCTGCCTGAGGCGCCGTCCGAAGGAGGAGTGGTTCGAGCGCGGCACTTCTGCGGACACGCGCGCCTGTTACTGTGAAAAGATCAGTGATATGAAAAATGATATATTAATTTTACATAATAAAAAAGGTTTTGTCAATTTACCTATGATAAATTACATAAAAATTTTCGCGATTTTGGGAAATGTCGGTTATTTTCTAATTAGTCGTTGACAAATCTTCGTGGCTTTGGTATAATATCAATGCTTTTTATGTTTACTCTTTGCTTCCGATGCGAATTCATGCATTAAACGGAAGACGAAAGACCGAAGGGAGGTGAAACATAAATGAAGGCTTACGAGTGCATCGTCATTCTCGACCCCAAGCTCGAAGAAGTCGAAGTCGACAAAATCGCCGCCAAGATAGAGGACATGATCCAGAAGGGCGGCGGAGTTCTCACGAACACGAACAAATGGGGCAAGAAAAAACTCGCTTACGAAATCGACAAAGTCAACGAGGCTTACTACGTTCAGTTTAACTTCAACGCGCCTTTCGAATTCAACAAGGAATTCATAAAGACCGTCAAGTTCATAAACGGAATGATTCGCGCCATGGTGTTCAACACCCCCGTTGAGAAAAAGAAAACCCGCAAGATCGCCACTCCCGCTCCCGCCACGATGTAATTATCGGGCAGGCCGGGCGGCCGATTTTTTATTTTTTCGAAAGGAGGACTCAATCAAATGGCATATTCAAACAGCTCCCACCGTCCCGATAGAAAGAAAATGGGCGGACGCACCCCTCACTCGAAGGTGTGCCACTTCTGCAAAGACGGCGTGGATTTTCTCGATTATAAAGACGTACCGAGGCTCCGCAGGCTCGTGAACGATCGCGGCAAAATACTGCCCAGAAGGGTCACAGGCAACTGCGCGCGTCATCAGCGCATGGTCACGGTTTCCGTCAAGCGCGCCCGCGAACTGGCACTTCTGCCGTTCGTAAGCGAAAGGGCTTAATACGAAGCCTTAATTGTTTTAACCAGGAATTGGGCCGGTATCACGGTGAAGAACTGGTGCGCTCGATTGCCGGCGGAGTCAGATGTCAGGCGGCGCACCGGAATACTCGCAGGGAATGACGGTAACGAATCATGAGCGCGATGCTAGAAACAGGAGGCCGACTTAAGGCGCTCGGAAACCTCAACAAGACGGTTTTCGGAGCACTTCTTTCCGGCATACTCGCAGTCCTGTTCATGCTCAGCGTCTATGTTCCAGTGCTCGGGGCGGTAATGATGTTCTTCTGCCCGGTTCCTATCGTGCTCATGCACGTAAGGTTCCGCGACGCGAAGTACACTTTCCTGGTGGTGCTGGTCTCCTCCACGCTGATCGGCATTTTCGCCGGGCCCCTGTCGGCGGTCGCCTTCTTTCTGGGTCTCGGCCTTCAGGGAATCAGCCTCGGGGGCGCCCTGGCTTCGGGCCGGAGCGCGGGCTTCGCGATAGTCGCGTGCGCTCTGGTTATCCTGGCCTCGACGATACTGTCGATGTTCACGATCGACAGGTTGATGGGCGTCAATCTGTCGATGGATAAAATGGTTGAAACGTTTAACGCCGAAGTCGTCAAATTGAAGACGGCTGAAATCGAAGCATTGAAAAAAGCCGGGACTCCCGCCGATCAGATCGCCGAGCGGGAGAAATATTACGACCAGATCATCGTAATGATAAAGGCCATGCCCGTGTTTTTCCCGATGTCCCTGTTCATGGCATCGCTGATATCGGCTTTCATAAACTATAAGGCCGCGGCCGAGGTCCTGAGGCGTCTCAATTTCGAGGCGCCGGCCCTTCCCGATTTCGCCACATGGAAACTCTCGTGGGTCTACCTGTGGGGACTTATAATAGGGCTCTTCCTGGTCAACACCTTCGACGCGAAGGCGCCCGGGCTGGCGGGCTACCTCAATCTGGCCGGCAAAAACATTAATCTCGCGTTCTTTTTCGCGTTCTTCATAAACGGGCTCGCCGTGACCCATCATTTCTTCAAGCTATATGCGGTCAACACGGCGCTGCGCATTTTTTTGTACGCGATGATAATGCTCCACCCGCTCTTCAACTCCCTGGTGCTCGTGACGGGGGTTTTAGATCCCTGGTTCGACGTGCGTAAACTCGAAAGGGAGCCCGGCGGGGACGATAATCAACTCACAAAGGAGGTCTAGATCAATGAAGGTTATACTTACCCACGACGTCAAGAACGTCGGCAACAAAGGCGAAGTGGTCAGCGTCAGGGAGGGTTATTACAATAACTTCCTCCTTCCTAACTCCTACGCCATAGAGGCGACCCCCAGGAACATGAAGAACCTGGAATCGACCATCAAGAACGCCCTTCTTCGCGACGCGAAGGAGAAGGCCAAGGTCGAAGAGATTTCGAAGTCGCTCAAGGATTACAACTACATTCTCAAGGCCAAGGCGGGTCCGTCCGGAAAGCTTTTCGGATCGATCACGTCCTCCGATCTTTCGAAGCTCATCCGCGAACTGACCAAGTTCGAGATCGACAAACGCAGGATCGAAATTCCCGCCGTCGGCATCAAGGCTCTCGGCGAACACCAGGTCAAGCTCAATCTCCATACCGAAGTCGCGACCGAGATCACGGTCAAGATCGAGGCGGCCAATTAAGCGCTTTTAAAATTAGCGCGCCGCAAAAGGTATTATTATTAAACGCGTTCGCATTCGCGGAACCGTGCGCCATACAGGATGCATATTCAGTCAAATGCATTCGAAGCGCACCGGACGTTCGTCCTCCGGGACGGGGTCCGTGGAAATCACGGTTCCGCGAGTGTTGGCGCGCTGTTTTTTTTATCGCGATGATAATCTTTGACGCCGCATCGTTCGTGATACGGTTGGCCGGCGCGATTCGAAAAATGCCCGGCGTTTCGGTATCGCAACGCAATTATCGCGAACGAATGATTCGTGACGGGTTCGGACGGAACCGTATTCGCTAACGTGTGCGCTCAATGTCATTCAAGAAATTTTTCCCGGAAGCGCGAGAGACTCTCGGCCTTCGGGATGATGCCGTGGATTGCATATATTAAACGGCGGATTTCGCCATTGCGGGCGCGAAAAATTTTTAAAAAAATCCTTTATCAACACGATATCCACACCCTGTCAACAACCTGTCCACAGTTTGTCAACCATCCGCCAACCGGTTATCAACAAAAGCGCTGATTTAACATATATTTTCGGCGATTTTTTGTTGTGTTTTCCGTCTCGAAAATGTATAATATATGAGTTCGATTCTATGCGAACCTGCATGATGATAATCCGTTAAAGATATCGGTATTAAGGATTGAAGTTTTTATTCAAACTTTTGGGAGCGATAGATTATGGCCGAAGAATTCAACACCCAGGGAGTATTTCCGGCTAACGCCGACGGCGACCGCCCGGCGCGCGGAGAGCGCAAGGAGCGCGACCGCCAGCCCGACCTTCTCATTTCGAAGATGCGCACGCCGCCTCACAACATCGAGGCGGAACAGTCGCTTTTGGCCTCGATGCTCCTCGACCGCGAGGCGCTCATCAAGGTCACCGACTACATCGACGCCGTCCATTTTTACAAAAAGGCGCACTCGATAATATTCCGAGCGATGAAGGCGATCCACGACTCCAACGAGTCGGTAGACCTGGTGACGCTGTCCGACTACCTGCGCTCGCGCAACCAGATCGACGACGCCGGCGGCTCGGCCTATATAGTCTTCGTTTCCAACAGCGTCCCTTCGGCCGTCAACTACGAATCGTACCTTAAAATCGTCTACGAGAAGGCTATGCTTCGCACCCTCATCGACGCGGGCAACAGGATTCTGAATTTCGGCTATCGCGAGTCGGACGACGTCGACGGGCTGATCGAAGAAGCCGAAAAACTTATATTTCGCATATCGCAAAGCCAGATATCGTCCGACTTCGTCCCGATCAAGCAGCTCGTGCGCGACGCATTCGACAACATCGAGCGCCTCTTCCAGCGCAAGAGCCTCGTCACCGGCGTCTCCACCGGCTTCGCCGACATGGACAACATCACCGCCGGATTCCAGCCGTCGGACCTGATAATCATCGCCGCCCGCCCCTCGATGGGAAAGACCGCGTTCGTCCTCAATCTGGCCGCCAACATGGCGATGGGGCGCGAGCGGACCTCGGTGGCGCTCTTCTCGCTTGAAATGTCCAAGCAGCAGCTCGTCCACCGAATGCTTTGCACCGAGGCGAAAATCTCGTCGCACAAGGCGCGCACCGGCCAGATCGACAGCCGCGACTGGGCCGCCTTCACCACCGCCGCCGGAAAACTTTCCGAGGCCAAAATCTTCATCGACGACTCTCCGGGCATCACTTTTTCCGAGCTTCGCTCGAAGGCGCGCAAACTTTATTCCGAACACAAGATCGGCGTGGTCATAATCGATTACCTCCAGCTCATGCAGTCCAAGAGCGCCGGCGTGGGCGGCCCCTCCCGCGAGCAGAACCGTCAGCAGGAAATATCGGAAATCTCGCGCTCGTTGAAGGCGCTGGCTCGCGAGCTGAACGTGCCGGTCATAGCGCTTTCGCAATTGTCCCGCGCCGTCGAGCAGCGTCCCGACAAACGCCCCATGCTTTCCGACCTTCGCGAGTCCGGCGCCATCGAGCAGGACGCCGACGTCGTCATGTTCATCTACCGCGACGAATATTACAACAAGGAAGAATCGAAGGAGCCCGGCGTCGCCGAAATCATCATCGCCAAACAGAGAAACGGCCCGACCGACACCGTCAAGCTCCGCTTCTGCCGCGAAGACATGCGCTTCATGAACCTTTCCAGGATGTCGGAACCTGGGATGTAAGGCAACAAGCCTTCGTCTTGTTGCTTGGCAGTTCCGCTTCGCAGAACTGCGTATCGGGAATTTATTCGTAATTATGTGCGCCCGACGCTCGTCCTTCGGACGGTGCCGGGTAAATCCGCTTCGGCGCGCTCGAAGGCATTTGCGTTAAATTCGTATCGGGGCGCGCCGGAAAAAGGAGATGAAAAACTGCCAGAAGGCTTTATCGGGCTACTTCCGACGATGTTCAGCTGTGCGCGCTCATTTTCAGCATGTTTCTCAATTCTGCCCGGCCTGGAAAAGGAAAGATTTTACAGATTCAACAAATTTTTTCAGTTCTGAAAACAGTTCGACGGTCTCTTCTTTTTGAAAAACGCGATAATCATCATAATCGCTGCTGGAACGTTTGTCATAAGATTTATGAATAAAACTCCCATATTTTTTGTCGAATGTCCCGGGCATTATGAAAGTTTTATTAAACCAGCCGATTAATTGTTGATGTTTGCCGGTAGAAAAGTCGTATTTTAAGCCGACTGCGGCCAGCGCATAAAAAACGCCGTAATAAATTCTACTTATTGCAAGGTTATATTTACCGTTTTCAATTAAAAATTCAACGTCTTTGATTGACGCTTCGGCCTTTTCAATTTTGTATTTAATGAGGGTTTGTTTTTCTTCCGGGGTTAAAGTCATAAATGCACCCCGCTTTCAAGAGCCTTTAATATATATGGCTGACGGCATTTAATCGTGTCCAGATCGCTTTTAGAAATAATTTTAATATCGGTCAATATGTTATGTTTCAGGTCTATTTCATAACACAAGTCAAGTATTTTGTTTTCGAGGCGCCAGTCATGGTCTTGATTGAGGACCAATAAAATGTCGTAGTCCGAATTTTTCGAAGCCGACCCGGTCGCACGCGAACCGAAAAGAATAATCCTGTCGATTAAATTGCTGTAATTAGAAAGTAATAATGTTTTAAGTTTTTTTAAAGCCGTTTTATTCATAAATAAATCTTATCACAAACATGAAAATATTTCAATTTCGCGTCTTCGCAGTCGGCCATAGGAGATTATGAATATGTCCTTTGGCGGATTATAGCCATATCAATGCATCGTATTTTTCTATTTTTTCTTTTAGAAATTCAAGTTGTTGCAAATGCCTCATTTCTATTTTAATCAACAATTGAATTTTATTGATA
>Ga0079303_10000378_pt1 | contig 10682 bp, 8 predicted proteins | sample Methanogen_OWC_FD_77073 | JGI IMG/M metagenome (GOLD analysis project Ga0079303, IMG submission 77073) | Enriched soil microbial communities from Old Woman Creek wetland in Ohio, USA - Methanogen_OWC | ecosystem: Environmental > Terrestrial > Soil > Wetlands | place: USA: Ohio | collected...
CCCGCCATGTCGTTTTCAGCATACTCCCCGCCTGGAACCTTCATTATGGAGCCGTCATCGATGTCCGCAATGGCGATCTCGCGATCATTGGCGATCTCATCGGAGGAAGGAACACCGATCTTCATGTCGTCGCCGCTGCGGGAGTCGGAGATCTCGACTTCGGTAACCGGCTTGGCGCCTTCACCTTCGTCATTGACCTTGAGGAACCCGACCTGGTTGGTGGTATTGCCACAGCAGTCGGCCATATCGACCTTGAACATCAGGTCGGGGACCTTCTGCATCCAGATGTCGCCATACTTCTTGACGAAGTCGGAGTTCGTGCCTGCCACCTGAAGCTCATCGGGAACGCCGGCATCTTCAGCCGAACCGGTGCGCTTCCAGCGGCCATCGGGGCCAAGAATGAAATTCTGGGCATCCTTGGCCATCTGGCCAGCGACCATCTTCGCCGCTCCGCCCGCATCCCATTCGATGGAGGTGTTCGCGTAATGCTTCGGCAGCAGCACGCGCGGTCCCGGAACGAACCAGTTTCCCTTTTTCACGCTCTGCCCATCGACCTGGATATTTTCTTCACTGTAGATTCCATCGATCTTTTCGAATTCGATCGGTCCGACGCAGTACCGGCCGCCGTCCTTGAACTCGATGTAGGCGAAGCGGTTCACGTCGAGGAAGCCACCTGCTTCCAGGTGAGCGATGAACGCCTTCATGTCGGCAGCTGCCTTCTTCCCGGCATCACCAAGGGCTTCATACTCGCCTATCATCTGGGCAAGTTCGGGAATCTTGGCTGCAAGGGCTTCCCCTTTGGGGTTCTTGGCTTTGTTGATCCAGCCGTTGAGCAGCTTCATCTTGAGCAGGCCGCTGTTGCGCTCGTCGAGAACGAAGTAGGCAAAACCACGCACCCAGGGGGCAAGATTCTTGGTCGAGTAGGCGCTCGCATAGCGGACCTTGATAAACTCCTCGACTTCCTTTTCGGAGCGGCTCTTCCAGTTCGGATCGACGTTCTTGTAGAAGTAGTATTCTTCAGCTTTCTTCGCCGGCCCGAGGTACGGACCATATGCAACCGTCTCATCAAGTTTGACCGGGTTTTCGGAAACTTTGATGCGATCCCATTTCTGCTCCTGCTCGTTCCAGTTCATGCGATAGGACGGAGGCAGATAGACGAAATACAGGAACGGTTCGGACGTCGGATCATCGCGGTTGTAGGAAGGATTATCGAGCTTGTACAGATCCATGTTGCCGCACTCGTAGTTGAGGCTGGCCTTGAGGCGGTCCGAGGAAACGGCCGCGTTGGGGTTGTCGTCTACATATTCGAAGGAAATACCCTTGCAGGGCTCCCATTTGCTCGTGACCTTGTTGAATATCTTTTCAATAAACCCACCGACATTCCCGCTATAGAGCTTCACTTCGGTGCCCTTGACCTTGGGCTCGGTGTAGTCTTCAACATACACGCGGTTGAAAGCGGTGAATTCATCGCCGCCATCGAGATTTTTGAGTTTCCAGCCGTCGGGATTCGCATTCACAGCCTTCTTTGATTCCCAGTCGGTCGGCTCTGCATCGAGACGGGCTTCGGGAATGGCGGTCGGATCGATGACCGAGATATCGGCATTGCCGTAATAGCCTTCCGCCGTGCCGGTCACGGTCGGACTGACAGCCGCGCGCTCATAGGTCATGAGCATGCCGACTTCCTGGAGAACGGTCGAACCACGGGTGTCGGCATCACCGGAGATACCTGAATCGAAAGGTTTTTGGTGGTTGTTAGGATACACCTTCGGGTCCCAGGTCTTGTCGCCGGTGCCGTTCACGATATTCTTCATGTATTCGATGGCACGCTCGGCGCCGGCAGCCTTGTAAAAGGGCGACCATACTTCGCCGCCGGATGTTCCATTGACACCGCCGGATGCGTGGAGACCAGGGAATCTTTTGCTGACCGCATCGGAGAGTTTGTCGCCGGCACTTTCAAACGACCACTTGTAAAGGACGTTGCGATATGCATACCACTTCCCGGTCGCTTTCTCTTTGACCAGGTAAGGGTATTTGTCCTTGGTGGAACCGGTGTTTTTGAAAATGCGGACGTTGTCCTGGATCTTGTTGTCAAATCCGCGCACGACCGGCTCGGGTTCGACCATCGGAATCCACATGCCGATCTGAGATTCGACATTCCCGATCATATCGGGAACTCTTCGGACCTCGTTCTTCGGAACCGACGTGATTCCACTCATCACTTTTGTCGGATCATTGAGGTCATACCGCGTGTCCGTCGCCACGTTGCTGACATCAGCGGCAAAAACAGCAGAACTCCAAATCAGAACCGCTGCGAGGAACCCACAAATCCGCTTTTCCATACGTCCTCCTTCAAGGAATACTTTGTTCTTACCTGACAACTGAATCGATCGTCTTCTGAAGCCTCCGGTCGACATCGTTCAGCTCTTCGATGCCGGCCAATTGAACCGATATTTCTGAAGCATGTTTGTACTTCGGATTGATCGCCAGAATTTCATTGTAGAGCCGGCCGGCCTGCTTCAGATCTTTGTAGGGCAGATACTCGAGCTTGTCCGACGCATTGTCGTTCGAAAAATTATTACCGGGAAACGCATTTCCTATGGCTGCAAATATATTTGCAAGCTGATATTTCACATCCAGCATCTGGGGCCCATAATATGCAGCAGTATTATACTCCATCACGGCATCGTCGATGCGCCGGCGCATCTCCATGAACACCCCGTTGTAATAATGGCACCAGGGGTTCTCGGGCTCGAGCACCAGGGCCGCATCGAGATGCTTTTTGGCGGAAAAATCCATGATTCGCGGGAGATAGATATCAACCAGGCCGAGATGATATTTCGCCCGGGCCGGATCCAGGGCGATCGCAACCTCGTGGAAACGAATCGCGTCATCGATACGGCCGACGTTTTTCAGGCCCGTCGCGAACTTGAACACCGCCTCGGAATTCTGCTGAGCCACATCATACGCGGCAGAATACGCATCGAGAGCCTTTTGCATTTCGGACAAACCAGTATAGGCATCACCGATGCCCCACAGGATGCGCAGATCGCCGTCTTTGATCTTCCGTGCTTTTTCGAACCATTCAATCGCTTTTTTGTATTCGCCCCTGAGCAGCAGAAGCTCACCCATGGCTATGTGCGCGGGATAACTCTGGGCATTTTCCTTCAAAGCAGCCTGTAACGACTCTTCGGCAACCTTGAAATCGTATTTTTTCGCGTTCGCCGCCGCACGGCCAAGCACGATCCACTGGTCATGCGTCATCGCGGTATCGCCTTTTGCTTTGCGGAGGGATTCCATGAGCGTCTTTGCCTTGTCGAACCAGGGCTCGCCGTATTCGACCATTGCCCGGGCCGCGACTTCCATCAAATCCTGGTTGTCCGGCTCTGCTTCGAGAGCCTTCGTAAACTCCTGGACCGCATACAGAAGCCGGCCCTCATCGAAGTATGCCGACCCTCGTCGATAGGCTTCCTGTGCCGTGTCAGACTTGACCGAGGCCAAGCGGTATTTATCCATGAGCTTAGCATCCGGGGAAGTTAATGATGAATCGGGAATCGATGCTGTAACTTTGGCCTCCGGGGAGGCCGACGATGAATCGGGGATCGATGCCGCAGCTTTGGCCTCCGGGGATGTCGCTGATGAATCGGGAATCGATGCCGTGAGGTTGGCGTCCGGGGAAACCGATGCCGCTTTGCACCCTGCAAGCACCCGGTGGTCTGAGGCCCGTTTGAATGCATCGTCGGCACGCACTTTCCAGCCACCCTTTGCAAGGGACTCGCCGAACGACTGCCAGACGCCGGCAGCGATTACGTGATTATTCTTTATCAGATCTTTGTTTTCAATCAGAATCGACTTGTAAACCTCTGCCGACTCTTTGAACTTGCCCTGGTCAGACAGGGATCTCGCTTTCGCCATCTGCTCTTCAATCGGGGCAGCCCACACAACGGCATTCAGGGCAAGAGCAACTCCCAGGGCAACAATTCCTCGAACGGATCTCATCTCGAACAACCTCCAGTAAGGGGTATGTCTTTCTGAAACTTGAATATATTACACCATTTGCCATCATTCTCAAGCATCCAGATTGCTCCGAGATCCGTTCCGGCAACCAGTCTGGATTTCCATGTTCCAAGGGCCGTAACCGCCGGACTTCCGTCAAGGCCAGATTCGACAGGCTTCGCACCGGCTTCGGCATGGATCGTGTAAAGCCCGTTTTCCGTCGCGGCCCAGAGAGCGCCTTGATGGGGCAGCAGGGCGTGAACCTGGGCAGGCACCCCGGAAATATGTTTATAAACAGGTTTTCCGCCCGGGCCGTCAGCCACACTCCGTCTCACAAGGCCGCCGGAAGCGGTTCCAAGCCAGAGATCACCCGCGAATGACGCGATCACATTCACATTCCCGTCGGTCCAGCCGGATTCAGGCATTTCAACGCGCTCGATCCTGCCTCCGGCCGCGAGACGGGCTATGCCGTCCCAGGTCGCGAGCCAGACCCCGCCGTCATTTTCGACAAGCGCATCATTGACCCATGCGCTCGGGAGCCTGTCTTTTTCGGTGAGGTTCAGCCAGGATTTTCCCTTCGAGATGAAAACCCCCTCGCCTACCGCACCGAGAAGATAACTTCCGGATCCGGGGTGGGCGAATGCGTGGAAATGGCGCGCGGCTGGTTCGTCGCCATCGATCAGCTTCTGCCACAGACCGACCTCGGAGCGATATCTGATGGCACCGCCACCCGCAGTTGCAATCAGCAGAGAGCCGTCATCATCGATCAGCAGCTTGCTGATTCGGGAATCAGGCAATCCGCCGGATGCTGATGCGATCTGTTTCCAGCCGGTTCCATCGAACGAGAGCAGCCCGGCACCGAAGGTTCCGGCCCAGAGGCGGCCGGCAGCATCATCGACGATCGAGCGGATGACACACACATACTCGGATTTCTTGAATATCGACCCTGCACTTTTCAAAGAACCGAGGCCATAGGAAGATCCGCTGTCGGCAAAGAATACCAGAGCCAGGGCAATGATCATGAGTCTGTGAGTCATGTTCCCGTACGCTTTGTCTCGATATCCTGGCGGATCTGAAGATTCAATGCCAGCATGGATGTCAGCAGGCCAATCGCCTCGTCACGCGTTATCGTATCGAGAACCCCCACGCTCAGATTTTGCCGAAAGGCCTGGAACTGGATTTCCGACATTCTTCTGATAAGACGCAGCTCACGACAGTGGCGTTTGTTCATGATATCAAGCTGCTCTTTTGTGACCTGGGGAACATCAGCCATGATCCGCTCCGATTCCGAGGGGGGACGGAGCATGTTTGCGCTGTTTGCGCGGCACCAGCAGTTTTCCGCTCCGATAGCTCAAGGCAAGCGCTTTGGGAACACGCATCTCCGATTCCACGAGCCGCGCTTTCATTTCCTGCTCCATCGCCTTGTTTTCCTTGAGCTGGGCAAAAGCTAGAGCACGACGGCTTTCCGCTTTCGCCTGGGCTACCTTCTTATCCGCTTCAGCCTGGTCATTCTGGAGCATGGCCCCAATGTTCCGGCCGACATCGATGTCGGCGATATCGAACGAAACGATGCTGAAAGCGGTTCCGGCATCGAGGCCGGCATTCATGATGCGCTGCGTGATGATCTCTGGTTTTTTCAGAATATCCGTGTGGGTTTCGACGGATCCGATGGCGGAAACGATTCCTTCCGCAACACGAGCCAGAACAGTTTCTTCCCCGGCACCGCCAACCATGGTCTCGAGATTTGCGCGTACGGTGATCTTGGCTTTCACGATCACTTCGATGCCGTTTTTCGCCATGCCCGAAATTTTTCCGGTCGAAATCACGCGAGGTTCGACACTCATTTTCACCGCGTCGAGAACATCCCGGCCGGCCAGGTCAATCGCGGCAGCCCGCTCGAAGGTCAGATTCAGATGAGCTCTTCCCGCAGAGATCAGCGCATTTATGACATTCACGATATCGCCACCGGAAAGGTAGTGAGCTTCAATGCGGTCGAGATAAACCGTCAGGCCCGCCTTGGTCCCTTTGATGTAGGTATCGACGATCATGTCACTCGGAACCTTGCGCAGTCCCATTGCAATCAGCCCGATCGGGCTTGCCGGCACACCGGCCGAGAGACAACGGATCCAGGTGCTGAACGGGAAGAATGACAAAACCACAAAAAACACGAGAATAGCGAGGATGAGCAGGCCTGCAACGACCATATTAATCATGCGGTTTCCCCTCTGATGGAGTTCTCATCCTATGCTATCGGGTAGAAGGTGGGGTGTCAATTGATTCGGCACAAACTCTTCAAGACCGATCTTCCTACTTCAGGTATATGGCGGGGGTGACTGAAAGGTTTCACGGAAGCCGAAAAAAAAGAACCGGCCAATCCGGCCGGTTCTGTTGGTGGTGTATCGGTGGGGAAAAGGAATATTCCGGAGCTGATCTTTTTTATTCGTGGAGCTGTTCTTCGAGATCATGAAGTTTCGCGATCGAGATCTCATCGTCAGGATTGCGGTTTATGGACTGCTGAAGTCTGTCAATCTCGTTGCGGCCATATCGGATAAGCCGTTTGAGCACATCGATGTCACGCGTGATCAGCTGATCGTCATTCGGCAGCTGCGTAGCACGTGCCCAGTCATTGAATGCCTTACGGTACCGCGACCGCTCGAAGAAAATCTGACCGGACAGCTTGAAAATACCGAAATTCGTCGGGTCATACCACTTAGCCCGTTCGAGACGCCGGAGGGCATCATCGTAACTGCCATTGTAATAGTCACGGGTAGCGGAAGTAAGATAGGTACGGGCTCTATTCGCGCTCAATACGAGATCGCGGGTTTTCTCGGGGTAGTCGGCTTCAAGGGAAGATGTCGCGATTTCAACCTTAGCTCCCGATGTGACAGGCTTCAAACCCATTTTTATGTAGGTAAAATCGACGGTCATACAACTTGGGATCATGACAACGACTGTGCCGATAAGCGTCAGCGTAAGCACAATATATCCAAGTGTCGACCATATTTTCATCTCGGACACCACGCTCTCTCAAGATGATTACCCCGGTCATCGAGGTATGTTTTCCAGGTTTTAATAAAGCATAAATTATGCCGGTCGCCAGAAATCAGCACGGTGCTGCACACCCCCAGCAACGCCGCTTCCCTCTTCACATCAGGTTCGCCCTTGGTGAATGCATGTTGCAGCGAGCGCATGAAAGCAGCACGCACAGGGAACTCCCCCATTTCCTTCAGCTCCGCCTCCAGCCTCGAAGCCGGAAGCGGAGACAAAAGAATCTGCCAGAGCGCCTTTGCCTTCCATAGATCCAGGGTGGCAAGGAGCGAACCGGGGGATTTCTTTTCGTGGCGTGCCTTCCAGCCGCGGATCCATTGCAGGGTTCCCTTTGGGTCATCGACCGGCGCGGGGAGGACATCACGTTTCATGAAATGCGCCAACTGTTCAGGCAAAAGGGCGAGAACAGCCGGAGCAGACGCATTCGTCGGGTCAAGGCGACTTCGCAGAATCTGGTGCTCGACTTCAAGCTCGGTAAGGTCTGCTTCAGGGAGCTTCTGTCTCAGATATGCAAGACCTCCCGTCAACGATGCCAGCCGGCTTTCCTCGTATTCCCGCCGGACATGTGCAAAACCGGCACGCGACTCACTGAGCAAAAGATACATTTTCGATTCAGCCTGAAGTTTATGTCCGGGCCAGGTTTCGAGGAAACGTGTAAACCCGTTGGCAGCTTCCTGCCAATGCCCGAGAAGAAAGGCACGGTGACCTCTCTGGAAGATATCGTCGGGAGTTACAGCCCATACCTGCGAGTTCGCTGCGATCAAAGACAGAGCGAATACAGCCATGCAGACAACACTGTTTTTCCGCATCTGAACCACCGCTCTTTCTTCACTCATCAAATGTGCAAGACAACAGATATATCCAGTATATCCTATATATCGGGCAGAACAGATGAGATTTTAAGAAAAAATCCCTTGGCATGTCACCAAAAAATCACCGTTTCAATAAAAAGTGTCGTGCAGCTTTTGCACAGCACTTTTTAACAAATCAAAATTTCACACTTTTTCACAATTCTCAACGTAGCACGAGCATATCCCGCACATTATAAAAATAAATTTATCCTTATCTGGGCAGAACGGGCTATTTCGCGGTGCGGGATCTTTCCGCCAGTGAAAAAACCAGGTTGTTGTACATCTCACGTCCGATTCGCAGCGCTTCCCGATCTCCGCTTATCCGAACAGCCTGCTCGAGTGTATCGAGCAGAAGATATGCCCCCCTGAAAACCTGTGAAGGATCGAAGTTCCAGGCCGAGGCCCACCAGTATTGGCAGCTGTAAAGTGCTTTGTCGAGCAGCTCCCGCGCAAGCGAGTCCCTGCTGCTGACTTTTTTCGCGCACGCCATGACATGATTCGTGAGCAGCCACTGGTTGTGATGGATCGGGTTGAATTTACTGTGCCAAAGCGGATAAGGGTCGTCATTGCACAGGTCTTTATCCGTCGCGGACCAGGTCGAAGGCGGAACAAACGCCGGAAACGACGGGAATTTCCTCGCCAGTTCGCTCAATGTCACAAGTTTCATCTCGTGATCGTCGATGAGCGCATACAGCAGGCTCCGAAGAAATTTTTCCTCGTAATACTTGTGGTGATGACCGAACGTCTCGCCATCCATAGCTAGTATTATATATCCATCTCGATCACCAAACCATTCATGCATGCGTTCCTTCATGTTCTTGACGAACTCGGAGCCTTTCCAGGTATGGAAGGAAAGCTCATTCGACCATTTATTGCTTCGAAGAAACACTTTCACGCCATGCATTGCCGGAATCGCGTCGCAGGGCGGGGTGCCGTTGTAATACGAGTATGGAAGATCGTCCGTGATGCACCAGTCGTAGCCCATATCGGCAAAGAGCTGAGCCACATTGCCCGAATAGCACATTTCAGGGGGGAAAACACCTTTCGGGGCATAACTCGGGCCGAAGATACGAGCATTGCCTTCTCGATTGATACGGATCTGCCGTTTAACCTCATCTTCCGGAATCAACGGAAATATCGGGTGATATGCACCGGAGTCGGCATACTCGATGTTGCCCTGCTCCGATGCAGCACGCAGGGCGGCGATGACGTTGTCGTGGCCGCGCACTTCGAGCTGTTCGGTGAGGCTGTAGTTGATGTTCAGCGTAAAACGCGGTTTCAGCTCACACGTAAAAATATCGACGAGAGGCTCGTAACATTCACGGCAGATATCATCGATAACGTAGCCGATCTGCGTCGGCGGCTGGTATAGGTGCAACAGGATCGACAGATATTTCATTTTTCCCATCCTCTCGAAAACTTGTACAACGCAACCCAGAGCCCCAGAGACACCGAGAATCCCAGATTGAAAAGTGTCTTCGAACCACCGAATACTTCGTTGAAATTTCGCAGCTAAAGTTCAACGCCACAATGAGACCTGTTTGCAAGAGCAATCAGGAACGGATTTTCTGCGTTTCTCCGGGCTGATTCCAGGCTCGCCGGAGCAACGGTCCGGTTGAAACGAAAATCTGCACCATCTGGCGGATGAACACCTGGGAATTTTGTCTATACCCAACACGAAAGAGCAACAACAGCACCATCTCCCCTCACTCCCATGTCTGGATGACGAACACGCGAAGTCAGGAAAAGCGGGCTGTTCCAGGAGCCCTTCTGCGAGATGCGTTGATATCGTATCAGAGGGCGTCGGGAAGGCTCTTGACAGCGCGTTCGAGCAGGACTCCCGCCATTTTTTTCCGGTATCCCTTGATGGAGCGCACATCGTCGATCGGCGTGGCTGCCTCGAAAGCTGCCTGAACAGCCTTTTCGAGAATATCCTTCTTGGGCGGCCACGCTTCAGCCTCGAGAATCCGTTCAGCCACCGTCGCCCGGATGACTTTCGGCGCGACCGCGCCCATGGCAATGCGCACCGAGCGTTTTCCATCGCCGGCATCCCAAGTGGAGAGTGCCAGCGAAACTTTTGAAATGGCATGAGCGAGACGTTCGCCAAGTTTGAAGAAACAGCCTTTTGTGGCGCGGTCTGGAAGCTCGAACGCTTCGATGAATTCGCCTTTCTGCATGACGGTTTTCCCGGGGCTCGTGAAAAATTCCGCGATCGGAACTCTGCGCTGGCCCTTCTGCCCGCACAGGAGCACAACGGCTTCAAGGCTCATCAATGCAGGAATCGAGTCGCCGGCCGGGGAGGCGTTCGCCACGTTTCCGCCGATCGTTGCTGCGTGCCGGATCTGCAGGGCACCGACCTGGCCCGTCGCTGAAACCAGCGTCGGAAATCTCGCCGTCACAAGAGGGTTGTTGCGCACCTGCTCCATCGTGCAGCCGCTTCCGATGCGCAGGTTGGTGCCTTCAAGAACAATTTGAGAAAGTCTGAGAGCGCCCAGGTCCACCAGATCCGTGAGGGATGGCAGAATGCCGTTTTTCCATTTCACGATCAGATCGGTTCCACCGGCAACGACGACCGATCCGGGCTTTTCGGCGAGGATCGCGCAGGCGGCGACGACATCGGCCGGACGATGATATTTTATATTCGAAGATGTATTACTCACGGGCGACCTCCCTTTGCACCGTTCCGGGCGGTGACTCCGGCCTGTCTGACGGCCACGATGATTTTTCTGTAGCCGGTACACCGGCAGATGTTTCCGGAAAGAGCTTCCTTGATCTGATGCTCAGACGGTT
>Ga0079303_10000379_pt1 | contig 10631 bp, 2 predicted proteins | sample Methanogen_OWC_FD_77073 | JGI IMG/M metagenome (GOLD analysis project Ga0079303, IMG submission 77073) | Enriched soil microbial communities from Old Woman Creek wetland in Ohio, USA - Methanogen_OWC | ecosystem: Environmental > Terrestrial > Soil > Wetlands | place: USA: Ohio | collected...
TAAATCCCCTTTAAAAATAAAGGATCTGCTTCCAAATACTCTATAAGATAGTTCCAAAGTAATAGGGACCTTCTTTTTCGTTCGTCATGATCTTGGATTGTTTTTAATTTATTCAGAAAAAAATCCAGTCCGTGCAAATCATAATTTTCAACCAAATCCGGACGGACCGAATGCTGTCTCATTTCCTGTGGAAAGCCTTCAGAAACTGGTATTCTTCGAGGTAATCTAGCCACGCCAAGTTCTAACCACGATTCGTTGTTGCGCGACAGATCGTTCAATTCTTCGTTAAGAAACCAAACTGAGTCCAGACCCGAAAAATAAAGACGCAAGCCGGGATCGTCCAAGTAAATTTCACCCGGTTTCTTATATTCAACGGTACCATTTCCGTTCACAGATCTTAAAAATGGTGTGTTTTGGGCTGCACTGACAACTTTTTTCTTGCCGGATTCTGAATCAGAAGCTAGTGTGCGAAGAATATTGTGTATATCTCTTGAATGCTCTTGGTTAGTAATTGACAATGAATTTTGGAGGAAATATTTTGGAAGCAATTTAACAACGATATTGTCAAACAAATCGGGTTCTAAAAGACCTAACCGTTTTAGAAAATCCCTGGACTGATCATTTTCTACAATGCACCGTTTAATAATTGGAACGTCAATCTCTTCTATTGAAGGTATGAAAGCATTTGGAGTTCCATCTATACAAAAAGGAACGACGTGTCGATTATCCTGAAGTCTTAAAATAGGCTTGGTACGTAGGAGACCTCCAGTTGAATCATTGCGCGACTTGCTTCGCCATAATGATTCCTGATTCAAAAGAAACTCGTAGAAAGATATTATCCAGTTATCTTCCTGAGATTCCAGAAAAGACTGGGTGATTTTTCGCCCAAATCCTTCAGCAGTAACTTCTTCGACGTTAAGAGTATTCATAAGAAATGATCGAAGATCAGGCGTTCTATCTTGAGTTATTTCTCCTGAAAGCCATTTAATGGAATTTGTCGTTTGAAATAGCATTAGAAGTTGTTCATGATCGATGAGTTTTCTCAGATCGGAAGTACGAGCTAATTTTGCATTACTTGCCGAAACGTACGAGCCATCATCTGCCGGAAGCAGGTCTTCATTTAAAAAGATTTCACTGATAGATTTTACTATTGGAAAAAACATACTGTCTTTTGGGAACTCACCCATTCTAATCGGTAACGTTTCAAGAAGAGAAACAGACATTAATTCCATTTTTTTAATTTCCTTCAATGCGTCACAAATCAGACAGGCGGTTTCTTTTATGAGCAAAGAGTTCCATTCATCGTCTTTAGGGATGTTGTCGCGCGCCGGGGTGGTTTTGTATGGCCCTTGAACGAGGAAACCAAATCTGGTCGATTTTTCGGTCGGAAAAAAGACAACCAAATTTGAGTCTTTTACTCCTGCGATTTCTCGTTTCTCGTCCTTTTTCCTTTTCACTATTTGAAAACCAACTTCGACATATACCTGCCGGTCATCATTTGGAACATTTACAGGCCTTTCAAATATAAGCCACTCCTCTTTTACCGTTGAGCTTAAATTACTTTCAAAGACTGTGACTTCTCTCGCAGAATGCAAATTTGATTCCTTACGAAGATATGTGCCAACAGACTTATCAGGTAGTATGTATTTAATTTCCTTAATATTCCTTAGAAAAAGAATGGTTCTGGATCCTAAAGATAAAAGGCGAGTGCCGATCTCTTTACAAATGCGCTCCGGCTCAATTCCCTTCACGTCAAAGGGAAATACAAGAAGTGTAGTCCATTGACTTTCAATTGTTTTGGGAGTAACCGGATAAGGTCTGATATAATTTTCGATCCTGAAGTGTTCGTCGTTGGAATGAATTTCCGGCATTGATGTATAGGAGTAAACAGACTTGAAACCGATTCCAAACTTTCCGATCTGCGTCAGGTCATCCGCTTTCGTTCCGTCTCCAATACCACATATACCGCGCACGTCAAGTTCGTTGAAAGGCCTGCCATCGTGCATAACTTCAAGCCTATCATTTAATAATATAAATAATATACGAGAGGCTCTGGCATCTTCAGCATTTTGAAGCAATTCTAAAATAAAATGCGTTTTATCTGTGTAGAGCTTTCCTAAAAAAGATAGATGGCGTGTTCCTTCGCCGTATTCACGAATATTTTCACTTCTGATCTTTTCATAATCTATTGGCATAAGAAGCCATCTCCTAATGAATTAATTTCGTTTACTCACTGAACAAAATCTTTATTCATCTCATTTAAAATAGTTTTAATATCAAACAAATGGCTTTCGACAAACTTTATGCTGGTGCTAATAATGCCTAATTTAAGAGGAATTTCCAATTTATCCGAATTCAATAACGTGTTTTTAATTATTTTCATATACTCTTCATCTTGCCTGACAAATTCATAGTACATCGCTGAGCACAAGGGACAAAGAGCGAGGTATTGCGCTTCGTTCTCTTTTGGAAAAAAGTCTTTTGACAATATCTCGATAGATTCAAAGTAATACTCTCCATCACGTTTTTTAAAAGGCATTTCTTCCTTGCAAATCTGACAAAAAATTTGACCTTCATTATTAGAATAATTATTTTTCAACCAAACTGCTTTATCAGTTGTTCCACCTGACGTCCGAACTCTTCTCATTCTTTCCTCATATTTTTTGTCTTTTGCGGAAGCAATTTGCTCTGCAATACGTTCTCGCCGACGTTCTGCGTTTAAGACCATTCTTGTCGGAAATTCTTGCGGGCTCTTGTCAGGAATCGGTTTTAATTGCATTATCATTTCATCGGGAGTTATGCTGTTTTGTTTTAAAAGAATTAATAATTGCGCCATTTTTTTGGCCTCATTAGTAGATTCAAATCCTAACTTTTGAACGTGATTATTTAATAAAATATATTCGTCACTTTTTTTCCTAACATTTTCACCAAAATTAACTTCTTTGAGCCACTCTTTTTCAGTTGAAAAACCGAATCCACTTAATAACTGATCACTGGAAGCATCGCAGGGACGAACAAAACCAACATTTTTTTGAGGAACCCATGATGCGGTTCTCAAAATATATACGAGTTGAGAAGCAGCATGTCTGAAACCGCTCTTGTCACTTTTTTTGTATTTCGCTTTAAGATGTTTTTCTGCGCAGTTATTCATCGTATGCCATAAAAGATGTGCTAATTCGACAGATGGTGCCTCAAGAAGCTTATCAAGTCCTGCAACTGTAAAATCAATGTTCTCTGAGTTCCCGTATCCACCTGGGCCACTTGAAAGATGAGCCCATTCGGGATTTCGACAACAGTCTGCTTTGATGATCGGTAAAGTATATATAGCTCCTAAAGCCTTTGCAAACTTTACAATTTTATCAGCACTTAATCCATATTTTTTATAGTTGGGTGATAATGCCCAATGGTCGGTCTTATCAGCAAGTCTTTTATAAAATGCATTCAATCCAGTATCTAAAAATGGTGAATCAAGATATACCTGATCAGGCTTTCCCCAATCACCATCAGCCAATTTAAAGATATAAAAATCTTTAAAAAGAGAGACACGTTCGGATTGCTTTTCTATAAATGCTATAAATCGATTGATATCTTTGATATTAGCTTTAAATGTGAGTTTTTCTGTGGCTGAATCTGTGTATCTTCTATTAAGAATTAATTCGATTTGTACCGCTTCGTCAACTTCACGAACTCCGATATCTTCAAGAAATTTTCGGGCTTTTTTCTGCTGTTGTTCATTTTTGCCTGATGAATATGTACATCTGGCGACACGTGGCATTAATTCATCGTTTTCAATGTCTGCATCTGGGAAAAAAGATTTATTCCCTATATTATAAGTACCGTTTCCAAGCCTGACAATTCTTAGACTAGCTAATTGCTTTTGGCGATTCTGGGCAATATAATAAGGATATATTGGAGCGCTTAACAAAAAATCACCAAGTAACGCATACAAGCCCTGGTGCCATTCTTCAGATTTACCGGACAGCCAGTTAATAATTGTTTCTGAAGAAGATGACAGCACTTTTACTAATTCATCAATTGTCCATTCATGAATATCCAGGCTTGATAGAAAATTATCTTCTCGTTGATTACGTTGAGGAGGATTGGCGACCCAGAAGGGTGAGCAATAATTTTCTCCAAGAATGACATCAATGTCTTTGTCATCAACGAGATTGGAAAGTTGTGCCTGCCCGTTGAAGATTCCTTCGGCCGCAGCATGCCCTCCATATTTCATAGGTGTCAGATCTTCAGTCTTAAAAGTTTCTACAAGTTTTTCGCGTATTGGTTCATAGAAAGCCGTAAGGTTATCTTTTGGATTAGGAAGAGTAGCAAGAAACCCAACTGTAAGCATTCCCTGATCTCGAATTACTTTCATAGATTCTGCGACTAATTCGGAAATTTGATCACGTAATTCATTATTGGCCGGACAGTCACGGACGCTGTCACGGGCCACAGTAGAGGCGAACGGTGCGTGAATGTGAAACCGAAGGTTGGACGTTTCTTTGTCCGCCGGAAAAAAGATTGAAACTTGCCCGTGATCTAAAGGTTCAATTTTCCACTTAATGGTCTTTGCCTTCCTGGACCGTTTATCGGATTTCTCCGATTCGGAATTTTCTACTGCGCTGAAAGCAACTGCGATACTGCAGTTTTTGGAGACACCATCTTCGTCTGATACATCTACAGTTTTATCAAAACGAAAAAATCTGGAAGGAACGGATGAAGCTTTGTCCTCTGGATGTTTGACAAGTATCTCGATTCTGTTTCCGTCTTTTTCAAATCGTTCCAAATAACCGCGAGAAGAATCTGGCAATATGTATTCTATTTTTCGAATTCTGCTGAGAAATAAGAGCGTGTTATCGCTCAAGCCACGGAGATTTCTTTCTACTTCGACAAGAGCTATATCAGATGTTTTTTTGGGATTATCAAAAGGAAATAGAAAGAATGTTTCTTTCTTGTTCAACAAATATCGTTTCGTTTCTTTAGTTTCGAATACTTCTTCCGGTACAACCAGATCGCGAATGCGGAAATGGAATTCACCGGAATGGATTTCAGGTGTGTTTGTGTATACAAACACAGCCTTAAACCCAACGCCAAACTTGCCTATACTGGTAGGGTCATCGCGTTTGGCACTGACTCCAATGCTAGTAATGGAGTCAACATCCTTTATTGAAAATAATCGGCTTCCATTGTGTTTGAATTCTACCCCATCGTTTTTAAGGATGAATTGAACTTCTGTAGCTTTTGCATCCTCGGCATTTTGGAGAAGTTCGTAAATAAAATGGGCATTGTCCGGATACAATTCCGTCAACAAGCGTTTTATGCCGTCTTCAAATCCATTTTCTCGGTTTGCATTTACCCAGCTTTTGCGTTTTTCAGACAATTGTCTGAGATCTTGAGCCATCCCTATTCTCCTTTAACTATTGTGATAATACCATACGCTACTATGCTGGCCGTTATGTCCGCCCGCTCCATGGCAATATCAAGATCCTGGATGCGGCGGGCGTAATCCGCTTCGGCTGAAGAAATTTGAGATTGACGCATTTTTTTAATTTTCTCGGATGCATTCTGGTCACGCTGTTCTTCTAAAAGTCTTATACGAGCCTGATGACTTATTTTCAGACTTTCACGACGAAATTTGGCGTGTTCCCTTGTCATGTTTTGATGCTTCGTTCGGGCTTCAGACCAAAGCATGTAATGCTGTGCGTCCAAATCTTTCCATTCGGGCGTTTTCTGTTTTTCAGGCATATCCTGAGAAACATCCGTGGCCGTTTCAAGCAGATTTATTAGATGTTCTGAAAGGATATCAGACGATGCGACGGAACGTAGGGTCTGGTCTTCTTTGATTCCGTGAAAGCTCCATTGATATATTGCAAATTCATATGTGCCTTCGGGAATCAATTCGCTTTTAACTTTCAAAGCTGTGATAATGCGTTGCTTGGAGTCGAGGCTCATCGCCGCCTGTTTTACAAGGGGGTGAATTGGAGTTATGAATATAGCTTCAGGATGTTGCATAGCACAATCTGAGTCGAAGGTAGCAATTAAATGTTGATTTCCGCCTTTCAACCAGTTCTCCCAGTCCCTATATGATGAATTATTTTGTCTGTGGAGCTTTTGAAAGTCATTTAAAAGGCTATTACGCGCTTCTTGTGCAAGACGTATAGTTTTCAGGCTTTTTTCGCCCAGTATGAATTCCTGATCTTTACCACAAGTCTGGCGAAGATAAAGGTCGACGAGCCGGCGTATCGACTGCGGAGATAACCAGAAGCTCGATGCATCTTCGATTTCTTGTTTCATCTGGTCTTCCGGCAATCGAATACCGAACAATTCTAGCTGCCTCTGTTCGAGGTCGTTTTGTTCTTGTATTAATCTAATATTGTTATCGGCTAATTGCTGGAATTTTAATTTTCTGTCCTCGTCGTCAAGAGAAAGGTTCTCTGCAATATTTCGGATTTCCTGAGTAATCTCACCAAGTATCTCTTCGCCACAGCCAATGGCATTATTGAATATTCCAATTCGTAATAAGCACCGTTCATAGATATCAGCGTCTACCGTGCCAGGGGTGATCATATTTACAATAGCAACACTTTCGCTTTTCTGCCCTTTCCTGTCAATACGACCAATCCGCTGTTCGATGCGCATCGGATTCCAGGGAAGATCATAGTTCACTATACAATCGCAGAACTGATAATCAAGACCTTCGCAACCAATTTCTGAAAACAATAAAATATCAAGACAGTCATCTTTTTCTCTCGACTGCTCGAAACGGCTTCGTAGTGAAATTCTTTCTTCATCGGGCGTTCCGCCGTGAATCATGCCGATTCGTAACCCATCATTTTTTAGATGTTCAAATAGATAGCGGAGTGTATGGCGAAAACTGCTGAAAAGCATTATTTTGTTGTTTTGTAGTTTTTGTTTATCGTTGATAATTTTGCGAAGCGCTTCATATTTTGAATCGCACGGGTCCAGTTTTTTAGCTTTTTCAAGGATCTCACGAATGCGAGTTTCCAGTGGCGCGATAGATTCGCCTTGTGGAAGTGATATTTCATTGTCCGATTCTTCCCACGAAATTTCATCAAGATGTCGGCTCAGTATTTCCTCAAGGAACGGGACAAGGCCATAAAGGCAACTTGCCGCCTGACGTCTGATCGTCGTCATAATAAACGCTACATTAATATCACTTTGGATCTTACTATATATCTCCGCTTGAATTCTTAAAATATCGTCATGAAGTTCACGTTGAGAAGGCGTGAATTCAACCGCTACAGTATCAGGTTTTCTGATGGTAAAGTCCCCAATGTCACGGCGGCGCGTTCTGTTGATTATGCCTGAAAATGTATGAAATGACTCAAGGTCAGTAATCAACTTCACTCTTTCTTCGGATGTAATATTTTCACCAGCAATTAGTGAGCGGATGCGGATAAATTCAGGATTTTTCTGTAAAATTGCCTGACCACAAGAAGTGGCTGCGGCAGCATCGAGTGCTTGTATTACCTTTGCATTCCAGCCTTTATCTTGTTCACGAGCAAATGAGACGGCATTGTTGATGAAAGGGTTGGGCTCAGACATGTGTTCAAAACTTTCGCGGTCGATGATGATGTCTGGACGCAAAACATTTAGAAGAACAAATAGATCCATGTTCCCAAGTTGAATTGGTGTTGCGGTCAGAAAGACAACTGCTTCGGCATGCTCGCAGAAGAAATTGACGGCTTTATGACTGAAGGTATCCTTATTTCTAATATGGTGTGCTTCATCGACTATCACGAGGTCAAAACGTGGTGGCGGATCAAGATTCAATAGACCGGTCTTTCTTTTTCGTTTACTATCTGGGTCCGTTCCGTAAAGAAGGGTTTCATCAAATAATGAATACGGAACAATAACTTTTTTATGCTGCTCTGGCCAAACGCCTTCAAGGTCCATTTCGTTAATACAGTATCTTAGTGTATTTCCATCAAGATGAGTAAAACGTTCTTCAAATCGTTTCATTTCATTTTGCCACTTTTTTTCGGTGACAAGCGGACGCGGACAAATAATCAGAATCGAATTTATATCACGTCTAGCTTGAAGTTCGCGAAGAATAAGGCCGGCTTCAATAGTTTTTCCTACACCAACGCCGTCAGCAATGAGCAATCTTGGACGATCAGACCTTATGAACTTTAGTACAGGCCGGAATTGGTATGGTATAAAATCAACGCGGGCAGCATTCAGGGAATATAGTGTGGAAAGGCCTGGATGCCTTATTTGAAGTGCTGTAAGACAAGAATGGAAATGATCGCAAGGTAATAGCTGTGAATCTTCATCACTCTGGTCTTCGGCAACCATTTGAGATGCGTAAAACGTATGTACCGCGCCGTCTACAAATACTTTGAACCGGTTCTCCGGGCTGCCAGGCACTACCGAAACAACAGCGCCGCGAACGGATGAGTTTGATTTGAGGTATATTATCTGGCCGGGTTCAAATTCAAACGATTTTGCTTTCGTTACTTGAGGAATAATTTTATCGGCCGATTCGATTTGAGCTGTTAAATCGACGTGTTGAGGAAGGAAGGACGCCTTGGCCGCTCGCACTTCCTGGATCAAATTGTCTTCGGCGCCTATTATCAAAGCAAAGCGTTGAAGTGTATCAAGGTCACGATATTTATCTTCGTATGTAAAATCTTCAGAACCGATATGAGCCCAACGGTTACGAATTGTCTGCAATTCCTTGATATAGTGCCTTGCTTCTTGAGTGAGATTGAGTTTGTTTGATAATTGAAACCAATTTTGGTCGAACACCCGCAGTAGTGCAGCAATATCTAAAGAAGCCAGGGAGACGATATTGTTCTGCTCCAAATGCCGTTTTTGCTGAAAAGAAAGATTTTGGACAACCGCTTGTTGCCACCAGTTTTCAAAAAGAGAAGGAAGAGATTTTTCTAGATAACACGCCAAGCTGCTTGTTAACTTATGGAGAAGGAGGTTTATGTGTGTTTCCATAACAACTCCGAATTAATTTTCAAATTTAAATTTTAATTACCTTAACACATTTAATATTTATTATCAAGTTTGAAACCAATTCGATACAATCCCGACTATTTCAGTCTTCAACCTTGTTTTGTTTAATGATTATTTGTTTGAATATACATTTATGATATGTTATAATCAACCCAATTGATTAACCATACTTAAAATGTTCTTTCGATTCACAGGAGGCGGCCATGAATGTTTTCGATCTTAGAAGCAAGCTGATAGAAGACTACGGAAAGTACATCGGCAGTTTCATTAATATCAGGGATGAAAAAATCAGGAGCCATGTTGATCTGGAATTCGGTCAGCAAAAGCTCTGGCCCGACCCTCTTATCCAGCTTAACCCGACGTTCGAAACCGGCGGCGGAATCGAAGAACATGTGAAAAAAGGCCTGCTACATCAAGAATGCCTGAAGATATTCCGCTTCAATAAACAGGATTATGTCACCGGACATGACCCTTTCGCTAATGCCGAGCCGCTTAAGCTATACACTCATCAGCTCGAATCCATCAAAACCGCACAGAAGAATAAAAATTACGTTCTCACGACCGGAACCGGCTCTGGAAAAAGCTTGTGCTATATCATTCCGATCGTCGATTATGTTCTTCGAAACCCTTCGAAAAACAATATCAAAGCCATAATCGTCTATCCGATGAACGCTCTGGCGAACAGCCAGAAAAACGAGCTTACTAAATATTTGAACAAAGGCTATCCCGAAGGCAAAGGCCCGGTCACATTCGCCAGATACACCGGTCAGGAATCAGAAGAAGAGCGAACTGAAATACTTAAAAATCCGCCGGACATACTTCTTACAAACTATGTAATGCTCGAACTGTTAATGACGCGTTTCGGCGAACAGGAACTTATAAAACGTGCCGAAGATCTTAAATTTCTCGTGCTCGACGAGCTTCACATGTATAGAGGCCGTCAGGGCGCCGATGTTGCAATGCTCGTCAGGCGCGTCAGAAGCGCCACGAAATCACCCAATATGTTATGCGTCGGAACCTCGGCGACTCTTGCGGGAGCCGATAATTTCGAAATGCAAAGAATCGAGACGGCGTCCGTCGCTTCTAAAATATTCGGGACCGAAGTATTGCCCGAAAGCGTAATAAGCGAGACTCTATGCCGAATAACTCCGGAACACGACGAAGGTGAAGACGCATTCAAAAAGATCCTGGCTGATCGAATAAAAAACGGCAAGGCTCCTCAAACTTTCGGTGAATTTATTTCAGATCCGCTTTCGTCATGGATCGAAAGCAAATTCGGCATCAAAAAAGAAAATGGAAGATATGTAAGAAATCAGGCTATGAGCATTTTCGGGGACAACGGCGCAGCGGCCGCTCTGGCTGTTTTGTTGACAGGCATTCCGGATATCGATCCTAATTCCTGCGGCAAAGCCATAAAAGAACAGTTCCTTGCAAGTTATTCATGCGTAAACCCTGATTCAGGAAGGCCGCCGTTCGCTTTCAGGCTCCATCAGTTCATCAGCCGCGGCGACACTGTATACTCCTCGATCGGCCCTGAAGACGACCGCCATTTAACTCTCAACGGACAAAAATTCGTTCCCAACGACCGCGAAAAGATCTTGCTGCCTCTCGAATTCTGTCGTGAATGCGGCCAGGAATTTTATTGC
>Ga0079303_10000380_pt1 | contig 10607 bp, 7 predicted proteins | sample Methanogen_OWC_FD_77073 | JGI IMG/M metagenome (GOLD analysis project Ga0079303, IMG submission 77073) | Enriched soil microbial communities from Old Woman Creek wetland in Ohio, USA - Methanogen_OWC | ecosystem: Environmental > Terrestrial > Soil > Wetlands | place: USA: Ohio | collected...
CGACCAGGTGATGCGCTGCTTCACTCTGTTCAACAACTATAACAAGGAGGACAGAAGATGACCACGAGTTTACAGCTGAATCTCGAACATATAACCCGCGTCGAAGGACACGGCAATATAGTAGTGAACGTCAAGGATGGTAAGCTCGAGGAATCGAAGCTTCATATCGTCGAGTCCCCTCGGTTCTTCGAAGCCATGCTGCGCGGAAGAAGCTGGCACGAAGTCGCCGCCATAACGTCGCGTATTTGCGGCATCTGCTCGGTAGGCCACACCACCGCTTCGATACGTGCAACCGAAAACGCTTTCGGCATCAGTCCGACCTGGCAGACCCAGATGCTTCGTAAACTCCTCTTCCACGGCGAGACGCTGCAGTCGCACGTATTGCACGTGTATTTCCTGGTGGCGCCCGATCTTTTCGGAAAGCCCTCGGTATTTCCGATGATCGAAACTCACACCGATGCGGTCGTCCGCGCGCTTCGCATGAAGAAGAACTCCAACCTCATCTGCGACATCCTCGCCGGCCGCAAGGTCCACACCATTTCAGCCGTCGTCAACGGCTTCACGCGTATCCCCAAGGCTTCCGAGCTGAAGCAGCTCAAGGAAATGCTCGAAAACGTAATGGTGCCCGACCTCAAGGAAACGGCGAAACTCATAGCCACGCTGAAGCTTCCCAACTTCGAAAGAAAGACCGAATACGTGGCGCTTTCATCGCCCCACGAATATGCCTTCATCGACGGCGTCATCAAGTCCTCCGACGGAGACGTCACTCAGATCGCCGATTACAGAGGCAAGATCAAGGAATATCTGGTCAAGCATTCCGCCGCCAAGCACGTTCGCGGCAATAACGGACCGATAATGGTCGGCGCGCTCGCCCGTTTCAATATCAATTACGACATGCTGACCCCGTTCGCCAAGGAAGTTGCCGCGATGCTCGGCCTCAAGGCCCCCTGCTACAATCCCTTCATGAATTCCATCGCCCAGGTCGTCGAGAGCGTCCATTGCACCGAGGACGCCATCAGGGTCATCGACGAACTTCTGGTCAAAGGGCTTCACGAAGAGGACAGGACCGTCAATGTCAAGGCCGGAAAGGGCGCCGGAGCGGCTGAAGTTCCGCGCGGTACGCTCTATCACGAGTACGAATACGACTCGAAAGGCATCCTCGTAAACGCCAACTGCATAATTCCGACCGGTCAGAACCTGGCGAATATCGATGCCGATCTCGAGGAATTCGTCCCGAAGATAATGCAAAAACCGAAGGATGAAATAACTCTCAATCTCGAGATGCTCGTTCGCGCATACGACCCATGCATATCCTGCGCTACGCACATGCTCGACGTCAAATTCATCAACGAATGATGACAAAAAGGGGGCCGCGAGGCCCCCTTTTTGTCATTTAAGAGAATTCTTCGAATTCTCTACGAGCTGAGAGGCCGCGCAAGCAGCCCCCTTTTATTTATTCAGGAAAATTTTCTTTTAAATTAACCGCGACAAGAAAGTGACCGCTTCGGCAGCCCCTTTTTTGGGTTAAAGGAATATCGTAAAAAGTTAAACGTTTCTCCGAAAATGTTTATTCCATAGAGCGGCGCTCATTTTATTCGAAAATTTTCGGACTGAATATCGGCTAACGTTTTACTCGGAATGAATTTTACGAGGATTCTCATAAGAACATTTTCGTCGATCTCGGAATTCATTGTTCCATGGTCGGCTTCGTGCATTTATTGTCCTTTGAAAAACGCAATTCGCGTTTTTACCTTATAGGATTTTTATTATTAAATGTACACCGTCGCAATATTTTTTGCGCCGCGTTGAAGCCCGAAACTGTGTATTTATGGTATCTGGAAACGATTGACCTTAAACAAAATAAAAATTATAGCACGTTAGTTGAAAAAAACAAATAACAGCCGGCACCCGCCGGTTAATATTTCGGCCGACGCGTCAGAACCGCATTTTTATATTGAAAGTGGAAATGGATTTTATTCGCGGGATGATCGCAGGAAGGCGCGGTGCGTTTTGTCTGAAGCCTGATTAACGCGAAGTGAAGTTCATTTTATTCGAATTTTTTCGGGCAGGAGGTCGGCCCTCGTTTTATTCGGAATAAATTTTTCGAGAATTCCCATTAGAATTTTTTCATCGACAGGTTTCGACAGGTGTTCGTTCATTCCGCTGGCGAGTAAATGAGACCTGTCTTTTTCCGACGCGAATGCGGTCATCGCGATTACAGGCGTCATGCGGCGTCCCAGGCGCTTTTCTTCTTCCCTTATCCTGCGAGCCGTTTCGAGGCCGATCAAATCGGGCATCTGGATATCCATCAGGATCGCGTCGAATTCGGATTCGGCGAACGCCCTGACGGCCTGTTCGCCGCCTTCTGCGAGCGTGACGCGGTATTTAGGGTTGCGCAGAGCCCTTTTGACCAGTTCGCGGCTGATGAGGTCGTCCTCGATGACGAGAAGCCTTAGAGTCTGGCAGGAAACCGGTTTACTGGTATCGTGCCGATAGTTTTTCGAATACGGTTTGGCGATTTCCGATAGATCGAACGGAAGTTCGACGGTGAATTTCGATCCTTTTCCCTGAACGCTTTTCACTTCGATTATTCCGCCCATCATTTCGACGAGCCTCTTTACGATCGCCAGTCCGAGTCCGGTTCCGCCATGCTGTCTGGTAAGGGAACCGTCGAGCTGATGGAAGCTTTCGAAGATCTCGAAGATTTTATCTTCGGATATTCCCGGGCCCGTGTCGGAGATTTCGAGCGATATCCTGACGGATTTTTCATTTCTTCCGATTTCGCGGGCGGCGAAAATGATTTCGCCTTTTTCCGTGAACTTGAAGGCGTTGGACAGAAGGTTGACCGCGATCTGTTTCAACCTCGTCTGATCGCCCATTACGGCGAGATTTTCAGGCAACCCATCCGTGACGAATTTGAAATCGATTCCTTTTTTTGCGGGAAGCTCCGCAAAAATTCCGGCGGCCTCCGACAGCGAATTTCTAATTTGAAACCGGCAGGAATCCAGCTTCATTTTTCCGGCCTCTATATTCGAAAAATCCAGGATATCGCTGATTATGCCGAGAAGGTGTTCGGAGGACGAGCGGATCATTTCAACGTATTCCCGTTGTTCTTCGCTCAGCTCGGAGTCGGTCAGAAGATGTGTGAAGCCCACGATACCGTTCATCGGCGTCCTCAGTTCGTGGCTCATATTGGTCAGAAACATGCTTTTTGCGGTACTGGCCACCTGAGCGGCGTCGCGCGCCGATCGGAGTTCCTCTTCCATTTTTATCCTGTCTGATATATCGATCGTGATGCCGCCGACGGCGATAACTTCGCCGTGTTCGTCGAAAACGGGGAACGTGGTGGTGTAAAAAGAACGTTCCTCACCGTCTATTCTGAGTTTTTCCTCGACAGTGGTAACGGCTCGCGATTCGATTACTTTCCTGTTGTCGGCCAGGTAACGTTCGGCGAGTTCGGGCGGGAATATTTCGCGCAGGTGTCTTCCGGTGATATTAGACTGTTTGCATTTGATGCTGGTTTCGAATATCCTGTTCGTGAGGAGGATGCGGCCGTCGACGCCGGTCATGAATATCAGCAGCGGTGAATTTTCTATGATGGTTTTCAGGCGGTTTTCGGCGTTTTTGAAAAGCGATTGAAGTTTTATCGTTTCGGTCAGGTCATGGTATATTCCAAGAAGGCACTTTTCGCCATTATATTCTATTATATCGAAGGATGAAATGATTTCCTTGATCTCGCCTTTTTTAGTCCTGAATTTAACCAGCATATTCGTGAATTTACCGAATTTTTTTATGCAGTCGATTATTTCGCTGCGGTCTGTGCCGGAGGCCCAGACTTTCAGATCGAGGCTCGATTTTCCGATCATTTCTTCCTTCGAATAATCGAGAGTCTTGCATAAGATATCGTTTACTTCGCAGAATGTCCCGTCTGATATTTTTGTAATGGACATTGGCACGATGCTGGAGCCGAAAGCCTTCCGGAATTTATCTTCGGAATCGTACGCTTTTTTTTCGGTTTTCTTATGGTCGGTGATATCGGTGCAGAAAACAAGATAGCATTTTTCGCCGTCGAGCTCGATGAACGAAAAATCGAAAAGGCCCCATCTGACCTCGCCGCTTTTGGTTTTGAATTCGAGCCTGAGGCCGGATATCGATCCATCTGTCTCGCATTTCTCGATCAATTTTCCGTGTTCGCTATTGTCGGTGTATATTTTCAGCTCGACGGAATTTTTTCCGATGACTTCCTCGCGAGTATAACCGAGGACTCTGAGAAAGTTGTCGTTGACTTCCTTGAATGCTCCGTTCGAAACATGATTTATCGTTATGATCTGCGGGCTGTTATTGAAAATAGCTAAAAATCTGGTTTTATAGCTTTCGGCCGCTTTTTTTTCTTCGGATATTTCGAAATTTATAGTTCGCTCGTCTTTATCCTGCATTTTAGTTCCCCGAAAACTTAGTGCGCGTCATGCGTATTTTCAGATGTTGTTGAAGAATTTCTTTCCAGTCAAGCGCTTATGTAAACGGAAAATTATTTCCGCCATCTTATTCCGGTAAATATGCGATGCTGGTACTTTGGAAAAGAAAAAACAAACACAATAATTATAACATTTTTACCTTGAAAAATCAAGTGTTCAGCGGCGCCCGGAGGCCGGTTTTTCACCGTTCGCGCCGATGCGCCGCGAAATATGCCGCTACCTCTTCAGCGAAGATTTTTGTTATACTCTAAAGGTAATCTATTTCCCATTTTTTTCGGGTGGTGAACCGTTTTTATGGTAATGTATATCTCAATAGCCGCAGCCTTTATCGTGCTGTTTTTTCATTTCGCCGGAACGCGCAGGAATGAAATTATGGCCGGTCTTGACCGGGCCACCCGTGACATCATCAAATTCGGCGCCGATGTCAATGCGAAGGACCAGGACGGCTCGACGGCGCTCATCAGAACTTCCTGCCTTTCAGGTTATGAAAAAATCATCGCCTTATTGCTTGATCGTGGGGCGTTTATAAACGCGAAGGACCACGAGGGGCGTACCGCGCTTATGCATTCTTCCATGCACGGTAACGCCGGAGCGGTCAGGCTGCTCATAGCGCGCGGCGCCGACGTCAGGATCTGCGACCAGAACGGGCAGTCCGCCCTGATGAAGGCGGCTTCGCATGACTATGCCGACATAGTCGGGATTCTCGTTGAAGCCGGAGCGCCAGTCGATTCGCGCGACGAATTCGCCCGTACTCCTCTGATGGCGGCCGCTTTCAACGGGTGCAGGGAAAGCCTTAAGGCTCTTTTGGAAAAAGGAGCGCTCCCCGACGCCGTGGACTGTAACGGCGCTACCGCTTTGATGGCGGGGGCCGAAGCCGGGGATCCGTCGGTTGTAAGCATTCTTCTCGAAAAAGGCGCCAGCAAGTCTATTTTAGATAAGAAAGGCGATTCCGCTCTCGCGGTCGCTGAAAAAAACGCGGCCGATCCGCGTCAGGCGGCGAAGAAAAAAATGTTTGAAGCCGCCGTCGAATTGCTGAAATAGGTTAAGTTTGTCCGGGGTTCCGGTCTTCGGCATTGCGATATGTAACGACAAGATAATTCTCTTGTTGAGTGTTTTTGCGCACAGCTGGTGTTGCAGTGCCCCGTCCCGCCGGACGAGCGAAATGTGCGCCAGCCATGCAAGTTTCTTATTTAGCATTTGGGCGCACTACTGGTTCGAACTTATGTAGTCGCGCAGCTCTTCGATATACTTTTTAGCCTGCTTGATCTTGTCCGAATCGGTTTCGTAAGACATATACGCGCTCCACGTCGCGACGGCCATTTCCAGGAGGCCTCGCCTTTCGAGCGTGATCGCCAGATTGTAGTATGCCGCCTTGAGGTAAGGATCGATTTTGATGGCTTTTTTATACATATCTATCGCCTTGGTGTATTCGCCTTCCTGCGAATAGATATAGCCCATGTTGTAATAGGCGGGCGCGTAATTCGGCGCCGTCTTTATGACCTTTTTGAATTCCAGCAGGGCTTTTTTGATCTCTCCGCGGCGGTAATAGATTATAGCAAGCCTGTTGTTCTGTTCGCTTTCGGCGAAGGGGCGGCCGTTCTGGTTGAACATGCCGTAGTAAAACAGCACTTTCTTGACGTAATTCTGGGTTTCCTTGATGTTGGGTATTCTTTTCCCTGCTTTCAGGACGGTTGTCGGGCCGGCATTATATGCGGCGAGAGCCAGTTCGATATTTTTGAACTGGTCGAGCATCTGCCTGAAGTATCTTGTTCCGCCCATTACGTTCTGGGCCGGATCGTAGGGCGCGCTCACTCCGACTAATTTAGCCGTGCCGGGCATAAGCTGCATCAGGCCCATGGCGCCGGAGTGCGACAGGCATTTCGGGTTGAAGTCCGATTCGGCCTTGACTATCGCCCTTACAAGATTGAAGGGAAGCGAGTTCAGCTTTGCGTATTGATCGATAATGTCTGAGTATTTTGTATCGTCGACTTCGTAGAAATTCGATCTGGAGATGCTCGACTTGATATCGCCGGCCGAAACGCTTCCGCCTTTTTTGGCGGCCTTTTTCGATTTGCCGGAATTCGCGGCCGGGACAGCCGCGGCGGCGAAGGCGGCGTTAGCCTGCGCGTTATAGATGGCTTCCTGAGCGGAATAGCCCTCGATCGCAGGCACGGGGGCGCCTGCCGATGATGTGGTGCCGGACACTGCGGCGCCGGGAGCCGCGGCGCGGGAAACCGGAGGGCGGGTGGGCGTCGGAATCCTCTGCTGGTCGTCGTTTATGGACAACTGTTCCTTCGAAGAGGGCACTATCACTTTGTAGCCTTTGTGCGGCGGCGTATCGGTGATATGCACCTTTCCGTTTTCGTCCTGATAGTAGTAAACAGCCGCTTCAGCGAACCTGTCGAGTACGAAGGCGAATATCGCGGCTGAAATTAATAAAATTATGACTGTCACCCAATGGCTTCGATTCATACAATATATTTCGACAAATATTTATTTTCCTTTTATTAAATATTGGAAAATGAATAAAACGGTCGCGAGTGGTTCATGAATCGTTCGCACGGGTGTTTGCGGATGGTCTTTGTATATGTTATATTTTTATTGACTTTTAATGATCTTTCAAATATTATTCAGTTGGAGAATATCAGCCTTCGGCATAGTGGATAAAAAAAATCCTGTATCGCGAAAGAAAGATGAATGAATGGGTTTATTCGACAGCGTCAAAAAATTCTGTTGTGAGCGGGACAGGCCGAATTTCGCGGCTTTCGAATTTTTGAAATATATCGGGCCGGGGATCCTGGTCACGGTCGGGTTCATCGACCCGGGCAACTGGGCGTCGAATATCGCGGCGGGCTCGGAATACGGCTATTCGCTCCTCTGGATGGTCACGCTTTCGACGATCATGCTCATCATTTTGCAGCATAACGTCGCCCACCTCGGCATCGCGTCCGGCCTCTGCCTTTCGGAGGCGGCTACGGTCCACCTGAGTCCATGGTTTTCAAAACCGATTCTCGCCTCGGCTGTGCTTGCGGCGATCTCGACTGCGCTTGCGGAGCTTCTGGGCGTGGCGATCGCGCTTCAAATACTTTTCGGGCTTCCGATAAAGATCGGCACCGTCATCGCCGGCGTCTTCGTTTTTTACATGCTCTTTTCGAATTCGTACGGGCGTCTCGAAAAGTGGATCATCGGCTTTGTCTCGCTCATAGGGCTGTCCTTCCTTTTCGAGATCTGCATGGTGAGCATCAACTGGAAAGAGGCCGCGTACGGCTGGGTCGTCCCGTCGTTTCCGAGCGGGTCGATGCCCATCATCATGAGCGTCCTGGGCGCCGTCGTCATGCCGCACAATATCTTCCTGCATTCCGAGGTCATTCAGAGCCGCCAGTGGAACCTCGCCGACGAGGTTCTGATCGAAAAACAGCTCAAATACGAGCTTTTTGACACCCTCTTCTCCATGTCGATCGGGTGGGCCATAAATAGCGCGATGATCCTTGTCGCCGCCGCCACTTTTTTCCAGGCACATGTGAAGGTGACCGACCTTGCGCAGGCCGAGAGCATGCTCAGACCGCTGGTGGGCGGTTCCGCCGCCGTCATTTTCGCCATGGCGCTTTTGTTTTCCGGCCTGTCCTCGAGCGTGACCGCCGGCATGGCGGGCGGCTCGATCTTCGCCGGCATCTTCGCCGAGCCGTATGACGTGAAGGACAAGCACACGCGCGCCGGCATCGCGATAACCATCCTGCTGGCCGTGCTTACGATCTTTTTCATCTCCGATCCTTTCCAGGGGCTCATCATTTCGCAGATGATCCTGAGCATTCAGCTTCCGTGGACGGTCTTCATCCAGATCTACCTGACCGCCTCGAAAAAGGTCATGGGTTCGCACGCCAACACCTTCGCCGAAAACTTCATGCTCGTCGTGGTCGCCGTCGTTCTCACCGTTCTGAATATAATGCTTCTTATGAGCTATATCAAAGGATAGGCGCTTCGCCGTAAAGCTCGATTCCGCCTGAATTGCCGGCTGCTCCGTTTCCGGCGCGCTCGTTCGACCGTTTATTCAAATGCCTCATGAGGCGCGCCCGCCAGTTGCCCCGGGGACCGGTCTCGCCGATCGAACATAAGTCGATGAGGCTGAAAAACCTGCGTCGCAGGCGTAAAAACCATAATTTTTAACCCGATTTCTTGACAAAAGTATCGAATTATGGTATAATATTGCTATAATCTGAGATCATGGCTCTATCGTCTAGGGGTCCAGGACGAGTGGTTCTCAGCCATTAAACCGGGGTTCGAATCCCCGTAGAGCTATAATAAAAAAGGAATTGCCTTTCAGGCAATTCCTTTTTTATTATTTAGGAGAATTCGCAAGCGAATTCTCCAAGACATTGAAAATCAATCTAAGACGATGCGTTTTATAACGCAGGCCTTTTTTAGAGATGAATTTTGTTTCGCAAAAAAAGCGAGCGATGACTTTGTTTCTGAACTCGGAACGTCCGCTGAAAAGAGGCTGTCGATCTCGACGCGGAAGTTGGCCTGGCGATGTAATTTCAATCCTGTCGTCGCTTTTCCTTCCGCTCTTAACAAAAAACGGAGCGGAATTTCCGCCCCGTTTTTTTATTTATATGTGTTTCTTTAAGCTGTGATTTGCGGTTAAGGCAGTTCTTATTTTATCTGCAGCTGGAGGAGCAACTTGAAGAGCATCCCGAAGAACAGCAGTTCGTGAGGTTCGAGAAGGCGCAGCGGACGACTTCGACTATTTTCTGGAAAAAGCCCAGAATTTTGGAGAAGAATCCGCCGACCTGGCAGGAAATGTTATTGGCCAAACTGCTGCATGAGCTCTGGCATGTTCCGGCGGAAGTGCAATTTGATGAGCAATTGGATGCCGAGTTGCATGCGCTGCTGGCGCATTTGCCGGAGCAGGACTGACATGAAGACTTGCCGCATGATCCGTTCTGGCAGTTATTCGAAGCGGAGGAGCATGAAGAGTTGTCGTTGCATGTGTTGTTCTTGCAGTTATTGGAAGTAGAAGCGGATGAAGTCTTGTTGCAATCACCGTTTTTGCAGTCGCCGGAAGTGGAAGCGCTCGATGATTTTCCGCTGGCGTTTATGGTGACGACACCCTTGTCAGTACTTGTTTTTTTATTGTTTGCGATAGATTTTTCGGACAGGTTTTTGGAAATCTGGTTGATGGATGATTTATCGGAAGTGGATGAGGATTTGTCGGATGTGGCTGAAGAACTTTCGGAAGCTGGTGAAGCCTTTACCGCTGGACTGGCGCTTATTATGGCGCTTTCAATCCTCGAGGCAAGGTCGGAAGAATATCCGACGATCTTCTGGTTTCCGACGACTGTCGTGGGAAGGGTTCTGACGCCATATTGGCTCGCCAGATATGGATTCTGCGTTACGTCGACCTTTATTATTTCGACGCTGGAGCCGTATTTGGATTCAATGGCGGCATAATCGCTTGCGGCGCGAGTGCAGTATCCGCAATTCGGACTGAAAAACTCGTATACTTTAACTTTTTCGCTTTCGGCGAAGGCGAAACCCTGGAAAAAATTTAAACCTGTTAATAGAAGGACGATTATAACCACACAAGATATTCTTTTCATCAGATTCACCGCCTTGAAGATTTTTTCAATTTAACTATTATACCGCCGGAAAGTGAAAATTGTTCCGAAATTTTTTATTTCATCGCGTGCGTGATATAAGAAAATATTTCCCTGGCGAAATCGGAAACCACGACCACGTTTTCGGGTTTGAATACGACGTTGTTGAGGTATTGCAGACGCAGGATGTCGCCGCCTTCGATCGATTCCGGAACGATTCCGCAGATGAAGAAGCCGAGAAGCTCGGCGCTTCCGCATGCCATGGGCGCCGCCGGATTCGAAATGGGAATATCGAGGATCGCGATATCGATTTTCTGCAGGCAGAAGTCTTTCAGGCGCTCCTTGAGCCTGAGAGAAAAATCGTCGCCGATTTCATGGACTTTAATGAATACCCTGGATTTATCGAGTACGGATTTGATTTCGAAATTGCTTTTCATGCGGGTGGCCGAATTGAGCTTTTCGAGGTCGGCCGAATGAAAGACCCTTTTAAGCCCGACATGATCGTAAATTTTTTTGAGGAAAGACTCGTGCTGAAGGG
>Ga0079303_10000381_pt1 | contig 10598 bp, 5 predicted proteins | sample Methanogen_OWC_FD_77073 | JGI IMG/M metagenome (GOLD analysis project Ga0079303, IMG submission 77073) | Enriched soil microbial communities from Old Woman Creek wetland in Ohio, USA - Methanogen_OWC | ecosystem: Environmental > Terrestrial > Soil > Wetlands | place: USA: Ohio | collected...
CCTGCCGTATTTATGGGAAGTTCTGTCCAGGCCGGGCAGGTGGATTATCGTCAGGTTAGGCCTGCTGTTTCTGATGAAGCTGAGGGCGTTGGACATTATATCGGAATCGATCGTGATCAGATTCGAGTCGTCCGCGGCGAAGTCCCGGGTATATAAAATGTCGGCGAAGTCGGCGTAGGAGGCGTCCCAGTATTTGTGGCCGAATATAGCCGTCTTGAGGGTCCTTCTGTGGGCTATGGAAATGAAATTTTCGATGAGCGGGTATTTTTTCGTGATGTCCGGCGATGGATTGATCATTCCGTGTATCTCGGGCGGCGCCCCCGTCGTGAGAGTGGCCCATGACGTCATCGAAAGGGTGGGTTCGAGTATTTTCATGGATCCGAACGAACCGTATTTGCGGTAGTTTTTTACGAACGACATTTTGAGGGAATCTTCATAAGACAGGCCGTCGATGATTATTATCGCGACCATGTCCGTGGCGGGTGACGAAGAAAGCTTCGTGGCGGAGCTTTGCGCGCCGGTGATATTCTTTATCAATTTGTTGCCGTAAGCGGTGAATGAATTCCAGCTGATCCCGGCGCACGTCAGGAATATCGCCGCCGAAAGAATGGTAACGAAAAAATATATGACAAGGTCTTTTTTATTTCTTGATGTTAAAAAATTAAACATTTTTGGTCAACAAATATTAACATAATGATTTTTATTATGTCAAGGATACTAATAATATTTATACAATATAAAACAAATTAAATAAAGACCGGATATGTTTCCGGCAGGCCCCGGGGGGCCGAGCGACGAGCGAGCCGTCCCGTGATATGGTTTTATCTGGAATATCGCGAGTGGCTAGACTTCGAATGCCCCGGCCCCGGGGGCCGAGCGTCGAGCGCGTCTCCCGGTGACAAGGTTTTATCTGGAATATCGCGAGTGGCTAGACTTCGAATGCCCCGGCCCCGGGGGGCCGAGCGTCGAGCGCGCGTCAGGGCATCTGATTTTATTTGCATTTGAGCGCGCTCAATGATTTGCCGATTTGGACGATAATAATAATATACCATAAGAAAATATAAAGATAAGGAGTGATGATTATGGTATTACCTAAACAGGAATCAAATCACTTTTTCCATGGCGCGCAGGGGGCTACTTCGAGAGAGATGCAGATACTCGTAAAATCATGGATACGTCAGTATTATTCGGATGTTCTGGGCTCGGCCGTTCATCTTCTGGACCGTCCTAACGGGCTCGATCTCATCGAACAGAAACTCAAGATGATAATGAGCGATAAAGAAATGATGCAGAATGCGTCCGTCGAGATCGCCGCTTAAAAAATAATAAAAATTTTTCGCGGAAGGTATAAAGCGAAAGCAAAATACTCCGATAAGTTTATTATAAGGCGAAAACAGTTTGATAAACATAAATCCCCTGACCCCACATAAATCCCCTTTAACCCCTACCCCTACCCCTTTAACCTAAGAACCCCTTTAAAACGTAAAAATCCCAGAAAGCGGACTTCTAATAAAAGTCCGTTTTTTTTTGTTGACATGGCGGGCTGATTTTATTAAAATAAGCGGCAATAATGAAAAAGATTCCAGCGCTTTCGCCGCGATACGCGAAACTTCCAAACGGTCTCTCGCTGAGCCTTTACGGCGGCTTTCCCGAAAGCGAATCCCAGGCGATGATAACATTTCTCGCGTCCTGTGGCCTTTTTACCGAAGATAAAAATATCTCCGGCATCACTCATGCTCTCGAGCATATGCTTTTCAAGGGGACCGGAAAATATTCGAATTTCGAGCTTACTTCGAAGATCAATTCTCTCGGCGGCTCGGTGGACGCTTATACGACCGCCGACTCTCTGTGCCTCGAACTTCAGATAGCTCCGGGCGATATCGACGCCGCGCTGGACGTCCTTTCGGAAATGGTAATCTCTCCTTCGTTTCCGGCTGAAGAAATAGAACTCGAAAAGAAAGTTATCCTTGAAGAAATCTCATATTACGACGATGATCCTGAAGACTTCGTGACTCTTTCTCTCGAGAAGCTTTGTTTTGGCGGTACTTGTTATGAAATGCCCATACTGGGAAATGAAAAGACCGTTTCTTCATTTACTCGAAAAAACTTTGTTGATTATCATAAGAGATGTTTTTCACCTAATAATTGCAGTCTTACGATAGCCGGCTCCTTCGATTCCGAGGGCGTGGAAAAAAAGATTAACGAATATCTGGGTCCTGTCCGGTGGGCTCCGGGATCGATCTCGGCCAAAAATTTCGACTTTATGAGGTCGAGGCCGCGTTCCGTTTCGGCGTCTTTTATCAGAAAGAACAAATATTCTCAGGATTACGCCGGTTTTTCGTTCAGGCTTCCGGCCAGGATCGACGGCCGTTTTGCCTCGTCACTGCTGCTGCCGTATATTTTCACGATCCTTCGCTCGGCCCCTCTGGGTTTCGCGCTGCGAGAAGGAAGCGACGCCGTGAATTCGGTCACGTCCGACCTTATTTACAAATACGGGGCGTGGATGTTCGTCGTCGCGGCGGCGCTCGAACCTGAAAAACGCGTCTTAGTGAAAAAGGCGATCAGAAATTTCATTTCTTCAATAGCCGGCTTCGTCACCGCCGACCATTTTTCAGCCGCGAAGAACCTGCTTTTGCTCGATTACTTCGGCGAGATCGAAAACCCCCGTTCGTATTGTTCTGAGCTGTCCACTTTCAATTATCTTCTTGGAAAAGGTTCCCATCAGGCGTCTGTCGAAAACTGTCTTTCGCTCGGTTTCGATGAATTCAGGCGTTATCTGACCGATTGCGTTCAGCGCGCGCCGCTTCAGTCGGTGGAACTTGTGTCAGGGGCTCCGAAGAAAGGAAAGAACGGCGCCGGAATTGTTTTTCCTTCGTGCTCGCTGCCCGCGCAAGAGTTTCGGGAAGAGAATTTTTCATTCGACCCGGCGTCGGTTCCCTCGCGAAAGGGCGTTCCCGAGCTCGCGGAAAGTTCCGTCGCCGGAAGCGGCATCCGGATAGCGTCGGCGATCGATCGGGCCCTCACTCATTCGACTCTGAGCGTTTACATTGCCGGCGGCGTATCGATTTCCAGAATTCCCGGCGAGGCGCACGTTTTTTCCGAACTCCTTTCCAAGGCTGCCGGCGGCCGGGCGATGTACGAAAGTTTTCTCGTCTGCGACAGGCTCGGCATCGTCATGGACTGCGCGTCGATGATGGACTACATTCAGATCGAGGCATCCTGTCCGGGCTCGTGGACGAAGGAGCGTCTCGAATTCATTTCGAACGTCCTGAAGGATTTCGGATACACTTCCGGGCTCCTGTCGATAGCCCGTAAGGGCGTCAGAAGATCGGCGAAGAACCTAATGGACGACGTTTTCGATTTTTCATTCTGGAGTTTCGCGCGGATGCTTTTCGCCGCTCATCCGTACTCGAGGTTCATTCTCGGCAACGAATCCAGGCTTTCGCATATCGGCGGCGGGCAGATCGACGATTATTATTCGAGGCTCAGGCGCGCCGGAAAAATGGTTATCTCTTATTCTTCGCCCGGGCGGGTCGACGACCTTTTTTACGACTCATTCTCGGGGTTTTACGGTCCCGGCGTCGGCCGGGCGGCCAAAAAATGGCCCGTCGTTCCCTCTATCGTCGCCTGCCAAAGGCCGCCGCGGGACAGGGAAATCAAAACGCCCCATACGCAGTGCACGTTCGTCGCCGGAGGCATAGCGCCCGCCGCGATGACGGAGGACTCACTCGCGTTTTCCGTCGCCAACCACATTCTGACGGACTATTCAGGCAAAAGGCTGTGGGACCTGCGTGAATCGCAGGGCCTCTGCTATAACATTTTTTCTGAATATATTCCTCTGGCCGGGACGGGGATATTTTTGTGCTATGCCAATTTCGAAGGCGGCAAGCTTGTTGATGTTCGCGACGGAGTGGCGGCTCAATTCGAAAAATTCTGCGCCGAGGGGCCCGGCGAAAAAGAGATCGACGACGCCCGCGCCCAGATACTCAAAAAATACGAGCTGGCTCTCGCCTCGTGCGCCACTTCCGCAAAAAGCGCCGGTCATTCGTTGTTTTATGGAAGGGGCGTGGAGGAATTCCTGCGTTTCCGCGAGCGTCTGGATGCCATATCGCGCGAAACCGTCATGCGCGCCGCAAGAAAATACCTCGCGCCCGAAAACATTTCCCGCCTGACTCTCATACCCTCGCGCTGACATTAGCGCGCACTCATTTTTGGGCAGTCGCACCGTCCCGGGGGACGAGCGTCAAGTGCGCGTTATCCCATGTGACTAAATTGACATTAGCGCGCACTCATTTTTTAGCAGTCGCACCGTCCCGGGGGACGAGCGTCAAGTGCGCGTTATCCCATGTGACTAAATTGACATTAGCGCGCACTCATTCCAATGACGAGTGCAGTTGCTGCCATTTCTGGTACAGGCGCTCGGTTTCTTCTTTTCTTCGCGTGTATTCCCCGTTGAGCCTTTCGGTGTCTTCAAAGGAAAGCGGCCTTCCGTCGAGCGAGTTGGACGCGAATATCCCTTCGATGCGCGCGATTTCAGCTTCGGCCGAGGAGATTTCCGCTTCGACGTTTCCGATCTGTTTTTGAATCTGCGCTTCGGCGTTTTTGGAAAGCTGTTTTTTGGAGCTTTTTTCGGCCGCCGCCGTCGCCCCCGCGCTTCCTTTCGCGTTAGACGGCGTCCTTCTGTCGGCGACTTCTTCCGGGCGCGGCTTTTCCGAGGCATGCCCGCACTTTTCCTTGAAGTAGGAATAATTTCCGTTGCAGTACGTCAGGAATCCGTTCTCGATGCTTACGAGGCCGTTGGCGACCTTGTCGATGAAGTAACGGTCGTGAGAAACGAAGATGACGGAACCGTCGAATGAAAGCAGCGCTTCCTCGAGCATTTCCTTGGATTCGATATCCAGGTGGTTGGTCGGCTCGTCGAGTATCAGGGTGTTCGCCCCGGTCATTATGATCTTGGAAAGTATGAGCCGGCTTTTTTCGCCGCCGGAGAGGGCGGAAACCCTTTTGAATACGTCGTCGCCGGAGAAAAGGAACTTCGCCAGATATTTGCGTACTTCGCCTTCCAGCATTGTCTTTTTCATGTCCCATATTTCGTCGATGACGCGTTTGGACGGGTCGAGCCCGCTTAAAAGCTGGTCCTGATAACCAAATACGACGTTGTGCCCAATGGTAAGCTCGCCGCCGCAGAGTTTTTCGCTGCCGAGTATAGCCTTCAGAAGAGTGGTCTTTCCCGTGCCGTTAGCGCCGATGATGCCGACTATCGAGCCGCGGCCCACCTCGAACGAACCGCGCGAAAATAAAAGGTGTTCGCCGAAGGACTTTTCGATGTCACGCGCCGATACCACGACGCGGCCCGATTCCGCGCCCATCCTGGAGGAAAAGTCGAGGTTCATGCTCTTTTTTTCGATCGAGGGATCGCCGATGCGTTCCATCCTGTCGATGAATTTCTTTCGTCCGCGGGCCATCTTCGACTTTATCCCTGCGTGGTATTTTAAATAGAAGTCCTCGGTTTTTTTTATGAATTCCTGCTGGCGTTCATATTCCTCGATCCTCTGGTTCTGGCGCAGCTCGAATATCTCCGTGAAATCCGTATAGTTGCCGGGCGATTCCTCGATCTGCTCGTTATAAAGGTAGAGTATATGGTCGCAAACCGCGTCGAGGAAATAGCGGTCGTGGGAGATTATCAGGGCCGCGACCGGCGATGATTTCAGGAAGTTTTCGAGGAATTCGAGCGATCCGGTGTCCAGATAGTTGGTCGGCTCGTCGAGGACGATGAGCTCGTAATCCTTCAGAAGTATTCTGCAAAGCTGCGCGCGCGTGCGCATTCCGCCGGAAAATTTCCCGAGCGGCTTTTCGAGTTCCTCGGGCTTGAAGCCGAGCCCGGCGAGCATCGAGCGGATGCGCGCGCCGAGGGAATAACCGTCGGCGTGCTCGAATTTTTCGACCGCTCTCGAATATTCCTCGAGCGATGCCGCGAATGCCGGGCTCTTTTCGGAATGAGCGCGTATTTCCGACATTTCGCGTTCGAGCTCGTTGATCCTGTCTTCGAGGGCGAATATGTCGCGAAATTCAGAGCGGATGAATTCCAGAAGGGTCATCGTATCGAAAACGGGGTCGATCTCCTGAAGGACGAAGCCGAGTTTCAGGTTGCGGTTCTTCGTGATCTCTCCGGTGTCCGGTTTTATCTGTTCGAGAATGAGCTTGACGATCGTGGATTTTCCGGATCCGTTCCTGCCTATGAGTCCGGTCTTGGAGTTTTCCCGGACGATGAACGAGGCGTTACGCAGAATGCTCTGAGTGCCGTAGGAGAACGAAACCCTGTTAAAGCTCAATAGCGGCATCGTCATCCCCTCTCGACCATTCGCGGGATGAGCGTTCCGGCGCGCTTATGTACATTTGACTTGATTTGCATATGTGCGTGCCCGCGTTTTTTTCCGTTCCCCGTCCGCAGGACGAGCGTCCCGGCACGCTTATAAACATATGATTAGATTGGCATATGTGCGTGCTCGCGTGTTTATTATATGCGTTGCCGGACAATGGATTGTGCTGACACATGATCGTCCACGTCTCCCGATATGAGTTTTTTCGTCAGATTTGAATTGCGCCTGGTTACCTTGTCGTTTTTAAGCGCGATGTAGATCGCCTTGCGCGAACCGACGAGTATGACCAGCCGTTTGGCGCGCGAAACGGCTGTATAAAGAAGGTTGCGCTGAAGCATTATGAAATGCGACGTAAGGATCGGAACGACCACGGCCGGATATTCCGAACCCTGGGCCTTGTGAATGGTGATGGCGTAAGCCAGCTCAAGGCTGTCCAGGTCGTTGTATTCGTATTCGACCGTTCCGTGGGGGAACTCGACGATCATCGAGTTGTCCTGCGGGCGCGCGTCGACGATCTTTCCGATGTCTCCGTTGAAAACGCCTTTCTTGTAGTCGTTTTCCGTCTGGATGACCTTGTCGCCCACCCGGAACGACCTGGCTTTGTGAAGTATTTCCTGCGACTTCCTGTTGAGCGTGTTCTGAAGCATGGAATTGAGCGTGTTGACTCCGCACTCGCCGCGGTACATAGGGCACAGGACCTGGACGTCGTCGATGGGATCGAGGCCGAACTTGTCGTGTATGCGCTCGCTTATCATTTTCAAAATCATTGCGGCGCAGGGCCCCGGCTCGTCCTTTTCGATGAAATAAAAATCGTAGAGGACCTCCGATGATTTGTCTGGCAGCAGAGGGAATTCGCCTTCGTTGATCCTGTGCGAATTGGTTACGATGAGGCTGCTTTCGTCCTGCCTGAATATCTGAGTCAGTGAAACGGTCGGGACGACACGCGAATCGATTACGTCGCGCAGGACGCTGCCGGCGCCGACCGACGGAAGCTGGTTGGTATCGCCGATCAATATAAGCTTCGTGGAAGGAGAAAGCGCCTTCAGAAGGTGGTGCATGAGGAGTATATCGATCATCGACACTTCGTCGCATATCAGTACGTCGCATTCGAGCGGAGAAGAAGCGCATTTCTGGAATTGTTCGGAAGAGCCGGGCGCGAACTCCAGAAGCCTGTGGATCGTTTTCGACGGGCAGCCTGTGGACTCCTCCATTTTTTTCGCGGCCCTTCCTGTCGGAGCGCATTGCATGACGCTCAGGCCAAGCATTTTCAGCGCGCGAATGATACCTCTTATCGTGGTGGTCTTGCCGGTGCCGGGCCCTCCGGTCAGTACCATGACCTTTGAAAGAAGGGCTTTGTTGACCGCTTCGAGCTGTACCTCGGAATATTTTATTTTCGAAGATTTTTCGATTTTGGCGATAACCGCGGAAGTTTCGGCGATTATCTTTTTGGGCGGCGTTTTCAATATATTAAGAAGATTTTCGGCGACCTTGGTTTCGCAATAGTGGAACGCGTCGATGTAAACGTCTTCGCCGTTTTCAATGGCGACGACGCGTTCGGACTCCATTCGTGAGACGAGCGTTTCGAATTCGTGGGGAGCGATCGTGACGAATCCGGCCAGCATTTCGAAAAGGCGGCTTTTTTTGGTGAACACGTGGCCTTCGCCGATTTCCTCGTTGAGGCAGAAAATCAGCGCCGCGCGCTGCCGCACCTCGGAATTTTCGGCGATTCCCATAGAAAGGGCGATCCTGTCGGCGATCTTGAAGCCGACGCCGTATATGTCCTCGGCGAGCCTGTAAGGATTTTCGTTCAGGAGCGTTATGGATCTGTCGCCGTATTTTTTATAAATTTTCGCGGCCAGGGAAGGAGAAATCTCGAATTTCTGCAAAAAAAGCATGATGTTGCGGATCTCGCTCTGCGTCTTCCAGGATTCCGCGATCTGACCGAGGCGCCATTCGCCGATCCCCTCGATTTCAAGAAGCCTCTTGGGGGTCTTGTCGATTATCTCGATGGTCTGTTCCTTGAAGAATTTTGTTATTCTTTCGGCCATCTTGGGGCCTATGCCTTTTATCAGGCCCGAGCCGAGATATTTTTTTATTCCGAAGACCGTGGTCGGCAGCGTGACCTTGTAGGACTCCACCTTGAACTGCTTTCCGTATTCACGGTGATTGTCCCAGTTTCCGGACATTTCGAGAAACTCGCCCACGTTGATGGACGCGAAGGTGCCGACGATGGTGACGAGGTCGCGCTCGCCCTCGCATCTGGCGCGGGCGACGCAATAACGTTTTTCTTCGTTGTAGAAGGTGATTCTTTCGATGGTCCCTGATATCGAGGACTTTGCCGGCTGGCTTTTCATTTGTTAATGAGCCTCCTGACGGAGGTGATGATGTAAAAAACGACCGCCGAACCCGAGATTACGATTATCATCGTCTTGATGTCCTCGTATTTAAGGCTTAAAAGCCCTATATTGGCCGCGATGAAGCAGATGGAGAGCATGGGGATGGCGGGCAGGGCTATTCCGGTGGCCACGACAAGCGAGAAAGTCGCCACGAATCCGGCGGCAAATGCGGCGTATGTTTTTTTCATATTGAATTTGAAGGTTATGGCGCACCCCATGAAGATGGCGGCGAAGAGAAAATCGGCCGTACCGATGAACTGTCTCATGCCTTCGATTCCGAGCCTGGGATATTTGATCAGAAGATAGTCGAGCAGGGAAGATTGGGTGTGCAGCAGTTCGGAAGTCACTCCGTAGAAGGCCGACCAGAGATCGGCAATAGCGGCGACCACGCAAAGGGGTATCAGGAAGGCGATCTCGTCTATTCTGACAGAGATGATCCGGCCCACGAGTGCGGAGGCGGTGATAAGACACAGGGTAGATATCAGGCCACCTGCCGCCTCCAGATAAAGTACGGGATGTCCGCCGGTCAGTTTGACTGAAGCTATATGTATCAGCGCAAGAAATATAGATATCACCGTATAGGCTATCGCGTTGAAGGGCAGCTGGAGAAGCCTGAATATGAGATAAAGCGAAGAAAGCGAAAGGGAGAAAGCTGAAATAAGGTAGGCGGCCTTCGGGTTGATGCCGGGCAGAAGCTTGGCGCAGACGAAAATGACGATAAAGCATATGACGAATATGGCGTAGGGAACCTTAAGGGAATCCGCGCCCGGTAATTGTACCGGTTCCGATTCGCCCTGCTTTTCGGCGGCCACCGGTTGATTAAGCGACTTGAAAAAGTCGATGAGCCCTCCGACGAGGTCGTTGATTTTTGTGTTGAGGGGCTCAAAAATGAATGAAGAGATCAGGGCGGAAATGATTCCGTAGACCTGGCTCTGGGAATGAAGCACTCCCTGGAAGAAGTTTTCCAGCAGATTCTGGATGACGACGTAGATCGCGGAGATGCTGAGGGTGAGAACGGAATAAACCATGGCGTTGTTAAAAATAATCGAGATGTTGAATGATTTGTGTTTGATGATGGACATCGCAAGAAGCGTCGTCGCCAGTAAAGAGGCGACCGGTATCAATCCGTAAATATATACCACATGGTTGCTGGTCAGCCCGGTGAGAATGTTGCGCTTAAAAAAGGACATTACTAAAAGTATAAGAAGGAACGGGATGAAGATCGCGAAAAAAAGATGCCTGACTTCTTCATAAAGTCTTTTGTTTGATGAAGGGTTCCTGTGGAGGCTGTGAAACGGATAGAAGGAAGCTACCAGAAGAGTGAAAAACGACGCGAGAGCGACCTTGAAAGGGAAAGTCGGGAAAATAACGAACCCGCCGTCGAATGCGACGAGGGAAAATTTTATGTATCCGGCGGAGATCAGTTTGACGAATATAATAAATAAAACCAGAAATGGAGATAATATGGCCCAATACCATCGCGGGTCGAACCTGAAACGCAGAATATAGGAATTGTTGAAGCAGAAAAGAACTGCGGGAAGGAATATCAGAGGCAGAGCCTGGGCTATGATATATGATTTTGCTTCGGCGAGGGATTGAGCCATGACCGCCTTCAGCTCGAAAAGGTTCAGGAGGATAAAAACGCACATCAGTGCAAGAAAAAAATAATTCTTCGGGTTTTTAGTGTCGCGTTCGTAAACGAAAAATCCGAGACATGTGGCTATGAATACAAATAAGAAAGGGGCCAGTATATACAGGTCGCGCATGCGCATAATTATAATTTATGATGGGGGAGTTGTCAAGGAATATAGTACCTGAGATC
>Ga0079303_10000383_pt1 | contig 10592 bp, 5 predicted proteins | sample Methanogen_OWC_FD_77073 | JGI IMG/M metagenome (GOLD analysis project Ga0079303, IMG submission 77073) | Enriched soil microbial communities from Old Woman Creek wetland in Ohio, USA - Methanogen_OWC | ecosystem: Environmental > Terrestrial > Soil > Wetlands | place: USA: Ohio | collected...
CCGGAAACGGCCGACGAAGTTCTTTTTTTATCGGCTCCGCCGTGCACGACGGCATACCTCAAGGCGTTTTTAAGGACTTCGAGCCTCTCGGGAACCGGGGTATATTTCAGAAAATTCGCGGTAACCTCATCGTCGAGGTTGGTCATGGGCCTGTCCGCGAGAATCTCTATGGCGGCCGCGTTTTCCCGGCAGGAATTCGAGGCCAGCATCGATTTCAGATCGTCGAGATTGAAGGAAGCGGAGGCCTTTTTGATGGCCAGGCGGGCTTCCTTGCTGATGTTTTCATCGCGATCGGCGAGAAAATAAAGAAAATATTTTTTGAAGGCGCCTTTTTTGATGAGCGACAGAAGCCTCATGAAAAAGGACTTCACCTCGCGGTTCGACGAACGGGCGCGGTCGAATATCTCGGGGAAAAGCTTTTCGTCCTTGATGTTGAGGAAAATGTTGGAGGCGAGCCCGCGTATGACGGAATCCCGCGATTCCATATCCTCGATGAGCCTGGTCAGATCCTCGTTCATTTCGCCGCCTTTCCCGAAAAGTAGAGGATCGACCTGTAATATTCCTCGAGCCCCGGATGTTTCTTTACCGAAGATATGTCGATATGATCCCCTATGTGGCGGCACACTTCGCCGAGTTTATCATAATCTTCGAGGCAGTAATATATTTCGCAATAAAGGACTATCGCGGAAATCTTCAGTTCTTCCCCCGCCAGCGCTGACGTTTTCGGGTTATCCAGTATTTTCGTCAGCTCGGCCAGGGATTCGCGAAACATTCCTTTTTTCGAATATTCTCTGGCAAGCATGAACCTCACTTCGAGAAAATCCTGGTCCTCGCGCAGCGCCATGTTCAATTCGGAAATCATCTGCTCCTGCAGGTTCTTCCTGCTGACTTCGTCGAGAAGGCCGGAAGCGATATAACGATGGATGGCTCCGGCCAGGTCTTTTCGCAGGAGGCAGACCGACCTGCGCCCCTGCGAAAGGGCCCTTTCGATTTCAGAAGTGATATTCTTGACCTCCGCCTTGAACTCATTTTCGATTGATAGAAGCGCCGAAGCGGCCATGAACTTTATTTCGACGCTGTTGTCGTTCAGGGCATGCTTCAGAAGTCCTATCGCCCGGACCGATCTCAGTTTCTGGAGGATCACGATTGCCTTTCTTTTTACCTCCAGGTCGGGTCCTGAAAGAACGTCTATTATCGGAATGGCTGATTTTTGAAGGGACGGCGGGCCAGACTGAAGGAATTTGAGGTCCTGATACGGTTCCCAACCCGCCCTGATATGTTCCTCGATATCTTTTTTCAATTTCTGCCCGCCGCCCTGCCGTTTTTTATCCTTTGAAAGCGGCGTAAGAGTTCTGATGAAGATCATGGACCCGACGAATGGGACCGAAACGGCGAGAGAAAGATAGTAATAAAAAATGAATTTCTGATGGCCGCCCGACGCGCCTGCCGAAAGGCGCATAAGCGAGAACGCGACGACCGCCTGAATGGCAATGAAAGGAATAATAGACTCCAGCAAATACGATGTAAGGGCCCCCGCGGCCTGAGCAGCGATGACCGACGACTGGTATTTTGCCAGACTGTCTGCGTTCATTTTTTCCGGTACACTACCTTGTAATTATATTCAAGGGAAATCGAATCTACGGGCAGCGACGAGCCCTTCAGGAAAGCCGGAAACGCCTGTTTCATTCTTTTTATAAGCATCATCGCACCTTTTTCATCGGTCGACGGGAGAAGCGAAATAAGAAAATTCTCCTCGCGGAACCTCGAAACTATATCAACGTCGCGAACGATCGTCTTCATGAAAATCGAAATAAGACGGAGCATTTCGGAATTTTTTTCAGCCGACTGCGCCGACGCGCCGGCGACTTTGACAAGTACCGTGGAAAGGTCGAAATTATAGCGCTGCGCCCTGCTGTGCTCCTCGGAAAAACGCTTTTTAAAATAATCGTATTTATAAGCCATCGTCAATTCATCTTCGATGCTCCTGGATCTGGCCTCGCTCATTTCCCTCGATTTAACCAGCGCGCTCTGCGTCCAGCTGGCGATCATTTCCAGTACGTTGACCGTCTCGAGATTCATCTTCTGAAAGGGGATCTCGAAAATAATTATGAAACCGAAGATCTCCTCGGTATCCTTGAATTTTATCGGGCAGGCTATCTTGACTTCGGACCTCGCCAGATGCTTCTGGCCGGGTTCCTGCATGTCGGCGACAGTGACGATCTTGCCGGATTCATATGCCTGGGATAGCGTCCTGTCCTCGCCAATATTACCTATTACCGGAACGCCCGCTTCGCGCTCGCCTTCGAGGAAATCATCCATCAAAAGCAATTTGTTTTCCTCTATTATTTTATAAACCGCGAAGCAACTGGATTCCGTGAACTTGTAAACCAGGCTGGTCATGGACTTTATCAGTTCGTCCTCGTTGAATGATGAAAGCGAAGAAGCCGCCTGGTAAACTGTCTTTATCGTATTGGAAGTTTCGAATATCTTCAGGGCGTTTTTCTTGTCATCTTCCGAAATACCGGTGTTTATTTCCTTGATTTCTTCAAGATGTTTTTCAAGCATCCTGTTTTTTTCGGTAAGAGCTTCTATTTCAAAATCAAAGCTTTCACGAACCAGCGAAAGATAGTAACCCAGAAGCAGGAATAATATAGGGAGCCTTATATTCAAAGTCGTTGTAATAAATTCGAAAAACGGCGTCGACGACCTGAAATACGATATGAAAAGATAGGAACCGGCGACGATGGCCGTCGAGATAAACCCGAGCGGGAAACGTTGCCTGGGAGCCAGAAACATTATTATGAGCCAGAAAGGGTGAAAGAATGTGTTGAGAAAACCTATATCTTCGCGATAAAAATTAACGTTGACGATAAGTATCGCCGCGACAAGTATCAGAGGCTCTGACAAACGATATAAATTCGATGACGAAAATAACGCATTTTTTGAGTTCATAACATTTCCTACAATATGTGACGGATTATATCATAATTATCTAATTCAGTCAAAAAATTGACAAATTTCTTTAAATGTATTAAAATATATGTACACAAAATATATATAAACAGGTATGAAAGGCGAAATTATTATGAAAAAAATGAGTCGATCACACTTTCGGATTTTTTCAGTTTTATTATTCGTTTCGATAACATTGCTTTCTTCGTTCTCTTCAGCGCTGGCGCAGGATTTCACTTTCGTCAGCATGGCCGACGCCCGTGGAAATTTCAATGGAGTCAACAAGCCCATATTAGAAAAAATCGTCGCCGGAGTGGTGCGTCAAAACCCTCAGCTCGTTGTATTCGCCGGTGATATCATCATCGGCAGCGGCAAATTCGACGTATTTAAAACACAGGTGGACAATTTCATGCAGATCATGAAACCCATTTCATCGCTCTGCCCGATTTATTATACTTTCGGCAATCACGAATGCACAAGCAACGAATACGAACAATACATGGTGAAATATTTCAATAATCCCGTCGACACTGAAGGAAGGTACAAAGGTTTCTTCTACTCTTTCGACAAAGAAAATTGCCATTTTGTAGTAATCGCGACGAGTCTTCACGACGAAAAAAACAAGATATCCGCCGAACAGATGCGTTTGCTGGAACTTGACCTGATCAAAAACAAAAACGCGGGCCATATTTTCGTAGTCGGCCATTCTCCGGCCTATCCCGCCGGGCCTCACATCGGCAGCTCTCTGGACATCGATAAAGCCTCACGCGACAGGTTCTGGTCGCTTCTTGAAAAATACAAGGTCGACGCTTATATTTGCGGACATGAACATCTTTATGACAGGAAGCTGCAAGGAACGGTATATCAATTGATCACCGGAACATGCGGAGCGCCCTTCGCGAATAAATCCGCCGGATCGTTCTTTCACTTCGCGAAATTCGAAGTTTCAGGCCCCGACGTGAAAGTGACCGTATACGACGACAACAACAAAATTCGCGATCAATTCAATTACTCGAAAAGGGTCCTCAGACAAATGCATAATTCCATTAACGAATAACGATTAAAAAGCGCCTCTTTTCCAAAAGGCCGCCGGAACAGTTCCGGCGGCCTTTTATATTTTTACGGTCTAAAATAAATGTTGATAAATTTTGGATAACGTGATAAAATGCGCCTTGTGTAACTGCAACCTTTGATGTGCATCATCGCTCTATGAAATACAAGCTATCCGAACTAGTTGAAAATTCAATACTGGAGAAGCTTTTAAGTAGTCTCTCGTCCATGACAGGCATCACCGCTTCGATTATCGATATAGCGGACGATCTGTGCATCACTTCCACGCATCAGGATATCTGCAAAAATTTCCATCGCGTCAACCCGGAAACTTCGAAACATTGTTCCGAAGCCTTTTCCTGTTTCAAATCATGCTCCGAAGAAAAAAAATTTTTTAAGCATAAGTGCGGCAATGATTTGGAAAATCTCGCTTTCCCCATCATTATCGAGAACGACCATATAGCGACGCTCGTCCTCGAACAATTTTTTTACGACACCGAAATGCCCGGCGAAGATTCATTCACGGAAAAAGCATATAAATTCGGTTTTGATCACGATAAATATATCGAATCATACAGAAAGGTCCCCGTCAGATCTGAAAAAAAGATCGAAGCGATCATGTGTTTTTTCTCGAATTTCATAAAAATTATCACTGAATGCGGCGCCAGCAGACTCAGGCAGCTCGAATTCGAAAGTAAATATTTCGGCCTTCTCGAAAGCCTCCAGGCCGGAATTCTCATCATCAACAGCGACAATTGCATTTTCATGGTCAACCAGACGATCGCCGAATCGCTCGGTTATTCGATCGGAGAACTCCAGGGAATGAATATTTTGCACCTGATGCCGCAGAAAACGAAAAGACGTTTTTTGAAGGCCCTGGAATCCTCCGTCAACGGATCGAAGAAATCCCTGGACGCCGAACTGGTCAAAAAAGACGGCACGCTCGCCGGCGGGCTCCTTTCCGTAATAAATTTCCCCGGATCGGCTGGCGAGACCGCCGGCCATCTATTAGGGTTTACGGATCTGACCGAGCGCATGGCCCTCGAAGATGACCTGAAAAAAGCGAAGGAAAACGCGGAGCGCGCCGACATGGCCAAAAGCGTCTTTCTTGCCAGCATGAGCCACGAGATCAGGACGCCCCTCAACAGCATAATAGGTTTTTCCGGCCTTCTGTCCAACACATCGATATCTGAGAATCAGAAAGACATGGTGAACTGCATAGTCACCAGCGGCCGTCACCTGCTGTCTATCATCAACGACGTCCTCGATATTTCCAAGATAGAAAGCGGCGCGCTCGAACTCGAGGAATCCGAGTTCGACATTGAAACGGCCATTTCGGAAGTCATCGAGATCAATAAAGTCCAGTACGAGAATAAAAACATCGATTTAAAATACTCGTTCGATAAAAAGCCCGAAAACCTTATTCTGAGCGATCCCGGAAGACTTAAACAGATCCTTATAAACCTGACCGCCAACGCTCTCAAGTTCACAGCGTCGGGATGCGTGAATATACGTTGCGAAATCATCGACAGCGAAAAGCATCACGTCAGGATCAGATTTTCCGTTTCCGACACCGGCGCCGGCATTCCCGAAATCGACCGCGAAAAAATTTTCAAGCCCTTCATTCAAGGCGAAGAAGGCGGCAGAAATAAATACGGTGGGACGGGACTCGGGCTTTCCATATCCAACCATCTTGTCAGAATGATGGGTGGCGACGGAATTTTCCTTGAAAGCATCGTCGGCGCCGGAAGCAAGTTCCATTTCACCTTAAGCTTTAAAAAAGGCGCTTCGATTCAAAAAAATCCGCCAGAAGAACAGCCGGCCGGGCAGGACGAAACAAAGGAAAGAACGCTGGACATCCTTATAGTGGAAGACAATCTTCTGAATATGCATCTTTTGAAGATGCTTCTGGAAGGCTACGACCACAGGGTGACCGCGGCGGAAAATGGAAAGATAGCTCTGGACATATTAAGATATAAAAAATTCGATATAATTTTCATGGATATCCAGATGCCAGTGATGGACGGTATCCAGGCCACCAAAAATGCCAGAATAGCCGGAATTTCCACGCCCATCATCGCCATGACAGCCAACGCCCTCAAGTCAGATCTGGAAGAATGCCTGAATTCGGGCATGAACGCATATATCACCAAACCGTTCGACGCCGAGGAGCTTGAAGACGCCATCGCGAAATATGTTTTCCACTTAAACGGCGCCCAGGACATGCTTCATGGCAAATAAACGCAAAAGCGTGGCGCCCGCCCTGGTTCCCTAGACCGTTTCAATTTCCGCCACGGCAATAAATTTTTCCATTTCATCGCAGTACCCTGAGATTTCAGCCGCATCGCCGCGCTCGATCGCTTCTTCGACTTTTCTGGCCTTTTCGCTTATAAAACCGAATCCCATCGTCAGGCCGGTCCCCTTCAAGGAATGGGCGGGCCTTTTCGCGTCGTCCAAATTTCCCGATTGTACGGCTTTTCTTATGGCCTCGATATTCCCGCAGGCTTCGTGAATGAAATCGCCGATCAATTCCTTGAGCTGCGCGTCGACTTTAACCAGAACCCTGCCGCCGCGGATTGAACCGGAAAAAAACCTGCCGGCCGCCTCGATCACTTTGACTTTCCTGAGAGGCTTCGTGAGATGAACGTCACATCCCGCCGCCAGACTTTTTTCGACGTCCTCGCGAAAAGCGTTCGCGGTCATGGCTATGATCGGGACCCTTAATCTCCCGTTTTCCTTTTCGAACGAGCGTATCCTGCGGGTCGCTTCATAACCATCCATCGCCGGCATTTCCACATCCATGAATACAAGATCGAATTCGCCCCGACGGAATTTTTCGACCGCCTCGCCGCCGTCGCCGGCTTCGGTGATATCACACGACGCTTCCTTTAAAAATGCCCTTATCAGCATTCTGTTCGTGCCCGAATCGTCGACCAGAAGTATTTTGATTCCGGATGAAAACGCTCTCCCGGGTTCGGCGGCGAACCGGGCCCGGCCCGCTCCGGCCTCCGACCTGATCCGGCATCCAATAATTTCGCATAACGTTGATAATTTCGCGGGCCTGGTTATAATGTTCTGAAACCCGAGACCTCTCAATTCAGAAACGTCCGAGCTGAGTCTTCCGGTACGCACCTGGAATATCACCGAGGATGAAGGGATCCGGGCGGCCCCGGCCGCCGCCGCTATCGAAGACAATTCCCCGCTGCAAGTATCAAGATCGGCTATCAAAATATCCACGCCGTTTCCGGCGGAAGAGCGCGGAACGATTATTTTCAGTGCTTCGTCCGCCGAACCGGCTTCGAAGACGGACGCACCCATCGCCGAGAACATTCCGCTCAGGGCCTTCCTCGAAGTTTCGTGGCGGTCGATCAGGACGATCTTCATGCCGGCCCTGCAAGACGAACATAATCCGGAAATATATCTCGCATCCGAAGCTACGCCGAACTCGGCGTCGAAACTGAAAACGCTTCCGGCGCCCGGCTCGCTCTCGACTTTGATCCGGCCGTTCATGAGCCGCACTATCTGCCTGGATATGGCGAGGCCGAGCCCGGTGCCGCCGAATTTTCTGGTTATCGAACGGTCGGCCTGAACGAATTTTTCGAATATCGAATCGAGCCTTTCGCGGGCGATACCGATCCCCGAATCGGAGACCGAGAAGAGCAGCCGAGCTTTCTCAACCGCGGCGGGCTCTGAAGCCGAAGACACTTTAAGGGCCACCTGCCCTTTTTGAGTGAATTTTATGGCGTTGCCTACCAGATTGATGATGACCTGCCTGAGCCGGACCGGATCGCCCGAAAGCCTGACGTTGACTTCCGGATCGATGTCGTATATGAGCTCCAGCCCCTTCTCGTGAGCCTTAAGCGCCATGACGTCGCACACTTTCTCGATCAGCCCGACGAGGTCGAACTCGATCGACTCGAGCCTCATTTCACCCGATTCTATCCTGGAAATATCGAGAATATCATCGATAAGGTCCGTCAGGGTCTCCCCGGCGGTCCTGAATATCTGGACATATCTGTTCTGTTCCTGCGAAAGCGCCGTATCCGCGAGAAGGTCGGCCATTCCGATTATCGCGTTCAGGGGCGTCCTGATCTCATGGCTCATCCTGGCCAGAAAATCGCTCTTGGCGGCGTTCGCCCGCTCGGCGGCTTCCCGCGCCCTTTCTATTTCTTCACCCGCCTTCACGCGCTCGGTAACGTCGGCGCCAACGCAGACGACATATTTCACGCCGCCGTCGGAATAGCGCGACGCATTGAATGTCCATTCCGTATCAACCTGGCCGGTTTGCGCCGACCTGATTCGCATTTTCCTCTCGAAAGGGAAAGAACCCGCCTCGAGGCCCAGATAAAAATCACGTTCTCTGGCCGCTTCACCGTCAGGACATATCGCGTCCCAGAAAAACTGCCATTTCAGGTCTTCCTGCTCCACGGCGGTTATCAGGGCCAGCTTGCGGTTCGCCCTTACTATCTTGCCCTCGGCGTCGAGGACCATTATAAAGGAATACGCGCAATTGAATATCGATCTGATGAAGTCGCGCTCGTCGACGAGCGCCTGCTGGGCGATATGGCGCATGGTGACGTCGTTCATGACGATTATGACGGAAGATGATTCGGGCTGCTGCCCGGGCACGCTGGTGAACTTGACCTCGAAAAATCTGATGTCCTTTTCCGAAACTTCGAGAAATCCTTTTTCGAACGAGTGCGAGGCGATCCCCTTCGACCTGAACTTCTTCAATTCCGAATCGAACCACGGCAGAGAGCTTTCTCCCGATTCTTCAGAGTTTCTGTAGTAATCGCTGAGGGGCTTGAAATTTTCCAGAAAATTCCTGAAGGCGCCGTTCATTTTTATTATCTGATTGGAAGTCCCGACCAGCATGACGGGGTCGGAAATATTCTCGAAAATGGACAGATAATGGCTCCGCTCCCCGGCGATAAAATTTTTGTTGATTTGAAATGTTCCGAAAAGATCGTTCCTTGAAACCGCGTCCCATTCACGGACGAATTCGGATTCGAGCTGGTCGAACAAGGAACGGACCAGCGACATGTAATCAGCCGCCAATCCGACCGGGATCTTATACTCCCTACCGCCCGCCAGGTCTTTAGCCTCATGACGCGCGCGCTCCGCCCGCCCTTCCGACGGGACATCGGATAATATAGCGTCCTCGAAAGCGGCGCGCAATAATTTGAAGATGCCGAGCGCCGAGCCGGGATCGGTGCCGAAATTGCCGTGCCAGTATGCCTCGAATTTTAAAAAGCCGAAGATGGTCGCGCCGTCGCCGGAATAGTCGGGTTCGAATGCCGCCAATTTCTTTTTTCTCGAAAGAAATTTCCCCAGCGACAGGATAATATTTCCAGGCAGCGCTGAAAGGCCGTCCGGGGAATATCCAGATTTTTTCAAAAGTTTCGAATCCAGGACTTTTTCTTTAAAATCCCGGGATATGAAATCGGATTTTTTTTGTATGTAATCAAGGAAATCTTTCACGACTATCACCGGAACCTTTCAGACGGCTCGACAGGTTGAAAAATCCGTTAACTGAACATTTCTTTCGCCGCCCCCGCTCGAAGAACGGGCGTCGGGCGCTCATCCACGGCGCACGGGCCCGGACGGCCTTCGAGGGCGCACAGGTCCATTATATCATTTCAAGGCTTATCCGCGCAAACCAATTTTTTCCATGATTTCCAGGACCGCTCGGCGTTTTGATTGACAAAAACACGGAATGCATTTATAATTTCCACGCAATGAAAGAAAAAATCTATCTGGACAACAATTCGACGACGCCACCTTTGAAAAGGGCGGTCGATGCCATGGCCGAAGCGGCGGGAACTTATTTCGGCAACCCTTCTTCCTACCACGCTATCGGCGCCGACGCGCGCCTTATAGTCGAAAATGCCAGGATCGGCGCCGCTAAACTTATCGGCTCGTCGCCTTCCGAGATAACCTTCGTTTCGTCGGGCACCGAGGCCAACAACCTCGCCATTTTCGGAGTTTGCGACCATTTCAGGCGCGTTTCGGGAAAGAAAAAGATGAACGTCGTCGCGACGGCCGTCGAACACCATTCCGTCACCACCGCGCTCGCCGCGCTCGCCTGGGAGGGCGTCGAAATAAGAACCGTCGGAGTATCGGCCGATTGCGTTGCGGACCCTGACGATTTCAAAAAGGCCGTGGACGAAGACACCGTCCTGGTCTGCGCCATGACGGCCAATAACGAAACAGGCGTCGTGCTTCCGTTCGAAAAGATAGGAAAAATATGTTCCGAATCCGGAAAGCTCTTTTTCACCGACGCAGTCTGCGCTGCGGGAAAAATGCCTTTACGCGTGGCCGATATAGGATGCGACCTTCTGTCGTTCTCGTCCCACAAAATCCGCGGCCCGAAAGGCGCCGCCTGCCTCTTCGTGAAAAAGGGCGTCGGGATTTTCCCGCGCACGCACGGAGGGCATCAGGAAAACGGCATGCGCGCGGGGACCGAAAACGTCCCGGCGATAGCCGGCTTTGCCGAGGCGTGCGCGTTCATGGCTGAAAATCTCGAAAACGTTTCGGCGCACTGCGCGAATTTGAAAAAAATATTCGTCGAAAAGATCAAAGATTATCTG
>Ga0079303_10000384_pt1 | contig 10587 bp, 24 predicted proteins | sample Methanogen_OWC_FD_77073 | JGI IMG/M metagenome (GOLD analysis project Ga0079303, IMG submission 77073) | Enriched soil microbial communities from Old Woman Creek wetland in Ohio, USA - Methanogen_OWC | ecosystem: Environmental > Terrestrial > Soil > Wetlands | place: USA: Ohio | collected...
TTTATAATCACTTAATTATCCATTTTACGGTTTAACGCCGGTTATTAACGCTTGTTTATATCTTTTAATGATACCTTTGTAATTGATCCATTATCGAACATAAGATTTTTATAAATAAACAAATTGTTTTTATAGTTTGAAAATTTATTGTCTATTGTTTTCCAATTTTCTTTATCGGTGAACATAAACCATGTTTTTTTAGCAGTATTATAATATCTTAAACCCTTTAAAAAACAATTTATATCTTTATCTTCATTATTTTTTATGGTTACTTTACCGGTTAATAAAATCTGGTTCAAATATTCACCGGCTATATCTTTATTGACCGTAAAGTCGGTTTTATTTTTACCCTGTAATTTGTTATCAATTAAAGACAATTTTAAGTTATTTAATGATAATTCTGCAGTTTTAACCATGTTTAATAACTCGTTACATAGTTTAAATCTTATATCGTTATCAGTTTGTTTTGTAGCAGGGTTTAATTCAATATACTTATCAGAATATGCTTTTAATATATCTTTTGATTTATCGTTAATTTTTAACTGATAATTGACTTTACCGGTAACGCTCATCATAACATTATTATTTTTTTCGTTATTATTATTCATTTTATACCGCCTTATTTAATTTATTTTTAATGTTTTATAGGTTTAAAAATGATAGTTTAAAACATTTTAAAAAACTATCATTTTATAGGTTTAAAATGAATAATTAAATGATTATAGAGTATATTCAATTATCAAAATTTTTAAAACAAATAACCCTAAAAAGTATTAACCATGATAGTTAATATGTTAACAGGGTTATAGAGTTTTAAAAGGTCACTTACAAGGTATTAACCGACACGATATTGCTATCATTAATCACCCTGTAACCGCCGGTTATATAAATACCGGCTACTATGTAATTTGATTATATCAAATATATCGACATAATTCAAGTTATTTTAAAAAATATTTTAATTTATTTTTTTGATAGTAATATGATAGTATATATGATATATGATACTATCATTCAAGTTATTTAAAAAATGATATAATCAATCATACGATTAAATAACATAGTAAACTGACATTTTATATCATTTAATGAATGTTATCATTAAAATCTTTTAATCATACGAATATATCATTTTAGTAGTGATCCTATCATCAACCTGGCGCCTTGAAACCTGGCTTATTTATTGCTATTATCACAGTATTTGAATATTCAAATATTCTGAAAACATGCATGCATAAAGGGATATGACGGGGGGTTTGTAATAGGAGGATTTTTTGCCGCCAACCCTGGAGTTAACAGTCCTCATTTACAAGTGGGCCTTAAAATGATATCACCCTACAAAAGCATGGCCTTTATCGCATATAAACGAGCATAATCCAGTGGTCATCCTACATATAGAACAATCTATAAATTATGCACAAAATATGTGCATGCACCAAAATAGTGCATTCTATATATAGTATGTCTCCCAAAGCCGACACTGTTGGAAAATCCTATGTTGGTTCAAACCGACACCTATTTCTTCTAAACAATCTAAACTCTCATAACAAGCATGGGGTAATTATCATTTAGCATACCGAAGCATTAATAAAGCGAAGCGTATTAATGCGAGGATATGATGAATGATAATTGGGGTCGATACATAGCGATATGCTCGTAATAACGCTCATATAAACGCTCTATAAAGCATATGGTTACGGCAAGGATAGTGTAAAGGAAATAGATGAATCTGATGGCATAATGCTCTTAAATGGCCTTATTTAAAAGGATAATGATAGGTAGTGTACAGTAGGTGTATAGGTAAAAGAGATAATGACATAAATAGCAAAATCCCCCGTTATAAACATAACAAGGGATTTCGATCTCTGTAATCCATAGGAATAAGAGAGATAACAAAAAAGCCTTACAAGGAGCGAAGTAAGGCTTTTCTGCTTAGGAGGCTGTGTACATCAATGAAATCCGAGAAACTTAGACTCAGTGACCAGTAGTAAACAAATGGAGATCAGTCATCAATATAATCCTAACAAATAAATATGATGATGTCAATAGAAAATAGAAAATATTTTTATTTATTTGGAATAAAATGTAAATCAAAATATTTCTTGGCTATTTCTGGATAATCTTTTTCAAATTGAATCGACATGGCATAAGCGCCAGGTTGAACATCTTTTTGCATCTCTATAAATTGTCTAAATGATTTCTTTTTAAGTAAAGAAGGTTGATTGCACCATCTGGCAAGTTGAACATACATGGCCTTAAATGGTGATTGTAGATACAACTCATGCCTCATTATATAAGGAAGACAACCAAGTTGCATAAGCACTTTAATGCGTTCAAGTGTCGATATAAGGTCGTTCATATCTTGGCTATGGAATCCACAGAGAATATAAAAACGAAGGTTTTTAGATGAGGCTATATGATTCTGTAAGATGCATATCTTGGAGGTAATGATATCTTTAAGATTAATGTGGTCAAAAGCAAAGGTCAAATCTCCGTTGTATTTGCATGAGCTAAGTTCATTGGCGATCTCGTCGGTAATAAGCCTTATGTCGAGTCCTTGTCTAAACTCAAAAGGCTTATTGGTTTCTTTGAGAGAATGGAGAATAGATTTCCATTCAGAGCATGCTAGAAAGTTATCATCCCATAGTGCTATTTTCTTTCTGGATACGTCAAAAAACTCATTTATTGGAGAATGTATTGTTGCCTTATCGAAACGCTTATTAACGCAGAAAGAACACTTGCGAAAACATCCTCGTGTGGTAAATCCAATGGAGAAATCTGTATAATCGGAGGTAAATGATTTGGGCGATCCGCCGGCTATCTTGGCTGCGATAAAATCATTGTATAAGGAATAATCGGGCATAATGTGCTCTATTTCGTTTGGAAGAGCATCAGAACCATCTTGAAAGAATCCAGTTCCTCCATAAATAAGGTTGGAATGAATTGACCTTAAATCTGGATGTTTGGTGAATGTAAATACCTTGGAAAGATAAATTTTGTCATAATTATAAAATAAATCTGTTTCATATGATTTGAGCAGATTTACAGTATTACCAAGTTGTTTAAGATGAGAACTTATCTTCATTAAAGCAAGATTTGGGTGACGAGTGCCATTGTCTAATAGGTCAGCATCTATTATCCCAATATTCATAAATATCACGCTCCATGATTATATTATACCAAAGTTAAAATAAATGTCAAGTTAAATTATTAACTATTTTTATATTTAAACCAGGGGTATGTTGATAAAAGAGTAGAATATTAACGTGAAAGATTTATTACAAACCTATGCCTTAAAATAATCATTTCCTTGCGAAGTAATAGGTCATCGAGTTAAATTCCGATAAATGAATCCTTAAAAACACTAAATCGTTTTTAGATACCTTTCTGAGCGTTATGGACGGTATTTAATTATTATAGGGAAATAGATAAAGAGCTATACTAGAGTAAGAGTAGAGTAATGATATGCTCTTATATTATGTTTATGTTTTAGTTTAATAATATTATAGAGTTAATTAATATTCTTTTTCTTTTTATTTTATAAGCTATATGTATTTAATAATATTATTTAAAATATCTATAATACTCTGTATTTAATACTCATAATACTCTGTAATATTAGTAAATATATCACGCGCGCGTATCTATAGCAAATTTAAAAAATAGTGCTCACGGCATGAGCACAAATGCTCTAAGCATGAGCACAAGAGCACTCAGGTAAAAAATAATTTAAAAAGTTCTTGACATTCAATTTAACATATGATAAAATTAAAAATAGGAGGGAGCGATGAATGAGAAGAAGTTTTTAAGGGCGCATGTTGAGGAGCATTTATTTAAGGCAATTAAGTATAAGGCACTTATGGACGGGACATCAATGGCGGCAGCGATAAATTCTATTTTAGCTAATTATTTCGTAAGCAATCAGCAATATTTAAAGATCGTTAGACCAGAAGTTAAAATCCAAGAAATAGAACCAATAGTATTAGCAGACGAAAATGATGAGATTTGGAAAATAACCAAGGAATGGGAAGAAGAGGAGTAAAGTCAAAATGAAATCAAAAAGAGATTTATCTTTCCCGAATGTTAAGTTAGAAAAGCAAGCGATTTCAGCAATGAATAAATGGAAGCTGTCAATGTTAAAAGATAAACTAAAAATAATGAACGACCAGATAGATGTCCTCTACGACATCAGATACGAAGCCTTGGTTTGGTATAATGGTTGTGAAGGCGCCATTGCAGATAAATTCTTTAAGATTGTTGAGAAGGCAGAAAAAGCAATATTGAAGTTAATGTAAGGAGCAGTTATGCCAGAAGTTAAATGCGAGATGTATGATTGTATTTATAATCGAGAAGAAAATTGTGTTAGAAGCGATATTAGAATTACGAAAGAATGGAACTCTGATTTTGATTTTGGCAGAGGCGGATATTTGGTAGACTGTGCAATGTATGTGTTAAAAAGACAGGAGCAATAAAATGATTACATTCAATATAGACAAAGAAACAGCGCTTGATTTATTTTTTATAGACGCAATGTCACGAAGATGCGGAAGGCCGCTCACTTTAAATGAAGCAAAAGAGGCTCATTCGCAAATGAGAAACGATATGTTACAAGAAAGCGTTAATGAAAAATGGCAAAAGGAAGTAATGACCAAGTTGAAGAAGGAGCAGTAAAATGGCTAAAATAAGAGTAACTATATCTAAAAATGACGATGGGACATATAGAGGTGAATCAAGCTATAATCATAATACTGGTCTTGCAGCAATCGGTGGCGGGGTTAGTTTAATATCTCAAATGTCATCTGATGGTAAAATGATAGTATTTATATCTAAACCGCACATATATAAAGAGTCTATTTTATTTAAAGACGGAGTAATGTCACAGTACGCATCCAAGGCAGATAAAATGCATTATAACGCCCACTTAAAAGAGCTACATGCATTATTAAATCCAGAAACAATCGAACAACCTATTTATAAAAAATATATTGTTTTAGAAAGTGGACGATCAACGCCAGGAATAAAAGATGCGAGAGAAATTAAAAATTCATTAGAAATAAAAGGCGAATATTGTACATATATGATTCGCGTTGGACAATGGGTCGAAGCCACAGAATACAAAATAAAATTTTATGAAGCATATATAGAAAAACAAAAAGAATTAAATAATCTTAAACAACAATTATTTATAACGGAGAAAGTAATCAGAAAAATGTTAAAGGAGCAGTAAAATGAGACCAGAGATAAAGAGAATGAATGAAAGATTAGCATATTTTTTGAGCCAGATGGATTTAGATAATGCTCACATCAGACACGCAGAGGAACGCATTGAGGAGTTAGAGAGAGAATTAAAAATAGTTCAGAGCAATGCTGGATTTTTGTTGGCTAGGAATATAGAATTAGAAAATATTGAGAAAGATTATGGCGTCATAGGATTTAAGTATAATAATCTTCTAGAAGAAAATAAGAGATTAGAAAATGCAGTTAAAGTTTTAAAAGATGCCAACTATCAGATGTGCCAATCGGTACAAGCAGAAAATGACAGACTGGAAAGAAACGAGAAGTTAGAAAAAGAGAACATCGTTATTAGCGAACTAAACAATGAACTACTTAAAGAAAATGCCAAACTTATGAACGCCCTAAAGATAGTTCAACAAGAAAGAGACGAGGCCCAGGTTGATAAAAATAAATGTAATTTTTATAAAACTGAGGCTTGTAAATTAGAGGGCATATATTGGGAAATGGATGAATTACGAACCTCAAAAGAGGACACTGAACTAAACAATGCTAAGTTAGCAAAGGAAATAGTTGAGATACAAGAGGCATATAATGATTTAGAACAAGCATACAGTACCCTAAAAGAAGAGTATCACGAACTTGTATTGAAATATGAGGAGACTCAACGTATCGAAGGCCATCATTACTGTGATTGTGGCGCAGTTGCTTACTACATACACCACCAGATCGGCGTCGGTAAGTATTATTGTGGCCAGTGCTTTAAGAGAGATGTGATCAAATTATGATGATAGATGTTTTGCAAAAGCTACACGAAATCATCGTTAACGGCGATTGCACGGGCGCCAAAATAAAAAGAATAGAACTCAATAGCGAGACCATGGAAGTATTCAAAAGAGAAGCAGAAAGAATAGCAGTGTTTGACCGTAGTGCAATTGATGAGTTTAATAATCAGCGTGTATTTTTCTTTGGTATTCCGGTCGTTGAATCTATTGGGAACATCAACCCTATTTTAATCGTTAGAGAGCAAGATGAGGAGTGAATATGAACTCAGAAATAAGAAGGAAACAAGTTCAATTACATAATCAAGACCTTGATATAATAATAGCAAATTTAACAATACTAAAGGGATATACAAGCGATGAGGCAGATGAATTATTAGATGAGGCTATTAATGTGGCGGTAAGAATGGCGAAAGAAATTCATGATTTAAGAGCAAACAAGGAGCAAAAATGAAACCTTTCCCTAAAATACTGAAATGTTTATTGGCAATAATAATGTGGATGATGTTTAAATATCTTAATAACAACGGATTCTTTACGCCAGTAACTGATTTTGCTCAATATGCTAAACTAAAAATGCACTCAATAGAATATATACAAAAATTATGGATTTAAAGGAAAAAATATGCAAGATAAAATAGAGAAGATTAAAGATATTCTTGGAAAATTAGATTGCTTCTTGAATGGGAAAGACGTTCCTATTGAGTATAGATTTTATATTCAAGATATAGAACAACTTCTTCAGCTAATAGAGTATGAATGTAAAAGCAAGCCAATGATTGCCACAGATTATCTTGAATGGCACAAGTTTTATATAGATGAGCAAATTAAGCGAAATATGTAAAAGAAAAGGAGTATGGCAATGATTTCAATTGCGGTAACAGGGCATCGTCCAAACAAATTATGGGGTTATAATTTGGCTCATCCTAATTATGATAAACTACGGAACAATCTTATTAAAACAATTACAGACATTTGGAATAAAAAAGCATACCCTCTTTTTATGCACAATGTTGAAATAGAGTGCATTAGTGGTATGGCGTTAGGGGTTGATACAATCTTTGCTCAGGCGGTGCTTTGTCTTAAACAACAATTCCCAATAGTTAAGTTTATAGCGGCAATCCCTTGTTTAAACCAAGATTGTAAATGGCACTATACAGACCAAGCAGAATATAAAAGATTAATTGGGCTTGCCGACGAGAGCCATTATGTTTGGAGAGAAAATTATATCGATGGATGTATGAATAAAAGGAACCAGTATATGATCGACCACTGTAATGTATTGATAGCAGTATGGAATGGAGATAAGACTGGCGGCACAGCAGATGCTGTTAGAAGAGCTAAACAGGCTAACAAAGAAATAATTATAATTAATCCAATGGATATAGAAAGGAGCATTTAAATGGGAACTAACTACTATTTATATATTGATATTTGTCCACATTGCAAAAAAGAAGATGCGAGAATACATTTGGGGAAGAAATCCTGGGGTTGGGCATTTTCAATTCAAGGGTTTAAGTATTTAGGTTTCTTCGGTAAAGCAGCAAATGATTTCATAGAGTATACTCTCAATTATTACTCAATAACCGAATGGGAAACGTGGAAAGATATTCTCAAGAATATGCCTAAATCATGGATAATCAAAGATGAAGAGGGCAGAGAGGTTACAGTAAAAGATTTTATTAAGTTAGTTGAATCGAGCTATAAAGAGAAGAAGAACCTTAAACATGCAATCGAATACCCAAGTTCAAGAGATTATTTAGATGATGACGGCTACAGCATAAGCGAAGGGGATTTTAGTTAACATATTGGAGGGAGCAAATGAATAACATTCAGAAAATAATGCAAATAATAAATACAGCCCCGAAGGATGCAAAAATTTTAATAATTAATTACGGCAACGAACAAGAAGAATTATATTTAAAGTCAGAGCTTGCTGGGGGCCGATATAATAATATTATTACAGAAAAAGATAAAAAAGAGAATTGTGCCAGTATAATAGTTGCATTAGGATTTCAAGCACCAGAAAATTTACAATCAGCATCAAATATTAGTAAACTATTAGATTACGAAGGCTATGCCATAATATCAGCTAACATTGGCACAGACGAATATTTTTTAAAAGAAAGCGCAATACTAAGAGAGTTTGGAGACAGTTGCTTTAAAATAATAACAGAAAAGCCTCGTACATGGAAGGATAAAATAAAAAGCTTACTATACGGATCGCAGCGAGATTTTATTTATGTATTTTGTAATAAGAAGCCTGGGAAAATATATGATGCGCTAAAAAGGAGCCAAAACAAATGAAAATACCAGAGGGCCAGGATTTACACGAATGGGCGACAGATAGTCGCAGAGTACAGGCACAAGATAGTCCGTGGAGTGATTTAATCGCAGTAATTGCAGCATTCATATTAGGATTTGTTTTAGGCGGTATGCGATGAATAAATGTAGATATTGTAAGAATTGGATAAGGCTATCAGATAATGCTTTCGGTGATTGTGATGTTTTAAAGAGGAGAATGGGGCGCGATGATGGATGCGACCAGTGGTCAACAAAGGAAAAGAAAAGCGTCTCGTTAAGTATTCTTATTCCGATAGCAATATTAGTAGGCTTAATCATATCTGGCATATTAAAGGGAATATATAATCTGTAATAAAAAGAGCGCCGAGAGATCGGCGCTTCTTCTTTTATGTTTCCTCATAAATATCTATTTCTATCTGGGCAAAATCAATTAATGTATCTTCTGCTGTAATTGGTATTGCATAATCGACTAAAGGTAATGTTACCTCTATCTTTTTTATAAATACCTGTTTATTCTCCATGAAGCAACGCTTCCTTTGTTTCTATATTTGTAAGATATTTAGCGGCATCGCTTTTAGTTAAATCAAGATAGTTACTCGTAACAAATGTCTGTTCTGCGCTAAAAGCTATTGTAGTTCCAATAACGGTAAATATTATAGCACGAAATATCTTAGTATCACCAAGAGAATATCCTAAAACATATTTATTGCCGGCAAGTGGTTGAATACTGATATTGGTAGCGTCTTTAGCATCATTGGAGAATACATACCAAACCGTTTCTTTAATGCCTTTAATTCTAATCATTCCATTACTATTTACGATACGATGCTCAAATTCTAATGGCTGTGCCATTGATTTAACCTCAACTTTAGTTGTATTTATTCTTTCTACATGTTTTATAATCATATAACTCATTAGGAGTGCAATAGAGAGGGCAAAGAATACCGTAATGGCTTCTGACATCTTTTGTCTCTTCGACATGCGCTTAAGGTATATCTGGTGATTGGGTGACATGTTATCTTCTTTCATGCTAATCCTTCTTTACTCTATTCTTCATGTTTTCATTTTTATAGCAATAGCCATGTATAACATCGTTAATAATATAAACTTCTTCTCTGACCATTTCTGATGATATGCATTTATCGCAGAATATATGCTCTGATTTAGATTGAACAAGTTTCTCTTTCTTTGACTTACAGATCGGGCAAGTGTATTCAAATATTGGCATTCATGGCCTCCGCTTCTGGTATTGTAACCAAAGTAAATCTAAATTTAGTTTTGCCATCTACATTGACAGTTTCGAACCACATGCGCTGAGGCCGGCACCATAATCTTGGTTCAGACATATCAGCGCGGCGATAGATGACAACCGGCTCATTTGTTTCTGAATGGGTGGCAAATGCCATTACTTCATAGCATGAGCCTTTGTAGTGCTTGTATATTTGACCCACTCTTATAACGGGTATTTCCAGATCGGCTTTAACTTGTTTACTCATTATCATCACCATCCGTATGGAATATTATGCAAATAGACGCAGGAACCTTGTAGACATTTTCTAACCAGAACTTGAGTAGGCGCCGATGCTCTATACTATCTTTGGGTATTTTAATGTTGTTGTTGATAAAGTATTGGTTAGAGTCAATGTCATATTTGGCTGACCATTTAAAGTCATATAGTTTGAGAAGTTTATTTATCCAATAATCAACGGTAGCATCCATTGTATCGATATGTTGTATCTCAAATGTATCAAATGATACAATACGATTATCATTGTCTTTGACCCATTTGTTGCATTCTATTTGGTTATTAAAGACGGCGTAAGGAACACCCTGGAGTGTTAAAAGTATCATTGAGCCTCCTTGTTAATTAAATCTTCTGCTTCCCATTCTTCTATTGAAGGTTCGGCAAGTGGGCTTAGTTCTGCAAGCGCTTTATCTGCTGATTCTTTATTCGCATATACGCCATGTAAATCATGGTCCCAACGGCCTGCAAATAGAAGATGCACTTTCATTTTAATACCTCATGTTCTGTGATACTATAATCAGATTTATAAATGTCTCTAATTGGCATATCATCTATTGACTTCTGCGCTGATTCTTTGGTCTCGTGAATACTTTCTATATATCTATCTTCGTTATCATAATATTCTACTACATACACTTTCATTTTATCACTCCTCAAATAAATTACATGAACATTGGCCTTTATTCTCTACAAATGATATAATTTCTTTAAGTCCTAGCCTATTCATACAATACTCATACATCT
>Ga0079303_10000385_pt1 | contig 10584 bp, 5 predicted proteins | sample Methanogen_OWC_FD_77073 | JGI IMG/M metagenome (GOLD analysis project Ga0079303, IMG submission 77073) | Enriched soil microbial communities from Old Woman Creek wetland in Ohio, USA - Methanogen_OWC | ecosystem: Environmental > Terrestrial > Soil > Wetlands | place: USA: Ohio | collected...
AAAGCGAATTTTTATTCACATATTACGTTCCGTCCGTTCCGGTGTGGTATGCCGTCACGTCAGTGATGTCGCTTCGCTGGACATGGCCTCATAAATATAGCCATAAATGGAAAATCAAACACGTGGGCGCCAAGGGTAAAGATAAATGTGATGGTTGTGGCCTTGACATGTTTGATGTTCAGACCATCGAACAGAAAACCTATGCGGAAAAACCATTTGAATATTATTGGACCGACGAAAAAGACAAATATTACTGCTGTCGTCAGAATGAAGGCGAAAACGATGGAAAATGTACGAAAAACTGGAAAACCTCAAAATTTTATAGCACGAAATTTCTAGGCGAAAACAAGATACAGAACCCGCTCGTGGCCGATGAGCGAGTCGGTTCATCTGCCGAACTGACCGGTTTCGACAAATTCGGCATCGAAAAAGGGATAAAGTTATATTCCGAAGGCTTTGATTATGGCGATTTAAATACGCCGGTCATTACGGCCAGGTCGACTTTTTATGTGAAGGACAAAGGCAATATCGCGCATATCCAGACGGGCATTGAAGGCACGGGCAATGTCATCAACGCCGATTGCGGAAAACCGATATCGGCAAATATGTCAGGAAAATCTCTGACTATAAGAATAGCCGACAACGATCCATGGGCCAACAAGTATGTTCTCGATCAGTTTAACGCGATTGGGACGTCTGATAACGGAGTGATTGAATGCCCGAAAGGTGAGTGGTCGGACAGGCGGTTTAACGTCAATTTCTGGTATGAAATTCCACTCTACCAATTCGCCTCTTTTCTTTCGGAAAAATGGTCAACGCCAGGCGGTGTTGAAAACCACGAAATCGAGTCGGTTTATTCGCCGGTTTTCGTGTGGAAAAAAGTGAGCTGGCCTTCGCTGGGAGCTTTTTTATCTAACGATGACGGCAGTAAAACTACATCTTATTTTTATACGAAGACTTCGGAGAACGGTAAACCGGTTGAACATACCGGCGTTCCTTTCAATCCGATGTATGTCGTTTATGAGAAGAAGATACCGGTTTCAAATATTTTCGTTGATATAATAAACGTAAAGGAAAATAAAAAGCCCGTTGAAGAAATAGCGCCGCTTTTTTACGCCAAAACCTCGCTTGGCGACGCGTTCGGCAATCCTCCTTATGACGCCGTGAACGAGAACAAACTTTTCGGCGCCGACTTTCAGGACGCCAATGGCAAGCAGGTTATCGATATTTTTCATGTAAAGCCCATCAATTTTACAAAAGGCAAGGGACCGCTCAAATATTTCGTCGAAGTTCAGGATGGATCTCAATTGACAAAAGGCGGCGGCCTCGAGGAAGAAAAATATAATTGTGACGGCCGGTTTATGACTGACAGATCACATTTTCAGGGCTTGCTGAAGTTCAACCCCGATGTCGTAAAATACCTGCCGCATTCGAAGGATGCGCCTCCGATAGGAAAAGGCGTGGCGGTTGATACGACGAACGATCCCGGTGCGTGCAAGTCTTTTAACTATGATAAAAAAGTACAGCAGGCCTGGAAGGAATGCGCAAGATTACTGAACAACGTCAACAGCAATGTCGATTCGGGAAGCGCGGTCGTCGAAAACTTTCAGGCGTTCGGCAAAGTCGAAGTCAACGATCGAATAAGGCCGAACCTGGGATTGAAAATCGTCAATACCGTGACCGGCAGTATAAGAAAAGTATATAAATTAAACGATATAAGCCGGCTGAAAATGTATTCGAAACTGGTTGCGTCTCCGGATTCAGCCTTTTCGCCTTATATGATGACGGCTGACGGCAACATAGCCCAGGTCTTTAATTACCAGATGCTGAAAAAAGAAAGTTCCGTCGGGCCGCGCCCGCTGTTTTCAAACGACGAGCCGCTCTGGCTTTTCGAAGACGTGAAACTTTTAGCGGATAATAATCCAGGCCCTTACAGGATAATATATGAAGGCCGCGATCAGATCGGAAAGGGCGATTCAGTCGAGGACTCGCTCGATCCATACGGGACCACCGAGGACACTCCGATCCAGTTCACTCATCAGGACCTTCGTAATGACGGCAAAAAGGCCGATTTCTTCGAATTCTTCGCCCACGACAATATCGACGGCCAGAGGCTTATCAAAAGCGGGAAAAATGCCGTTCGCGAAGACTGGTACAAAGGAGTCACTTCGTTCGATTTCGATAAAGACGTCGAGAAGCAGCCGGTATTTCCGGAAGACCTGATTCCTCGCGGATATACTTCGTGGAAGATCATCGATGAAACGTTTAAAGATTATGCGACCAGTCCGGCGTTCAAAAAAATTCATATGTCCGGCGATTATTATCGATACCCGATGCTCACGTTTAATAATCCAAACTGCAAACCGGATGGCACTAAGTATTACGAAGAAGATAAGGAGATATCTGTGATGTACGGCGTCGCCGACAGGGCCGGAAATTTTCGCAGGCTGAAGCTGAAAATATTTGTAATGCCGGTTGATAACAAGATTAACGTCATCGAGAGAAAAAATTAAATGCCAGGGATGATAAACGGACTAATGAAAAATAAATTTATAACAATAATTTCGCAGTTCATACTAATCAAAACTATCGCTTTCTTTTTTTTAATCTTCTTTAGTAGCGCGGCTTTTTCATTCGACGACGATTTATTCGCCGTTGAGTCCGCCAATATCGCCGCTCTACGGATTAAATCGATCGAAAAGACAATTTACGATAAGGACGATAAATCTGAAAAAAAATCGGCATCGTTTGGTTTCGACGAAACCGGCCTGCCTCTTGATGTTACGCTATTCGGCGCCGATGGGTCGGTTTCAGAAAAAACTTCATACAGGTATTCAAAGGATTACAAGACGGCCGTCGTCGAAACGCGCGACGTTTCGGGCGCACTCATTCGAAAAAGCAATCTTTCTCTCGATTCGGGCAGCCGCCGGGCGGTTAACGAAACCTTTTATAACGTCAAAGGCGAAGCCGAAAAAATCAAAAATTATTCCTATGACAGGGCCGGAAAAAAATTGACCGGCGTAACCGTCATGAATGGTGAAATGGAATCTCTTGAAAAAATAGAGTTAATGCGTGAAAGTTCTGGCAGAATAATATCGTGCAGGGTGTTCGGCGAGAATATGTCGCTTGTAGAAACCTGTCAATTTATATGGAAAGGCGGTTCATGTGAAATCGAAATTTCTGGAGGTGACGGAAAGCGGATAACGAAAATTATGGCCGGGATCGATGAAAAAGGGAATATTGCCTCGATTGAAAATATATCGGGGAATGAAAAAGGCCGAAGTATCATTAAATATACTTATTCGTATTTTATAGATAAAAACAAAAAAATTATAGCGCCCAATACGGTTTCTGGCGTGACGGTTTCAATCGAATCGGTGCAGTCGGACGAAAATGTCGAAGAAAAGATCGCGGCGATCGTAAATTCGCGTGCCAGGCTTTTAAAGGTTTTTAAAAACCCGAATTCATCGTCTGATGAAATGGCGAATTCGATGCGCGCGGCCGCGGCGGCCGAAAACGATCCGAGATCGATCGGCGTGGCGGAAGCGTTCGGGAAATCATCTGAAAAACGGTCTGAACAGAGCCCTGTTAACGATATTTCAAGAAAAATAAAAAAATAGTCAAACCCGATGCCGGTCCATCCGGTATCTCTTAATGAAAAGGTTAAAGCGGTAAAACGAAAAAAACAAAAATGGAGGGATTTATATGAAAAACGCAAACTTTTGCAGGCTCATCGCGGTAGCTGTTATATTCATGTTTTCATTTGTAATGACCTTGACAGTATTTACTACCAGTATTTATGCTGCTGGTAGCAGTAGTACTTCACCCGCGCCAAAAACTCCGGAACAACAGGTGAAAGACAAGGTAAAGGAACTTGCCGGTGATCCTGCCGCGCTGGCCGCATTTCTCGATGGTACTTCAGGCGACTTGGCGAAAATTGGCGTTTCTGCAAAAAAAGCGGTTGAATATGCGATGCAGGTGACAAAAGGGACAGCCGTTTTTTTGTGGCTCAATGCGGCGTATGCAGGTGCCAAGGGCAGCAATAATTTTGAAGGTACCATTGGAAAAAAACTTCAAAAAGGTATGCCGACTGGCAACTTGAAACCAATGACGACTGCTGAAGCGGCAAATAATGTCATAGAAAGTAAAAAAAATATGGATTCTACCACTCAGGACTTAATAGATAAAGGACTAATGCCCTGCTTGCCTAATGGCGGCACTTTACCCCAGAGCATAGTATTAAAGAAAGATGGATCTATAGATGTAGAAAAAACATCTTCTCAGGGAATTGAATGGATAAATAATCACCCTCAGTATTTTAAGCCTTGCTCGGTAACTGAAGGTAAGACTAACTCTGGCGTTGCATCTGAAAAACCCGTTGATAATAGTTTGGGAACCAATGACGAAACTCAAACCCAGCCTTATCCCAACGGTAAGGGAATATCACCTGGAGAATCAAGTACAAGAAACTCAGCGGCACAAGGAACACAGGCGGCGAAGGCCGTCGGGATTCAATGCCCTGCTACCGGTCAGGTTAACGGTTCGGCCGATCAAACGGAAAAATTCACTCCCGAAGGTTTTGAGCCAGCTCCCGCCGGTTTTAAATATGAAAAGGGTCCTGGGGGTGGCTGGCAGCTTGTGGCTGATGAAAGTTCAACGCCTTGCTTGGGAGGCAATACAACAAAAACAGGAACATCGAGTGGAGACAAGCAGGTTGTTAATGGTCTTACCGCGAATGGCGACCAGGGAAATCCAGACCCGGCCGATTCTACTAAATTTTCTAACATTGTAAAATCATCAAGCGGAATGAATTCTGATATTCAGGCAAAACTCAATGACATGGGCGCAAAACGTGATGCGTTTTGGGGATATGATAAAAATGACGTTAAGAAAGCGCTTAAAGAGTATGCGACTGAAAAGGGTTTAAAAGTATCGGACGATACTCTTAGTTCGCTTGCTGATACGATAAAGAACAAAAAATAATAAAATAACGATAATATACTTAAAAGGGGCTGTCTCAGAAAAAAATTCTAGACAGCACTTTTTTTGTTTTCAGGGTGAAAATGTCCATTCCCATTGCCTTTATGAAAAAAGACGGGCTGAGCAAAAATATAATCAAACCGGAGTGCCTCCCGCTGCGTATCTATTAATGTAAAGGCAATAAAACATTAAAACTTTCTCATGGGAAGTGCGTACATATGAGCAAAACATCGATTGCGGCGATAATCATTTCTCTGATATTAATACCGATATCGGTCGTATTGTCTCAGACGCCTGAACTTAAACCTCTCGGATCGTTCACCGAGCTGTCCGGCGGGGTCAAATACGATAAAGGCGGCGACGCGGGCTATTGCGATATTTCAAAGGAAGAGGCCTTAAAGCTGTCATTATACTCGAAAGACAAGATTTCGACTTCAGACGCCACCACGGGCGAGATAATGATGTCATGCGGCGTCAGGCTGGAAATAGCCCGGAACTCCGAACTTCAGATTGGTTATTATAACGTAAGAATCGGCGAAGGCGGCGTCTGGATCAATTACAAACCGGTTAAGGATGAAAAGGGCAAAGTTAAATTAAGGGTTGAAACTCCGGTGGGCGTAATCGGAATCAGGGGAACAAAATTCGCCGTTCTCGTCAGCCCTGACAGAAAAAAAGTCATGGTTCAGGTGCGCGAGGGCGTAGTTTCGTTCGATTCGCCCGGGGGAAGCGCCATCGTAAACGGCGGCGAGCTTTTGACGGCCGAGGATGGCAGGAAAATAGAGAAACCTGTGAAGATTGACCCGGCCGGCGATATTTTAAAGGCAGGCATGAGTCAGGGCATGGATAACGTGACGAAAACGCCTGTTGAAGAAGCGGTCGAGAAACGCGACGGAGATAACGACGGAAGTGGCAGTCTGGATGTCCCGAAAAAGAATCGCTGGGAAAGGCCGCCGGCGGCGCTGGATGCCGTTGAAGGCCGAAATTAAAAATTCTTTCAAACCGGAATGCAATATACAACGTATTTATTAACGCAGATTATAATTAATGGTAAAAAATAAGGAGGCAGATATGAAAAAAACTGATATGTTTAAGACTTCGCTTTTCATCGTTTCACTCATTGTCTCATTTTCGCTCATTTCCATGGCATTTGAATGCCGGGTTTACGCGGGACCTTATTCGGACGCTGAAAAATTCGGAAAAAAGAAAAACGAACAATCTCCGAAGGAAAAACTCATTGATGATTTGAAGAACGCTTTGTCGGATAACTCAAAAATAATCGAGCTTTTGACCGACGGAAAGTCAGGGCTCGCTCCCGAAGACATTCTTGCGGCCGCCAGATCGGCATTCGGCGGGGACAGCGAGAAGTTCAACTGGATCAGGGCCGCTTATCAGGGCGCCAAAGGCAGGATATCGGAATTCAAGGAAAAACTTGGCGAAGGAAAGACTTTAAGCGTGCCGGCCGATGCTACGGGAATTCGTATGCAGAAAATCAAGTCCGGGTTGAAACCGGCCGACGAGAAAAAGCCCGTCAAAGATGAAAAGCCCGTCGTTCAGGAGAAAGCTTCGGCGGAAATTACCAGAGGCGGAACGATCGACTCCAGGACGGCGGAACAGAAGGTGGCCGACATCAAGAGCCAGGCCCTGAAAAAATACAATGATTTATTCAGGCAGGGGCTTAGCGATTATTCCGAAATTCCTGAAGAGATAAGGTCTTCTTACGACAGAGTAATCGGCCAGATTGAAGTGTCGCAGTCTCAACCGGTGGATACCGGATCGCAGCAGGTGATCCAGCCAACCGGAGTCGGCCCGGCGAATCGGAACGGCATGGTCGAAAATACCCAGGCGGCCGGAGCGGCGGGGATAGGGACAGGAACTTCCGTGCAACCTTCCGGCACTCCGAGAGATCCTTTCGCTGGTACGAGAAGCGGTGGTTTTTTAATGCAGACCATGGAAGGCGGCAAGTGAACGAAGCGTTTCCATAAAATTACATTAAAAAGCGGCGGAGTCGATTCCGCCGCTTTTGTAAATTATGCGGCATAAAAATTTCTTGTATTTATCAGGCGCTTATATTATAATGAAAGATCACCAAAATGCTTAATTTATAAGCGTTAAGCTGAAACAGGACGGGCCATGAAGAACGCGGTTTTGCTGGCGGAAACCAGAATAGAAACGCTTTTACTTGAAAATGCATCGCTTTTCAGGATGTTTTTCGCCGCGCCCGTCAGCGGAAAGACCGTCGACGGCGATAGCCTCGAAGAGCTGGTCGAAGGGTTCGTCAATAACGATCAGGATAAAACCGAACGCCTTGTCCGGCATTATTACAAGAATATTTTTTTCAATTGCATCCGCATCGTGCGCGACGACGTCGCCGCCGAGGACCTGACACACGAAACATTTATAAAAGCCCTGAAATATCGGGCTTCTTTCGATAAAACACAGAAATTCATTTTCTGGCTTCTGAAAATTTCAACGAACGTATGCCTGGATTATTTCAATTATCACAAGCGCGAAAACATGAATGTGGTGAGGATAGAGGCGCTTAACGCGACTGCCGGCAATTTCAGGGATTTGAACGAACTGCTGGTCGACGCCAATGCCCAGATCAATCTGGACAAAAAAATCGAGCAGGAAATAGTGTCGAATGCCGTAATGCTTCTTCCGGTCATGTACAGGGTCCCTGTATTGCTAAGGTATTACAACGACCTGAGCTACGAAGAGATCGCGGCGATAATGCAAAAGCCTGTCGGCACAATCAAATTCAGGGTGAACAGGGCGAAAATGATACTTGCAAAAGCCCTGGGCATCGACGATATGATCTGACGCCGGGAGCGCGAAAAAATAATAGCCGTAAGTTCAATTTACCATCAAACCAGGATTCTTTTTTTGCTGTATATATTAATAGCCGGTCGTCCGTGTGGCCGGAAATTAATATAACTGCCGGGATGAAAAAATGAAAAGAAACAGAGTCGATAAAGGCATAATAATACCCATCGTTCTGGTAATTCTTGTGATTATCATGATACTGGGGTATAGCGTTTATAATTATTCAATGTTCGAAAGGGTTATGGTCGTGCGCTTCCGGTTCACGTCCATTGCCGAAAAAATGTCGCTGGCGGCCGCGACCGAGGCTGTCAACTGGTTCAAATACAAGGTCCTGACCGTCAGGACTCTCGATTCCGGAAACGACAAGGACAGGTTCGTTCTGGCCGCTCTCAACGAAAAGAGCGTCAACGGCCTTTCGATTTATCTTACGTCTTCCGAGCTCAAATCTTTTTCTCTGATCGAAAGCCTTGGTGGCAGGCTCGATTCGGTTATGCTCAAATTCGAAGGTTTTTCGAAATATTTCAACGATCCTCCGATACCTTCGGATTATGGCGCGAGCGGCGTTATTCCGTCAGATCCATTCGAGCGCTTCGGCAATATTTCGGTGACGGCGCGCGTCACGTTCAGGGGTCTGCAGCGCGTCTATAATTGCGTTCATGAAATCAAGGTTTCAAACACCCTCGTACCGGTGCTTTCGAAATTCACGTTATTTACCGCCGACAGGGATGAATCGAATGAAAACCAGCTTGTAATGTCGCAGCCTATAGATAAAAACGATATCGGCGGTCAGGGCATTGTTTCGGATTCGGTTTCTCCGCTTCGCGTGCCTCTCATATTAGTCCATCATCCCGACGACGCGGAAGTCGTCAACGGATACAGAAAAAACTATGGCCAGATGCGCGAGCTTCTTCCGATTGACAGGGCGGTTACGTCGACCGCCCAGAACCAGTACAGGCCTTCGATGACCGATCGGGGCTGGGTCTATCTCGGATGCGAAAACCCTCAGGGCTATTACATGCTGAAGGCGTCGCCCGGAAGGGCCAATCCCGACTACGTCATGCCTTTCCCGTCGAACCTCAACTACAGATTCTATGGAAACGCCTTCATGTTTCTCGAATCTGATGTGAGCTCGCTGGTTTACACATTGATGAAGGGAAAAGTGCCTTATCAGTATTCGTTCACCGACGTGAAAAAACCGCCTGAAATTTCAGATTTCATCGTCAGGCTCACTCACACCGGCATTTACTGGCTGCTCAAGGACCCCAAGGCCAGACCCATCATCGGCAATTACATGGAAAGCCACCCTAATTATTCGGCCGATTCTTCGCTTCTTCAAATATCCGGAGATGTCCAGCCTCTCGCATTCGGTAACAATGATTCTTCGAGGCCCTCTAAATATCTCGACAGGCGCTCGCCCACGATAGTTTTTGGAAGGACATTCAGGTCCTTCGTCCAGGTGGGCAATGTAGCACAGAATACCGTTCATAATCCTCAGAATTGCGATCCGGCGCATATCAATAATTGCGTGAATTCCGACGGGACGCACGTTCTGCCTTATGTCGATCCGCCCGAACATCCCCGGACGACGTTTTTACCTTATTTCAACATCGACGACGAAGGACGCATGGGCAGAAACCCCGTCATGGATTTCGACAGTCCCGACTGGGGCGGTTACAGGGTTGTAAACGATACGCCGGTGAATTCGTCATCTCAGGGCGGTAGTTTAGGAGAGGGGCGCAGTGGCGACAATGGCGGCGGCATAGGCCCACGAGGTTCTTCCGGCCTTAAGGAAAAATCCAGCGGCGGTTATTCGGATGGCGGAAGTTGGACAAACTCGGCTCCGGGTAACCGTGGTGGCAGAAGCGGGGGCCTTTCGCCGGGCGGCGCACCGGTCACTTCCTCGCCTACAGTCGCTCCGCCGCCCGGAAACGTCGATTTCGCCAGAACTACTTATGACGTCGACGCCGTCATTTTCAATATCGGAAACACCAACAATTCAAAAACTTACAGCGCGCTGATGACCAAGATCATCACCGAAAGCTATAATAATACTTATAACTGGATCGTGTCGAACTCGAAAAGCGATGGGTTCATAAGGGACCAGGGCGAGAGAAGTTCCCTGAAACAGAATGAAATCAAAATAGTGTCGGCGTATCCCGATTCTCAGCCGGATTCCATGTTTTTTTACGGCCAGAAAAATGCCTACGGAAATTGCATTCTTGGCCAGAAATTGAAGATTTCCCAGTATAAGGGAGAAGCCGGCAATTACGATATTTGCGGTACGATTTTTCAGGAAGGGCTTTTCAGGGGCACTCTCGGAGCCTTTTCGCTGTGTTCCGAAAAATACCGGAACCCTCTGACGGTTCAGGGCGTCGCCGACCCGGGCGAATATGACCTCAGGCAGAAGGCAAATTATATTTTCAGTTCATACGCCGATTTCGCAAAGACCCTGATCGCCAGAGAAGGCAATGTATCGACGATCCGGGAAGGCGGAGTGTACTATATCGATTCCGATTCGCTCTGCGATTTCAGCGAAGGCGGTTCTGTCGCGAATCTTGTATTCCACGATAATACGCTTATCATGTGCCGGGGCGGCATCAGGGTGCCCGATGTAACTAAAAGCCAGTTCGCCGCCCAGAAAAAAGCCACGCTTTCGTTGGTGGCCTTTTCCTCCGACATAATAATCGCCGGCGGCAATGTCGATGCGTCGCTCAATTCGCTGAGAGGAACGGTTCGCAAGGAAACGGACTATTTTCAGGTTTTCGGCAATATGACGATGAA
>Ga0079303_10000386_pt1 | contig 10558 bp, 5 predicted proteins | sample Methanogen_OWC_FD_77073 | JGI IMG/M metagenome (GOLD analysis project Ga0079303, IMG submission 77073) | Enriched soil microbial communities from Old Woman Creek wetland in Ohio, USA - Methanogen_OWC | ecosystem: Environmental > Terrestrial > Soil > Wetlands | place: USA: Ohio | collected...
TTGTCACTTGGTGCAATGAAATTCAGGCAGAACAATACATGGTCAATAAACTGGGGCAGTACTGATTTCCCGACAGGTATCGGATATGCAGATGGTCCGGATATACCTGTTATTTCAGCCAGCAACTACGATATCACATTTAACAGGTTAACAGGGGAATATTCATTTGTATGCGCGAGTAATTGCCATTCTGCAATTGGGATTGGCGGGCCTGCTGTTTCCCCTTTTTTCAGCTGGGATAAAGATGTAAAAATGATGACAGGCGATGGGGTTGCATATACGTTGCAAGACCAGTTGTTTATTGATGGTGAGGCAAAGTTCAGGCAGGATGACAACAATGACGCCAGCTGGGGCGGTGCGATTTTCCCATCGGGAACTGCAACGTTGGGAGGACCTGGCATACCGGTAACAGCCGGAAGCTACAAGGTGACATTTAATTTGAGCACAGGTGAATATAGCTTTACATATCCGAGTGTCGGAATAATAGGAACATCTCTGATCGGATGGTTAGAAGATATCGATATGTCGTCAACCGATGGTATACACTATACTCTTACTGATTATCCATTCATTGGCGGAGAGGTAAAATTCAGGCAGGACAACGACTGGCTTGTAAACTGGGGTAACTGGCAATTTCCGGCAGGTTATGGATACCAGGGCGGACCTAATATTCCGGTCCTTCCCGGAACCTATACCGTGACATTTGACAGGCTGGACGGTCAATATTCCTTCGTGGCAACTTCCTGCCCCGAACCCGGAATAAAATGCCCGGATTATATATACCAGCCCACGTCTCCCGGCCTTTGCGGAGCAAATGTCTTTTACCCCGATGTTGTTGCTGCTCCGAACTGTGGAGGTGAGGGAATTACAATTACACAAACTGCAGGATTGCCAAGCGGCTCATTCTTCCCATTAGGGCCCACGACAAATACGTTTGTACTCACAACTTCGACAGGCGGTACCGCAACATGCAGTTTTGATGTGTATGTTTATGATGTTGAACCACCTGTAATCGAAAATCTGACAGCTGATCTGTCATCAGTCTGGCCTCCTGATCATAAGATGGTGCCTGTAACTATCAATTACACGTTGTCAGATAATTGCAGCGGGCCAGTAATCAGCCAGCTTTGGGCGTGGAGCAGTGAAGCTGATAACGGCACAGGGGACGGAAACACGGAAATGGATTGTCAGGTGGTTGACGAACATCATGTTCTCCTTAGGGCAGAACGTTCAGGAAAAGGTCCCGGAAGAGAATATTTCATCTCTGTAGGGGCATGGGACGCTGCTGGGAATTATGGCGGAGAGTTGATCGCTGTGACAGTGCCTCATGATCAGGGTTCAGGGCAGGGTAAGGTTGCCACTAAATCGGCGCTTATTGAGACTGAAGAAGGAATTATATCTCCTGTCGTCAGTATTTGGCCTAATCCTGGCTCCGAGTACTTCAATCTGGAAATTGAAACTTCTTCAGATGAGAGTGTTGTGTTGTACATACATGACGTCATCGGACGGCTTGTTTCAGTTATTAATCTGACAGACAATGGATCATCCCGTTTTGGCGATGACCTGCAGTCCGGTATTTACCTTGTGACAGTGCGGCAGGGCAATTTCCTCAAAACTGTAAGGATTGTGAAGAATTAGGCACCCTGGCTGACTTCCCGGGTATGACAGGACTGTTAAAGGGACTGTCTCTGAAAAGGGGCAGTCCCTTACTTTCTTGTCTTGATACAAGAAAGTCAGCAAAGAAAATCAAGGCTTAAGAGAATTTCCGGGCTCGTATTTTCTTGTTTGCACACGCAATACAACTCGTCTCCGCCTGCCGGCGGATCCTCAAACAGTATTGCTTACTTATGGCCCCCGCAGCAAACAAGAAAAAGCTCGCATTATCCGGAAATTCTCTCAGGCCGACTATTTTGATACCGGAGGCATCACAGCTTTGTAGGAAATGATCCCGGTTAGAAGAATTCTTCGACCCCGCCGGGGTCGCACAAACAATGAATCACCATTTTCTACAAAGCTGCGATTGCTCCGCAATCGGATTTTTAGATTATGACAATCTATGAATGCAACAATAAAGAATGGATTATACAATCGGCATGAGGGTAATGAATAAAACCAGCCGGATGAAGGGATTACGCCTCCTGTGTCGGCGTGATCTGCAGAGGGGGGTGGCACAAAAAAGACCGTCGGAAGGGATTATGCTGCCTGCGGCAGCGTGATCCGCAGAGGGGGCTCTGAACAAAGAGCATCCACCTGCGGTGGTCATTTTTTATTCTTCGTGAGCCTTTCTGAAGCAAGCTTCAGCGGCTCCCTCAAATAAAAAAATCCCGCTGACGCGGGATGCTCTTTGTGATCCCGAAGGGATTCAAACCCCCAACCTTCTGATCCGTAGTCAGATGCTCTATTCAGTTAAGCTACGGGACCTTTTTGCTTCTGATCCGCAGTCATCCGCCAAATGGCGTACAGTCAGGCTACGGGACCTTGGCGGTGCAAAGATAAAATAATTTTCGGTTTTTATTGTTTAATTTTATAGCCTGTTTCACTCACCGGCTTTGGGGGTGCAGGGCAGAGATGTTGCATGCAGCGCCTCCGCGGATTGATTTCTAAACAATTATCAGAAAAACATGAAGAAGGGAATAAAAATATTCGGGATCTCAATAGCTGCACTTCTGGTCATATTCATTGCCTCTGCTGTCATTATTCCGGTGGCATTCAAGGATAAGATCAGGGACAGGGTAGAAACTGCCATCAACGGAATGCTCAACGCAAAAGTGTCATTTGCAGATTATAAACTGAGTCTCTTCAGGGCTTTCCCCGATGCCTCATTCTCCCTCACCGATCTGAACATAACTGGTACAGACCGTTTCGACGGAGATACGCTTGCCGCTGTTGAGTCAGCAGATATCGTCTTTAACCTTATGAGCCTGTTCGGCGACAGGGGATATGAAATTAAATCGATTTCAATAGGCCATCCAAGGGTGAATGCAATAGTACTTGAGGACGGGACAGCCAACTGGGATATCATGAAGGAAACACCAGAAGCGGCTGTGAAAGACACCACAGCGGCGTTGCAGGCAGCGCCCCTGCAGGTGAAGTTGCGTAAGGTCAGCTTAACGGATGGAAGTGTTTATTATACAGACCGGGAGTCGAATATCGCGGCTTCTCTTGAAGATATGGGGTTCAATCTTTCCGGTAACATGAGTGGATCGCAGACTGATCTTAATCTGAATCTGGCTGCCGGCAAGGTCAATTTCGTGATGGATAAGGTAAAGTATCTCACAGACGCAAAAGTGAACTTCAATGCCGGTATTGGCGCCCAATTGGATTCAATGACCTTTGTCCTTAAGGATAACTCATTGACAATAAATGATATAGTTCTGAACTTTGCCGGAAAGATAACGATGCCGGGTGATGATATCACCACCGACCTGACATTCAGCACCCCGGAGACCTCCTTTAAACCGCTACTGTCACTGATTCCCGCATTCTATACGAAAGACTTTGAGGCACTGAAGGCCACGGGCACATTCTCTCTCGAAGGCACCGCCAAAGGCACATACAGTGATGCCGACAGCACCATGCCTGACATCCTGGCACGTCTTATAGTAAATGACGGCGTCATCAGCTATCCGGACCTGCCTGAAAAGATTACTGCAATCAGCATCAACGGCGAGGTGAACATGGACGGTAAAAAGATGGACAACACCACTGTTGACGTAAGCAAATTCCATTTTGAAATGGCAGGCAATCCGTTCGACATGACTCTGAAACTTGCTACACCTTTAAGTGATCCTGCGGTCTCTGTCAGGGCACAAGGCAAGATAGATCTGGGAAAGCTTCATCAGGCTGTACCGCTCGACAGCATCAAGCTTAACGGCCTGGTTGACGTTTCGCTTGCCATTGCAGGTAAGATGTCTATGCTTGAGAATGAAAAATATGATCAGTTCAGGGCCGAGGGGGCACTTGTCATTACTGATATGGCTGTTGAGATACCAGACCTTCCTGCTATTAAAATAAGTACTGCTTCTTTTGCCTTCAGTCCTGCCTTTGCCGATCTCAGTCAGCTGAAAATGAAAGTGGGAGAGAAGAGTGACTTCACAGCCTCAGGAAGGCTTGATAATTATATTCCCTATCTTTTCTCCGGCGACACCATCAAAGGTAACCTGTCGCTCTCGTCCAACTCGGTTGATCTGAATGAGATCCTGGGTTATATTCCGTCAGACACTACTGAAAATGATACGACATCTCTGGCAGTCATCCAGGTACCGAAAAACATAGATTTCATTTTGGATGCTTCTGTCAGGAAGCTGACTTTTGGCAAGCTTGTGGCAGATGACGTGAAAGGTAATATCATCGTCAGAGACGGTGTTTTAACTGTCAGTAAAGCAGGAATGAATACTCTTGGCGGCTCTATGGTTTTCAGCGCGGTCTATGACACGAGAGACACCCTCAAACCGAAGGTTGTTGCTAACCTGCTTGTCAGCGCAGTCGGGATAAAGGATGCGTTCAATGCCTTCAATACTGTTCAGATGCTTGCTCCGGCAGCAACGGGACTAGGCGGCAATGTCTCCCTGGACATGAAATATGAAAGCCTGCTGGGGAGCAATATGATGCCTGTCATCAGCACTATCACAGGCGGTGGCAAGGTATGGTCAGAATCAGTTCAGATACTTGAATCAAAAACTTTCGACCTGATGAAGAATGTGCTTAAGCTTAATCAGTCCTATACGAACATGATTAAAAACCTGAAAGCAACATTTACCATAAACGACGGCAGGCTCTTCGTCAGTCCCTTTGATACAAAGCTCGGAAACATCAAACTTAATATCAGCGGCGACCAGGGTATTGACCAGACTCTCAATTATGCCATCAAGACCGAGATTCCCAGTGCAGATCTCGGTGAGGCTGCCAATGCCCTTATGGGAGTGCTTGCCACCCAGGCTTCGGCATTGGGGCTGAGTCTTACCCCGCCTGAAATCATCAAGGTCAATCTTAAGGTGAGTGGCACATTCCTCAAACCGGTTATTACGCCTTTCTTTGCAGGAAGCGAAGGGACAGGTCCGGCTACAACCGTGACCGAAGCCGTGAAAGAGGAGGTTACGCAGCAGGTGACCGATGCTGCCAGGGAGGAGGCTGACAAGATATTGAAAGAGGCGGAGAAAAAGGCAACTATGCTTCGCGAAGAAGCTGCGTCATCGGCCAAAACAATTCGCAGCGAGGCTGATCTTCAGGGAAAGAAGCTAATTAAGGATGCCGAACCCAAGGGTACCATAGCAGTAATGGCTGCAAAAAAGACAGCCGGGATACTCAATAAAGAGGCCGATAAGAGAGCAGCGCAGCTTGAGGCTGAGGCAAACACCAGTGCTGACAGGATCATGGCCGAAGCCAGGGCAAAAGCCGATGAATTGCTGAAATGAAAAAAGCCACTTTTCAGTGGCTTTCCCATGTATGCAATCAGTTAGTATATCTTCTCCCTGATACGTGCTTTCTTGCCGGTAAGGTTTCTCAGGTAGAATATCTTCGCCCTGCGCACCTTGCCGTACTTATTGACTTCAACCTTGTCAATAAAGGGCGATGCAACCGGGAAGATCCTTTCAACTCCGATATTACCTGACATTTTGCGTACCGTAAAGGTTGCCGTTATGCCGGTGCCGGATCTCTGCATCACCACGCCCCGGTACTGCTGTATCCTCTCCTTGTTGCCTTCCCTGATCTTATAGTGCACTGTAATTGTGTCTCCGGCTTTGAATTTGGGAAACTCGTTATTTACAGCGTATTCCTTTTCAACTACTTTCATTAAGTCCATCGCGCAAAAAATTTGTGGTATCTACTCTTTTCAAAATCGGTCGCAAAGATAGAAATTATTTTTTATTATCCTCAAAACAATCCTATAAAATAGCGACAATTAATGACCTGCGCCGTCCGGCTGCCTTAGCTTATCTCCTGTATCCTCTGCTATCCGCCGGTACCACTCCTCCGGATAACCGGGTTGTGATAAGTTTGGACTGACGAACAGATAACCCTCCTTAGGAGGATTCTTTGTTTTAACATTACCATCCATATATTTGGTAAAGAGAAACTTGTACAGCTCGCGCCACTGGCTTACCGTGTAATCGCCCGCTTTTACTGAATAGTCCGTTACATATGCCAGGGCTTTCTTCGGAGACTTTTTGTACAATGCTGTTGCAGCTTTGTCGACTTCGGCAGTCTCAGCCATATACTTATGTTCAAGTTCTTTTTGTTTTGCCTGGAGTTCAGGGGTCATGACGCTGTCCCTGCTGTAGACAAAATTCGTCACTTCGTTGAAGGTCCAGAAACCTGACGTCTCGCTGTATGTCATTATATCACCGTTACCAACGGCAAATGATTTGGGAACTGCTGTCATACCGCAGTACATAGGGGTATAAACGGTATAATACGTATCATCTACGCCGAACCATATTATGCCTCCTACGGGGTCAGGCAGCCAGTTGCGGCTCTGGGTTATAAATGAGAAACCTGTCTGCTGTGTGGAGATTGCTCTTTCATTAATATAATTCACACCGTCGACTGACCATGTCATGGGTCTCCATCTTACAGTGCATTTAAAAGGGCCGGCTCCTATGTCTTTTGTCATGTCCATGGGTGTTCCCTGATAATAATCCCTCATCATGCCGAAGACATCCTCGAGGCTCAGTTTATTATCCGGTTTGATCCACAGTGGCATTCTGTGTGCAAGGTTATGTCCAAGTGCATAATCGAGGTATTCCCCCATGGAGCTGTTGACCTTGTTGAATCCCGTCCATACGCGTGCTTCGCAGGCGCGGGCTCCGCTGAAAGTTATAGGCTGAAATACATCACTGAAGCTGAAATCAGCGTCGGTGCCATCGTACCATCCAAACTTTCGGGCTACGTCGACTATATCATAAGAATACACTGTTTCTACCTCCGGGTTGAAGATCTTATCCAGCTCCTTAGATGTTATCGAGGTTTTTCCGTCAGCCTGAGGGAAGGTCTGTATTCTTGCCTGGTTGGCATGGCCGGAGATGTATCCATCCGGTATCCTGCGTGCCACAAATGACATTCCCAGCGTCCCCGGTCCTTTTCCGATGACTTCCATGATCCAGACTTCGTTGGGGTCTGATATCGAGAAAGATTCTCCTTCACTGCAATAGCCGTACTTCTCAGTGAGGGTGATCATGTTATGAATTGCCTCACGTGCATTTTTTGACCGCTGAAGTGATATATAAATCAGGCTGCCATAATCCATTTTTGCTTCAGGATTGTGGCATTCTTCCCTTCCACCGTATGTTGTTTCACCGATAGCGACCTGGCAGCTGTTGATGTTTCCCACGACAGAATAGGTAAACGGAGCCTCGGGGATTTTTCCAAGGAATTTGCCCGTATCCCATTCATACACGTCGCGCATTGCACCGGCTTTGTATTTCATTGCCGGATAGTAATACAGCTCACCGTATAATACATGTGAATCCGCTGCATAGGTGATCATGGTGGAGCCGTCTTTGGTGGCCCCTTTGGTTACGAGAAAGTTGGTGCATGCCCTGCTCTGCTCCGATGTAAACAAAAATGAGAGCAGCAAGGTCAGCATAAGTGCTGTTATCCTTTTCATAATAAGATCTGAATAATGTTAATAATCTGTTAGTAAAGTAATTAATGTAACATGTGTTGTTCCGGACACTCAGGAACAGGCGTCAAAAATAACATCTTTAATTAAAATACAATGCCCTGAAGAATCATAATTACCGATCTGATCCGTTCGCCGTCTGCAATTTTGATAGAATATTCGGACTGGAGCCTGGGGTCGCCCATGAAGATTCCTTTCCTTCTGAATGTCATCATGCTTTCTCTCTGGTGCCGGCCTGACAGGTGATACTCCTTTGCCCCCGTGGTAGTGGCCAGGAGTGCGATATTGTATTCGGTTATTCCGCCTCCCGGCATTATTTTTATTCTTTCTCCGGCAGCTGCCACCAGTTCCTTAATCACCTGTGCGCCATCGATTGCCGAGCGGGCCAGTCCTGATGTGAGTATCCTCGCCGCGCCGGCAGAAATAACATCTTCAAGGGCTTTTTTAGGGTCACGGCACATGTCAAACGCCCTGTGGAACGTCACTTTCATCGGGGAGGCATATTCGGCCAGCAGGGCGGTACGTTCGATATCCACAGTGCCATCCCTGTTGAGTATCCCTGTGACGATGCCGTCAGCTCCTGCTTCGCCTGCCCTTTCGATATCACGCCTCATGACGCTGAATTCTGTGTCGCTGTAAAGAAAATCACCGCTCCGGGGTCTGATTATGACATTCACTTCGATGCTGATATTGTTGCGCACAGACTCTATCAGACCGGCGCTGGGAGTAATGCCTCCCTCGGACAGAGCCGAGCATAATTCAATCCTCCCGGCTCCGGCAGCCTCGGCAACTGTGGCAGACTCAAGCGAGTCAACACATATTTCAACCAGAAAAGGCAAATCTTTGTTTTGAGGTTTTGAAAGTACATAATATTTAGGTATTATTGTGTGATCTAAAACATTAAATCAGATGAAACCTACATTATTGGTGCTTGCCGCAGGAATGGGCAGCAGATATGGCGGGAACAAGCAGCTTGATCAGGTTGGCCCGTCAGGCGAAACGATTATCGATTATTCAATTTACGATGCCAAGAGGGCAGGGTTCGGAAAAGTGGTTTTTGTTATCAGGCGTGACATCGAGGAACAGTTCAAGGAGACGTTTGTAAAACGTCTTAAGAATGTCATCCAGATTGAATATGTCTTCCAGGAACTGGGAAATCTTCCTGCTGGTTACAAAGTGCCGGAAGGTCGGCAGAAACCATGGGGTACCAGTCATGCCATCCTTGTCACCGAGCCTAAAATACATGAACCCTTCGGAGTCATCAACGCCGATGACTACTACGGGGTTGATTCATTCAAGGTGCTCTATGACTTCCTTATGCAGGACAAGAGAGACACCAATTTCTGTATCGTGGGTTACAGGTTGGGGAACACGCTGTCAGACCATGGGCAGGTAAACCGCGGTATATGCAAGGTAAACAAAGCCGGATTCCTCGAGACCATGGTCGAGACCCGCGGCATTGAGAAGAGGCCTGATGGTATCTTTGCACCTGATGCTCAGGGTGTCGTTCATCAGTACACGGGTGAAGAAATAGTATCAATGAATCTCTTCGGCTTTAAACCCTCATGTTACAGTTATCTTAACACGGAGTTCAAAAACTTTCTTAAGGAGCGCATCAGCGACCCGAAGGCGGAGCTTGACATACCAACCTCGCTTGACAAATTCGTGAAGAAGGGAGAGATAACCATACAGATACTCAGGAGCAGCAGCCGCTGGTTCGGCGTCACTTACCGCGAAGACAAGCCATTTGTTGTTGAAAGCATACGCAAGATGGTTGACAACGGCCTCTATCCTGAAAAACTCTTTTCATAAGGGATTTACCATTTGAATTCGGTCCTGAGTACAGATCTGTTGCCGCGGTCGTCGGTGACCCTGAGCTCCATATGATGCAGGGTATTCTCTTTTAAGACAGGTGTCTCAGGCCTGTAAATCAGCAGGTCGTTCTTGGCATCATATTCAGCTAGAAACCACTGGCCGTCGACCCATGTCTCATAGTTTTTTATGCCTGAGAATTCGTCGGTGATTGTCACGGTGAATACCTGCTTTCCCGCCAGGTTCGCTCCCGAAGCAAATGAGGGCCTTATAAGTGGAGGCACAGTGTCAATGGTGACAACATAATCACCCAGTCTGCTGACGTCGCCGCTTACATAACCGTATCGCAGGTCACCACCGGAATATGAAGGAATTCCCTTGTCGTCAAGCACGGCAAGGCACATCTTTTCCTCCTTTCCCGCGATGACGGTATCAGGCCTTATCGACAGCCTGTATCTGTCGTGCACGGCAACATATTTATTGTGTACTGAATGAACAGGAGAGAGGAACCTGCGTATTGAACTTTTCACGTCATAGACAAGGAAGAGCGTGTCATACAGGGCCCCGGCAGGAAAGTGTACCCTGATACCGTCAGCCGTGAAATCAGAAGCTTTGCCCCATGGAATAATTTTGCTGCAGTTTATTTCAAGAGGTCCTACAGGGGGCTCTGACAGTGATTTTACCCTGAATGAGGCCGTCGACCTGTTACCGGCGGCATCGCGGACAATAATATTTATATTATGGTCAAGGCCGTCATTGAAATCCAGAACACCGCTGTTAACCCTGCAGTTGTACATTGACAGGCGGTTTCCGGGCTGAATGAACAGTTTATGAATGTATTCATTATCAGCTATCTTGGCCTGATAATCGATGTGGCTGTTGAGGTATCTTGACTCATTGAATGAGAAACGGTCCGCCGTGAAACAGTACACTTTCACTGAATCAACCTGAAGCTCAATGGAATATATCCCGCACTTATTGGAGCTGTTATCGAGATTATCCCAGCATTTCAGACCTATTCCCACCTTACCGTATATAACCGGTATTCCGTTTTCAGGCAGCGTATAGGAACCGTTTGAAGCGACAGCTTTCATCGACAGGCGGGAATGGCTTTTGTTTACTGAA
>Ga0079303_10000387_pt1 | contig 10552 bp, 9 predicted proteins | sample Methanogen_OWC_FD_77073 | JGI IMG/M metagenome (GOLD analysis project Ga0079303, IMG submission 77073) | Enriched soil microbial communities from Old Woman Creek wetland in Ohio, USA - Methanogen_OWC | ecosystem: Environmental > Terrestrial > Soil > Wetlands | place: USA: Ohio | collected...
GAGACATTACCTTACCCGTTTCGCAAGCAATGAAAAGAAAGCCGAAGCACTGGCTGAAGCCTCTATAGAACTGGTGTTGCGGTATGTGAAAGACCGCATGAATGATAAAACAGACCAAAATATATATCAGTATTTCAGATATCCGGCCGCGATCGCAAACTCGAAGATGAGTGATGCGACAGGTCAGAACTCTCCGTTGAGCCTTTCCCCGTTTGCGATGAACCCGCTTCCGTCATTCGATCTCACAACACCGGCTCTTGCTCCGATTTCATATATGCTTACAGAACTTGGCGGTCCCGACCGGGTTACGCTTGGCCTGAAATGCGAACTCTTTTCGGCTGCCGCATTTACATCGAAAAGGCCTTGCTACTCGGTTCCAGGGATTACGATCATGCCGCAACCCACGAATGGTGAAACCGCCAAATTCCTCGACAGCTTCGATGAATATCCGGAGAATGCCGGGCGTATCGAAAGCCTGATTGGCACGATGGGGGTGAAAGTGAATCTTCCGAATTTTCAACCCCAGGATGAAGAACTGATCAAGCTTAATCCGTCGGTCGCAGAATCTTTTGCCGATGACCGGTTCGTCAGAGTGACCAAGATCGGTGATGCCAGCTTTTCCGTCCGGATAAAAGTGAAAATTCCCATGTTTGTTGATTTGGACGAAACGGTGAACGTCGACATCAACAAGGTCATGAAAGACTATGTCGATATCGGAGATGAACCCGTATTCACGCTTGAGGCGATCCGGCGCCAGATGATGTCCGAAACTTCGGATGCAGATCTGCATGCCATCAGCTGGGAAGCCTCGATCCTTCAGGAGAGCATTAAAAAGGGATATGATGCCGTTCCCGGTGTGTTGAAAAGCATGATCGACAAGGCCGCGTTCGGGCCCTCGAATGCTCCGAAAGTCATCGAGAAGGGCGGTATCCTCAGATTCACGGCTGATGTCGAGTATCGGCCACAGGGGCAGGGCGGACCGGTCATCAGGCGTACCCTTGTGTCGGACAGAGAATATAAAGTATCGGATATACAACCTCCCGCTCCCGAGTATTCTCTGTTCGTGGCGAATTCCAATCTTCTTTTCGAACAGCCTGCGGATAAATATCCGGGTGAAGGAGCCGGAATCGAATTGCCGATCGACTGGAACGGCGGGATCGCGACGATCTGCATTCACAACCTGAACGGCGGTGAATATAAAACATGCACCGGAATGACGGGATCGGCGGGCGATGATCCTGCGGCCGATTCGCAATGCCAGGTGCCCGGCCAGCTCCGCATCAATTCGAACGGAAAGATGTTCATCAACACTTTCCTTGGGACCGTTGATGAGCCGACCCTGACCGAGTATAACGCCCTTGTGATGGATAAGTTCTCACCGACGAAGCCGAGATTCAACGTGTTCCCCACGCTTCAATGGCAGTCCCGGGCGTTGAGTCCGGACAGGCTTCACGAAGTGGATTTTCCCGTCCTTCGGAACACCGACATGAATAATCCGCCGATATTCAGATCTGGTGTGAAGTCCATGATGACGATTCTCTCATTTTGTGATGCCCTGAGCGCTCCAACCCTGCTTTTCGGAAAGGGGCACTTTGAGTATCCGCTTGGCTTGAGAGCCGAAGCTCAGCTTGAATCTAAATATGCGAACATTCTCATTAACGTACAGCCGTTTGGCCAGGCCGGAGATCCGAGAGATATCACGAAAATCAATATTTTCTACAGAAATCTGACGGCCGATTTCGGTCTGCAGGGAAAGCCCGCCTTTGCAGGCTCAGGAGATTGGAGCCCGGGAAAATGGGAATGTATGCCGCCGAATTTGTACAGTTTGCTTCAGTATGCGAAAAAGGCGACGCATTTTTACGAGAATGAAGACCAGTTCTGGGATGATCTGAACGTTCCTGTCGCCGACGGAGGCCGCAAAGCCCCTGACGGAAGTTTCGACTGTACTGGTGTCAGCTACATCATTGGCGATCTCACGATTTCCTCCCCGTTGCGTGTCTCGGGAAAGGGAATCGTCGTTGCCAGGGACAATATCGGTATTTCTGCAAATGTTGAACGTGCGGATGGGGCTGTATTCTCGCTGATTGCGCGGCGTGGCGCGCTTCTGGTGGATCCACCGTGTACGTTGATACAGGCCAGCTGTTTCTCGAACTATTCACCCCAGAACCAGGCGGGAAATCCGCTGGTTATCGATGGCAATCTGGTGACGAACGAGTTCAGGCGCGATTCTGTCCATAGTCTCGAAGTGTTCTACAATAGCGCTGCCTGCCGTGTATCTCCGCTGTCCGTTCAACGTGATGTTGGAAAATATGACCCGGAGAGGTATATTGTCACACTCGGTAAACGCTGGGCGAGATTCGAATATGCAAAGCAGAATTAAACGGATGCGCTCCATTTTTCCCCGCAAAGGCTTATCCCTCCTTGAAGTTCTTATCGCCACCGTGGTTTTTCTCTTGGCGGCGATTCCGATCTATAGAGCGATTACGATAGGCGCGGCGAAAGAAATCGACTCGACGAAGCTTTCTATGGCCAGAAAGATTCTCGACTCGTTCCGTTCCGAGATCATGAGCCGTTCGTTTAAAGAACTTTCGATGCAAAACACTTCGAACAGCGAAGACTTCGTTCAGATGCAGGGCGGTTACCCTGAAACGATTGACAAAGTTCTTGATATACAAACGAAATACAAGGATTTTCGCCTGTTGCCGGAGATCAGATTTACACCCGGAAATCACTCTGTTCTTCAATTTCGTGGAACAACGAAATGGACCATTTCTGATGGCAATGAGCGAAAAGAAGAAATTGTTTTTCTTGTGGTGAAGCCGTGATCTCGGTTCACCGGCCTGACGGGTATACGTTCGTCGAACTTCTGATAGCCGCCCTTATCTGCAGTCTTCTGATTTTTGGAGCATTCAAGGTGCTCATCGGTGCCCGCCATGCGACCGGCCTGGCTGCGGCAAAGGGTGCCGCGAAAGACATGACGGAAATCATTCTCAAGGCGCTTGAACGCGATATTTCGAATTCGCGTGCGACCCTGGTCATGGATGGTTCCGGCACCAGCCGGAAGCCTGTCGTGAAAAGATCTTTTCACCAGTCTGGCAGTGGCTGGACGATGCTGGTTCCGGAAGGTGCTTCTTCAAAGCGCGTAACGTATGCCATGAACGGAAAGAAGCTCGAACGTGTCGATGCAAGTGGAAGCACACGGCTTCTTTCAGAGGACGTCGAAGATCTGCGTATTGCAGACCTGAGCGAAGGTCAGGTTGCCGTAGAGCTGAAAATTGGTCTCGTGCCCGATGGTTTGAAAAACCCCGTCATTCATCACCAGCGCCTCCTCATTACGATCCGCGAAGCCGTCGAAGCCGCTCTCGACCCGCGCTGGCGAACAACCAGCGATGTTTTGAATAATTACTGATCTATTATTTGATTTGCCTGATTTCTGGGCCGTCCTGATCCGTGAAAGCAGCTTTTCCGATGAATCCTGAACCTGCACGTATTCCGGAGCCGCTTTCAGCCGGACCTTCAATCGGCACAGAGAACTCCTTTCAGGATTGCTTCGCATTCTTCTATCCGAGTGCGAAAATGATTGGCAGGATTCCTGCAAAAAGAAACCCCCGGGGGTAACCCCGGGGGTTATGAGAACTTGGATCAGTTACCGGACTTGGCTTTGAGAGTTTCGTACTCACCCTTGGCTTTGCTCATTTCCTGAGCCACCTTCATGGCGTCATCCTGACGGCCCTGAGCGAGCATTTCGTTATAGAGGCGATAGAGCTCCTGATACTTGGCATAAGCGAGCTGGACTTCGGAGGCATAGGTTCCGATGCTCTCGGCATCGCCGGAGATCGTGACCTGAGCCGTGCCCTGATCGCCGCTGACCGGGATCTCGGCTCCACCGGCGACGTTTCCGATAGTAACACTGCCGCCGACCGCGGTTTCACCGATAGGATTGGTGCCAACCGGTGTGGCAATGGTGGTGCCTGTGTCAATCTTGTGTCCGAACAGGCCTGCGATTTTCTTGGCAGCCCAGTTACCCAGGTAGCCGCCCACCATACCGCCGATGATCGTGCCAAACGGCGGGAAGATCGCTGAGCCGAGCATCGCGCCAACGGTTGAACCGATGGACTGACCGGCTACGCCGATCCAGTCGATCTGCTTGAATGCCTGCTTGAGGGAGAACTTGCCATTCTTCAGATCGCCGGCGAGATAGGAGCCAACCGAACCGCCGACGACGGAGCCGAAGGTCGGAGCAAGAGCGGAGAGGAAGCCGCCGACAACCGGAACGGCGGAGAGGAAGGGCACAAAGAAGGAGCCTGCTGCGGCACCGGTTACGGAACCAACGACGCCACCGGCGAACTCGGCGGAAGCGACAACCTTAACAGCCTTCGCCAAGCTGGGCTTTTCACCATTGATGATCTGGGTCGCGAGGTCGACGCCGACGGTGATACCGGCAGTGACGAGAAGATTCTTGGCGCTGAAGCCGGACTTGAGGCTGTCCTTCACATTCTGGACACCCTAACCGACCATGACTTTACCCGTTTCGTAGCCAGCCTTGAACTTGCTGGAAGTGACTTCCTTCAGGCCTGGTTTGTCTGCCTTCCCGGTCTGGGCAGCCTGACCGGTCTGCTCGGAGCTCTGACCACTCTGACCAGCCTGCTCGGAAGCCTGACCGCTCTGGCCGGACTGGCCGCTCTGCTCGGAAGACTGACCACTCTGGCCGGACTGGCCGCTCTGCTCGGAAGCCTGACCGCTCTGGCCGGACTGACCGCTCTGCTCAGAAGACTGACCACTCTGGCCGGAGGTCTGACCACTCTGAGCGGAATCAGCGCTGCCCTTTGCGGTGGTCGGATTCTTGTGGAAAATCTTTGCGATGCGCTCTTTGGCGCCGCGGAGAAGATCACCGATTTTGGAACCGACACCCTTTACACCGGTGCCGACCTTGTCTGCGCCGGTTTTCACGGTGTCGACGGTCTTGGTTCCGAACTCCTGACCGCTGGTTTTACCGGCAGTGAAGTTGTCCTTGATCTTCTGGCCGTAGCCGGAAAGCTCGTTCTTGATCCAGCTGCCGCTGGTCTTGGTTCCGCTCTGGGCGGCTGCGACGGATGATGCATCAGCCTGAGCTACCGGAGTCGTGGCCTGAGCTGCCTGAGCCTGGGCGGGGGCCTGGTTCATTGCAACGGTTCCGACATTGCTCGAAGCCTGGGAGGAGGTCTGTGCGGAAGCCTGAGCCGTGGTGGCAGAGGTGGAACTCTGTGCGGCCTGACCAACATTCGTGGTGGCAGCGGCAGCGGTTCCGGTTGGGAGAATGAGCTTCATATACTGGCTCATCTCGAGGGCAACGGGCTGTCCATTGACATAACGAACGTTGTAATGGACAAGATTTGCGCCCTGGCGTACGGAAACCCACTGGCCGGGGGTTACCTGGACCTGCTGACCGCCGACGTTCACTTTGATGGCGTCGAAAGCCGCGAACAGAGGAGCTTCGAGAGCGAAGCTGGCGATGAGAACAAGGCACAGGACCTTGCTCAGCAATCTAAGAGTACTATTCCTCATATGCCTGACTCCTGAAAATAGATTCCCGATTCTTTGAGGACACCCCGAACAAACCCCTAACCCGTAACATACTACCTTAACCCATACCCGAAAGGCCGTTAGAACTTTCAAAAACCGGGGTGTACCCTTCACCCCTTGCGTTTAATTATAACAGCCATTCGAAAATGCGCAATAATTCCTGAGAAAATAATTCGCCGTTCGCCTGAGGCTGATCGATTTCCAGGAACCGGTGCGATTCAAGATGCCACCAGTGTGCCTCAATTCGCGGAATAATCCGCATTTGGGAAACACCATTGAACTTCAGGCCGTTTGAGAAAAGAAATTATCTGGACACAACGGAAAAGCATGTGTATAAATTCACAAATATCAGCTTACTGTGTATTTTATGGCTGGCGATCGGGATGAGATACTATGGATATTCCATCCCGGGAGAGTGATAGGAACAGCGAGAGCCGGGATAAACACTCGATTGGAACTGGTTGTTCGTCCTGAAAAGCTTGTGTGCTGTTTTCCCGGTTGCGGTATTTTTGCTGAACAGGAAAGGAAAATCATTCATTGCAGACCGACGGAAGAGATCATGAAGCACTGATTGCCGATCTGGTGAAGCGGGAACGGATCTCGGATGAAACAGCGAGGCTCATTTTCTCGCCTGCATTCGATGAGTTCCGCGCACGTCTGTATGAGGCTGCCGACAAGGTGAGGCTGGAAACCGTCGGCGATGAAGTTTTTATCCGTGGAATCATCGAATTCAGCAACTACTGTGGCTGCCAGTGTGATTATTGTGGCATTTCAAGCCATAATCGCGAGCTTGATCGCTACCGCATGGATTTCGACGATATTCTTGAAACGGCTTCTCATGCGTATGGTCTTGGTTTTCGCTCGCTGGTTCTCCAGTCGGGCGAGGATCGGAGCTATAGAGCATCAGATATATGCCATATTATAGAAGCGATCAAGGGCCGTCTCGGGATGGCTGTTACGCTTTCGATCGGGGAGTGGCCGAAAGCGGACTACGCAGCCTTCAGGGCTGCCGGTGCCGATCGGTATCTGCTTCGTATCGAGACAAGCAGCCAGGCACTGTTTGAACGATACCACAGGGATTCGAAATGGTATGACAGGCACAAGGCCCTCATGGATCTGAAGGAACTCGGCTACCAGGTCGGCTCGGGAATTCTTGTCGGGCTGCCTGGCCAGGATGGTCCGGGACTTCTTCGCGATCTCGAGTATCTGGAAAGGCTGCGTCCGGAGATGGTCGGCATCGGGCCATTCATCCCGCATCCGAAAACTCCCCTTGGAAACCAGCCTGCCGGGCTCATTGAACACTGCCTGACCTTTCTCGCACTGCTGCGTCTGTATCTGCCCGATTCGTATCTTCCGGCGACGACCGCGATGGGAACCCTTGCTCCCCAGGGGCGCCAGATGGCGCTGAGAGCGGGCGCAAATGTGATCATGCCAAATGTTTCCCCGCTGTCGAACAGACCGGGATATCAGATTTATCCGGACAAGATCGGCCAGTCAGATGACGCCGAAACCTGCCAGCGGTGCATCGAAGACCTTGTTCTAGCCCTGGGGCGCAAACCGAATCTCGGCTTCGGTCATATAAAAAGAAAGATATATTGAAACGCACAGGCACTGCAGATGAATTCGGCGGTGCCTGTGCGTTTCAATATCCCGTTCAGTTCATCCCGGGGAGTTTCAGCCGGTATTCCATGGATGGAGTCGAGTCGGCTTCGAGCATCGCCTGGAAGCGTGCCCAGAGCCCCGGCATCCCGGAGCCGGCGTCGGCAATTTCGGAGATAATTTCCGAAAAGCCCTTCTTTGTCTTGCGCTTGACAAGCTTGCCTGTCTCCAGCCCGGCCAGCTGGAGAACCTTGACAAATGCCTCATCCCTGTAGCCGATGCCGTCCAGCAGACCATTATTGACTGCCTGCTGAGCGGTGAAAATGCTGCCATCCGCAACTTTGCCGATCTCTTCACGGGTCTTCCCGCGGGCGGCACAGACAATGTCGATGAACCGATCATATAAACTATCGACAATAGAAAGAAGCATGGTGCGTTCTTCCGCGGTCATTTCGCGGAAGGGGCTCAGAATATCCTTTTTCGGGGTGCGATCAGACTTGATCGGAATATGCCGGTATCCGACGAGCTGGGCCAGTTTTTCCAGATTTGCCCCCTGCATGATGACGCCGATACTGCCGACGATGGAAGTCGGGTGTGCCCAGATCTGATCAGCGGCGCAGGCGACATAATAGCCGCCTGATGCGCCCATCATGCCGATCAGCGCGAGGACGGGCTTTTTCGCGGCGCGGATTTTGCTGAGGTGATGATGAATGACATCGGCGGCTGTCACTTCTCCGCCGGGAGAGTCGATTTCAAGAAGAACGGCCTTGACCTGATCACGCTCAAGGGCGACGTGGACGTCCTTCTTCAGCTTGTCGACCATGTTCTGCCGGATTTCGAACGGCATCTTATCTTCTTCATCGCCGTCCTTGATGACGCCCTTCACGGTAATCAGCAGCACTTCGGCGGAAGCCGTCTGATCCCCTTCGATGTAGGTCACGTTCAGCTTCTTATCGGTGCTGGTGCCGGACATGGTTCCCAGAAGGTCGAACAGGCCCTGGGCCGAAGACGTTCCACACAACAGCAGAACGGCAAGAATAACAGAAATAAAGCGCTTCATGAATCCCTCCTGATACTCGCTTGGTGGGGAAAATCCATTTAATCCCGCTGCCAGCCAGATTCGCCGTTTCCATCCGGGCATCCGCGCTGGTGGTAACGGCAGCGCTGGCAGAGCAGACATTGTTTGACCGGCTCCTGAGAGAGTTTTTGGGCCTTCAGGATCCATTGCGGGTCACGAAGCAGCACACGGCCGAGAGCGATGAAATGTGCATCCTCATTTGCCAGGATCTTGAATGCCAGCGATGGTTCGCTGATTTTGCCGACGACGGCGACCGGAATCGTGAGAACCTCACGAATATCGCGTGCATCGTCAACAAAAACCCCGGGAGGTGTTGACGGCCCGACAAGAGCTTCCGGTCCGTGCAACGACGCATACATTCCCCCGGAAATATGCATGAGATCGACACCGGCGCCCTGAAGCGCCTGGGCCATCAGTGTGGATTGCTTCAGATTGAGCCCGCCTGGGAGGTAATCCCGCGCGGACATCCGGTAGGAAATGATCAGCTCCGGGAATGCGGCCCGTATAGAACGTACGACATCCAGCGGAAACCTGGTCATGCCGTCCGGTTCGAGCCGGTATTCATCTTTTCGCCTGTTGGTCAGAGGCGAACAGAACTGGTGCAGCAGATACCCGTGGGCGCCATGCAGTTCGATGCCGTCGAATCCGGCGTCATTCGCCATTCTGGCGGCGTCGGTGAAAGAGATGACCAGTCGTTTAATTTCCTCGGAAGAAAGCGCACGCGTCGGGTTGTCCAGAATCGGACAGGAAACCGCAGACGGAGCGACGACATACTCCCCCGGCCTGGGAGACAGTGACTGCCTGCCGGCGTGGTGCAGCTGCAGAATCGCTGGAGTTCCACGGCTTCGAATGGTGTCGGCGATCTGTGCAAGCCCCGAACGGTGATCTCCCGACCACGCTGCGAGCTCACGCGACCATCCCCGGCCGAACGGCGAGATGGCTGCGGCTTCGACGATAACGGCCCCGGCCCCGATCACTGCCAGATGCGTATAATACTTCAGCAGCTTGTCGGTAACACGGCCATCCTTGTCGGCATACTGTGTCGCCATCGGCGCCACAAGAAAGCGGTTGCGAAGTTTGATGTGCCGCAGCTGGACGGCTTCGAAAGCGTTTAAGGCCATGGCGATACTATAACCCGGTGACCGCAAAGTGACAACAAGAAAGATCCACGTTCCATCAAAGCGGAGACTATGATAGAATATCCGACCTATGGATCCGGAGCATGAATGCAGAGAGCTTTCCGGGGAACCGCAGAGGTTGCTTGCCGATACGGCAGAGCTGCCTGAGTTTCCCGCAAGTCAGCCGCTGACGTTCAGCCACAAGCTGATGATCCGACGGCTTCTGATTGAAACAGGCGTTTCCTCGTCTGATTATGCGCTGTACAACCTTCTTGGCTGGTATAAAAAGCTGCCGCCCGTCATCAGCCGCATTTACAACCATGTCATCATTGCGATTGAAGGGCCGGACGGAAGATATATGTTCCTCGCCCCCATCGGAAACGGACCGCTCCGGCCTGCAATGGATCTTCTGATGAAACATCTCCTGCACTCGGATTTACCCTGCGAGCTTCGATTTGTTCCGAAGACGATTGCGGAAGTCATTGCCCGTGAATTTCCTGATGCGATCATCGAGGCACAGCGAAGCGATTATGATTATCTCTACGGCAGACAGGATCTGGCTGAGTTGTCGGGACGGCGCTTCCATCAGAAAAAGAATTTTGTGAACAGGCTTGAAGAGGAAGTGAAGCCGGTCGTCGAGGTATACTCACCCGCATGTGCCGACGAGGTGCTGGGGTTTCTTGACGAATGGTACAAGAGTTTTCCGAATGACGACGAGAATGTCCGTATCGAGTCCGCTGCAATCAGGCGTATGTTGCCCAACCTCGACAAAATCTGTGCTCTCGGCCTTCTGGTGCGAGTAGAGGGGCGCGTTGCCGGGTTCACGCTGGCTTCTCCGATTCATCAGAACTGCTGGGTCGTCAGCATCGAAAAGGCCGACCGGCACGTCAAGGGGATGTACCAGTATCTCAACTGGGCTCTTGCAAACCGCCTTCCGCCTGAAGTGAATGTCATCAATCGTGAAACGGACCTGGGAATCGAAGGGCTACGAACCGCAAAACTGAGCTATCATCCGATCGGTTTTGAAGAAAAGTTTACGATCCGCTGCGCCAGGCCCGATTAAAAATCTGCTCATCACTGAGCGCCAATATGCCGATAAACCGAATAGGGATTCATTTCGGTTCCGCATGGAGGCGCTTGAGTTATGCGCGGTTTACAAAGGCTTGCGGCTGCTGCGTGTCTTTCCCTGCTGCTC
>Ga0079303_10000388_pt1 | contig 10536 bp, 8 predicted proteins | sample Methanogen_OWC_FD_77073 | JGI IMG/M metagenome (GOLD analysis project Ga0079303, IMG submission 77073) | Enriched soil microbial communities from Old Woman Creek wetland in Ohio, USA - Methanogen_OWC | ecosystem: Environmental > Terrestrial > Soil > Wetlands | place: USA: Ohio | collected...
CACATCACCCAGGCGGAGGTCCTGATCCTCATTGATCGCTGTCGATCCTCATTCGTCCTGGATGCGATCAGCCGAACCAGCAAGTGGTACTCCAACCACGCGATCAAGCGGCGACTGCTCGTCAACCCGGTGCTCCCTTACGGCATCGCCTTCCGCATCCTCGAATACCTGCCTTTTGTGGAACTCCAGAGGGTGATGAACAACATCAACCTCTCCCGTGAGGTACGGAACAAGGCACGAGAGTGCTTCCGTAGGGCATTCGCGAGACTCTCCGACGCCGATACCAGGCTCCTGTTTCTAAACACCGAGGGACGAGTGTTCCGGGACCTTACGGTGCTCAGCCCCAAAGACAAACGAGTGCTCATGGACCTCATCAATAGGCCCCAGACTCCCCAGCCTCTCATTCTCAGCCTGATCCGCTCGACGTTGGCAACCCCTGAGATTCTCCAGCTTATTGCCGAGAGGTCCTTCTGGGTCGCCAGTCCGCTGGTCCGCCGAGCCCTGCTCACCAACGGCAAAACTCCTCCTGCTGTGAAAGCCTCCCTCCGGGGCAGAATTGGCGCCGGCGAGGGTGAGCGGCCTCGCTCCTCTTCTGGGTAATCCCCCGGCCTTTCCACTCGATACCCGTCCCGCGCGGCTCCGTCCTCACGCGTCGTCTCTTTTGTCTTTGGTCCCCACCTGCGCCCGTGCTATCATGATTGATGGCTTCGTAAGAAGTCCATCTCCCCGCCGAGTCGGGATCCAAGGAGCGGCGGTGCGCTTCATCTTTCGTCATTGTGGCGTACTTCTCTATACGCCTCATGCCTCAAGACTTGTCCGCCTCCGGCGGATTCGCGCGCCTTGTCCCGCCTGTGGGAGAGCCTGTGCCCTCTACCCTGGCGACTTCTTGCGAAGTCCTCATGGTTGGGCCAAACCAAACAGAGGGGGATCTATGAGCAGGGAACAAGACGGTGAGGTTCTGAACTTCCTCGAATTCGCTGAGACCTTGGTGAAACAAGCGGGAGAAGTCGCTCTCATGTATTACGGCCGTGGGAATCCCCAGGTACGGTTCGACGACGAGTTGGTCACGACCGCCGATCTCGCCATTCGCGACGTGATCCGTACCGCCATCGCCGACCAGTACCCCGAACACCGCCTCCTCGGAGAGGGACCGAACCACAAATCATACCGGCACGGGGAGCAGGGCTTTCAGTGGATCGCTTGCCCGGTCGACGGAACCGCCAACTTTCAAGCCGGTATCCCCATCTGGGGGATTTCCCTGGCGCTCTTCGAGAACTTCTGGCCCATTGCCGGCGTCTTCTACATGCCGGTGACCGGCGACCTGTACAAGGCCCTGGCGGGACGGAAGGCGAAGTTGATGGTGAACAACACTCCGGTCAAGGTGGAGCCGGAGGTTGTTGCCAATAACGAATCGGTACTTCTCACCTACTCCCGATTCCACAACGAGTTTCGGTCTGCCTTCCCGGGCAAGATCAGAAACCTGGGGTCCACCGCAGCTCACCTCTGTTACGTCGCCTCCGGTCGGGCCGAGGCTTCCCTCCACAAGTACGTCTACATCTGGCACCTCGCCGCAGGCCAGATTCTCCTCGAGGCTGCGGGGGGGGAGATTCGCTACCTCGACGGGAAGCAGTTCCACCTGAACGACTACCTGGACAGCCAGAAGGTAGACGAGCCCCTCCTCGCAGCACCGGCAGGGGGGCACTCCCTCATCACCCAGTACCTCGAACCGTTCTGAAAGCATCCAACTCACGCATGGTCTTGAGGCCGGATGCGGGCAACCAGTCGCCAGCCCGTACTGTGCTGGGTGAATAGGAGCGTCTCCAGGTAGTGCCCTTCACTGAGCTGAACCGCGACGCAATCATCCAGGATGAACACCTTCTCGATCTGCCAGACTCCCTGGGCATGGGGAGCTGTCCGGGTGAGCTGAGCCGAGGGCGTCTTGGCCAGGTAGGTGAAGAGCGACTCGAGCGCCGGGGTGAGCCGGGCCTGATCCGCCTGGTGGCTCATGGCGACGAGTGGGACGATCCGGGAAACGGCGGCAGCCTCTGCAGGCGCGTCGCGGAAAGGGATATCGAGGCTCTCCTGGCGGGCAGGCTCGCGGCCGCAGGACGCACTCAGCACGATGAGGAGCAGGAGTGTCGCCCACGCTCTTGTCCCGGCTGGGGTTCCGTGAGGGCGCCGCAAGAGCTCTTTCATAGATCACTCCCTCTCATACGAGATCGGGTCCAAAGGATGCAACAATCGAGCAGACCACGGGTTTTTCGGCAACTCCCTACCCTCCCTCTCTCTCGCGCACCAAGGTCTCGAAATCGAAGAAACGGCCCTGGCGCAAGCCGCGATATCGTTCGGGATGGCAGGTGAGGATGAGCACCTGGAGCCGCTCGGCCGCCTCTTCCAGAACGGCCATCACCCTGGCCAGACGGCCGGAATCGGTGGCGGTCAGCACATCATCCAGTACGACGAGCTGACGCTCCTCCCTTGCCAGGACCTCGGCCAGGGCGAGCCGTGTCGCCAGGTAGAGCTGCTCCTGCTCACCCCCGGAGAGGTTGTCGAGGGTGACCGCCTCTTCCACAAGATCCGGGACAACTGCGGCGGGCTCAAACCCGTCGCCCACCCGGATCCGCCCGAGCCGCCGCCCGGCGATCCGCTGCAGGGTGCGGGTCGCCACCGCCTCGACCGGTCCCGCCACGGCACCGAGCGCCTCGGCGCGACAGGCGGCTATCGTCTTGTACAGTAGGCGAATCGCCTCAACCCGCAGCTCTTCCCGCCTCAATTCCCCTTCCAGATGAACGACTTTTTCCTCGGCCGAGACCAGGTCGGAGTAGGGCCCCTGAGCGGACAGCCGCTCCAGGTTCGCCTCCTCCCGGACCTCGAGGTCCCGGGCCCGATCTGACTCCTGGAGAGCTGCCTCGCGCTGGGCTTCGAGTATCGCCACCAAGGCCGCCGGGTCACCCTGGTATTCGGCCAGTCGGCTATCGATTTCGGCGAGACGCCCCCGCGCCGCCTCCCAGGCCATACTGAGCGGCTGAAGTTCCGCTTCCCGTTCAGGGAGAGATTTCCCGTCACCAGTCAGCTCGGCGAGCTTGATTCCGACCGACGTCACCTGCCGCCGGATATCCTCGAGGCGGAGCAGGAGGGTTTCCCTGTGGCCTGAAACCGCAGTGAGCCCTGCCTGCGCCTTCTCCCACGCCCTCTCAGCGCTCTCAACTGTGGCGACGAAGCTCCCCTTGATCTCCTCCGCCCCACCGGCGAGCGCCTCGGCATCGGGCGGAGACTCCCGCCACTCCGGATGCCCTTCAAGGAACCCCCTCCGGGTGCTGTCGAGAACAGTCCGCTCGTGGATGAGCTGGTCGGGCGTCCTTCCGGCACGGAGCGTCTCCAGTCGAGCTTCTCCCTGAGCGATGTCGGCAGCGAGCTCTCTTGCCCTCTCATTCAGGGATTCGAGCGCCTCCGGGTCAGAGGTGCCGAAAGGCCTGGTCAGGTCGGCAAGCCTCCCCTCGGCCCGGGTGCGCGCCTCTCGGTGCTCGGCCACAGAACCTGCCGGCCCTCGGGCGCGAAGCCGGGCGATCCCGGGAAGCTCGGCGACCACCTCGGGCGATCCCTGGATCTGGGCAGGAACCCCTGCCGTCAGGGCTCTCGTCCCCGTCGTCTCGCCGGCCACCACATCCACGGTACCGTTCGCCAGGGGCACAATCTCCAAGGTGATAAGAGACGCCTCGAGACGTACCCTGGCGTCATCCCGCTCCTTGATCGCCTTCCGGATCGCCCCCAGAACCTTGCCGTCCGGGGCGATCATAGCCCGCCGCCTCTCCTTCTGGACGGAAACCGTGTTCTCTTCCTCTCTGATCCGCCCCATGAGTTCGTCAAGGCGCGATAGGTCACGGCTACACTCGGTGAAGCGGCGAGCAGTCTCTGCCAGCCGCGCCGCCTCCTCCACCGCCTCTCTCCCCTTTCGCGCGTCTTCCAGCGCGCCCCGGAGTCTCGCCGCTTCCCGCTCCCGCTCCTGAACTTCTCGCTCCTTCAGCGGTACGTCCCTCTCAAGCACGCTCACAGCCTCCCGGGCTTGCTTCAGTTCCGACTCGGTGGCCTTGATGAGGTCAATGAGCTGCTTGAGCCGTTTGTACCTTTCCTCGGCGGCCTTGACCTGCTCGGAGCGCTGCTTTCGTTCCGCCAGTAAGCTCTGATAACTCTCGGCAACGACCCGGGCCTCTCGGAGCGTCTTGGCCGTCTCGTCGGCCGTGTGTCGGGCCTGAGCGCGCCGGGCCTGGAGCTCCTCCACCTTCCGGGATGCCTCCTCGAAGGCCACACATAGGTCATAGGCCTGCCGACGCCGTTCAGCGGCCTCGGCGAGAGCCTCTCGGAGTCGGCTCAACCGGGGGGCATCCTTTCCCGTTTTCAGCTTGCCCTTGGGCGTAAAGAGCTCGAGGTAGCGCTTCTCGATCCGTTTTTCCAGCGGCCCGCCCTCCCTCGCTGACACCTGGGCGCTCAGCGTCGTGCGGATATCGGTCACCAGGTCACCGGAGAGCGCGGCAAGCGGGAGGCTCCCCTGAGGTGCCCAGAGCACCTGGGCAAGGCCCCAGTTCTCAAGCCGGGCAAGGCCACGCCCCGGTTGATTCTTCGTGAGGATTTCCCTGGCACCTTCGTCCGCCGCCAGCCCCTCGGCCAGTCGTCGCCAACAGCCCTCTTCCTGTCGTTCGAGGAGAGCGAACGGGCTGTCCAAGAATTGCTTGCTGATCCGGTACTCCCGGCCGCCGTGGGCGAACTCGACGGTTACCCGGGGAGCGAGAGTGCGGCCCCAGGGCCGGAGCGCCTCCACGTCCCTTCCCGTCACCCGGTGGCCGTCCAGAAGGGCGCGGCGAAGTGCCTCGAAAAGGGTTGACTTGCCGAAACCGTTCGGTGCGTGGAGGATGTTGAGGCTGTCTTCGAAGTGCCCTACCTCGATCTCGTCCAGAAGACACCGCCAGTTGGCAACCCGGATGGATCGGACGATCACGGCAGAACCTCCCCGGCCATGGCGTAGAGTTCCATGAGCGCCATTGCTGCAACCTCGGGGGAAAGATTCTTCCCGTGCCGGAGGCGCATCGCTGCCTCGCGGATGATCCCGGGCGGAAGGTTGTCGATCCAGGCGTCGTCTTCAGGTGACGGCCGAAGCAGTGCGGCGTCCACCTTACCCCAAAAGAAGCGGGATTGCAGGATCTCGTGGATCCGAATGACTTCCTCCCGCTCCTGGGCCGTGAGCAGGCCGGAGAGGACGACGTCCATCAGGGTGAAATCGGGGCTCGCCAGCCCCTCGAGCCGCTCACGGAGCCGAGTGAGATCCCCCGGCCCCCGCAATTCCTCGGCAACCGTAATCCATTGAAGCCTCCCGGTCCGAGCCGGCGCGAGTGCCGGCGGTGTCCCCGGGCCGGGAATCTCGACCAGGAAAACGAAGCCGCTCTCTCGTTCCCCGAACCCGGTCGGCTCGGGAGTCCCCGAGTAGGCCATGCGCGACGCGCCATCAGCAGCCCGGTAGATCGCAGAGGAGTGCCAGTGGCCGAGGGCCAGGTAGTCGAGCCCGCTCCGCTCCGCCGCATCCCGCGGGATGGGATAATCCGGCTCGTCCTGCCGAACACCCTCCACGGTCCCGTGGGCCATGCCGAGCCGGATGGTCTTCCCTTGCTCCACCGGGAACCATGCCGTGGGGTTCCGGCCCGAGTGGCGTTCCCGGACCGGACAGGGATAGAGCGTTCCACCGGGGACTGAAATGGGGCTCTCCTCCCGGAGGATGTGGAGGTTTCCCCACCCCTTCCACGCCGGATGCTCCCAGACCGAGCCCCGAGTCAGCGGGTCGTGGTTCCCGGGAATGATGAAGACCGGCCCGCTGAAGGACCCGAGGATGTCGGCCACCCGCTGGACCAGCACCCGGTCCACCCCGTTGTGCTCGAAGAGATCCCCGGCAATCAGAATGAAGTCGGCTCCGCGCTGCCTGGCGACCTCGACGATTCTCCACCCCGCAGCCAGGCGCTCTTCCCGCACCCGCGCCGCGGCCTCCCCCAGGGCCGTCGCCTTCATGCCGATCTGCCAGTCTGCCGTGTGCAGGAAACGCATGACGTCCAGCCCCCTCCGGCCGAAAGTGATGTCCTCGATCTGGTACGAGACGCCCGACCTCAACCATTTACTAGCATAGGAACAGGAAAAAGGTAAACCAAGCCCGCCCGCTCTCTTAGGAAAGGAAAAGGGCGGTCAGTCGTTGCGTTAGTTAGACTGACCGCCCTGAATGGCGTCTCTTGGGCGCTGAGATGGATGGAGCCGGCGATGGGATTCGAACCCGCGACCTGCTGATTACGAATCAGCTGCTCTACCGCTGAGCTACGCCGGCATCCGGACCGCCTTATATCACCGCATCCGCGCGCTGTCAATCGCCGAGGGAGCTGCTAACCTTTGGGAAAAATTGCCGAATGCATGCCGCTATAGTCTTCAGCTCGAAGGGCTTGCTCACTACAGCATCGAAGCCCGTTCGCTCGGACCCGAGATCCTCCTCCATAATACTGCCGGTGATGAGCACCACCGGCATGCCCGGCCGGAGATCCTTGAGCCCCCTGAGCATCTCGACGCCGTTCATCACCGGCATCCTGAAGTCGGTGAAGACCAGGGCGATCGCACCGTCGCGCCGAACGAGGGCGAGCCCCTCGGCACCGTTCTGCGCGGTAACCACCTCGTGGCCGAGAAAGCTACAGAGTTGGCAGAGAACATCATTCACAGCCGGGTTATCATCGACAACGAGAATCTTGAGCTTCTCCCCGCTCTGCATCGGTCGGCCCATCCTCCACCACCGGGCCCTCGGCTCCTGGGTTTCGTGACCTATCTGCGAACGCAGAAATGTTCTTTAGGTGCACGCCGCTCCATACCTTCCGGGCAGAAACCGGCAGTCGGCTCTCACGGGGACGCGGGAGACAACAACACTTTGGTGCCCTTGCTCGGCTTTGCTGTGGGTTCAGCGCCAAGGTTGGTCGGTGTGCACCAAGACAGCGCCAAGGTAGCAACCATTGTCCGTTCTGTCAACGGCCACGGGTTCACGCTGGCGGAGGTTAGCGCGCCTCCTTCCCTTCAGGGGTAAGGCCGCGCTCACTTGCCGGCTGCGGCTGCCGCAGCCGGTGCCCCTCCGCCTAGAAGGGCCTTCAGGTCCTCGTCCAGGAAGCGGAACCCGGCGCCGATGAAGAAGCTGGCGTCGCCATGCTTGCTGATGAAGTCATCGTAGCCGACGGTGACGTAGAGGCGCTCCAGGAAGGTGTAGTCGGCCGCAACCCGCAGGTATGGGTTGTTCTTCTTCGCATTGAAATCGAATGCCTCAAAGCTGACCTTCACCGCATCGTCGAAGAGGTAGTAATCCAGGCCAAACCCGCCGGAGGATTGAATCATCCCACCCCGTAACAGCAGATCGCCCCAACGCTTGGCGATCTCGCCGCTGAATGTCACCTCGTCCTCCGCTCGGCGACCGTCTCGCTTGTGGCGGCCCGGTCCTTCCACCACTTCGATCAGGTAGTACTTGTCCGGCCGGGGCTGGATCTGAAGGCTTAGGTAGGACTTGAGATCGCCCCGTTCAGTCAGCAACTCGCCGCGATAGCCGAGAATCGTCTTGAACCGCTCCTCCCTGCTCAGGACGCGGTTCAAGCCGGTGAGGGCCTCGTTCAGACTGTCCACCGTTTCTTCGTCGTTCACGAGTTTCCCGATAGACCCCTCGCCGCGGTTGATCCGGTCGGAGATGTCCTTGAGGGATGCCAGGGTGGCGTTAAGGTTTTCCACGGTCTGAGGGTCGTTCACCAGGCGGCCCAAGGTGCCTTCCCCCTGGTTGATCTTGTCCGCCATCTGGCGGACGGCGGTGATTGCCCCCTGAAGGTTCTCCGAGGAGGTTCTCAGGCTGGCGATGATAGCGTTGATGGACTCCTTGTTGGTCACCGAAATATCCTTTAGGTCCCCGCTAAACTGCCCGAAATTTCTCATGATCGCATCGAAATGGGCCATATTCTGTCGAACAGCGCGGTTGAGATTCTCACTGAGCTCCCGAACGTTCTGGATTATCTCACGGAGGGATGTCTTGGCCGTCTCGTCTCCCATCACATCACTGAAGGTACCTGTCACCCGACGGACGTCTTCACTTATCTCCCCCAGCGTTCCGAACAGCTTGTCCAACTCGGGCGGGGTAACCGTCTTCGTGATCCTCCCACCGTCGGCCAGCTTCGGCTGGTCGGGGCTTCCGGGCGCCAGCTCGATGTAGCGGTCTCCGAGGATTCCCTTGGTTCGGATTGTTGCCGTGGCGTCCTGACTGAGCCTCACCTCCGGCCTGATCCGCAGCGACACCCGAGCCTTGCCGTTTTCCAGCTCCACCGCCGCCACCCGGCCCACCTCGACGCCCGCGATCTCGACCGGAACATTCAGCTTCAGTCCGGCGGCCGAATCGAAGATGGCGTAGACCGTATAGCCTTTGGGACGGAAGATCCTGAACTCTCCCAGTCGTAGTGACATGAAAACCAGCAGGGCAATGCCAAGGAGGACGAAGAGCCCAACCTTTGCCTCAGTGGTCACTCTTGCCATGGTACCGTCTCCGTCTGTCCCATGCGTTACAAGATCTTGATCGGTCCCTCCGCCTTTCGTTCAATGAACTGCCGGACCACCGGGTCAGAAGAGGTGCGGAAATCATCCGGTGTTCCCTCCAGAATGATGTTCCCCTGGTAAATCATCGCCACCTTGTGGGCTACCTTGAAGGTCCCGGCGATATCATGGCTGATCACCACGAGCGTCGCCTTCGTGTGCTCGTGCGTGCTGAGAATGAGCTCATCGATGGCGTCGGAGGTCACCGGGTCGAGACCCGTGGTAGGTTCGTCGAAAAGGACGATCTCCGGGTCAAGAGCGACGGCCCGTGCCAGGGCTACCCGTTTCTTCATGCCACCGCTCAGCTCCGCAGGCATCATGGGCTCGATCCCCTTGAGACCCACCTGGTGGAGCTTCTCCCGGACAATCTCCCTGATTTCCTGTTCCCCTTTGCTGGTATGCTCTTTCAAGGGAAAGGCGACGTTTTCCCCTACCGTCATTGAGTCAAAAAGGGCCCCTCCTTGAAAGAGCATCCCGAATTTCTTGCGCACCTCATTGAGCTCTCGATCGTTTAGCTTGGTGATATCTAGGCCGTCAACCAGGATCTCTCCGGAATCCGGCTTCATGAGCCCGATGACGTGCTTGATAAGCACGCTCTTTCCGCCCCCGCTCTGACCGATGATCACCGTGGTCTTCCCCCGCTCGATGTCAAGGTTGATGCCGCCGAGCACCACCTTGCCGCCAAGCTTCTTGTGGAGATCGACCACCTGAATTGCCGGTCTCGTTGTCTCTCGTTCCCCGTCCATTAGAACATAAGGGCAGTCAAGAAGTAGTCGCTGATGAGAATGAGCACGGACGCGAGCACCACCGCTTCGGTCGCGGCCCGGCCCACGCCCTCGGCGCCGCCGGTGGTGGCGAATCCCTTGTAGCATCCAACCAGGCTCAGAATGAGCCCGAAACACGCCGATTTGACAAGGCCGTTGAGGAGATCGGAGAGCTCCACGATCTCATACACCTTGCTCATGAAAAGCCCGGGGTTTATGTGGAGAAGGTTCACTCCGACCATGTATCCCCCAAACACACCCACGAAGACACTGATGACCGTGAGGATCGGCAGCATGAGGACGCTCGCTACCAGGCGGGGCACCACCAGGTGCTTGATGGGGTTGGCGGCCATGACCTCGAGGGCGTCAATCTGCTCGGTCACCCGCATGGTGCCCAGTTCCGTTGCCATGCCCGAGCCCGCCCGTGCCGTCACCATGAGCGCGGTGAGCACCGGTCCGAGCTCTCGGGTCATGGACAGGGTAACGATCGCCCCGACCATGGTCTCGGCGTTGAACTTGCTGAAACCGTAATAGGTCTGGAGCGCCAGCACCGCGCCCGTGGAAGCTCCGGTCAGCATGACCACCGTGGTCGAGTTCACCCCGACGAATTCCATCTGCTTGAAAATGAGGGAGAGCTTGAGCGGCGGTCGCGGCAGCCAGGTCATGGCGCCGACAAGCATCATCACCATCTGCCCTGCCTCAACCAGGAGACGGTAACACATCCGTCCCACGTATTCCAAGAGAGCCCGCATAGCATTCAGCTCATCGAGGATCCCCTGCCCCCGTCAGGCAGGTGACCCGAGGTGGCCGGCGGAATCCGTCCTGGACGCCGTCGACAAAAGGGGGTGCCGCTCAAGGAAAGGAGGAGGACGAAGCCGGTGAGAGGGAACCTGGGGTCAGGGGCGTCGAGCCACCTGGATACGTTCATAGCAGCTCCACGGAGGCTGATTTTCACAAAGAACGGCTCACTCTACGGACAGTCCGGCGAAATGTCAAGACGGGGCGAGGCCGGAGTCTAGCCCCAATACGGTTCATTTAAGGGTCGAAAATGCCGCACGGCCCCGAGACAATGCCCTAACAGGCCGTCCGACACACGACCCGAAGAACATTCTCCTCTCCCCCTCGGGAGGGGGAGAGGGACCTA
>Ga0079303_10000391_pt1 | contig 10475 bp, 8 predicted proteins | sample Methanogen_OWC_FD_77073 | JGI IMG/M metagenome (GOLD analysis project Ga0079303, IMG submission 77073) | Enriched soil microbial communities from Old Woman Creek wetland in Ohio, USA - Methanogen_OWC | ecosystem: Environmental > Terrestrial > Soil > Wetlands | place: USA: Ohio | collected...
ATGCTCGACGGCTCCGTCCGTCCAATGTCGCTTTTCTAACCGGGATTCATCGAGGAACGTTCAAAATGAAATCACGCATATTCCGTTCAATCTCAATACTCTTCATCGCCATGTCTTTTCTGGCGGCGACCCAGGCCATTTCATCAATATCGTCATGTTCCGCCGCCGAAACGAGCGGAAATTCAGCCAGGGACCGCCTGATCGCGGCATTAAAAGCCGGCCAAAAGGTTCCGGGCTCAGGGCCCGATGCGGTTTCCGCCCCGGCCGAGAGCGTCTGCGTCAAATATGAAGATTCAAAGGGGTCGGGCAAATATCCTTATAATTTCAGGGCGATAGACGACAGGTTGTTCGCGGGCGGCAACTTTTTCAATCCCGTCGACAAAAGCAACGACCGGGCCAAGGTCCGTGAGTTTCTGGAGCTTCTCAAATCGATGGGCGTTAAAAGCGTAATCGCACTGAACGTTCCCGCCGCCGACAGGAGTGAGAACGATTACATTGAATCGGTCTGCCGCAAGCTCGGGCTTACTTTTTACAGATGCAGGATGAATTCCGAAGAGGTGCCCGACGAGGCACAGACCCGCAAAATCATGAAATTCATCGATCAGGGCGCCTATATCCACTGCAACTGGGGTTGCGACAGGACGGGTTCGGTTATCGCCAAATACCTTGTCGTGAAAAAGGGTTACAGCGGAAAGAAAGCTTTCGAGGCCGTCATTGAGGGCGGTTCGCACGCCGGTCCTCTCGGCGGCATGAAGCAGACGCCGCTTTACCGCAAGCTCTTGCTTTATTTCTGGCCGGACGTCGCCGGCGATTGTCCCGAAGTCGCCAGAAAATACAATATTTCCCGCTAAAAATTAATTGCATTTTGACCAGGTTAGTGTTATAATCATCCTTCAGATCAGGTAAGGAGGTATATCTTCATATGCGTGCTTACGACATTATTTTGAAGAAAAGAGACGGCGGATCGCTGACCCGCGACGAGATAGAATTCATGGTGGGCGGGTATGTCCGGGAGGAGATCAAGGACTACCAGATGGCGGCGTTCTTAATGGCGGTCTTTTATAAATCGATGAATACGCAGGAGACTCTTTACTTAACGGAATCGATGGCAAAATCCGGAGATATGGTCGATCTTTCAGGGATCGATGGGATCAAGGTCGACAAGCACAGCTCCGGCGGCGTCGGCGACAAAACCACGCTCGTTGTGGCACCGCTTTGCGCAGCGTGCGGCGCACCGGTCGCCAAGATGAGCGGCCGCGGACTCGGTCATACCGGCGGAACGCTCGACAAGCTCGAAGCCATTCCCGGCTTCCAGATAAATCTCTCGCCCGCCGAATTCATCGACAATGTAAATAAATATAAAATAGCGGTAGTCGGTCAGACTGGTAACCTCGTGCCGGCCGACAAGAAGATGTACGCCCTTCGCGATTCTACCGCGACGGTCGATTCAATTCCGCTGATAGCCAGCTCCATAATGAGCAAGAAGCTCGCCGGCGGGGCCGATGCGATTGTCCTGGACGTCAAGACGGGCTCCGGCGCCTTCATGACGACCCAGCAGGAAGCTGTCGCGCTGGCCCGCGCGATGGTCGAAATCGGAAACGGCGCCAAGCGAAAGACGATAGCGCTCATCACCGACATGGACCAGCCTCTGGGCCGCGCCATCGGCAATTCTCTCGAGGTAATCGAGGCCATCGATACTTTGAAGGGTAAGGGCCCGTCCGACCTTGAGGAACTCGCAATCGAGCTTTCCGCCCATATCCTTGTCCTCGGAGAAATCTGCGGCAACTACAAGGAAGCCAAGACGATGCTCATATCCGCCCTGGATTCGGGCATGGCCCTGAACAAATTCCGCGACATGATAAAGGCCCAGCACGGCAATTCCGCCGTCACGGACAATCTCGACATGCTTCCCAAGGCTAAGTTCAAAGTCGAAGTGCTTTCGACCGTCGAAGGCTATGTCGAAAAGATCAACGCCAAGGAGATCGGCCACGCCGCCATGATTCTCGGGGCGGGAAGGGCGAAAAAAGAAGATTCGATAGATCCCGCTGTCGGAGTGATACTCAATAAAAAGATAGGCGATTACGTCGAGACGGGAACCAAGCTCGTCACGATACACGCCAACGATATGGGAAGAGCCAAGGAAGCTTACGACAGGCTTCTGGCTGCTTATTCCTTTACGGCCAGAATGCCTAAGATCCAGTCTCTGATCCATTATGTGGTCAATTCCCAGGGTGCCTTCCCCTATGAATATAAATAACGGCGCCGATGACGCCGGAAACGGGTCTGGCGTTACTCCGGCCGACGATACGAGAGCGCCGGGTTCGATTTCCGATATGAACGGCGGGGAAAAATCCCCGGCCGTGGAAAACGTTGCTTCCCGGAGCGGCTCCGGGCCTTCCGGCGCCGCCAGCGCCGTTAAGGAAGATTTCGGCGAAAACGGGAAGCCTAAGTTCGATATAGGGCTTTCAAATTTTTTCAATCTCAAGACCGGCGAGGTCAACGTCAAGTCGCTCGACCCTTGCGAGATAGACGACTATCTGCGGGGTATTTATTTTCTGTGCGGCCGGCTTCGTGAGCTTTTCAGCAACTCGAAAAAATATTCCTTTCAGGTGCCGCTCGAAGACGCCTTCGACACCAAGGCCGATTTCGGTATGTTTCTGGATAAGCTTCTCTTCTTTTTCGACGCGTTGAAATGCAAATTCGCAATGCAAAGCAAGGGAATCAATCCCACATCGCTTTCTATCGATCCAACCGAATCAGGGTTTCCCCACCTGACAGATCTGTGGAACCTGAAAAACGACATCGCCCAGGCCGAATCCCAGCTCGCCGCTATTCCGCCCGTGTCGGAAATCGTTTCAAAAGCCGTGGATTCCATGTTCCAGGGGGAATTTCCGGTCCGGGAGCAGCTTTTATACGCCAGGCAGAAGTATTTTTCCTTCCTTAAAGGAAAGGACTTCGTTTCCGACTTCGGCTTCGAAAGGCCCGTACTGCTTGGCGGAAACGATTCGGAAAAGCTCGTGAAGCTCAATTTCTACGGCTTCGACGAGCTTTTGAACATCTTTCACTTCTACTCGACTCTCGTAACTTTGTCAAAAGCAAGTTTCGATTATATTTCGCCGACGCTGCCCGGGGGCGAGAACTATTTCGCTACGATCCGCACCTACTATAAAAAAGACCTTTTTCAGCTGGCCAACTGTCTGGACAGCGTGGATCCGAAGATCCACCCGAAGGTAATAATCAAGCACACGATAGGCCCTTATTATTCGAAGAAAACCATCAACGAACAGCCTATACAGAACCTGCTGGACATGCAGTCGGGCGACGATCCTTTCGTTTTCAAATTCAAGATATCGGGTACTCTTTCTGTGAAAACGCTCAAGGAAAATTCGCTCGTGAAAAAATTCGTCAACAGTCTTTTTGGATACGCCAATTCACAGGAGGTTTTCGCCGAGAAATTCGTTTACGACTATATGCTAGTGCCGTTCAAGGTGAAGCAGTATCTCAAGTCGGTAGACGAAACCGGAAAACCCTGCAAAGTATTTGGATTGCTCGATGGAGGCGATATAATTGAGTAACGTCAGTAGTTCCAACGTTCATCCGATCACTTCCGAGGAATTGAAAAAATATTTCGAGGAATCCGAATTCAGGATGGTCAACATCCTTTATAACCAGAAGAAGATCAATCTTTTCGATCTGGTAATGAAGGTGGTTCCGGACGAACAATACATTCACACGCAGGAGGAGGGCGAGACGCTGCGCGCCATCCGTTCCGGCATCTCGATATATTTCGCGATCTACGATCTTCTCGAAAAGAAGACGGGTCTCGCGGGCCTGATCGCCAATCCCGCCGGTCGCGACGAGCGGAAATTCCGTGATTCGATGGAGTTCGTCACCACGTATTCACTTTTCGCTTTCGCTTCGTACGTGACTATAAAAACCGGGCTTATTATTTCCGTAAAAAGCCGCGAAAATCTTCCTCAGCTGAAACTGGCGGAGGACTATTTCATTTTCTCCAAGGGCAAGGTCGACACCGTCACGACTCTTCTTTGCGATTACGTTCACGCTCTCAATACGGCCGACGAAACCGGGAAAAAGATCATAATCGACTCGCTCGACTATGTCGGACTCACGTCGAGTTTCTTCAAGCTCCTTCGCCAGAGCGCCTCCAATAACCGGAAGAAATTTTCAGAGGAGCTCCTTTCGATCGTCGCCAATACGGTTTTCAAGATCGAAGGCGAAGAGATCACCATATCCAATTTCGAGTCCGATTTCGCCGCCGCGGAGCAGAAGGTCGAATTCATAAGGGTTACGCCCGAAGAAATCGTCGGCAATACCGACTCGAAAAAGGGCGTCGTCAGAAACGTCGACAGGCTGGCCATTTTCGATGCGCGCGAAGGGCTCAACCCGATATCGGTACTCGGCGGGCTTTCATGGAGCGTCCTTTTCGACGGCCTTCCGGGCACCGGAAAGACCTCGATCTTCAAGCTGGCGATGTCGCGCCTTTCGGACAGAGCCGCCCAGGTGGGCCTTCCCGTGGAATTCGTTTCGGTCGATCAGCGCATCAAGGACGAATATTACGGAAAGACCGGCAAAAACCTTTTGGACCGGCTCGACAAGACCAAACAGAAGAACAAGCTCATACTCGTCTTTTTTGACGACGTGGACCTTCTGTTGCTGTCGCGCGGAGACCCCAACATGGGCGGCTCCGACAAGGACGTTCTAAATATCACAATGCAGTTCCTCGACGGCATGTTCACCAAGCCCATCGGAAACTGCCAGGTGTACGCGGCCACGAACGAGCCCACTTCGACCGACTCCGCCCTGCGCCAGCGGTTCCATCAAAGGTATCTGGTGGCCGGACCCGAATCGTGGCAGGATTATTCGAAACTTATATATACCAAGCTCAAGCCACAGTTCGAAGCTGGAATACTGAAGGTCGACGGCGATACGGGCCAGTTCGCGCAAGCGGCGATGGCGGCCGCCCCGACCGACCGGAATAAAGCTTCGGAGGCATCGGGGGGCGGCGGAAATAACGGCATCATGTCTTCGATACGCTCCGCGCTTTTCGGCGGAAAGGCTTCCGGCGGCGGAAAATACACATGGGAAGACATCGGAAGGCTGTGCGTCGAGTTCAAGAAAAAAGACGAGCGGTTTACGGGCCGCCCGATACACAGCATCGGCGAGAACCTGAAGGAATTTTCGGCCGATTTCGATATTCCGGAGGAATTTTTCACCAGGCCCGAAGTTTTTCTCAAGCTCGGGTTCCGGGAAAAAGTCGAAAAGATCAGGCAGCTTTACAGGCCGCTGACCGCGGAGATGGTGATGGAGGAGCTCGAACGCTACTTCAACTCCGAATCGCGCTATAAGTCCGACGCTAAGACCCAGTCGCAGGAGCGCATACTCAATTCGATGATCAACGAATACGAGGCCAAGCAAAAATTCGTAAAGCAGTATATCGAGAATAAAGATGATGCAAAATAGCGGGACCGAAAAAAAATCCCTCTACGAGGAAAAATACGAGAGAGAATCCCTGGCGCTGGCCGAAAAGATCTTCCGCACGAAGGATATTTTCCCGATAGACGGCTTTCTGCTGAAAAGATATATCCGCGTCATCGCAGGGCTTCTCGGCGAAGAAAAAGCAGGAAAGATCCCGGCCGACGGAAGATTCACGATCGACGCGATGGGCTATTCGCCCCGGATCGCCGAAATCGTGGGAAGCCCGGACTACCTTTTCCTTCCGCCGTCGACGTATTACGCGATCGTCGTGTCGCCGGAGCAGTCCAGGATGAATTACAGCGATCCGGCGTTTTCTTTCTTTCCGGGCTGCATGGGCGAGGTCTACAAGAAGTTCGCCGAAACGATAAAAGCGGTCACCAAGGAAGACGCCGCCGTCGTCCAGTTCAAATTCAACGTCAGAAACGTAGTCGATTTGACCAAGATCCACCTCCTGAGGCATTTTTCGGTGAAAATGGACACCGTCGACGGCCGCGTGGCCGACATGACGTCGCTCAAGAAAAAGCTCGACGGCCTCGCCGCTGACGACAATATCCTGAAAGATGAATACGTGAAGGACGCCATGGAGCTCATCGAAAAGCTCGGCGACGTAAAAGCCGTGCTGCCGAAGATTTTCGCGGGCGATTGCGCATTCGTCGTCGACTCGTTTTATATGAATTATCCCAACCAGGCAGTGGTGCTGGTCGATTCGAACAACGACAGAACGCTCGTGTTCCACACGAAAAAGGATTTCGAGTTCGATTCCGGCGGCGAGAGGGTTTATCCGGTATTCATCGACGAGGAGTCCGTTATCGAAAATCTCGAAAAAATGAATTTCATAGATTACCATCTCAATCCGGCATATATCGAGGACCGCATCGAGGATATCGAAAATCTTTTTCTGATCGACGCGGGATACGACGTCAACAGGCTCTCCTCCTTCGAGATAGAGCGCGTCAAGTCGGAGAACGAACAGAAGATGCCGGCCATCGTCGGCGAGCTCCACGACATCAAACAGAAGCTCGAGGCCACGAAGAAAACCGTGAAGACCGCCATCCTGAAAAACGCGTCGCTCCAGGCGAAATACTGCCTCGCTTTCGCGAAGGCGGAATTCAACATGGTCAATAAGTTGCTGTGCTTTTTCGACACCACGAATTTCCTTCGTCGATACTTCAGCGATCAGGCGAGGCTTTTTCGCGATCTCGAGCCTTTTTTGGCCGAAAAAAAATATTATATACTGAAAAAATTAACGCAACAGATAAAAAGGAGTGAAATGAATGACTAGCGTGATAAACTGGGTGCTCGGATATTTTTTTCTGGCGCTTTTCATTTCGATCCTCGACAGGTATTTTTCGGGCGAGGATTACAAGAAGAGCGAATGGCTCAACGGCAGAAGCTTCAAATTCAAGGTCGGCTTCGCGGTAGTCATGACGATCGCTCCGTATTTTTTCGTGGGAGTCTCCGGCGACACGCTGATGGTGCCCTTCCGCGTCTTCGGTATCCTCGGCGGTTTATACTTCGGCGAATTTTTCCTTCGTTCCTTCGACTGGGCGTTTAAAAAGCCAGGGGCCGCTTCCGCTCCCGCCGCCGTTGCGGCTCCCGAAGCCGCCGCCGAAACCACCATCGCGGGCGCCATCGTCGATAACGTCGTGAAGAGGATAGAGGACAGGATCGCGCCTGACCAGGAAAAGGCGGAGGCGCCAAAACCGGTTGCGGCCGATGACGACGCGAGCAGAAAGTCCGTCGTCGAGGCTATAGCGGGCGCGGGCGCCGACGTGAAGGAAGGGCTTAAATCGCTGGGCGAAGGCATAGCTAAGGCTTCCGACAAACTTCTGGGCGGAGACAAAAAAGCCGAAGAAGAAGCCGAAAAGAAAAAAGGATACGAACCCAACAAAAAACTCGACGACAAGTTGAATAATTATTAATAAGGTCATTCCGGGACCGGCTTCTTAAGACTTACTGGAGATAGTTGATGGGGATATTGGATTCGGTGGCTAAAAAACTCGACGCGGTCCCTTTCTGGTTCAGAAAGTGGCTCGTCGGGATACTGGGCGTCATTATATTCGGCGGCGGCATAGCGCTTTTGTTTCTGTATTTTTATATTTCCTCGCGCCTGTCGTATCCGGAGCGTAACGTGCTTTACAGGGTCAACGAAAGCGTCAAGTACGCGTCGTCGTCCCAGAAATATCACCTCGATCGCGAATCGTTCGCTAATATTTCGGAGGGCTCGCTTCTATCATCGGCCGGCGGCGGTACGGAATCCGTTTCGACTTCCGCGGCCGCAGCTGCTCCCGTAAAGGCGATAATGTGCACGTCGAAGCGCCGTGAAAAAGGCGATGTCGACGAATACGAGCTTCTTAATATGAGTTATCAGAAAGTCGCTCAGGCTTCCACCAAATCGGAAAAATCTCGCGCCGTTTTCGATATTTCGCGCCAGAATTATATTCAGAATGTCGCCAGCTTCGTCAACCAGTCTACAAACAAAGAGGACATCAAGGTCGTCACGCTCGAGCGCGCGGCCGAGATCGCGTCGTTCGCCGAGGCCGACACTTATGTTGTTCCCGAAAATGCTCACGTTCCCGTTCACCGCTACCGCCTTACGGATGGCCGCCGCTATTGGGGACTCTTCGGCGAAAGGTTCAGGAGCTCTACGAAGCTTCAGCGCGTGATAGACGAGAAGGCGCAGAAATTCGAGACAGTATACCATTCGAAGGAAACCGGATGGATCGGGATGATGCCGCAGGGATCGTCGTATTACCTTTTCAGGGACGTTCCGACGTTCGGCGAAAAGCTCGGCGGATATTTCGGCCGGCAGGCGCCTGTCGGGTCCGACGAGATTACTTTTAACATCGTTCAATTCTGGAATGCTTTTCCCTGGCGCACGATGAACGGGGGATACACCATCAGCGACTCCGCGGGCGAGCTCGCCATGGTCAGGATCGAGGATTTCTGGTTCAATTACGACGAGGACGTCGTATACTGGTATTATTTCGACCTCGACGGCGACGGCAAGCTCAACCTCGAAACGGAATGCGTCGGCCGCGTCCTTTTCTCGCCGACCGGCGCGCAGGCGGTTTCGGAAGCGGAGAATAAAGGCGGCGACATTTCTACGACGAACAATTACTCGTTCATGGCGGGTTCCAATCTCAAGACGGCCCTCGCCGACTTCATACTTTGCGGCGATATCGAGGCCATGATGCCCGACCAGATATTCGACGGCTTCGGACAGCACTCATATCTCGGTTACATCGAGGAGAAGCGGGACGACATAATGTTCTATCTCGACCGTTCCGTGGAAAACCTCGACCGCGCGATAAAAGAAGAGGACACTATCGGCACCGCCCGTTCGATCGCGCGACTTCTCGCTTCGGCCAGGAGGCCGTACGCCGAAAAGGCCCGCGCAAAACTCGGCGTTTCCGCCGATGATGTGAGGAATCCGGCGCGTTGAAAGAACGATCGTTTGATATAAGGCTTTTTTTTCTCGCGGGTTTTATCCTGCTGTCCGCCGCCGTCGCGACCGGGGCGCTCAGGTCTTTCGATATCGCGGCCACGCGCCTGGTACAGATATTTCCGCTTTCTTTTTTCGACCACCTTTCATTGTTTTTCACGATACTCGGAAGCGGCGAGCTGACAGGAGCCGCTTCGCTGGTTTTTGCGTGGTACCTGGTCAAAAAGCGTTCGGGCGGCTACCGCGAGGCGTTCTATTTCCTGCTGCTGTTCGGACTCTCGGTGGCGATCGATCTCACGCTGAAATTCACCGTCGCGCAGCCGAAGGTGTTCGAGGAGTTCCGGCGCGGCCTGAAAATACCTGTTCCGGTATATTCGCCGCTGACGCCTTTCGCCTATCCGTCCGGGCACGCCACTCGGACGACGATCCTTCTGGGCTTTTTATATTACCTCGCCGGCGGTTTTTTCAAGTCCGTGGAAAAAAAAGACGGAAACGCCAACAGCGTGCGTTTTCCGTCGTGCAACAAATATTTAAGGCCTTCGCTCGTCTTTTTTTATCTGATGATGCTCGTTTCCCGCGTTTACGAGGGCTCCCACTGGACCTGCGACATCTTCGGCGGCGTCCTTCTGGGCGGCTATCTGCTGGCCTCCATCATTTCGCTGATCGACCGCGGTTGACGATACACCGATAGCGTCTAACGTTCCGGCGGGTCACTGGCGTTCTTGCGAACCGATTTTATGGCAGAAGATCCCGTAATTTTTCTTGAATATGACCGTATCGAAACCGGCTTCGCGAAGACGGTTGTTGATGCCCGCGTAATGCTTCTTGCCGAAGGACGAATCGGGGTCGCCTATGTAATGGAACATCCTGCCTCCCGGACGCAGGACCCGGTGCATCTGCCAGTAAAACTCGATTGAGTAAAGCTCGCCGGCGTGCGAGAAACGTGGCGGATCGTGGATTATGGCGTCGAATTGCCCGTCGTCGAAGTTCACGATTTCTTCGTTTATGTTGGCTTCGTGGGAATCGATCGCCTGATGCTCGAAAAGCAGTCTCGACCAGGGGTTATAAGACGCGGTTTTCAGCACGGCGGGATTCTTTTCGTAGGTCTTGACCGTGTTGGCGCCTTTCTGAGCCGCGATTATGGCGGTATAGCCGAGTCCCGTGCAGGTGTCCAGAACGTTCATTCCGCGCTTCACCGCGTCCACGACCTTGCATTTGGAGTCGTCCCAGGGGTCGATTCCCATGCTGCGGTGCATCTTTACGCCGTCGATTTCCATTGTGGGCGATTTGTCGGTGTATACGAGTTTCACGTTGCCGAATTCCGAGGAAAAATGAAGAGGCGTCGCCTCGTATTTTTCGACGTCGATGGCGAACACCTTGCCCGGCGTGTCCTTCAAAAGGGCGATCAATTTGTCGTTCAGCGGAATCTCTTTGACGGTCGTGTCCGGGTTGATCATGAAGCCGTTTTCGTTGGCGAGAGTGTAACCGCCTTCCGCCGTCGAGATCTTCATTTTTTGAAACGACACGTTGAGAT
>Ga0079303_10000392_pt1 | contig 10464 bp, 9 predicted proteins | sample Methanogen_OWC_FD_77073 | JGI IMG/M metagenome (GOLD analysis project Ga0079303, IMG submission 77073) | Enriched soil microbial communities from Old Woman Creek wetland in Ohio, USA - Methanogen_OWC | ecosystem: Environmental > Terrestrial > Soil > Wetlands | place: USA: Ohio | collected...
ATCTTGGCGGCTTTCTCAGGGAGACCGGCGCAAGCGATGAGGTCGAGGGGCACCTGGATATTGCGGTCGATGTCAAGAGCAGAGGTGGTTCCGTTCATGCTCTCATGGCCCGTCTCGACGGCACGGCCGGCGCTGTGATGGGAAAAGGCTACGTCAGCAAGTATCTGGACCTGCTCGGAATGGATCTCTCTCGAAAGGTGATGCCCTTCTGGGGCAGTAACCGGGAGGCGGGACGGGTCAAGTGCGGGGTCATCGAGTTCGATATCAAGAACGGCCTCGCAACGAGCCAGGCCTTCGTGTTCGATACCGAGCTCACCGTCCTCAGCGGCGAGGGCGACATGAACCTGGCGACTGAACAGGTGAATTTCCTGCTCTCGCCGCAGCCCAAAGATCCGAGCCTTTTCAGCCTCGCGACCAAGCTGCGGGTCGGCGGCACGATCCAGGACCCCACGGTGCGACCTGATATGCTTTCCCTGGCAACGAAGGGGGTCAAGTTTCTTAGTGCTCTCGCAGTCGGTCCGGTTGGACTGCTCGCGCCTTTCGTGAATCTCGGTGCGCATGAGAAGCATCCGTGCGACATTGGAAGTATCGGGAAATAGTCTGTTTATGCGGCTCCTTGTCGTGGAAGATGAGAAGAAGGTAGCCAGCTTCATCAAGAAGGGTCTGGAGGAGGAAGGCTATGTCGTCGATCTCACCCACGACGGCGAAAGCGGCCTGGAGCTGGCGCTCGAACAGGTGCACGACCTGATTGTGCTGGACGTTCATCTGCCGAAAAAGAACGGGCTTCGCCTGCTCCAGGAGCTCAGGGCGGAGAAGGTCAACACCCCGGTCCTCTTGCTCACGGTGCGGGCAGCCATCGAGGATAAGGTACTCGGCCTAGACTCGGGCGCGGACGACTACCTCACGAAGCCCTTCGCCTTCCAGGAGCTGGTAGCGAGAGTCCGGGCCCTTCTCAGGCGACGAGGAGGGGGAGAAGGGGCGATTCTCCGTATCGCCAACCTCACTCTCGACCTTGCCCGACGGGTTGTCCATCGCGGTGCGGAGCCCATCGAGCTCACCGCGAGGGAATACTCCCTCCTCGAGTACTTCATGCGCAACCCCGGTCGCGTGCTCACCAGGACCATGATCGCCGAGCGGGTCTGGGGCTACGACTTTGATCCCATGACGAACGTCATCGATGTCTATGTCAACTACCTCCGGAAGAAGATCGATGCCGATCGGGAGCCGAAGCTGATCCATACGGTCCGAGGCGTCGGCTACGTGCTGAGGGCGGAGTGACCCATGCGGGTACGGTCCATCCGGGCGCGACTAACCCTCTGGTACACCGGCATCGTGACCGCAACCCTTCTCCTCCTGGGGGGCGCTACTTACGGTCTCCTGGTCTACAGCCTCGGGCACGAGCTGGACGTCTCGCTCCAGGGGGTGGCGCAGGCAATGAGCCAGCAGTACCAGAGGGGCGCGACCGGGTTCGCTCCCTCCGAGATCGACGAGCTCTTCCGGCGGTTCTTCGGTTTTTCCCCCTGGGACCGGTACTTCGACTTCCTCGAGCCTTCCGGTCGCCCTGATCCCCGACGGCCCTTCGCTCCCGCAGGGAGGCTCCCTCTCAGCACGGAGGCTCTCCAGAATGCCTCCCGCGGGTTGGCCACCTTCGAGACGGTGAAGGGACTCGGCCGGTACCCGGTCCGGGTGCTGACCATGCCGGTGGTGGAGGGGGGCCGGGTAGTCCACCTAGTCCAGGTCGGGATGTCGCTGGGAAGCATCTACCTGACCCGTAATCGCTTTCTGCTGGGCATGGCGGTAGTCGTTCCTATGGGTCTTCTGCTCGCGGCCGGCGGCGGCTGGCTCCTGGCCCGACGGGCCCTGAGGCCTGTCGAGCGGATCCGGGAGGCGGCCCATCGGATCAGCGCCGAGCGCCTCACCGAGCGTCTGCAAGAGACCGGGACTGGGGATGAGTTGGACAGACTGGCGAAAACCCTCAACGAGATGCTGGGTAGGCTGGATGAGGCATTCAACCAGATCCGCCGGTTCAGCGCCGACGCTTCCCACGAGCTGCAGACGCCCCTCACCATTCTCAGGGGAGAGCTGGAGGTGGCCCTCCGCGCCCCGAGAAGCCCGCAGGAATATCGGCAGGTGCTCCAGAGCGCCCTCGAGGAGATCGACAGGATCGCAAGTCTCACCGACGGCCTCCTCCTCCTGGCGCGGGCCGATGCCGGCGTGCTGCGGATGGATCGGCAGCCCGTCGATCTTGCCGACCTCGTCGCCGACGCGTACGGTAGGGTGAAGGTCCTGGCCGATTCGCGCTCCGTCCACCTGGCGCTGGGTCGGGTGGAACCCGTCCCCATCAGAGGGGATTATGACAGGCTGGAGAGACTCCTCCTGAACCTCCTTGACAATGGGATCAAATACACCGAGCCGGGCGGCCGAGTGACCCTTTCCCTCGAGGGCGAGGGCGAGTGGGCGGCGCTGCGCGTTGCGGACACGGGGATCGGGCTTTCTCCGGAAGAGCGGGAGCGGATCTTTCAACCCTTCTATAGAACCGCCGAGGCCCATTCCCGGGGCGAAGGCGGCCACGGTCTCGGGCTCGCCATCGCCCGCTCCATCGCCGAGGCCCATGGCGGCAAAATCCAGGTGGAAAGCGCTCCCGGCCGGGGCAGCACCTTCACGGTGCTGCTCCCGAAGGATTCGTGACCCGCTCTCTAGGTGTTCCGCCGCCCTAGCCCGCATTATGCACGAGACGCCGTCGCGAGGTGAGCTTGTCCTGAGCCTGTCGAAGGAAGACCCGAGGACGCTCGGCTTCGAGCTACGCAAAAGGGGGCGGCGCCGGAGGCAGGGATGGTCTGCGGCGCAAAGCGCATTCGGAGCCTCTACCTTCCTTGGATGATAGGAATGCCCCCCAAGCTTTCCACCACAACCCCGCCGAAAGGCCTGGCCTCGCTCTCCACTATCCATGCCGCGATCACGCCTCGGCGTGACGCCTTTGCAGAGCAGACCTCCCTGCCTCTGCTCACTTATCGCGGCTGGAAGCCGCTCCCACAGCGTTCCTTCACATAGAGCCCACAGCTCGGAGAGAAGGACGGCCAGATCCGCGGTTGCAGCAGGTGGTTCGTGCATAATGCGGGCTAGCACTCGGAAGGAATTGAACGTCTCGCCACGGAGGTTATCATGAAGCAAGCAGTGTTCACGGTCCTTCTCGCCTTGTGCCTGGTGATGACGCCTGCATTCACCTCGGCCCAGGATCAATCCGCCCTCTCAAACAGTCTCTCCTATCTCTTCGACGTATCGCAGGTCGCCTGGGTTGTGTACGACCAGAACCGGGCTTACCTCGGCTTTGCCACCGTGAGTCCCGATGTTGAGCAGATCGTTCGCACCGCTGCAAGCATCGGCAGCAAAGCCTATGGGGGAGAGGTGCAGGTGTGGGGTGTCAGCTTCCAATACGGCGGCTGGAGACCCGGAACTGGATTGCCCTATATCTGCACGACCGTCGCCGATCGCGGTGAGGTCACAAGCAGCAGCTGCCCCGGGTTACAGCAGTGATGTGAGTCGCGGCGGGTGGTGTTCAGATCGGGTGAGAGGGAACGGTGCCCCTTGAAAAACCGATCGTTGAACTTATCTTTATGGGGTACCTGAGAGAGGAGGTAAAGATTATGGAGACCATGCCGTTCCCGACGACACAATCACAAGTTCGAGTGAATGAATTCATCCGAAGTGTCTACAACTGGATGGCTGTCGGACTCGGGCTGACCGGGCTCGTTGCCTTCTACGTGGCCAGCAGTCCGGCGCTGGTCCAGATGGTCTTCGGCAATCAACTGGTATTCTTCGGCCTGATCATCGGCGAGCTCGCCCTGGTCTTCGCCCTCAGCGCCAGGGTTCAAAGAATGCAGGCCTCGACTGCAACCGGCCTCTTCTTGCTCTATGCGCTCCTGAACGGAGCAACGATCTCGTTCATTTTCCTTGCCTACACCGGAACATCCGTTGCCCAGGTGTTCTTCATCTGCGCGGGAACGTTTGTCGCCTGCAGCATCTACGGCATGACCACAAAGCGAGACCTGACGTCCCTCGGGGGTTTTGTGACCATGGGACTTATTGGGATCATCATCGCCTCGGTGGTGAACATATTCGTCCGCAGCTCGTCCATGGGCATGATCATCAGCTACATCGGCGTCATCGTCTTTGTCGGTCTCACCGCTTACGACACCCAGAGGCTGAAGACCATGGCTCTCCAGCAACCGGACGGCGCCGGCGAAGGAGTGGCCCGGAATGCGGCCATCCTCGGTGCGCTCGCCCTCTATCTTGATTTCATCAACCTCTTCCTCATGCTGCTGAGAATCTTCGGCTCCAGGAGGGAGTAAGCACCAGCTCACGTAGGGTGGGCACTGCCCACAAAAGGCGAAATACCACCTTCTGGCGCTCGAAACCGATGCCGTCTGTCACGAAGTTATTCCCGAGCCTCCACGCCGCTGAGGCCTGACCGCGCAGGAGGGTGACGGCCCCCGCCCCCTCCCCCTTCTACCATGAGAGACTTTTAATCTCCGATTAATCCTCCTCTAAGACTCGCCTCTTATATTCAAGCCCGCACAGACAGAGTTCCGTCCCTGACGGGAGCAGATCACTCGGTATCGGAAGGAGGAATCACCATGCTGAAACGATTGATAGAGTATGTGAACACGAAACGCTTCGGTCTGAAGACCGTGACAACCGTAGGTCTATCCTTCATGGTTGCCGGGCTTCTGGTGGCCTCGGGCCTCAACTGGACCGCCCCCTCGGTGGGCAAGGGGCTGGAAGTCGGTGCCAAGACGGCGTTGACCTCGCCGGCCGCGCCCGGCTCCTTTACCGAACTCGCGGAGAGGTTGAGTCCGACGGTAGTCAATATCAAGGTGACCAAGACTGAAAAGATTGGTTTCGACCACCCCCAACTTCCCGAAGGCCCCTTTGGGGATTTCTTCGAGCGGTTCTTCAAGGGCATGCCTCAGGGCCCCGAGAGCCGGAGAATCCAAGGAGCGGGCTCGGGCGTGATCATCAGCACCGATGGCTACATCCTCACCAACAACCATGTGGTGGAGGGAGCGAAGGAGGTTACGGTCACACTCTCCGACAAGCAGGAGTACAAGGCCAGGGTTGTGGGGCGTGATCCCAAGACGGACCTCGCGATCGTGAAGGTCGAGGCGCCGAACTCTCTGCCCGCGGCGAGCCTCGGCGACTCCGAGCAGCTCAAAGTCGGTGAGTGGGTCCTCGCCATCGGCAACCCTTTCGGCCTGAGCCAGACGGTCACCTCGGGCATCGTGAGTGCCAAGGGCCGCGTCATCGGCGCCGGCCCCTATGATGACTTCATCCAGACCGACGCCTCGATCAATCCAGGGAATTCGGGCGGCCCTCTCTTCAACATGAAGGGCGAGGTGGTGGGCATCAACACCGCGATCTTGCCCCAGGGCCAGGGCATCGGGTTTGCCATCCCGGTGAATACCGCGAAGCCCCTCATCCCTCAGCTGGTGAGCAAGGGCGAAGTGACCCGTGGCTACCTCGGGGTCAACATCCAGTCCATTAGCCCCGAGCTCGCTAAGGCCCTCAAGCTGAAGGAGACCAAGGGCGCGCTGGTGGCCGACGTGGCGGAGGGCAGCCCGGCCGAAAAGGCGGGAGTCAGGCGCGGTGACGTGATCGTCGCCTACAACGGCAAGGCCGTGGAGGATAGCCACAACCTGCCGGTGATGGTTGCCGCCACGCCGGTGGGCCAGGCAGTCACCCTGACGGTCCTCCGCGACGGCAAGGAGCAGCAGCTCAGCATGGAGGTGGCCAAGCTCCCCTCGGACGAGACCAAGGCCAAGGCCGAGGAATCGGCCCAGCCGGCCGGAGGCAAGCTCGGACTTCGCCTCCACAATGTGAACCCCGAGCTCGCCCGTCAGCTCGGCCTCAAAGCCGATCGCGGGGTCGTAGTCATGGGTGTGGAGCCGGGAAGTCCGGCGGAAGAGGCCGGGATCCAGACGGGTGACGTGATCCTAGAGGTGAACCGAAAACCGGTAACCTCGATCAACGAGGTCACGGAGCAGGTCGCCAAGACCGGGGACGGGGACCAGGTGCTCCTCCTGGTGCAGCGAGACCAGGCGAAGCTCTACGTGCCCGTGTCGCCGCAAGGGTAGAGGAGCGGGCAAAAGGACTTGGACCAAGGTCCCATTGCAGTCTGAAACCAGCGCATGTATGATTGACCGACTATCGAGCAAGGTCAGGAAAAAGAGTAGACAAGGCTGCGCATATCTTCGGCCGCCGCAAGTGACAGACGGCCGAAGACAGCCCAGCTCAGACGCGTCAGGCCGTCCAGGGAGGGGTGCTCATGACAAGACAGATGCTGCTTGGGGTGATAACTTTGGGGATGCTTGTAGGATGCGGTACATCCCCCCAGTTCTACGGCTGGCCGACCCAAGGAGGCACGGGAACACCGCCCGTCATCGAGGCGTACTATGCGCCCCAAGGCTTCAGCCCGGGCGGTACGTTGCAGATCTTCTTGCGGGCGAAGGATCCGGACCGCGATATGCTCTACATCGCGTGTATACCTTACGAGACGGGCTATGGCCCCCTTGATACCGCTGAAATTCCGCTGAAGGGCAACGACCGCGCTGAGTTCTCCGGTTACATTGCCATGCCTATTCCGGCATTTGACCCTAGTGAGGCGGCAGGCATGAACTTCACCATGACAGTCCTGGTCCGCGATCAACAAGGCAACGCCAGTAAGTCAATCCAGCTCTCTTTTACACTCTCCTTTGCACCGGCCGGAGGGTCCGGCCAGGCTGTACCGCCGCAGTGGCAGGCTGCCGCAAATCATCACCTGGGTGACATCCTCGTCGACCCCAGCCTCTTCACAAGCAGCGGCGTGCAGGGAGGCAGGATGAATGACTGAGCGCAAGGGTTGTGGAACGGCGAGCGGGCGAGCACTGAATTCGAGGGCATGCTTTCGTTAGAGCCGCTGAACCTTTTTCCGTGTGATCTCAAACCCTGAAGTTGACATCCTGGATGCAGATGTTTAAGAATGTTGACGACGTTTTTGACCGGCTTGTTTATTGCAGCCTGCTGCGCGCATCAAGATCAACCTGTGCACGGGGTTCGTGATCATGAAGACGCAACCAGCAATTTTAACCATGGCAGTCCTGTTGGTAACGCTCCTGCTCCCGGTCTTCGCACCCCAGCCGGCGCTTGCCTTCTACTGTGGCGGGCGCCTCGTGGAGGTGGGCGACAGCGTGGAAAGCCTCTACGCGACCTGCGGAGCTCCCAGCCTCAAGTTAACGCCGCGCACCACAGGTGGGGAGACGTGGTTCTACAATCAGGGCTCCTCCCAGTTCATGACCAAGATCACCGTCTTTGCCGGCAAGATCATCGCGATCGAGGAAGGGGACTACGGTTACGGCTCCCCAACTTCTTCATCCAAATGAGCCAGAGGGTGCGCTAAGTCTCCTCCGGCAGAGGGGCTGGCATAAAGAAGCCCCCCCACCGTTCGGCCGAACTCAGGTCGAAGCCTTTTTCCCTTCCTCTCCGAGGCGTAGGCTGTGCGAGCCGGAGGCCGCCGGGGGAGGGGAAAAGAGGCATCGCCGGCTCGGTCAATCCTCTCCGGTCCCCCACAGGGTTCAGGTTAGCACTAAGGCAGATCCTTCAACCAAGACGCGTCACCAAACCACAGGTCCTTAAAGGCCGCCAGATCACCGCTCCCCTGAACAGCATTCAGGAAGTTCCCCAGCCAGTTGATCAGCTGCGGGTCGCCGGCCGGCACCGCTATGCCGATAGGCTCGTAGGTGAGGGGAGTGGTGACATACGCCAGGCCCTGGTCGGGATAGCGAAAGGTTGAGATCACGCAGATGGGATAGTCGGCGACAAAGGCCGTTACCTTGTTGTCAAGGACGAGGGCTACACCCTCATTGTAGTCCTTCACCGCCACGCACTTGGCCTTGGGCATGAGCGCCTGCACAAAGTACTGGCTGGTAGAGCCGTCCAAGGCTGCGAATGTCAGTTCCGGGTTGTTGAGGTCTATGGGCCTCTTCGCCGAGAGCAGGTTCTTCTGTTTCGTGAGAATGGATTTGCCGGAGATGAAGTAGGGGCCGACAAAGGCCACCTTGAGATTCCGTTGGGGGGTCATGGTCATATTGGAGAGAATCATGTCCACCTTTCCCGCTTCCAGTGCGGGCAGCAACTGGTCGAAGGGCATGGTTTCGAACCTCGCCTTGACCCCCATGCCGCCGGCAATCATGTTCGCAAGATCGACCTCGAACCCCTTGACGACTCCAGTCTTGGTGACCATGTTAAACGGCGGCATCGTCCCCGCCGTGCCTACCACCAGCTCGCCTTTCTTCAAGATGCGGTCGAGCACCGGCGAGCTTGACCGGGAGCCGCCCGCCTGGAGAGACGCACAGCCGGAAAGCAGGACCACGGCAACAACGATCGCAATGATACCTTTCGCTCTCTTCATCTCTTACTCCTCTCGATTGATTGATCCCCGTCCAAGATATAGGTCCAACACCTTACTCTAGAGCCACGATCTTTGCAACCGTTCACCACACCACCGCTATCGCCAGCGACTCGCAAGGGAGCTTTACCTCCTCCTCTCGATCACCTTCGCGGCGGACTTACGGATTGTCCTGTCCAGAGTGACCAACTCCCCTCGGAGATGCCGAGCAAGCCACAAGTAGCTCGCGTCGTACGCAGTCAGACCCGTCGTCCTCGCGAGTTCGAGCACCGCCAACGGTGATGCCTGGTGGCACGCCGTCTCAACTTTTCGGCAAGATCATCCGGCACATTCTTGATCGAGAGACTTACGGGCATGAGCAGCTCCTGTCGGGGGATGCGCACCACACCTCACTCCCTCACCTTGTCCTCTCCCCCCGCCGGAGGCGGGCAAGCCTCCCGAGGGGAGAGGAGAGTGTCATTGGGGTTGTCGGACAGCCTGTTGGGGGTTCGTTGGGCCCCTGAGGCATTTTGGACCAGTAAGTGAACAGCATTGGGGTTAGCCCTTCACTCCCTAGCGAATCGCAGGCAATGAAAGCCCCACGGTGCGAGGTCGACGAAAAGACCCGTGGCGAGCATCTCGTTGCCCTCCCGCTCATACACCTCACCGCTGAAGGCGTCGCTCAGCCGCCAGGTTTGTCCGGCCAAATCATCCCAGGGAACACGGACGCAAGCCTGACTGCGGAAGCCGGAGAGGTTCACCACGATCAGCCACCGTTCCTCGCCTCGCCGCCAGCACCAGCCCACGAGATTCAAGTAGCTGGCGTTATCCGGCCAGCCGCTTCGCTCGCAAAGCCGCCAGTCCCCGTCTCGGAATACGTGGTGCTTGCCGACTTCGAGCAGCCGACCATAGAAGGCCTGAAGCCTCACATCGGCGGTCTCCTCCGGACGGCGGCCCAGCTGTACCGGAAGCTTGATCCGCCGACCTTCAAGCTGGCCTTCATGGAAGAGCCTTGCTCCCGGCAGCGTGGCCACCGTAACCGCCACCGCCCGGGATCGCTCCGGGCCGAAGGTCCCATACGCCCGGGGCTCGTCGTGATTCTCGATAAACCTGATGAGTCTTTCCTGATACGGCAGGTCGGCGAGAAGATGCAGCCTCACGCTTTCCGCACTGTCATGGGCGAGCCGGTCATAGAGCCGCTTGTCGTAGCAGAAGTCGAATCCCTGTTGCTGGAGCTCCCACTCAAGGTCCCAGTAGGCCTCGGCTATGAGGATGACCTCAGATTGCCTCGCCCGCAACGCCCCGATCACCTCCCGCCAGAACTCCGACTCGGGCCGGGCCCCGGCGCGCGCGCCCCACGTGCGCTGGAACACCTCGTTGACGAGAAGCATCGCCATGTCGCAGCGCATGCCGTCGCATTGCTCGGCAATCTCGCCCATCGTTTCGGTCGCAGCCCGCCGCAGCCCGGGATGGAAGGCATTGAGCTGCGCTGTGTCCATCCATGGCGGAAAGTAGGGGTCGCGGCCGAAGGCAAAGACCTTCCCGCCCGCTTCGAAGAACTCCCACGGCGTGCTGGTGAGATCGTCCCTGCTTCCCTGGATGAAGTATTCCGGATGGTCGAAAACCCAGGCGTGATCAGGAGCGACGTGGTTCGGCACGAAGTCGAGGACCAGACGGAGACCACGGCTCGCCAGTCCCTTTCGGGCCGCTGCCAGCCCCTTCGGCCCGCCGAGCCTTTCATCCACCACGTAGCGGTGGACACAGTATGGGGAGCCGATGATATCGTCCGGCGACACATCGGGAAGGACCCGGTGATATTCGGCTTCGAGCGCCGGACGCGCCGACGCGATTCGCCTGCCCGCAGGGCTCCTCTCCCAAACCCCCATGAGCCACACGGCGTCGACCCCGAGGTTTGCGACGGCGTCCCATTCCTTTGCCGGCACAGTGCCGAGGGTGATCATTCGGCCGTATTTCCGGCTCAGCTCGTACAGCCACACCCAGGTATTGATTTCGTAGACAATCGGATTCTTCGGCCAGCGGGTCAT
>Ga0079303_10000393_pt1 | contig 10461 bp, 10 predicted proteins | sample Methanogen_OWC_FD_77073 | JGI IMG/M metagenome (GOLD analysis project Ga0079303, IMG submission 77073) | Enriched soil microbial communities from Old Woman Creek wetland in Ohio, USA - Methanogen_OWC | ecosystem: Environmental > Terrestrial > Soil > Wetlands | place: USA: Ohio | collected...
TACAACGACTTTTCGATATCGACGTCGGAATCGCTTTCGAATTTCGAAAGGACCAAGATCCAGAACCACTCGATCAGGTCGCACGATATAATAATCAACGAGCTTCCGGGCGAGGTCCACAAGGTAGCCGAATTCGTCAAGTACCACCACGAAAAATACGACGGCTCGGGTTTTCCCGAAGGCCTGGCCGGAAACGACATTCCTTTCTGTTCGCAGATAATCAAGGTGGCCGACGATTTCGACATCGCCCTTCGCGTAAATCCTAAGCTCCCGAAAGAAACGATATACAAGCTCTTCACCGAGAACATCGACCGCGAGTATTCCAACGAGATAATATCGCTTTTCATCGACACGATGGAGCACGACAATTTTTTCAGGCAGATCGAGCTGGAGGCGCAGGTCCCGGAATACATCAAAAAGATCATGGAATCCCTGCCCGCCTACCGGATGTTCCTCGAAACCGACCTTCTCGAAAAAATCACGGCCGTTTTCGCCCACATCATCGACGCCAAGCACGAAGAAACTCTGGGCCACTCCGGCCGCGTCGCTTACTATTCGCACAGGATGTCGGAACATCTGAACCTGTCCGTGCGCGACCGGGCGAAGGCAAAACTCGCCGGGTTCATGCACGACATAGGCAAAGCGGCGATACCGCGCACGATCCTCAACAAGTCGACCCATCTCACGCCCTTCGAAAAATACACGATAATGGGGCATCCCGTCCTGACGATGGAGATACTTCGCAACATGTCGGTATTCAAGGACATCGTCGAGATAGCCGGCTACCATCACGAACGTCTCAACGGTTCGGGCTATCCGGAAGGCCTTCCCGCCGAAAACATCCCTTTCCTGGCGCGCCTGATAATCGTCGCCGACGTTTACGACGCGATGACATCCGGCCGGCGATACCAGAAAAACGCCTCCAAGAAAGAGGCGCTGGACTACCTGAATTCGCAGAAGGACGTGCTTTTCGACGCCGACGCCGTCGACGCGCTCGCAAGCGTCGCGGAACACGAAATCAAGAACGTTTCGGAAAATTATTGATTTCTTACCGGGCGCGCTGACCGCCAATAACTTTTCAGTTAAGGCCGGCACGAAAAATTTGCCCGGAATTTCTAATGGCATTACTGCATGGCGCAACCTGAAATTATTCGGTAAAAAAAAGCGGTGCATAATGAAAATATACGATATTCTGAATTTTTTCCCAGCCAATTATTTAAATTCCAGACGAACTATTAACGCCCTCACTCTGAAAAATCCCAAACACAAATTTTATAATATCAATTGCTCTGGATTCACAATAGCCGAACTTCTTGTTGCGTTATTCATTTTAGCAATTATATCTTCTATGGTAGAATATGGCCCCGCACCTCCTCGAACAACACCACAAGAAGAAAATATAAAAATGATAAAAAAATCTATTGATCAATATTATGCCGACAGAGGCCGTTATCCCAAAAATCTTATTGATTTGACTCAAACTGCTCATCCATATTTTTCCGAAATACCGATTGACCCCTTAACTGGAACCGCGGATTGGGAAGTTTCAGAATACAAAAACAAAAAAATATGGTATCGAACCACTGACGATAATTATCCCAATGCGCCTGCTAAATGGACCCCCGGTCCTGAAAGTTATGTTTTCGATATCAGGCCAAGACAACAAAAATATCAGTTGGTCGAGGAATAGTAAATGGACATAACTTTAGAAGTAATAGCGTTACTGGCCACTATAATTTATTTAATAACGACTATAGCAATGTGGAAGAAAAAAATTTTCAGATATTTATTAATATTGGTAATTGTGACTATTTTATCTGTATTTTTGAGTAACTATTTTAACAATACCTTTACAGTAAAAAACCGACCAATATTTAAACTTAATTCAAAGATCAATAAATTTAATTACGAAAAAGAGTTTATTAATGATATAAGTAAATTATCTCGCGATCAAATAGAAACCATTATGCAAGCAACGATAGGTGAATTCGATTATCATTTAAAAAAATTAAGCGCCGTTTACGATGATATTAAATATCCCCCTTTTATAGTAAAATATCCAGAATATTTCATGACGGAAGAGCAAAAAATTTTATATATAATAAACTATTTTATTCAGGAACGACTGCCTTATGTTAAATTCAAAGGCGTTCATTTTTCATACAAAACTGAAATCGGATACTTTTTGTTTATTGCAATTGACTTTCCTCAAGGTGAAATTCCTGATAAATATTTTAAGGTCAAAAATAAATTTATTCAAATGTTCATTTCAATTGATGATAAATTTATTGTCTGGAATAATTTAATTAATAAAGAATGAAATATCTCATTAATTATTCCAATGGCAAAAAGATTTCGAAAGTGAATTGTCATGTCTTTTTTTAAAAAATACATAAATATAATTTTTATTGTTTTTTTCATAGTGTATTCTTTGACAGTCTATGTGTTTTTCTATAAAAATGATATTTATCAAGCATTAACCGACGCTGATTTTTATGCAAAAACATATAGATGGTTATTTTTAAATTCAGGCAACAGAAACTATGAGCCTAAATTAATAGATTTATCAGAATCGGTGAATAATTCACTTACTGACGTTACGCCGTTTCTTGATACCCGAATCGATAAAAACAAAAATCTGATTTATTGTTCCTCTCTTCAAATTTCATGGAATGAATTAATCAATAACCTGATTAAAGATCCGATTGGGATTGAAAATCCTCCCGAATACCTCTCCAGACTAAATTTTTCGAAAGAACAAAGATTTATTCCATCGGATAATTCACTTTTTTCAATAGTAGGCGAAGCCGCCAAAGTATACAATAAAGAGTTTTTTATGAATATTAACCATTCATTCGATAATTTAATACCAAAAGTCACTTCAGAAATCAAAATTAAACTTTCTCCTGAAAATATATATGTTGTTTCTTTAATGCTTAAACGGTTGGAATTCAAAAATGAGTTTGAAGGAATTTATGGTCACGAATTCAAGTATAATGATAAAACGGTTCATGTTAAAGCATTTGGCATTAAAGATTATTCATATGAACAACGCCGAAAAGTAATTGGAAAAATAATTGCTTTTCATGACACGACAGAATCAAGAATTAAACCTGAAAAATTCGCTTTAATATTAGTTACTCAATTTAATAGCGATGAAGTAATTTTGTCCAACTTAGTTCCCGAAGAAACACTTGAAAAAACATATAGAAAAATTGAATTACTGGTTAACAATAAATTAAGGTATGAGCCATTCTTTGAAAATTCGTTTTTATCCATACCGGCGATTGATTTTGACGTAATGTACAATTTTGATAAACTTTCAAATAAAAAATTAATGAATGAAAAATTTAGAAATAAAATTTTAGAAAAGGTAGTTCAAAGGATACGACTTAAATTGAATGAAAATGGGACCTTTTCATTGTCACACAAGAATTGGGGAGCAGTATCACGACCTCAACATTACAACATTGACGGCCCATTTTTCATTTATATAAAAAACAAGAGTTTCGACAAGCCATATTTTATGGCTTACATAGCTAACGATGAATTACTTGAAAAAGATTAGAATGTTTCTGAATAGCTTTCTTAACACGGGCGAGCTTAATTTACTTCGTATTCAAAAAATTATATATGGCGGTATATCCGATGAAGAGAATCTTAGTAAATTTTAAATTTACTATTGGACTAGTATTATTCGGATGGTTTATTGGTTTTATATTACCTGCATCACCATCGATATATTCGTCTTTTGTTTTGACAATTTGTGTATTGTTTGGATTGATAATTGATTTTTTATTTTCAAGAGAAAAAACATGTTGTAAATCACTGGTTTTAGGACTATTGATTATGTTCATCTTAGTAATCTTAGTTGAACTCAGTCCTCAAATTACTTATAGATTTTACGGAAGTCCATTATCTTGTGAAAATTGCATTAGGCGTGCTTATAATATTGTAATCAATTTTAATAAATCTACACAAACAAAAGATTTGACTCAAGAAACTAGGGATTTATTAACGATAAAAGAATTATCAAAAAACGGATTAAGAAAATATTCATGCCCTTCAAATTTATGTGATTATTCGATAACTAACAAAGGTGGAGATAATGTGATTATTTACTGTCCGGCACATAAAAGATATTACCCGCCAAAATAAAACTATTATTTAATTCAATAAAAGAACTTTTGGTTAAAGCAAAAAATAATCTTTCGGGAAAGTGATTTCGGAATGCTTGAATATTCGAAAAAGATTTTTTGGGGAGCGATAGTCCTGGCGGTTATACTCCAGTGCAAATTTTCTCACGCGGCGGATTCGTATGAGGTCGATGTTGAATCCGCCCCCATCGACGCTTCGCAACTTAAAGCGACACGATTTACTTCGGCTCTTGATGCGGACATATCGACAGGCGAAAACCTGATCTACTGTCCTGCGCTCCAGGAATCATGCTCAAAATCAATCGATTCGTCATCAATCTTTTTACGCGGATCGTTTAATAAAAATTTATCATGCAATTATAAATTTGATAATTGCGACGAGCCTTTGATTTTTTCTAAAGAGCCAAATATGAGTGTTCCTGTTGAAGCCTTTGGAATTGAATACAAAAAAAGTTTAAAAAAAGAAGAAAGCGAAGGGAAAAAAACTTTAGGTTTAGAATTTGGAGGTCTAATTGGCCAGACAAAACTATTATATTATTACTTCAAGCCTGACGATACTCCATATTACGATTCTATACTCGATCGTAATAAACCGGAAAATTTTTTATTTTTGCCCCGTGGATTTGTAATAAAAATCATTACGGCCGACGATTCCGATGAATTGATCATTTCGACTATTCCAGTTGAGAAAACTCTTGAAAAGACATATGATTTCGTGAACCATTTAATCAGCAAGGATTTTTTTCTTTATTTAAAAGAAGATTCAATGTCAGCCGAAGTTAAAAATATTAAATCAATAATCGTCAATAAAATAAAAGAACAGACGGATGAAGAGGGCGGCCCTGATTTTACATCGTCCAAAAAATTTATGCACGATTTAGAAGATAAGGTGAAGCCATTCAATAGTTCAATTGAAAAAATAAAAATCCCTAAAATAAATATTAATATTTATAACATTAAAAGTGATTTGGAAGAAAGAAACTCAAAAAATATAATACGTAAAATAGATACGCCGGCAAGAAATTTAAAATTAAAAATTAACGCAACCGGCAAAAAATATTCAAATCCTGAAAGTTTTAATAATCCAATAATAGTATTTGGGGCAGGCATTAGTCGTTTTCCATTCAAAACGTTTTGTATCGCAAATGGTCCTTTCATAATTTTTCTTCGAAAAAATTCTTCAAATTTTCCTTATTTTATGGCATATATCGCGAACGAAGAACTTTTGGTCAAAGCAAAAAATAATCCTTCGGGAAAGTGATTTCGGGATGCTTGAATATTAGAAAAAGATAAGCGCTCCCGAATGGCAGGCCCGCCCCGGCGCGAATGAAATTCAATGGCGTCTGAGCGGGCCTGATAAATAAGAATCGTTGAATTAACGCAATGTTATTTTATCGGTTTGATCGTATAAACCCCTTCGGGCGCCAGATCGGCGTTGTAATCCTGATAATAGAGTTTTTCGGCGCCGCGGTCGAAGAAGAACTGCGAGCCGAACGCCGTGGTGACCGGCAGATTGACGGCCGAGGCCACCTTTCCGGCGGGCGAAATGACGGCGACGGTGTAAAAGCCCATCGGGGCGTCTTTCGCGCCGTCCTTCATGAGGTTTTCCTGAATTGAATCGTCGAAGAACGCGACCCTGGCATTGCCTTTCGAGTCGACCGCCAGGAGTTTGACGATTCTGGAAGCCGGCCTGTCGAGTTCGAAGAGTTTTTCAGGTTTATCGGTTTTGACGTCGAGCTTCATGAACGCCAGTTTGCCGGCGTCGCCTTTTTCGATGTAATATAAAATTCCGGACGCGTAATACATTCCGTTGAGCTGCGACGGCACTTCGCGGACGGGCTTCAGGTCTTTATCGAAGACGCATATTTTATTGTTCGTCCAGTCGCAGACCGCGATCGAGCCGTCCGAGTCGAAAGCTATCTCCTCGATCTGGCCGAGCTGGAACTTTTCGCGGCCTGGCGTTCCGAAGGTTTTGACGAGCCGCCCCGCGGAGAGGATATAAATTTTTCCGTTGGCGCGGTCTGAAACGGCGAATTCGCTCACGCCTTTTTCATCGGTTCTCGCCGAAACGCAGGAAAGCCCCATTGGCGAGTCGGCCGGAATCTCTTTTTTCGCCAGCTCGCCAATATTCAAATTCGCGCCGAGCTTTCCATTTTCGTCGAAAAGCTTCAGCGAACGGTTGAACGTGTCGAGGACGGCCGCGGTTTTGCCACCGACGATGCAGAACGCCGACGGACCGGCCGGATAGGGCTCCTCATAACTTTTGACTTTCGAGTTATAACACATCAGTTTGCCGGCGCCGGCACCGAATTTGACCGAAAACGAAGCGGCGTCGAAAGCGGAAGCGGCCTGAAAAGAGCCTGAGACCATTACCGCCAATAGCAGAGCGGACAACTTGACTGAACCGGAAGCGAAGCTTTTGAACATTTATTCGAAAATTCCTTTCAATTCAATTTTTAAGAAGCTCTGAGGACCCTGCAGATCGGAGCGTAGAAAACGTCGTGTTTCCTGGGCATTCTCTGCGATGAGGAATTCGAGAGGGCCTTTCCGTCCATGCACATGATCCCGACATGGGTATCGTTGTCCTTTTTGCCGTCGCCGTTTCTGTCGTATGTGCGCCACGTGACGACATCGCCGGCCTTGAAAGGAGGCGCGCTGACTTCGCTGTAGCCCTTGCCTTTGAGGGCGGTGACCAGATCGGGGACGCCGAGATAGACGCGGTTGAGGACGCCGGCATCTTTGAGCGCGGTCGATACGAATTGCGCGCACGCCTTGGTCCCATAATTGACTTCCGCGCCGCGGAACTGTTTGGAGTTGATATATTTTTCGGCGCAGCGCACGACATTGGCGGCATTAGCCGATCCGCCCGACGTTATAGGGCTACCCGGAGCGCTCGAAGAATCGGCGCTTTTCTGCGTGCCGGAGGCGCTGGAACTTGAACCGCCATTGGAACTGGAATTCGCGCCGGAGGAACTGGAGGTTGAGTTAGAATCGGAATTGGAACTGCCGTTGGATACGTCTGAAGATTCATTCGAATTCGTCGGATTCGACGAAAGCAGGTTCGACGGGCAGCTGGAAAGCAAAGACGACAGAAAATTACCGATCCCGCTGGACAATCCGGCTACAAATTGCTGGATAAAACCGCAAATTCCGCTGAACAACCCTGACAGCATCTTACCGAACGATGAAAACATTTGAGCGAATCCGGATATGCACTGGCCGATTGACGATGATTCGGCGCCGCTGGCGGGAGAACTGGATTTAGGGGAAGCCTCGGGAGCCACGCCCTTGAGACCTCCGAACGGATCGGAAACCGAAGACGAGCCGTCCTGCGCAACGGCAGGCGTAGCGGCAATAATCAATGAAAGAATCAGCACTAAAACGTAGATAGCCCTGAAAGTAGCCCCACCTGACCGCTTCATTTTTTCCATATGTCTCCTCCTCGTCGTTAAGCACATATTAAAAATATTATGTCTATTATACACGAATTATGAAAAATTTGTTCCCGATTTTCTTGTTTTAAATTTCAGATTGAAACGAGCATCTTCTTTGACAGAAGAATCAGCAGGCCGGCGAGTATGAAATTGAAGTCGGTGAATCCTTCGATGTAATTGCCATAAAAAGAGCCTTCATGGCCGAACTGGTTGACCGCGAAGAGAAGATAGGCAAAATTAGCCATAAGGGCGAGGCTGTGAAATTCGTATTCGTTCGTTGCGACGGCGAAGATAAGGATCACCACGCCGCAAAGAAGCAGAAACTTCATGAGCCCGACCGAGCGACGGCTGCCGGCGAGCGTCGGGATCGTTTCCTTTCCGACGATGCTGTCGCCCTGGATGTCCTTGATGTCGAGAATGATCGTGCGGCAGAAGGCGAAAATGAAGATGATCGAGAAAGTGTAGAACATGCGCCATTCGAAGATCCACTTGCCGCTGACGACTGGCGCGAATGTAAGAACGACGGCCCAGCCTGCGGAAATGAAGAGATCGCGCGAACCGGGAATGTCCTTGAGCGAGGCGTAGCGGATGAGCGGCCGGAATTCGACCGGAACGAAGTTTATGCTGTATAAAATTCCCGCGATCGAACACAGGACGTAGAATAAAAACAGCCAGACCCCTCGCGTCAGAGACAGCGCGATGACGACGAACGAAGCCAGAAAACCGCTTCCGACGACGATGTTGGGATAGTTCTCGAAGACGCTGCTGCGTCTGGAATCGTTGTATCGCCCGGCCTCCCGGTCGATGTAACGGTTGAGAGTGTGCATCGAGAAGATATAAAGCGCGGCGAGCCATGATTCGAAAGGCTGGAATTGATTAGAAATGAGTATGGACGCGACGTAGGACATCGAAAAAGTGCCGACGGCGACGTAAAGGTTGGTGTCGATCGAAACATTCACGATTTTTTTGATAAAGCGAAGGAAAGCGTTCTTCTTTTCGAAAGAGATTTCCTCGATCCGGAGCGCGACGTTTCTGATCATCCAGTTGGGCGTGGAGGCGCCGGCGGTTATCCCGACGGTCCTGGCCTCGCCGATATCGTCGCGGCTGATCTCGTTTTCCGTCTCGACGAATATGGTCCGGGTACCGGCTTTCTGGCAGACCTCGGCGAGGCGCTTGGTGTTGCCACTGTTCTTGCCGCCGACGACGAGCATGAGCTCGACCTCTTTTGAAAGCTCGGCCGCCTCCTCCTGGCGCATCTTCGTGGCGTTGCAGATGGTGTTGAAGACTTCGACCCCGCCGAATTTCTTTTTGAGCGCGGCGATGATATCGTCGAAATGTTCGAGCTCCTGCGTCGACTGCGCGACGACCGAGACGGGAGATGATATATTGTCAAGGGCTTCGGCCTCCGCGACGCTGTTTATGACGACGGCGCGCGGGGAGCCCGAATCGGGGACGTTCGCGAAACCCAGTATCCCGATGACCTCCGGATGGCCGGCCTCGCCGACGATGACGACGAACCGGCCCTTCGCGACCTCGTTCTGAACGATATTCTGGATCTTGGCCACGAGCGGGCAGGTCCCGTCGACCACCTGGGCGCATGATTCCTCCAGGCTCCTTCTGCGCTCGGGCGAAACGCCGTGGGCGCGAACGACGACGGTGGAATCGGGGGCCGGCGCCGAATCGCCCAGAACGGAAATTTTTCTGTTCTCCAGGACCTTTACGATCTGCGGGTTGTGTATCAGCGGGCCGTCCGTGTAAATGGGCGACCTGAGCCGGTTGGACATTCCGATTACGATGTCCATCGCGCGCTTGACGCCGAAGCAGAAACCGGCGGTTTTGGCGATCTTGATTTTCATGAGCGGACGGCGCTATTCCTTTTTGGCCGACGCCTTCGTTTTAGCGCCGAGCGAAGCCAGTTCGATGACTTCGCGGTCGAAGAAGTTGACGCTCATGCCCGCGTCGATGACGACGCGCTGAGCGTTGATGCCCGACGAAAGCGGGCTGAGCAGGAAAACCGCGAGATTGGCGACTTCCTCGGTCTGCAGGTTTTTTTTGCGAAGAGTGTATCTTTCGGCGTGAAGATAATAATCCAGATAACCCGGAATGCCCGCAGAAGCTGAAGTTTTGAGAAGCGCCGCCGCGACGGCGTTGAAGCGGACATTCGAAAACCGCGAGAACGATTTGGCGAGAAAGCAGACGGCGGAGTCGAGCGCGGCCTTGACGGGCGCCATGTAGCCGTAGCTCTCGGCGGTCATATTGGTGGCGGAGATCGATATCGTCACGGCTGAGCCGTTTTTGTCCATAATGTCTTTCAGGGCGTTTGCGAGCGATATGAATGAAAAACATGAAATATCCATCGCCTGGAGGAAATCTTTTTTCCTGACCTCGTGAAAAGGCTTGACGCCCTCGGAAAAATTGGCGAAGGCGATCGAGTGGACGAAGCCCTGAATGTGGCCGTATTTTTCCCTGACTGCCGCCCCCAGGGCGGCGATGTCCTCTTCCTTTTCGACGTCGCAATTGAAGATTCCGGCCGACGGGAAGAGCTTCGCTGCGGCGGCCGCGTTTTCCTCCTTGACGGATAAAATAATATTGGCGCCATTTTTTTCAAGAATATTCGCCACGTGATAGGCGACGCTTTTTTTGTTGGCGACGCCGGCTATCAGAAAATTCTTTCCGGCTACTCCCAGAAAATCACTCATTTTTCATATCACCTGTTCCCGTCCGGCACCAGGCCGACGGCGAATTCAACGCGCACCGCGTTCTTTCCGCCGACCGCTACCGAACCTTTCATAAAATAAACGCCGGCCACCTTTTCGGTCACGTCGACGGCGACCTCGATCCTGTCGCCCGGAAGGACCATTTTCCTGAAC
>Ga0079303_10000394_pt1 | contig 10449 bp, 9 predicted proteins | sample Methanogen_OWC_FD_77073 | JGI IMG/M metagenome (GOLD analysis project Ga0079303, IMG submission 77073) | Enriched soil microbial communities from Old Woman Creek wetland in Ohio, USA - Methanogen_OWC | ecosystem: Environmental > Terrestrial > Soil > Wetlands | place: USA: Ohio | collected...
CGCCGATACCGAGATCGAGGAATACCTGGGCTCCTACATCGACAATGCCGGTGTCAGACAGGACATGATTGGTGCGAAGCAGTTCGTCCTCGTGGGCGTTTCGCTCCAGGTCGCCGGCGAAATCTATGCGCCGGTGGTCGATTTCGAAGATCCGAACGGCGTTGGCTCGGGCAACCCGGCCTCGATGTTCTTCTCGAAATCGTGGGTCGAGCAGGATCCCTCCGGTCGCTGGATCAAGGCCGAAGCTCGCCCGCTGCCCGTGCTTTACAAGCCCGAAGCGATCGTGATCGCGACGGTTCTCTAAGGAGGAGACGACAATGATTCGCAAACTCTTTCTCTGCGCTCTGATGGCTCTTGTTCTCATCGCGCCGGCCAGGCCGGCATCGGCTGCTGCTGATCCCGCAAAATGGCGTGACGGCATCGACAACGCCGGTGCCGAGAACCGGACCGGTTTTCGCTACCCTCTGCCGACCCAGGAGCTGCCCTTCAACGAATTCCTGGCGACGGGATCGCAGACGGTGGGCACGTCCGCGGCTGTCCTCCTGACCGTGACGGCTACCGACACCAGGGCTGTCAATGTCGGGTCTGTCGGCGGAGTCGTGAACTACGGCGACGCCACGGTCCCGGACGGGACCGCATGGCCGTTCACCATCGCAAGCGGGTCGTTCCACACATTCGTCATCGGAACTTCCACACCAAAAATCTACCTCCGGCCACAGACAGCGACCGCAACTCTGCATCGCCAGGAGTTTTAAGCAATGTCGTATTGCACGAGCGAGGACATCGCAAAGCACCTGCCCGAAGTCGAGCTGATCCAGCTCACCGACGACGCGAATGCGGGTGAAATCGATGAAACCATGGTGACCGAAGCCGTCGAAACCGGCGACTCGATCATCAATGGCTACCTCGCAACGCGTGATGTGACGCTGCCGCTGAACCCGGTCCCGAAGCTGATCAATACGATCTCGATCGATCTGGCGATCTGGGCGCTTCACAACCGTCGCTTTTCCCAGAAGCTGCCGGAGAACGTGACAGAGCGTTATCAGAATGCGATCAAGCTTCTGCAGCAGATCCAGAGCGGCAAGCTCAACTGGGGAAGTTCGGAGGCACAACCGGCGTTGCCGGCCGAATACCGAACCGACGCCAAGAGCACCGACCGGATCTTCTCCAAGACCGTGCTCGACAAGTTTTAGGAGGCAATCATGATCAACCTGAACGCGCCCACGCCATTCATGACGGAAGCAGACTGGAAGCTGGTCCGTCATTTCAAACCCACTGAAAAGTGGGGCGACTGGCGGAAGGTGCAACGGCGACTCGTGTTTGCCCTCGACGCTCTGGCCGAGTTCAGCGATCGTCGCATCACCCTTCACAACGCGTATGACCTGGACGGGCATACCGACGGTTCATACCACTACAAGGGCATGGCCGCAGACGTGCACATCGAAGGATTGCATGTCGTCGACCAGTTCATCGCGGCGAGCCGTTTCGACGAGTTCAACGGCATCGGCGTGTATCCGGGCTGGAATAACCCCGGCCTGCACCTGGACATTCGGCCCATGAAGGAACGCAACTCGCCTGATGCTCGATGGCTCAGAACGCGCGGGAATGTATATCTCCCGCTGACCTGGAAAAATCTCATGGAGGCGTTATGAATTCCGAACTTTTCTCGGCCACCAATATGATGGTCGTCGTTCTTCTCGTCATTCAGCTCTACAAATTGCTGCGGCCGGCTCTTCAGAAGACGGAGACCGGCGCGCAGATCGTCGAAACAGTCGATGCCGCCTTTGGCTTCGTCTACGAATTCGCCCCAGCGATCTATCGGATCGTCGAGGTCGGTCAGAGGAAAGGCCTGTTCGGCAAAGACCGCAAGCCCAAGGAGTTCCTCGATCTTCTGCGAGAAGAGGCGAAGAAGCAGGGCGTCACGCTCGAACCGGCTCACGAAGCTACCGCACAGCTGATTGCGGCCGACATGGCGGCAACTGAACACCAGGCCGAACCTGTTACCCCACTGCATTCGCCCGTCGTTCAGGTCGAAAGGGGCCGTTCGCTCCCCCCGACAGGCGCCCCGGCCGCGTAGAGGTAGCGGTCGGGGCGAATGAAAGCACTGTCGGCGTGGCGCTTGGAAACGCGCTGCTGAGATACCGGGCGGCGCGTGGTGCGAAAGGGTCCGTCGGGGTTGCCTACAAAGATCCCCGCTCCGGAACGGTATTCACCGGCACGGTAGCGAACGGCAAACCCGGCCTGCAGATCGAAATCCCCCTGAAATTCTGAGGAGAGAGCAAGCGGTATGGCAATCGCGACGATCACCGATAACGAAGACGCCCTGATTGGCGCTGTCGAAGCGCTTAAAACGGTCGATGACAAGAAACTTTTCGCAATCGTCGAGTCGGTCGGTCGTCGCGATGCGCCTGCTCCGCTCGCCTTCCCGGCGGCCTATGTTTACTTCCTGTTCGACCGGCGCTCCCAGGCCGCCCCGCGACCTGTTTACGACAGAAACTTCGAAATTCTGATCTTGAACAAGAACCTGCGCGGCGAGAAACAGGCTGCCCAGGACACGTATGCACTGCTGGAAGCGGTCAGAGACTCGATCATTGGAAAAGATTTCAGCCTGACGGGCATGGGCCGCTTCGAATGCACAGGTATCCAGATCGTCGATTACGAGGGCGGTGTCATCGCCTACACGCTCGGCCTGACGGCCAAAGCATATCTGCCGGTTCCCGGCACAAATTGAGCGAGGTAATACCATGAGCGATATAGAAATCAATCAACTCCTGCTGGCGAAGCTGGAAAGCCCCGAAGGTGTGGATGCGGTCCCGACTCCGGCCGCAAATGCGATTCTGTGCGGCAACGTCCTGCCGGATTATTCCTTCAAAGAGATCCAGCGCATCGCTGCGGAGAATGGCATATCGGCGGCAAAGGTTCTGATCGGCCAGGAGTTCCTGGCGTTCGAGGTGAACCTGGAACTGCGGGGCAGCGGCGTAGTCGGCGTTGCCCCCGACTGGGGCGTCTTGGCCGAGATCTGCGGATATACGAAGCGGGTCATCGCCGCCGCAACGATCGGAAGCCCGGAAAAAGCGTTCGGAAACAGCGGCACGCCTTCAGCGCTTACCGTCGCTTCCAGCGGTTCGTTCACCGGAACCAGACCGGTGCGTTATCTGGTGACGGTGACGACGGCCGGCGCTTCGGGCGTGGCGAAATGCTCGATCATCTGCCTGGACGATTCGACGCAGAACTCGACGGATAACGTGATCACGACAGCGACGCCGATCAACCTCGGAGACGAGGGCGCGACGATGACCTTCACGTTTGCCTCGGGCGATCTCGCTCTGAACGATGCCTGGTATGTCTACTGTTACACGCCCTGCGTGGCCTACGCATCACGTGCATCGACGGACACCCCCAAGACAGCGAGCTTCTACCACTACCTCGGACAGCATCTGTTCAAGGCGTTTGCCGTGCGCGGCGACTTCAACCTGAACTTCGCGGCCGGGGCCCTGGCTTCCGGAAAGTTCTCGTTGCGCGGTCTGTTTGGCGGCATTACGGATGCCGCAACACCGGCCGGTGACTATTTCAACGCAACGATGCCCGTGACGGTCGAGTCGTCGGGAGTTTTGTTCGGCTCGTATTCAGGTGCGGTGGTACCGGAACTCGGCTTCTCAAGCGGTAACCAGCTTGCCGAACGGCCCGACGTGAACAGCGTTCACGGGATCAAGGGCTTCCGCCACGGAAAGCGCGATCCCCGCTGGACGGCAACGGTCGAAGCCGAACTGGAAGCGACGCATCCGTTCTGGGCCGATCTGCGAAACCGCACGGAGTGGCCGCTCAATGCCAAGGTCGGCAGCGTCGACAGCAACATCGTCCAGGTGTGGGTGCGCCGGGCTTCCACGGTCGGGAATGCCCTTCAGGACAAGGAAAACATTCTGCACTACGGGTTGTCAGGACAGGCGCACGCCGTCCCGGGCAAGTCCGACAACATCGAAATCATCGTGCGCTGAGCACGGAGGAGCATCACATGACCGACCAGGAACTGTTGAACCAGCACAAGCTTCCGTACCGGGTCTATCCCGGCAATCGCATCATCGTCACACTCGGCGAGAAGTCGATCCTGCTGAGGTGGACGCCCGATCAGTATCGTCGGTATCTCGACCTGATCGAGTCGCAGAAGGCTCGCACCATGCCGGGCAACACAGTCGGGGTGCTGCAGCAGATATCGGTGGACCGGCTCGACCTGCTCGAAGTTGCCTTCAATCCCAAGCCTGATTGCATAGAGGTCACCCGTGATCAGATCGAAACTCTCGATCTGAACCACCAGGGCCATATCGCCGAGTTCTGGGCGCAGGAGCTTTTGAGCCCCGGCCTCTCCCCAAACGATCCCGCCCGGGCACCGGGCGTCGCCTGAGTGCCGGTTCTCGGGAACCCTTCGGGACGTTTCTGAGACGTTGTGTCCGACGAGTGGCCCGGGGCTTCCACCTGGAAGCCCGGGCCGTCTGGAACATGGATCTGGCCGATTTCTGGCCGGCCTGGGAAGACACCATCGAAACACCGCCGATCGACGAGCGATTTCACGGCTTCGCCGGCGGTTTCGGAAAGAAACGTAGATGAGCAGCGGTAGCGGCAACAACAACGAAATCACCATCGTGATCCGAGCCGACGGCTCGGCCGCCGTGCAGGGGCTGAATCCTGTCAATGCCGCCATCGACAAAATGAAAGTGACTGCCGACGGCGCAAAGAGCAGCGTCGCCGGCACGACGGCCGTCATCAATGGTCTCACCACAGGGGCGGCCCAGGCGACAACCACGATCAACAACGTCACGGTCAACCTTCGTAACGTCGCCAGGGAAACCCAGAACGCAAAAATCCAGATAGATGCATTTGGTGCCGCTTACAAGGCGCAAGCCCAGCAAGCGGCAGCAGCCATGATGCCTCTCACCGCCAAGATGAAAGAGACATTCCTGGACCGCCGCGTCGATGTTCAGGGCTTCATCAAAACGTTCGGCCAGTTTTCAACCGAACTGAACCAGGGCCTTGAAGTCATCAACAAGATCGGCGGCGCGATGGGAATCGCCCTTGATTTCACGCGCCAGGCGGCGATGGCATCCGAGGCAAAGCAGTCTTTCGAGTCGTATACCCGGACGGTCGGTGTGTCTGCCGAGACCATGCTGAACAAACTGCGGGTGGCCTCAAATGGAACCATCTCTGACGTAGAACTGGTCAAGACAGCCTCGAAAGCGATGTCGTTGGGTGTCACAAAAGATGCCGACGAGATGTCAAACCTTCTCCTTGTTGCGCGAAACAAGGCCCGCCTGTTTGGAATGGACACATCTCAAGCATTCGAGGACATCGTAACTGGTATCGGTCGTGGTTCTCCAATGATCCTCGACAACCTGGGCATCCAGATTCCCCAAGCTCTTCGTGAAATGGAAGGCGGCATTAAATCGGCCGACGGGGTTCAGGCCATTCTCAACGCCACCCTCGCCGATGGCATGAAACAAATCCAGGATATGGGCGGTGTGGCTGATTCAGCAGCGGACAGCTACCGCCGCGCGGCGGCCTCGGTCCAGAACCTCAAGGATTCCTTCGGGGAAGAGCTCCTCCCGACGATCACGACCGTCGTGGACTTTATGCGAACGGATCTCATTCCGACAGCCGAAGCACTGGTACATATGTATAACTCCGTCTGGCAGGCCGCAGGTAGAGCTGTCGAAGGAACAAACGGCAGGGAATGGGCCGTTCCGCCTGATCTGGATAAATATACAGATAAATATGATAGAGCAAAGTATGAAAAAGGCTTCTATCAAAAAACGCTTGAATCCAACAACAAGAGAATTTCTGAGCTCGGCCGCTATAGTGGCAGTTACATGCAAGAAGCGGCCTCCAAGCTGCAAGAGCAAAATAAAATCCTTCAGGGCTTGATCACCAAGGCTGATCGCGACATGGCGCTCTTCAATAAAAATCGCCTTGAACAAATACATGCCGATCAGAAAAAAAACAGGGAAGCCCAAATAGATGCTCTCTGGGGCGGAGCCAATACAGATTTCCTCAAGGATTACGAAAAGAAAGCGAAAGAACAGGCGAATAAGGCCAAAGCTCAACAACGCGAGACCGCGCAAAAGATCAAAGAGCAGTCACAAAAGATCAAAGAGCAGTTTGAAGCCTATTCCAAGGCTGCTACCAAGTCTTTCATTACAGACATGGAAGGCAACCCAAGCTTCGTCAAGAACGGCTCTGCAGTCATGACCGGTGTCGGCAAGCCGAAAGCGCTGGAGGCGGTCATCCCGGTCCTGAACAATGCCACCCGGGCGGCGGGCCTCTTCGTCAACACTCTCTCGGCATCTGATGCTGCTCTTACCAAGATGGCCTCGTCGGCGGCAGCCGATCCGCTCAAATGGGTGCGCGACTTGGCTGATTCAGCATCCGCGAAGCTTCTCCCGACGCTCGAAACAGCTGCGGATTACATGCAGCGCATGAGTGACTGGCGGATTCCAACCATCTCCGAAAAGGCCATTGAATCAGCGAATGCCTACGCAAGCGGCCTCGGCGCTATCACGGTCGGCTACGAAGCCATGAAGGGCGCTGCGAACAAGGTGAAGTCGCAGATGCCGCAGTGGAAGAAGGACGACGAGAACAAAGCCTTCGACGAGGCCTTCGAGAAGGCGAAGCAGCAAGCCGAAGAGTTCGACCGCCGCATGACGATCAGCCTGGCTGACGCAACGGAGGCCGGTCTGGCTGATGGCTTCACGCGTGGCAGTAACGTGGCTGAAAAGTTCGCCAAGGGCTTCGGCGAGAACATGCTGCGGCAGCTTTCCTCGGCTATGTCATACGGCCTCACGCAGGCCATTTTCAACGGCGGTGGTGGAAACATCATCGGGTATCTGAGCGGGCAAAACAACCTCGTCGCCACCAACGGCGGATTCAGGGCTGCCGACCTGCTCAACCCCGTCAGTGCCGTCCAGAAGTATCTGAGCGGCGGCTCATCGGCTTCCGGTAACGCTGCGAACAACGTTTCCGGCGGTCTTCTCGGCACGCTGCTCAAGCCGATGGCAAAGAACGGGAACCTGCTGTGGGGCAATATCGGATCGAACCTCCTCACCGGTGCGGTGGCCGGCTTTGCCGTCAACCGTCTGTTCGGCTCGGGCGGCCTGTTCGGCGGCAGCGTCGTGCATGGCCAGGAGAGCTTCGACACTAGCGCCGATCTGAACAGCCAGGTCGGCCAGGCGAAAACCCTCCGCGACGAGCTTTTGAAGAACACCGGCATCACGGACGAAACCCGGCAGCTTCTGGAAGATGCAACGTTCAACAATACCTGGGTGCGCAAAACGAAATCGGGCAACGGGTTCACCTCGAAGAAAACCACGACCTACCTGCTCGAAGGCACCGCTGCCGCTCAGGCAAGCATTGATGCGATCAAGGATCTTCAGAAGAAGGTCGAAGGCGAGCAGGCCTGGCGTCAGTTTGAGATCACTCAGGCCGGGCAAGGCAGCGAGATCGAATCGCTGAAAATGGCCCTGAACGACATCAACTCACTCGTAACCAGAATTGGCAGCGGTAAGGTCACTATCACCGAGGCGGAACGCGCCGATCTTCTGACCCAGCAGATGCAGGCAAGATCCGAGTTGAATACGGCGACCGGAACCGCTCGGAACAATGCGGCAAGCTACATTTTCAACAATCCGCTTGCAGCCGACACACTTGGCGCTCAAGCCATGCTCCGCATGGCGAACGGCGATCAGGCACTGGGCAATAACAGAGACATGATCAGCCTGATGCTGCCCGGCATCAAGCAAGGCGGCCTGGCCGAGTTCGAGCTGCAGAAACAGCAGCTCCTGGCCGGCGATGACCCGGCGAAGCTCGCTGAGGCCCTCAAGACTCGGCAATCCGGCATGGCGAAAGCCATTGAAGCCTACGAGAGAATTTGGAAGGACGCCGAGGAAGAGGCCAATAACCAGGCTCTCTCGATCGAGGAGCAGACGGCCGCTTTCGAGCGTTTCCGGGATGCTCAGACAGCGCTGCTGAATTCCAAGCTCCAGTCGCTTCAGATCGACCAGCAGATTGAGCAGCTCGAAAAGGAAAAGAAGGAAAAGCGCGCTGATGACCTGATTTCCTCGATCTTCACAACGGTCGGTGAGATCCGCGATCAGGGCGGCAAGGAAGTGCTGATCGCCTTCACGGATAACCCCGACGGCCAGGCGCGGCTTCAAGAATGGCTGTCGATCATCGAGGGTCGCGACCCCGACACGGCCGCGATCATCCGGAAAGGCTTCGAGGCGGCTCAGCTGCCTCGATTGCGATGAGGAGGGCTTATGAAACTTTTGAAAGAATATGATTCCCTCACTGTCATCGCCGCGTCAGGCTCCAACGCTCAGTTTCCGCTGATCAACCTTCAATCGGACGAGCCGAATCTACGCTGGTGGGCTGATGCCTATACGGGTGACGTCTGGATAACCGTCGATCGCGGAGCCTTGGCACCGGCCATCGATACGGTTTTCCTCAATAACGCGAACTTCCCGATGTGTCGCCTGCAGGGGAATGCAACGAACGAATGGACTTCCCCCGCGGTGAATATCCTGGCGAATCTCGGCCTCGACCGAATCTCGAACCGCAAAGGATGGTTCGATCTCGGCGCGTTCACGCAGCGATGGTTCCGGCTGTTTATTCCCGCTGCTCAGACGCTCGATGTCGGCGAACCGACCGTGCCGGCGCTCGGCAACCTTCTTCTGGGTTCTTACGTGGCAATTCCGACTGTCGGTGAGGTTCAGTGCCGGGTGATCTCGCCCAAAAACGTGCAGCAGTTCATAAACGGCCGCATCCGGAAAAAGTTTCTTGGCGTCAGACGCCAGTCGCTTGGCATTTCGCTCAGCGATGATTGGGCTCTGTTTCGCGCTTTCCGCCTGGACTGGGACATCGCCGCGCTTTCCGCCGATTTAGGCAGCCCTGCCGACGCCTGGCTGGTCTACGGCCCTGACGAATCGAACGGCACCATCAGGCATCTCGAGGATGCCGACGATTCCATGACGCTGGATGAGGTGGTCTGATGAGCGTATTCGTCAAGATTACGACACCTGGCGGAACGGTATACCGTGTTTCTGACGGGCCTACCGAGCATTCCGGCTTCGCCTGGCGACCGTTTCTCACGAACGCCGTCACGATTGAGCGGGCCGCGCGATCGACGGCGGATGGGATTCCCGTCACCACGCAGCCTCTGAACATCTGGAATGCCGAGAGAGATATCGGCGTCGTTGATGAGTCATTAAAAGACGCTCTCACCGATAGCATTGTCGAGATCGAAGTGACCGGCATCCAGGGCGGTTGGAACGGCATTATCAAAGCGTGGGAGCAGACCGAAAAAGGCCTGCTTTCCATCATGGCCGGTCAGGATACCCTCACTATTTTCAAACGCCAGGTGCCGGATGAAACGGTTCGGCTTGTCACGTTCACCGGCGCGTCGCGCGATGCGGTCAACACGCCGATTCCGACGGCCATGGGCGGCTCCACGAGCGACCCGGTGCCGGTTCCCGGCATTCTGATCGACAGGGTCGGTTTCACCTGGGCATTCTCGGTCGGTAAGTGCCGGTCGATCGTGCGTGTATTGAGTGATAGAAAGGCCATTACAACCGGTTTTACGACCTATTTAGGCACGGCGGATCAGGCGATCTGGCCGGGCCTGGTGTGCGTGAAGTTCGCCGCCGACCCGCGCGATTCCAATGGTCGCTGGCCTGAAATCAGCGCCGAGCTGGTCGGGCTTGAAATCGGCGCGACCGAAGCCGAGGGGCGGAATCCGGCACGCGTGATTCAAGCGTATTTGACGACAGCCGACACCGGCGCTTGTGGTTGGGGCCTTGGTGAGTCGGTAGGTTCGATTGATTCGGTCAGCTTCAACCAGGCGATTCTCGACTGTGACACGCTCTGCCTGAAGCTGGACGGGATGATGTCACAGCCGGCCCTGTCAAGCTTCTGGCTAGCTCAGATGTGCCTGGGTGGTCTGTTGCGCCTGGACAAGTCAGCCGGCAAATGGCGGCTGCGGGTCGATATGCCCACTGACTCCGTGAAGGAATACGACGCTGATAATATCTTGTCGTATTCTATCTGGCCGGGTGACTCTTCCCTGCGCCATAAGCTGGCTCGCATTCAGTATCGCGCCGATTTCATCACGAAACAGTTTTTGGGTTCAGCGACGCGCACCATCGGCACGATCGGCCAGGACGAAAACGCGCTCGAACAGCACCTTGTCAGAGATCACACGACCGGCAACGCGATTGTGGATTACGTTGCGAATATCGAGAAATTCGGCGAACTGCGCATGCAGCTCAAGACGCCCGATGTGACCGTCGGGGCCCGCACTCTGGAAGAGGACGATGTCATCACCGTCATCGTCCCTGAATTCCCGGCCGGACGGCTTTTCAGGGTGACCAAGCTCTCACAAGGCACTGACGAGGCCAGAATCGAAGCGCG
>Ga0079303_10000397_pt1 | contig 10416 bp, 8 predicted proteins | sample Methanogen_OWC_FD_77073 | JGI IMG/M metagenome (GOLD analysis project Ga0079303, IMG submission 77073) | Enriched soil microbial communities from Old Woman Creek wetland in Ohio, USA - Methanogen_OWC | ecosystem: Environmental > Terrestrial > Soil > Wetlands | place: USA: Ohio | collected...
GCTATATCAACTCATCCCCCGCTCATTAATCAATTCTCTTATCTTCTGATGAAACGATTTGAGTGGCGCCCGGCGCGGAAACGCGCCTCGCCCGAGAAGGGCTGGACCCGAGGCGAGCCGTTCTCTGCTGTGGCGGGACCCAGCCTGGTATCCGGCGCATGCGGCACGATCCCGATGCCCCGCAAGGCGAACGTCGAAGCTCATCGGTAGATCGCCTTACGCCTAATCTTACTGTGTCACAAACGGAGCCTTCCGGCATATTGTCCGCAGCATGGGCACTGTTCGAGCAGGGCGAGCAGATGAAAGCTCAACTGGTATCGCAGCGTGGTGATCGAGTCCGCTACGTGGCGCTGCGCGCGCTGGGCTGCCCCGGGGGATGTAATCCGCGGGAAGCTCAGGAACTTGGCCGAGCGCGGGGTTTTTTTTGGCACCGACGCAGCCACCGGCAGCAAGCCGTTGGCTGACCAGGAATCCATAGGCGGCGATGCACAAGGTTCCATGATGATGAAAACCGCGCCAGCCACGTCCTTCATAGTGTCCCAGCCCAAGCTCTTGTTTGAGATCCTGGTAGTCGCGCTCGATGCGCCAGCGCATGTGGGCCGCCGCCACCAGATCGTTCAGCGCCATGGTTTCGGGCAGGCTCGACAGATAGTACTTGAGCGGTTCGGCATCGCCGGCCGGCCACTCGATCAGCAGCCACTGCTCGGGCTGCAGGCGGGCGCGGCCGATGTTGCCGCCCGCGTGGCGTACCCGAAGCGCGGCAAAACGCCCCTGGAGTGTCTCGTTGCTACCCTGGCGCCAACTGATGGTCTGGAACGCATCGGACGCCAGCGTCTGCGCCAGTTCCTTGACCGACACCGGCTGACGTGCCGGAGTGCGCCGCGGCACCACCGGCGGGCGCCCCTTGCCGCCGTAGCGCTTGGGCGCCAAGGGCTTGAGGCCGGGCGGCCAGACGGCGACGGCAGAGGTGACCCCCACCACGTACGGCAGGCCCATCTCGGTGAGTCGGCCGCGAAACCGCTGATCGACGCCGTAGCCGGCGTCGGCCAGCACGCAGTGCTTCGGAGCACCCTGATCGAGCAGCGCTTGCAGTTGCTGCAGCGCGATCTCGTTCTTGGTGGCGAACTCAATCTCGGCCGGAACGCCAGCCTTGTGGCGCCGCTCGGTATCCTCGGCCCAGTCCTTGGGCAGGTACAGCCGCCAGGCTACCGGCAGACTCGCCTGATCGTTGGCCACAGAGATGCTGACCGCCACTTGGCAGTTGTCCTGCTTGCCCAGCACCCCGCAATACTGGCGCGCCACACCGACCGAGTGCCTGCCCTTCTTCGGGAAGCCCGTGTCGTCGATGATCCAGTAGCCGCCGCCGGACCAGTCCATCTTCGGCACCACCCACTGTGCAACCCGGCGCAGCAACTCCTCGTCGGACCATTCGGCCTGGGCCACAAAGTGGTGCAGCGCCTGATGCCGGGCGCTGGCGTGCAGCGGATCCACCCGTGCGGCCATCGGTTCCACGCTCTTGCGCGACAGCGGCAGCATCAGCCCGGTGCAGTACCCCTTCAGCCCCGCATGACGGTCCCGATGCCCAAGCCCCGCCGCCAAGTGTGCCATGTAGCTCTCAAACCCCCAGTCCGCACCCATCGATCCTCCCAAACAGGTCGAAGAAGTGCGTACAATACCTTGGATTTATTGACACAGTGAGATTAGTCGTGCGGACGTCAATTTCGTGCTGCGCGGATTGCTGATGCGCGGCCACACCTTCGGCCAGGGTGATGACAACGCCGATGCCTTGAGCCGCAAACTGGCCGACAACGTTCGGTCGCTGTGCCTTCGCGAGCAAATTCTCCTCGACGATGCGACGGAGAGCGCGATCGCAAGTTGGATTGCAGGTGGTGAATGAGGCAACGCTGCCGATATGGATTCGATCGAGCCGAAAGCGTTTGAACTGGGGGACCTCTGGGACTAGCAAACCCAAGATGAAGTGGCTGACCAGGTGGCATGTTCTGTAACTGACTGAATCATAAAGCTACGTGACGGACTGCAAGCCGTGGACGCCGGTTCGATTCCGACCCCCGCCTCCCATATTCACGAAAGGTAGCAGAATCGCGGTCTCGGCAATCCGATGGGGATATGTCGTATGACTGGGGCCGTCGGCTTGGCTGCGGAACGCCGCGCCTCTTGTCTGATACTCCGATCCGGCGGATGTCTCCAAACTGTTAGGAACGAGCGCAGCCGGCGTTGCCTGCGTGCCAAAGCAGGTCGTTGCGGGTGGTCGCCGGCGGCTGTTGAAGCTGTTTCCCAGCCGTGAGGAAATCCCAATGGGATCTCGGATCGACCCATTTCGAACAAGGCTTGCGGTCAGCGGCGCGCGCACGGGCAAGGATGCCATCGAAGCATGGTGCCGGCATTTCACGGGGAAGGTGCCCATGCGGGCTTTCCAGCTGCCGAGGATCCTGGTTCCGAACATCCGTGGTTTCTTCGGCACGAATGTCATTGCCGGAGAGTCGAATTGTGTCCGGTGTGCCCCGGTCGCCGCCACGCATTGAAGAAACACCGCGGCTTCCGTCGCCTACCTCTGCGGGCCATCTCGGCTGTCGCCTCGCTCGGACGCGTCGTCCGGCTCCTCGAAATCCGCCGCTTCCTCCCCTTCCCAACTGTACTGCCTCTCCGGCGGCGCGGGATCGCGGTTCCGACAGAGGATCGCCAGGACCACACCCAGCAGCGCGCCGAAGAAGTGAGACTCGTACGAGACCTCGGGATCGCTCGGGAAGATTCCCCAGATCATGCCGCCGTAGAGGAAGAATACCAGCATGGACAGGGAGATGGCCCGCCGGTCCCAGCGTATCGCCCCGATGCTGAAGACGAAGAACATCATGCCGAAGGTCAGGCCGCTCGCTCCGACGTGATATGCCTCCCGCGCGAACAACCAGACCCCCAGGCCCGTTCCGGCGTACAGGCTGGCGAGGACGGGCCGGGCCGAGCGTGGGTATCCATAGAGCAATGCGGTTCCGATCACGACGATCGGAATGGAATTGGCGAACAGGTGCGCGAACGAGCCGTGAACCAAGGGCGCGAAGGCAACGCCGAGGAGGCCGCTGAGGCGGCGCGGGTAGATCCCCAAATGTGTGAGATCCAGGTCGAAGACCGCCGCATCCAGTTGAATCAGCCACAGCACCGCAACGGTACCAGCGGCGATGCGTAGCGATTGGCCGAATCGGCGCTCGTCGTTCGCCTCTGTCGCGGAGTTTGTCATCTACCGGGAACCGGACCGATCGGACTGTACTGCCTGCAGTCCATCGCAGCTGAGTTCGCGCAGTACACGCTGGAACGGCTGGCGTCGCAAACTTCGTTTGGCGATCCCGACGCGGCCCTTCGCGCAGCAAATACCGGCGGGCACCGAACTACAGGATGTGCATGGCCCGCGCCAGGGCCGCCAGCTCTTCGCGGAACTTCGGATGGGCGATGGCAATTAGGTCTCTTGCGCGTTGCCTGGCGGTCTTGCCGCGCAGTTGGGCGACGCCGTGCTCGGTGACGACGTAATTCACGTCGTTCTTGCCGGTGCTGACGTGGGTGCCCGGCTTGAGGGCGGGAACGATGCGCGAAAGGGTATCGTCCTTGGCCGTGGAGGGCAGGACGATGATGGCCTTGCCGCCGTTCGAGCGGTTGGCTGCACGCACGAAGTCGCTCTGACCGCCGGTACCTGAATAAGGGGCCGAACCCAGGCTCTCGGAACCGCACTGACCGATGAGATCGATCTCCAGGGTGGCGTTGATCGCCACCAGGTTGTCGTTGCGTCCGGCCAGGCATGGGTCGTTGGTGAAATCGACCGGGTGCATCTCGATCATCGGATTTCGGTCGAGGAAGCGATAAAGCCTGTTCGAACCCAGGGCGAAGGTGGCCACCATCTTGCCCGGGAGGTAGTTCTTGCGCCGGTTGGTCACCGCGCCGCTTTCGACCAGCGTCAGGATGCCGTCGCCCACCATCTCGCTATGGATGCCCAGGTCGTTCTTGTGCGCGAGCTGCATTACCACTGCGTCGGGAATGGCGCCAAAGCCGATCTGCAGCGTCGAGCCGTCGTCGATGAGCTCGGCGACGTGTTTGCCGATCGCCTCCTGCACCGGCCCGATCGTGGGCAGTCCCACCTCCAGTACCGGTGCGTCGTCCTCCACGACCGCGGCGACCTGGGAGATGTGCACGTGACAGTTGCCGTGGGCGAAGGGCACGTTGGGATTGATCTCCAATACCACAGCCCGGGCCGTGGAAACAGCCGCCATGGTGTAGTCGGGAGCGAGGCCGAGGGAGAAGTGGCCGTGGGCGTCCATCGGGCTCGCCAGGCTGAACACGACGTCCGCCGGCATCAAGCCACGCCGGAACAGCATCGGCATCTCGGAAAAGTGGCTCGGGTGAAAATCGATCCAACCCGCGTGGCCGCCGGGGCGGGTGGCAGCACTGAAGAAGTAGGCCACATGCCGCACGTTGTCGACCGTCTCCGGATCGAGGTAGCCGAACTTTCGCACCGGCAGGATCTGGGAAATCTTTACGTCGCGGAAGCTGCGGCGCGCCTCGGATAGCGCGGTCAGCAGGCGGGGCGGCTCGCCCACTCCGGTGGGAACCACAATCGTGTCGCCGTCCCGCACCAGGCCGATGGCATCTCCCGCCTGCATGCGCTTCGAACGGTATTGCTCCTGATGCTTCATCGAAATCTTCCCCCTTTGGGTGGCGACTTCAGGGCAGGGCCGTCATCGGGACCCGAGAGCCTGACCCCCGAAAGAGTCACTGCCCGGCAGGCATGCAGGCGCGGTGCTTGCAAGAGAGTATCCACCGGCGCGCCTGCCGCGGTCAAAACGTCGCGCACACGACCCGCGCCGCAGGCATTGTAATCGTCGCGGGCGTGCGGAGGCGTGCGGGTGTGCTCGGAGACGTCGCGACCAAACCTGCGTCAATCGACGCGTCCGTCAGCGATGGGTCACCGATATCCGAGCGGTGTGCCACCAACGGAGACTCCCCACGCGTTCGGTTGGCGGCGCCGGCTCGGCCGCTGCGGCCAAGAAAAATGACATGCAGGTAACGTCATTACCGAACGGATGCCTGGCGGAGCCCGAATCTACACGGCCGACTGATCGAAGTCACATGCCATTCGAGAGCAAGCTGGCCGCTCTGACATCCCTTCCGCCACGCCTTTATAGCGACCCTAATTGCTTGACGGAGATCAAACCTCTACCGAAATGGTTGAGTATCATTCTCAACAATTCTTATTAGGAAACCACTGAAATGGCAAAGACGTTCCCCGTGCATCCAACACATCCTGAGCGGATTTGCTGGGGTTGCGACAAGTATTGTCCGGCGGACTCCCTTGCCTGCGGCAACGGCTCCGGCCGTACTCAGCACCCGGCAGAGATGCTTGGTGAGGACTGGTACCAATGGGGAGATTGGGGCATAGACCCTGGCCGTGACTCGGAACGACCCGCCGGCGACCCGTCATGGTTCGGCACCGCGCGCGTGCCATCGGCCGATATTCCAACCCCGCGATGCACTGGCCGCAGGCGAGGCGCTCCTGCTCGTTAGCGAAGATCGCCGGACTGGGGTCACGGCGCGATGACTGGCGCCGTCACGTAGGAACCGGCTCGTCATCGACACCTTGCTGCGCACGCCACGCATCCACGCACCGCCACAGCTTCCATGCGCGCCATAAGCGCAAGCACCGCTCGACACCCGCACCCATCCTCGGCTCTTCTTCGCAGTCGGGGCGTAGACCGTGTCGGGTGCCTCCCATCGGACGTACTCCTGACATTTCGCGCCCGAGCGTCGGTACACCCTCGTCGAGCGGCCGCGCGCCAAACTGCCGTATGCGTCAAGAGGCTGGCTTTGCCGACATTGCCCATGCCCGAACAGACGTCGTCATGCAGTGTGACGGCCCTTGGCTGGCCCTGCGAACTCGGTTGCTCAATTCGAACACCGCAATTCGGCAAGCGGGCGGCCCCCGCTCGACGCGGACCTCGATTTCCTCGGTAACGCGTCCGGAACGGCATGTCGTGCCGAGCCTTGGGGCAACCGGTCAGACGGGTCGGCTGCCAAGGCAGCGTGACAGCTATGGGCCGCAGTGTTCAGTGGGGATCGAGGCGGCGCCGGCGAGGAAATCCGCAACTTCCTTTCTGCACCCGGCAAAGGGCGACGCACCGGTCAGCCTGGGATTGCGCTCACAGCACCTTCCTGAACCACTTCTGCGCTTCTTTGGCCAGCCACGGACCTACCGTCTTGAGGTGTTCGACGGTCTGGCCATTTACGATCGGAATGCAGACTCCCTGCGAGCAGACCTGTCCCTGCTGCACGTCGTCGATATGCAGGTCGCAGGGTTCGATGCCCCGCTTGCCCGGCTGGGTAATGCAGATGTGCAGGCCCGCTCCCTGCTTCACCATCTCGCGAAAGGAATCCCGCGGCCCATGCACGTTGAATGCGTCCCGGCAGAACTTGGAGTCCACCAACGGGATGCTCAGCGGCACGACGTTCGGGTCCAGCCCGATGCTCGGACCGGTGGTGAGCGCGCGCATCTGCGCCAGGAAGGCGGCGTGATCGAACGGCTCGCAGAACAGTCCGCGCGAGCCCGTCCCGGTGTAGACATTCACGATGATCCGCACGTTCTTCCAGATATCGAACGGCTTCATCCGCTTGTGCAGGTCGCGCAGGATCTGGGTGGCGCCCGCGTTCCCGCCGCCGAAGCGGGCCGACAACTCCGCCGCGGGCAACGGCCCCTCGTGCTTCGCGATGAACGGATAGAGGAGCAGCACGTCCGGTTTCTTCGCATCGTTGCTGCGGCGTACCGCGGCCTGGACGTCGGGCGGCAGATCCGACAGGGGCGGGCCGAATGCGCCGGCGTCGCCGGCGGAAGTCGGCGCCGACGACTTGACGGACGGGGCCGGACCCGGCGCAGGTTTGGCCGGGCCGCCTGGTTTCGGCTTGGCGGGAGAGCCCTTGCCGCCCGGACCGAACGACTCCGCCGTCGCCGGCGGGCTCGCCGGGTGCAGTCCCGGCAAGGAAGTACGGCGTACTCCGGAGGCACCCCCGTCCAGCATCCAGATTGCGTGGTCGAGCGAGGCGATGGTCATCTTGCCGACGATGTTGTCGGCCTGCGTCTGGTAGGAGCGGTTGATGATCCGGAAGGCGCGCTTGTAGGCGAGCACCGCAGCCGTCGTCTTCGGGCCGTAGACGCCCGCCTCGCCGGCGGCGTCGATCGGATCGAGCACGCGCAGCCGCACCAGGGCGGACTGGATGAGGGTGACATGCTCGCCGCGGGCGCCGGGAGCGATGTGCGCCGCATTGGAAACCAGGCAGGACTGCAGGGCGGCGTTATCGGCGAAGAGACGGGAACGCAGCGGCATGCTTATCCTCCCTCGGGTGGCCGGCGGATCGAAGGCGCCAGGATCGTTTCGGACGACTCTAGACCGCAGCCGCCCGGACGGTCAAGGCTGGTTGCACGCAGCCTCGGCGAGCGTCTCTTCCTGGCCAACTGCCATCGTCGAGCACGGGTGATTGCAGGCCCAATTTAGCTACCGGACCTGACGCAGAGGAACCGGCCCCAATCATCAGTTGCCTGCAACCCCTACACCACACCAGTTCCCGCGGCCGTGCCAGCCGGGGCACGTGCGCGTCTGAGTCTCGCGCCGAAGTTCGACCGTCATTGACCTGCCCCGAAACCCTTCAGCTTGGCGGACCTCCAGTTCTGCGTTCAGCACGAACGACCCACCTTCGGCGAGCAGGTCCCTTCGCGGGCATAATTGCGCTCATGAAGACCGTCCTCCAGACCATCAAGGGCGCCCTTGCCGGCGCCGCGATCGGACTCAATGTGCTGGTCGTGTTCACTACCATGCTCCCGTTCGCCCTGCTCAAGCTGGCGGTACCGGCGAAACCTGTGCGCCGCTTCTGCGACCACGCACTCACTGCGCTCGCGTCCAAGTGGGTCGCCTTCAACGACCTAATCATGGCCACGGTCGCCCGCACGCGCTGGGACGTGGCGGGCCTCGACAACCTGAACCCGCGCGGCTGGTACCTGGTGAGCTCCAACCACCAGACCTGGAGCGACATCCTGGTGCTGCAGAAGGTGTTCCGCGGCCGCATTCCCTTCCTCAAGTTCTTCCTCAAGGCCGAACTGATCTGGGTGCCGGTGATCGGCTTGGCCTGGTGGGCACTCGATTTTCCCTTCATGAAGCGCGGCAAGACGGGCGGTCGCAGCGATCTCGAGACTACCCGGCGGGCCTGCGAGAAGTTCAAGCTCATCCCTACCTCGGTCATCAACTTCGTCGAGGGTACGCGCTACACGCCGGCCAAGCACGCCCGCCAGAAGTCGCCTTACCGGCATCTGCTCAAGCCCAAGGCCGGCGGTATGGCGGTGGCGCTGGTTACCATGGGCGAAGATTTCGATGCCTTGCTCGACGTGACCATCGCCTACCCGCGCGGCACACCCACGTTCTGGGACCTGTTGTGCGGCCGCATGGAGGAGGTGGTGGTGCGGGTCGAGGCCCGCCCCATTCCGCCGCAACTGGTCGGTGGCGATCTTTCGCGCGATCCTGTCTTCCGCACGGGCGTGCAGGAGTGGATCGGTGAAATGTGGGAGAAGAAGGACCGGCAACTCGACGAGTTGCTGCCGCCTGCGGCGCAGGCTTCGCGCCGGAGTCGAGCGTGAATTCGCGCCGCGGATCGCTTCAAGATCCGGCAGCCACGCCTTGGTCGATCAGGTGCGTGCCAAGCCCCGGCGATTCGCATATGTCCGTGTGTCACATCCCGCCGTTCAACTAAAGAATGTCATCGAATTCATCCGCAACAGGAGGAAAGCCAGACTCGCCGTGCGCAACCCGAGTCGGCAGCGGGTGTCGCCGCAGGTGCCGGAATCGTCCGAAAGGAGGATCGGACTGCCGGGGGGAACATCCGCTTCTGGCCGGGCGATGAGCGAAGACTGGGGCCGTAATCAGGCCAGGAGGGGTGCAGTCACACTACTCGCGTGAGGACGAGCGGTCGGCTGCCACGAGATATCGCGCCGAAGGAGCGAAAACCGGAATCCGGTCAGCGATCCCCTACGCTTTGTCCGGGGCCGTTCCGGTATCGATGAGAATGGCACGCACCGCTTCCAGCTCAGCTCTCGGGTCCGCGAAATCTTCGTAGCGCCGACCACCGGACCTCCCATACCAGTAGCGGCTGTTCCAGGCATCGCCTTCCATCTTGTGCAGAATCGCGTGAATCCAGCAGGCCAGCGGATCGGTCGAATCCTGCACCATGCGGTGGGCGAGGTCCCAGTTGTCGCCGAGCGCCGCATCGACAGCGGCGCGACATATCCCGGTCATGAGCCATCGACTCCTGCCGCAAGGCACACGCTGGAACCGCCGACGGGTTCGAGCGCGGCTCGGGCTCGACGAGGGAGCCCGGCGCGCCGCGCTCGCGCCTCAGCGCCGCCGAACGGCCTGCGCCGGCTTCTTCTTGTGCGCCGACTTGCCGCCGGCGGCAACGGTGAGGTCGTCGTCGGAGACCTTGCCGTGCGCATACAGGCTCATCAGGATACGCACCGGGCTTGGCAGGCTGCGGCCGCTTTCATAGCGGCTGCCGCCGCTCTGGGTGACACCGAAGCGGCGCCAGAAGTCATGCTGATTCTCTCCGAGCGCCCGTCGGTAGTTGGCAATATCCTTGAAATCAAGCGTGCGTAACTTGGGCTTGCGGGGGGTCTGCGGGGCGTCCATCATTTCTCCTTCTCGACAGGGTTGCATTCCGGGCGACTACGCTCGTCGCATTATTATAGTGCTCAGAGTGCAGCGGGTGGCGGGAGTTTCCGGCGGGCTGCGGCGAAAGCGCGCATGCCTTGACGCCGGCCCGCCGGTTGCGAGACCCTTTGGGCGAGTCTGCAGGTTCCCCACGTCCGCGCCAAGGTGTGCCGGCCGCCGCCGGCGCAGGCTGGCGTATGACTTCTGGAGGATTTACATTCGGGGGACGATGTCCTTCAATTGAGGATGTCACCGGCCTTCAGCCGCGACACGGTGCAGGGTGATGCTGGCGCGCAGGTTGCCGGCGCCCCGCACCGGCCAGTGGCCGCCGGCGGTCATGGGGTCTGATCGCGCCGGCCGCTGGCCCGGACTCACCGGGGCGACAATAAGGAGAGACAATGAACAACAGCCTGCCGCGGCAGAATTCCTGTGCCACCGAATGTTCCCCGCTCGATGCCTTCATCGGCGAGAGTGCGGCGATGCGCAGTCTGCGGGCAAGCCTGGAGCGGATCGCGCGCTCCGACTGTAATGTCCTCATTACCGGAGAAACCGGTACCGGCAAGGAATGCGTGGCCTGGGGTATTCATCGCCTCAGCCGGCGCGCCGCGGCGCGCATGGTGTGCATCAACTGTGCCGCGCTGCCCGACGCGCTGCTGGAGAGCGAGCTGTTCGGCCA
>Ga0079303_10000398_pt1 | contig 10415 bp, 7 predicted proteins | sample Methanogen_OWC_FD_77073 | JGI IMG/M metagenome (GOLD analysis project Ga0079303, IMG submission 77073) | Enriched soil microbial communities from Old Woman Creek wetland in Ohio, USA - Methanogen_OWC | ecosystem: Environmental > Terrestrial > Soil > Wetlands | place: USA: Ohio | collected...
GCATAGATCAGGTGCGATGCCGGGTCGTAGCAGGGCGACACCTCCAGGGCGGAGTAGTCCACGGCACAGAGGTCGGCTTCCTTGCCCACCTCGATGGAGCCGATCCTGTCGTCCAGGCCAAGGGCGTGGGCGCCGTTCAGGGTCGCCATCCGCAGCACGTCGTGGGCGCCGAGCACGGTCGCGTCGCCGCTCGCGACCTTGGCCAGCAGCGCCGCGTGACGCATCTCCTGAAACAGGTCCAGGCGGTTGTTGCTGGCAGCGCCGTCGGTGCCGAGGCCGATGCGTACGCCGTTCGCCGCGAGTTCGGTGATCGGCGCGATGCCGCTGGCGAGCTTCATGTTGGAAGTCGGACAGTGGGCGACGGAACAGGCCTGCTCGGCGAGCAGCCGGATCTCCGCGCCCGTCAGATGCACGGCGTGCACCGCGATCAGGTTCGGACCGAGCAGCCCGAGCCGGCGCAATCGCTCGATCGGTCGCACGCCGTGGGCAGCCGTGCTCTCCTCGATCTCCGAGTGCGTTTCGTGCAGGTGCATATGGATCGGCAGGTCGAGCTGCTCCGCGAGCGTCGCGATGCGGCCGAAGCTCCTGTCGCTGACCGTATACGGCGCGTGGGGCGCCATGCAGAACGAGATCAGGGGCTCATCGCGCAACGCGTCGCGCGTGGCGAGTCCCTTGCTCAGGTAATCCTCGGCGTCGGCGGCGTAGGCCGTCGGAAATTCGACGACGATGATGCCGAGGGCGGCGCGCATGCCGACGGCAAGGGCGGAAGATGCCGCCGCCTCGGAATGGAAGTACATGTCGTTGAAACAGGTGATTCCCCCGCGCAGCATCTCCGCGCAAGCCAGCAGGGTGCCGTCGTGCACGAATTGGGGCGTGGCATGCCGCATCTCGGCCGGCCAGATACGCTGCTTCAGCCAATCCATCAATGCCAAGTCGTCGGCATAACCGCGCAGCAGCGCCATCGCCGCATGGGTATGCAGATTCACGAGGCCCGGCAGCAGCACGTGCTGCGGCAGATCGACGCTGCGTCGCGGCAGGTAGCGCTGGCGCGCTTCGTCCACCGGAAGCACGGCGGCGATGCGGCCGCGCTCCACTGCGACGGCATGTCCGGAAAGCGTCACGCCGGATGGTTCGACGGGAATCAGCCAGCGCGGCGTGATCAGCAGATCGATCTCTTGCATGGCGGCAAAAAAAACCCCGCCGTCCGGCGGGGTGGATTCGGATTGCGCATGAGCGCGCCTACTTCGCGTCCCCCTTGACCTCGACCACGACGCGGCGGTTGGGGGCGAGGCACTCGATCAGCTGCTTGCGCTTGAGCTTGTCGTCGCACTTCACTTCCGGCACAGGCTGCGTCTTGCCATAACCGAAGGTCTCGATGGTGTTCGCGTCCACGCCCTTGCTTACAAGATAGGCCTTGACCGCTTCGGCACGGCGCTCGGACAGCTTCTGGTTGTAGGCGGCGGATCCCAGCCGGTCGGCGTGTCCGGAAACGATCACCGACGTGACCGTCTTGAACTCGCCCATCTTGGACAGCACCTCTTTGTCCACAGCGTCCCTTCCTTCCGGCGTGAGCACCGCCTTGTTGAACGCGAACAGGCTCTTGGCCGAAAGGGTAATGACCTTGGGCGCGGCCGGGGCGGGCGCCGCTGCCGGAGCGGGGGCGGGGGCGGGTGCGGCGGGCGGCGGCGGCTCGCACTTCTCCTTCGGCATCAGGTCCTTGTCGCACTCGCAGCCGACCGGAAACTGCGCACCAGGGAGCTTCGTTTCCGCCGCAAGCTGCGGGCTCCAGTAGCCGGTGCGCCAGCACAGGCCGGTGCCGCTGCGCGCCACCATGCCGCGCTGGTCGATCACGTAGGGGAGGACTCCGGCCTGGCCCGGATCCGGCGTTTGTGCCTGGACGGACAGGGCGGCGCAGGCCAGGGCAGCGGCGGCCGCATACCGGGCGAGCTTGTCGTTCATTCTGGTCTCTCCTGTTGGTTCGGTTTGGATCGAGCCCGGATTCCCCGGCAGGCGCTGCCTCGGCCGCTGATCGATGCGGCGGGGAATTTAAGCATAAACGGTACCCGGATACAACCTGGAGCCAGCGCCGTAGCGGTTTCCGGCCCGGTCTGCCGGGATGGGCCGTGCATGCGGTGCGCGGCGGGTTCGCTCGGGTGGGCGGGGCGTGGTACCATTCGCCCTTTTTCGCAGCCGGATTCTGCGCTGCGATCCGCTCGTTCAGCAAGCCGAAATGACCACCCCGTTCGCCAAGGAAACCCTGCCCGTCAGCCTGGAAGAAGAGATGCGGCATTCGTATCTCGACTACGCCATGAGCGTCATCGTGGGACGGGCCCTGCCGGACGTGCGCGACGGACTCAAGCCGGTGCATCGGCGCGTGCTGTTCGCGATGCACGAGCTGTCCAACGATTGGAACCGCCCCTACAAGAAATCGGCGCGCATCGTCGGCGACGTCATCGGTAAATATCACCCGCACGGCGACACCGCCGTCTATGACACGATCGTGCGCATGGCGCAGAATTTCAGCCTGCGCTACATGCTGGTGGACGGCCAGGGCAACTTCGGCTCGGTGGACGGCGACAACGCCGCCGCCATGCGCTATACCGAAATCCGCATGGCGAAGATCGGCCACGAACTGCTGGCCGACATCGACAAGGAGACGGTGGATTTCGGGCCGAACTACGACGGCACCGAAAAAGAGCCGCTGATTCTGCCGGCGCGCATTCCCAATCTGCTGATCAACGGCAGCTCCGGCATCGCAGTGGGTATGGCGACCAACATTCCGCCGCACAATCTGGCGGAGGTGGTGGATGCCTGTCAGGTGTTGCTGGAGGATCCGGATACGCCGATCGAGCGCCTGATCGAGATCGTGCCGGCGCCCGACTTCCCGACCGCGGGCATCATCTACGGGCTGGCCGGCGTGCGCGAGGGTTACCTCACCGGGCGTGGGCGCGTGGTGATGCGCGCCCGCACTCACTTCGAAGAACTCGACAAGAGCGGGCGCACCGCCATCATCGTCGATGAACTTCCTTATCAGGTGAACAAGCGGGCACTGCTGGAGCGCATCGCCGAGCTGGTGCACGAGAAGAAGCTGGAGGGCATCGCCCATATCCAGGACGAGTCGGACAAGTCCGGCATGCGCGTGGTGATCGAGCTCAAGCGCGCGGAAGTGCCCGAAGTCGTGCTCAACAACCTGTTCAAGCTGACCCAGTTGCAGGACACCTTCGGCATGAACGTGGTGGCGCTGGTGGAGGGCAAGCCGCGCCTGCTCAACCTCAAGCAGATGCTCGAATGCTTCCTCGCCCACCGGCGCGAGGTGGTGACGCGGCGCACCGTGTTCGAGCTGCGCAAGGCGCGCGAGCGCGGCCACATCCTGGAGGGCCTGGCGGTCGCCCTCTCCAACGTAGACGACATCATCGCCCTGATCAAGGCCGCCGCGACGCCGCCGGATGCGAAGCGCGAGCTGATGGCGCGCACCTGGCGCTCGACCCTGGTGGAGGAAATGCTGGCCCGGGCCGCCGCCCAAGCATCGCGCCCGGAAGGACTGGCGCCGGAGTTCGGGCTGGGCGAACACGGCTACCGGCTGTCCGACGTGCAGGCGCAGCGCATCCTGGAAATGCAGCTGCAGCGGCTGACCAATCTCGAGCAGGACAAGATCGTCGCCGAGTACCGCGAGGTGATGGACCAGATCGCCGATCTGCTCGATATCCTGGCGCGGCCGGAACGCATCACGCGCATCATCGGCGACGAGTTGCGGGCGATCAAGGAAGAGTTCTCGGAAAAGCGCGGCGACAAGCGCCGCTCGGAGATTGTGGTCCACGCCCAGGATCTGGGCATCGAGGACCTGATCACGCCACAGGACATGGTGGTGACCATGTCGCACGGCGGCTACATCAAGTCCCAGCCGCTGGCCGATTACGCCGCCCAGCGGCGCGGCGGGCGCGGCAAGCAGGCGGCGGCGGTGAAGGAGGACGACTTCGTCGATCACGTCTTCGTCGCCAACACCCACGATTACATCCTGTGCTTCTCCAACCACGGTCGCGTCTATTGGATCAAGGTGTACGAGGTGCCGCAGGGCTCGCGCAACTCCCGCGGCAAGCCGATGGTGAATCTGTTTCCGCTGCTGGAGGGGGAGAAGATCACCGCAGTTCTGCCGGTGAAGGAATTCGACGAAAAGCATTACATCTTCATGGCCACGGCGTTCGGCACCGTGAAGAAGACGCCACTCACCGATTTCTCCAACCCGCGCAAGGCCGGCATCATCGGCGTGGTGCTGGACGAGGGCGACTTCCTGATCGGGGTGGCGATCACGGACGGTCGCCACAACGTGATGCTGTTCTCCGACGCCGGCAAGGCGGTGCGCTTCCACGAGGAGGACGTGCGCTCCATGGGTCGGGTCACGCGCGGTGTGCGCGGCATGTGGCTGGACGAAGGGCAGCAGGTGCTCTCCATGCTGGTGGCGGCGGACGAATCGCAGACCGTACTCACGGCGACGGAAAACGGCTATGGCAAGCGCACGCCGATCGCCGACTACACGCTGCACGGCCGCGGCACCAAGGGCATGATCGCGATCCAGGCGTCGGAGCGCAACGGCAAGCTGGTCGGTGCCCTGCTGGTGAACGACGACGACGAAGTGATGCTGATCTCGACCGGCGGCGTGCTGATCCGGACCCAGGTCCGGCAGATCCGCGCCATGGGGCGTTCGACGCAGGGCGTGACCCTGATCACTCTGGACGACGGCACCAAGCTCGCCGGCATCGAGAAAGTGGTCGAAAAGGTGGTCGACAGCGACGAGGAATGACAGGCAACCGCGACAAGGAGCGAAGATGACAAGGGTATTCAATTTCAGTGCCGGACCCGCCGCACTGCCGGAAGAAGTGCTCAAACAGGCTGCCGAGGAAATGCTCGATTGGCACGGCAGCGGCCAGTCGGTGATGGAGATGAGTCACCGCGGCAAGGAGTTCATCAGCATCGCGGAGGCGGCGGAGGCCGACCTGCGTGAACTGCTGGCGATCCCGGCCAACTACAAGGTGCTGTTCCTGCAGGGTGGGGCGACGCTGCAGTTTGCCATGGTGCCGCTCAACCTGCTGCGCGGCAAATCCGGCGCCGACTACATCCACACCGGGGAATGGGCGAAGAAGGCGATCAAGGAAGCCAAGCTGTTCTGCGCAGTGAACGTCGCCGCCAGCGCCGAGGACAAGAACTTCACCTACGTTCCCGAGCAGTCGGGCTGGAAGCTGTCGCAGGACGCGGCCTACGTCCACATCACGTCGAACGAGACCATCGGCGGCGTCGAGTATCACTGGCTGCCGGACACGGGCGGCGTGCCGCTGGTGGCGGACATGTCCTCCGACATCCTGTCGCGGCCGGTAGACGTCGCCAAGTACGGCGTCATCTACGCCGGCGCGCAGAAGAACATCGGTCCGGCGGGGCTGACCATCGTCCTGGTGCGCGAGGATCTGCTCGGCCAGGCGGCGCCGAAGACGCCGCTCATGCTCGACTACAAGACGCATGCCGAGAATGGCTCGATGTACAACACGCCGCCGACCTACGGCATCTACGTCGCCGGGCTGGTGTTCCAGTGGCTGAAGAAGCAGGGCGGGCTGGCGGCGATGGAGAAGCACAACATCGAGAAGGCCGGGATCCTCTACGACTACCTGGACCAGAGTGCGTTCTTCCTTTCGCCCGTGCGCAAGCAGGACCGCTCGCGCATGAACGTGCCCTTCACGCTCAAGAATGCCGACCTGGACGAAGCGTTCCTCAAGGGCGCCAAGCAGCGCGGCATGGTGCAGCTGAAGGGGCACCGCTCGGTGGGCGGCATGCGCGCCTCGATCTACAATGCCATGCCGATCGAGGGCGTAAAGCAGCTTGTCGCCTACATGCGCGAGTTCGAGTCACAGCATGGCAAATGAGACGGCAAGGGAGCAGGGAGTGACTATGGCTCAATCCTTCAATGTTCTGGTCCTGAACCAGATTTCCCAGGTCGGACTGAAGCATCTGCCGTCCGAAAGCTATGCGATCGGCAAGGATGTGGCGAATCCCGACGCCATTCTGGTGCGCTCGGCCGACATGCACGGCATGGACATCCCAGGCACGGTGAAGGCCATCGGCCGCGCCGGTGCCGGCACCAACAACATCCCGGTCAAGGCCATGAGCGCCCGTGGCGTGCCGGTGTTCAACGCTCCCGGCGCCAATGCCAATGCGGTGAAGGAACTGGTGATCGCCGGCATGCTGCTGGCGGCACGCAATCTCACCGGCGCGCTCGGCTTCGTGCGCGCCCTGGGTGCCGATACCCCGGACATGCACAAGAAGGTGGAGGACGGCAAAAAGCAGTTCGCCGGCTTCGAGCTTTCCGGCCACACCCTGGGCGTGATCGGCCTGGGCAAGATCGGCTGCCTGGTGGCGGATGCCGCCATCAAGCTCGGCATGCACGTGTTTGGCTACGATCCGGATATCACGGTGGACGCGGCCTGGAGCCTGCCTTCGCAGGTCAAGAAGGCCAACAGCGTCGCCGAGATCCTGAAGAACTGCAATTTCGTCACACTGCACGTGCCCCTGGTGGACGCGACGCGCAACCTGATCAACAGCCAGAATCTGGAGCATGTGAAGCACGGCGCCGTGCTGCTGAACTTCTCCCGCGACGGCGTGGCGGACGAGGGCGCGGTGCTCGCGGCACTGGAGGCCCATACGCTGCGCTACTACGTCTGCGACTTTCCCAGCGCCCGCGTCAATGCCCAACCCCACGTCATCGCGCTGCCGCACCTGGGCGCGTCCACGCGCGAGGCCGAGGACAACTGCGCAGTGATGGTGGCGGAGCAGGTGCGCGACTACCTGGAACACGGCAACGTCCAGAATGCGGTGAACTTCCCCAGTGTCGTCATGCCGCGGGAGTCGAACTACCGCGTGGCCGTCGCCAACGCCAACGTGCCCAACATGGTGGGACAGATCTCCACCGCCATGGCCAAGGCGGGATTGAACATCCACAATATGATGAACAAGTCCAAGGGGGACGTGGCGTATACGCTGTTGGACGTGGATTCGGAGGTTCCGGCCGCGGTGATCGAGTCGATTGCCGGCATCGAAGGCGTTCTCGCGGTACGCTATCTGCCCTTGTGACGCGGCACGGCCTTTGAGCTACAGAGCGCACCGGGGACACGGAGATGAACGTCACCCTTCGCGTTGTGGTTGATCGGTTCTCTGTGTCCTCTGTGGCTTGAGAATTCCTCATGTCGGAAGAACTGAAGCGGCTGCGGGAGGAGATCGACCGCCTCGACGAGGAGGTTCTGGCGGCGCTCGCCCGCCGCGCCCAGATTGCCCATCGCATCGGCGAAATCAAGCATGGCAACGTCTATCGTCCCGAGCGCGAGGCGCAGGTGCTGCGAAGACTGACGGGGCTCAATCCGGGGCCGCTGCCGGGCGAGGCGGTGAGTCGCATCTTCCGCGAGATCATGTCGGCCTGCCTGGCGCTGGAACAGCCCCTCAAGATCGTCTATCTGGGTCCGGAAGCCACCTTCTCGGAGAGCGCCGCCAAGAAGCATTTCGGTTCCGCGCCGGCGTTCCTGCCGCTGCCCGCGATCGACGACGTGTTTCGCGCCGTGGAGTCGGGAAATGCCGACTACGGTGTGGTTCCGGTGGAGAATTCCACCGAGGGGGCCGTAGGCCGGACCCTCGACCTGCTGCTGCTGATGCCGCTCAAGATCTGCGGCGAGATCAGCCTGCGCGTGCACCAGCATCTGCTGTCCAGGGGCGACTCGGCAGACGGAGCGAAGAAACTGTATTCCCACGCCCAGTCCCTGGCCCAATGCCACGAGTGGCTCAACCGCAACCTGCCGCACCTGCCGCGCGTGCCGGTGGCGAGCAACGCCGAGGCCGCGCGCCTGGCAGCCGAGGACCCGGAATCCTGCGCCATCGCAGGGGAGGCGGCGGCACAGCGCTACGGCCTGCAGGTCCTGTCCCGTAGCATCGAGGACGACCCCAACAACACGACGCGCTTCCTGGTGCTGGCCGACCATGATGCCGGACCATCCGGACGCGACAAGACATCCTTCGTCTGCTCGGCGCAGAACCGGCCCGGGGCGGTGCATGCACTGCTCGCGCCGCTCTCCGAGCAGGGAGTTTCGATGACCCGCCTTGAGTCGCGGCCGTCGCGCTCCGGGCTGTGGGAGTACGTCTTCTTCGTCGATGTCGAGGGCCATCAATCCGACGCGGCGGTGGCGGCGGCGCTGGACGGGCTGCGCGACCGCGCCGCATTCCTCAAGGTGCTGGGTTCCTATCCGGCCTGCGATCCATAAGGAAGCACAACGATGAGCATTGCTGAACTGGCGCCCGGGCACATTCGCGCCATCTCGCCCTATCAGCCCGGCAAGCCGATCTCGGAACTGGCGCGGGAGATGGGGCTGGCGCAGGAGTCCATCGTCAAGCTCGCCTCCAACGAGAACCCGCTGGGCATGAGCCCGCGGGCGAAGCAGGCGGCCGTCGCGGCGCTGGACGACGTTGCGCGCTACCCGGACGGGAACGGCTTCAATCTGAAGCAGGCGCTGGCCAGGCACTATGGCGTGGGCATGGAGCGCATCGTCCTCGGCAATGGCTCGAACGACGTGCTCGAACTCGCCGCGCGCGCCTTCCTGGCGCCGGGCCGGGCGGCGATCTATGCCCAGCATGCCTTCGCCGTCTATCCGCTGGCGACGCAGGCGGCGGGCGCCGCGGGCATCGAGGTGCCGGCGCGCGACTTCGGCCACGACCTGTTCGCCATGCTGGCCGCGCTGACGCCGCAGACGCGCATGATGTTCATCGCCAATCCGAACAATCCGACCGGAACCTTTCTTTCCGGAAGCGACCTGGAGATCCTGCTCAACGAACTGCCGCGCGACGTGCTGCTGGTGCTGGACGAGGCGTACAACGAGTACCTGCCACCCGAAATCCGATACGACTCGATCGCCTGGCTCGAGCGCTATCCCAACCTGGTCATCACCCGCACCTTTTCCAAGGCTTACGGGCTCGCCGGCCTGCGCGTCGGCTTTGCCCTGGCGTCGGCCGAGGTGGCGGACCTGATGAACCGCGTGCGCCAGCCGTTCAATGTGTCGAGCGTCGCCCTGGCGGCGGCCGAAGCGGCGCTGGCGGACCAGGACTTCGTCGCCCGCAGCTATGAGGTCAACGCGGCCGGCATGAAGCAGATCGGCGACGGGCTGGCCAGCCTCGGCTTGGAGTGCATTCCGTCCTACGGCAACTTCGTGACTTTCCGCGTCGGCGATGCCGCACGCATCAATCAGAGCCTGCTGCGCCAGGGGGTGATCGTGCGGCCCATCGCCGGCTACGGCATGCCTCAGCATCTGCGCGTGTCCATCGGCCTGGAGCAGGAGAACGCGCGTTTTCTCCAGGCGCTGGAGGCGGCTCTCGAACAGGCGCTGGCGGACTGAACGGGAGCCGCGGCGTGTCCCCTGCCATCGGCAAGCTGGTAGTCTGCGGCGTCGGGCTGATCGGCGGCTCCTTCGCTCTGGCGCTGCGCCAGGCCGGCCGGGTGGGGACGGTCGTCGGCATCGGCCGTTCGCAGAAGTCGCTGCAACAGGCGGCTGGCCTGAAGGTCATCGATGCCATCGCGCGCGACTGGGCGGAGGCCCTCGAGGGGGCGGATCTGGTGCTTCTCGCCACGCCGGTGGGACAGATGGAACCCCTGATGGAGGCGCTGGTGCCGCACCTCGGTCCGGGCACCCTCGTCACCGACGGCGGCAGCACCAAACGCGATGTGGTCGCGGCGGCCCGACGCCAGTTCGGCGCGCGCGTCGCCCAGTTCGTCCCCAGCCATCCCATCGCCGGTGCCGAGAAGAGCGGCGTCGCGGCGTCGGCGGCCGACCTCTACCGCGGCCGCCGGGTGGTGATGACACCGTTGCCGGAAAACGCGCCGGGCGACGTGGCGCGCGTTCGCGCCGCGTGGGAAGCGTGCGGCGCATCGGTCGCGGAAATGACAGCGGACGAGCACGACCGCGTGTTCGCCGCCGTCAGCCATCTGCCCCATCTGCTCGCCTTTGCCCTGGTGCATGAGTTGGCCCGGCGCCCCGATTCGGAGAAGCTGTTCGGCTTCGCCGCCGGCGGATTTCGCGACTTCACGCGCATCGCCGGCAGCCACCCGGAGATGTGGCGCGACATCTGCATCGCCAACCGCGATGCCCTGCTCACCGAACTCGCCGCCTACGAGTCGGAACTGCGCGATCTGCGCGGGGCGCTGGAGCGCGGCGATGCCGCGGCACTGGAGCAATCGTTCACCCTGGCGCGCGCGGCGCGCCAGGCCTGGCTGGACCGGATCGAAAGCAAACCATGGATTACCTCGTTGAGCCCGGCGGCCGACTGAGCGGCAGACTGCGCGTTCCCGGCGACAAGTCGATCTCGCACCGCTCCATCATGCTCGGCGCCATCGCCGACGG
>Ga0079303_10000399_pt1 | contig 10398 bp, 9 predicted proteins | sample Methanogen_OWC_FD_77073 | JGI IMG/M metagenome (GOLD analysis project Ga0079303, IMG submission 77073) | Enriched soil microbial communities from Old Woman Creek wetland in Ohio, USA - Methanogen_OWC | ecosystem: Environmental > Terrestrial > Soil > Wetlands | place: USA: Ohio | collected...
GAAAGTCTCAGGTTGTGAGAGAGCCACCAGCCCTTCGGGGGCGAGGGCACGAAGATCCGGCCGCGGGGCGGCCGAAGGGGACGAGCTTTCGGGCTGGAGCGCGTTGGGTGTCAGAACCGCCGCGTTGTAGCGAAACTGGGTGAGGAATAGACTACCAGCCGTCACCACGAGGAGGAGCAGAATGGCATAGCCGATGAGGGTTTCGGTCTTGCCGGGGGTTCGGGCCATCGCTTGAGGACATCCTTTGAGGGTGGAGAGGAAAGGTTTCAGCCTCCCAGTGCTGCCAAGTCTAACCGGCACAAGGTGATTCGGCTAGTCTCTCAATGGGCCGCAACGGGAGAAGCCCCTCCGACGCCCTTGCGAAAGAGCAGGCATAACGGCACAAGGGCGGCGGTCATCCACGCGAGGATATAGAAGGTGTCGTTGAAGGCCAGCATATTGGCCTGACGGAGCACCTCGCGGTAAACGACAGCCAGCACCGTGGTGGAATTCGCCATGTCAGCGTGATAGGTACGGAGCCACTGGAGGATCTGTTCGTACCGGATCTGAAAAGCGGGGTTGTAGGGGGTCACGTGCTCGACGAGGAAGCTCTGATGAAACTGCGCCCTCTGCGAAAGCAACGTGGCGCTGAAGGCCACTCCGAAGCTCCCACCGAGATTGCGGAGCAGGTTGAAAATACCTGAGGCATTTCCCATCGCCTCCCGGGGAATGGTCATGTAGGTCGCCGTGGCGAGGGGGACGAAGAAGAGGCCCAAGCCGAAGCCCTGCGTGAAGCGAGGAAAGGCGATATCCACGAAGCTCGCCTCAAGATTGAACCGTGACATCATCCAAATCGATGAGGCCATGATCGCGAGCCCCAAAGCGAGGAGGTTTCTCGGCCTTACACCCCTCCGCATCAGGATGCCGGCAATAGGCATAATGAAGAAGCTCGCCACACCCCCAGGCCCGAGGACGAGACCCGCCCAGAACGCAGTGTAATTCATCAAATTCTGGGCATAGAGGGGCAGAAGCACGAAGCTCCCGAACATGCAGCCGAAGCCGGTGAACATGTTGATGTTCCCGGCGAGGAAGTTGCGATCCCGGAAAACGCGAAGATCGACCACGGGATGCTCTGCGCGAAGCTCCACGATGACGAAAATAATGAGGGCTGCCACCGCGACGATGCTCAACAAGACGATGAAGTTGGAGGCAAACCAGTCCTCCCGCTCGCCCTTGTCCAGAACAATCTGGAGAGAGCCAAGACCCAGCGTAAGCAGAAACAGGCCCCAGCTGTCGATGTGGATGCGCTTCCGCTTTATGTACGCCGGGTCGAAGACGAAGAGCATCGCGAGAGCCACGGCCACGATCCCGATGGGGAGGTTGATGTAGAAGACCCAACGCCAGCTGAGGTTGTCGGTGATCCAGCCCCCCAACACGGGACCGATGATCGGGGCCATGACTACTCCCATACCGAAGACGGCCATTGCCAGCCCATGTTCGATTACGGGAAAGGTCTCGAGGAGAATCGCCTGGGAGAGGGGCTGCAAGCCGCCCCCGCCCAAGCCCTGGAAGATGCGGGCGATGATGAGGACCGGTAAGGACGGGGCGGCGGCACAGGCCATAGAGCTGACGGTGAAGGTGATGATGGAAAACAGCAGGTAGCGCTTCCGACCAAAAACGCTCGCGAGCCAGCCGGTGATGGGAATGATGATGGCGTTGGAGACCAGGTAGGAGGTGAGAACCCAGGTGACCTCATCCAGGCCGGCGTTGAGACTGCCCTGGATGTGCGGCAAGGACACATTGACAACGCTGGTGTCCATGACCTCGATAAAGGTAGGCACCATGACGGTCAGCGCCACCACCCACTTGTTCACCGCCGGGTGTTTAGGTGAGTCGGTCATAGGGTCAAGGTCTTTTGGCCTGGGGCACCAGGACCGGGCCGGTTCGGTTTCTGCTGTTGACGGTCACCAGGAGGGAGGCTCCCATGCGTAAGGGATACTGAGGTGGCGGGGGTTCGTCCAGCGCGATCTTCACCGGGACCCGCTGCACTACCTTGATCCAGTTACCGGTGGCGTTTTCGGGCGGCAGAAGAGAGAAGGCGGCTCCGGTTCCGGCGCGAATGCCCACCACCTTGCCACGGTAGGTGTATCCCGGGTACGTGTCCGCCTCGATGGTGGCCGGCTGACCGATACGAATGTTCTCCAACTGGGTCTCCTTGAAGTTCGCTTCTACGTAGGCTTCCTGGAGCGGCACCACCGCCATGAGGGGCTGGCCGGGCTGGACACGATCCCCCACCTGGACACTCTTCTGGGCGATATAGCCGCCAATAGGCGCAACGATGGTGCAGTATGAGAGGTTCAGCCTGGCGGTCTCCAGGGCCGCCTTCGCCTCTTCCATCTGTCCCTTCAGGGCGGCAAGGTTGTACGTCTGGGCCTCCACCCGGTAGCGGTCACTCTTGGTTCCCCGAAGTTGCGCCTGGGACCGCTCTACATCCTGATCACTAGCGTCAATTGACGCCCTCACCGCCGCCATTTCCGCGCCACTAGCATTCAGCTCTTCCTTGGTCTTCACCATGAGTGTGTAGGCGTTGTCCCGCTGCTGCTCCGAGACGGCGCCACTCTGGAACAGGCTGTCGAACCGCCGGTAGTCACGTTCCGCTTTATCCGCGTCTGCTTGTGCCGCTATGCGTCTCCTCTCGAGCTCCTCAAGCCGGAACTCTGCTTCCCGCTTCTTATCCCGCGCTCCCTGAAGGGTATTGGTTGCCGCCTGGATCTGGGCCGCTGTCTGCGTATCCGTCGGAGAAATGGTAACGGCCTGGGCCTTGACCTCCCCTTGGCGCTTCGCGAGAGCTCCCTCCGCTTGCTCCAGCATGGCCTGGTAGTCCCGGGGATCCAGCTCCACGAGGATCTGTCCGGCGGTAACCGGCTGGTCGTTCTCCACGAGGACGCGAAGCACAGTGCCTGGAACACGGCTGCTGATCCGGGAGCTGTCGGCCATGACGTAGGCGTTATCGGTGCTCTCCCGGTAACGACCGAAGACCGCCCAGTAAAAGGCCCAGACAATGGTGGAGACGCCGACGATCACGCCTACCAAAAGAAGCCTCTGGTTGCGTCGCTGGTTATTCGACTTGGCTGGAGTTGTCTCCATTCCCTCTCCCGCGGATCAAGCACAGCATGGTCCAGTCACGTGAGCCTGCAATGGAAAGCGTTGAGCCGGCCCCGGGAATGAGAGCACACTATCGGTCGCTCCCCGTCGCTGTTCGCCTACTCTTCGCTGGTACCGATGATGAGATCATCAAGCGATCTCTTCGGGACGTGGTGGACCCCGTTCTCGTCCCGCCAGTACCTGAAATCACCATCGGGCCCAAGCGGTTCCAGCACGACACTATCCTTGGGCTTGCCCAGAGCGATCGTAAGAAGGATCTCGAGATGCTCCGGGATGTTCAAGACACCCCGCAGCTCATTCCTCTTGATCGAACCGACGATACATCCCCCGAGCCCCCTCTCTACGGCTCCGAGGAGAATGCTCTGGCAGGCGATCCCGTGATCGCACCCCACCGAGGCGGCGATTTTCGTGTCTCCGAGAACGATGATGTACGCTGCCGGGCGCTCTCCTTCCGCCGGACCGCGCCAGTTTTTCAGGTAAACCGCCCAGGTGAGGGTCCGAAAAATCTTCTCGTTCGTGTTTGACTCCACGGAAAGAAAATATTTGAGGGGCTGCCGATTGCCGCCCGATGCCGAGAGCCGGGCGAGATCGACGAGCTCTCGAAGGGTCTCCAGCTCGATGCGAACCTCCTCGTAGAATCGCCGATAGCTCCTGTTTCTCTGTACCAACTCGCGGATCATAGTGCTCTCCCCATCTTGACCGCACGACTCGGGGAAAGTAATTTTTGCGATCGCAGCAGCCGGTTCGTGCATAATGCGGGCTAGTATCTCACAGGGAACCCTTCACGACAAGGTACCCGCGTCCCGCCCGGGCATCTGTTTTCCTCTTCGCCCGCACCACATGGAACGCATTGGGGGATGATGAGTTACAATCATAGCGGGCTACTTTGATAACGTAGTCTCCCCTCCCTTCGGCGGAGGGTGCGCAGGGCATAGCTAACTCAGGGGAGGAACGCTCATGGTTGCCGCGAGGATGATACTCGCCGTCTCTCTTCTCCTCTGCGCCGCCGGTTGCGCCGAAGGGCAGAGGCTTCCACCCGAAGAAAGGCGCACGGTCTATATCGCCCAAGGGTTTGAGGGCTCTGTGCTTGAGCGCTATGCCCCGGTTTTTCTCACCCATGGATATGGGGAGCCTTACAATCGGATCGGTAAACCGACGGCGACCATGGACGAGCATGGTCGCGAACAGATCTCCGTCGATCCCACGCGACCGATCATATACTACCTGATCCGAACCTTTTCGACACAAAAGGGTACATACACCAATCTCATCTACCGGGTCCACTTCCCTGAGGTTCCCTTTAGCCTCATCCCGTTTCACCTCACCGCCGGGAGGAACGTCGGCCTCCTCGTCGTGGTCACCCTTGACGCCCGGGACTTACCGGTGCTCGTCACCACAGTCCATACCTGCGGTTGTTACGTTGCCGTAATTCCAACATCATTTCTGGCCCGGGATTCCTTCCCGCCAGAATGGAGGGATGAACCCCTGGAGGTGTGGGGCGAGCGCCTTCCCGCGCGCCTAGAATACGGGAGCAGAGAGCATCCGCGGCTCCTAGTGCAGGTACGCCCGGGGGTGCACAGGGTCACCAACCTGGAGATTGTGGACGAGCGCAGTCTGCTGCCGTCCCCGGCAGTCACGGTGGTAAGAGCGCCACTGATGCCCGTGGGCGAGCTGGACCGGCTGCCCCTGGACGGAGGAAGGACGAGCTTTTTCTACCGGGAGGGCCTCCGTGAAGGCCACGTGAAGGGGTCCATCAAACCATGGGAGTCTCTTTTCCTGAGTCTCCCCAGCTTGGATCCTCTCGTTGGCTCCGACAAGGCATACGGCGACAGGCGGGAGACCGGCAATCCCTTCTACACCAGTCTCAAACCGTGGAACCGAGAGGCATCCGACATGTGGGATTTCCCGGGGTTTCTCACCTTCTGGGGCTGGCGATTGTGAGCGGATAATGGCGCGTCTCCGCGGGCTGGGAGAGCCACTCCTCAACCCTCTTGGCGAAGGCAGCGGTGTCGAGCCCTTCCATCTCCCGGTAGACTGCAAGGAAATCCTCGCCCTTCACGAGATGGCAGCGTTTCTCCTCAAAGATCGCCACAACCACGCTGGGAAGGTGGTCAGGATACCGGCGTTTAGCCTTGAGATAGCGAATGAAGTTGGGATAAACCAGATCTCGGAGATGAGACCAGGGCCTCGGCTCCATGAGGGAGATCTCATAGAACAGGTAGGTTTGTCCGTCCCGCTCCGACACATCCTGGCGGTACTGGTTGTAAAGTTCACCGGGGACCGTCTCGAAGGCCTGGTCGAGTAACATTCGAAGATAGTCAGCCACGATGAATCCCTCCTCGCCCGGGTTTTTCAGGGCCCATTTTCCCTTGTTTCCTTACCCTATCCGATACGGGCTCACGAGTCATCCGGAAGCAAGATAATGGGACCTGCCCAGGCAAGGTCAGAGACGCCCAAGGACCGCGAAGTTGAGGGAAGCCCGTATGAGCGTGAAATCGTGTCGGAGGTCCTCCATCAGGTGAATTGGAGAGTTCAGGAGAGGCGAAAGGGCATGATTCGACGCTCTATCCCTCGCCGGCGGAGCACGAGCATCGAAGGCGAGAGCCGGGTCCCAGCACGAGGGCCTAACAAAATCGAAGGAGAGGTGTAGCCTGGCGCCTCATCAATACCGATGGAGGCTCATGTCCAGCCGGTAGCGGGTCTCGCGTTATCCCGAGTGCTTCTTTTTCGAGAATACTCCCTCCGGATTGGCGAGGAAGGCAAGGACGACAAACCCGAGAATACCGAGGTAGGTAAAAACCGCCTGCCACGAATGGGCTAGCTGCCAGGTCAAACCGGAGCCAACAATGGCCGGTATCCCGAAGACAACCGCAACTCCCGCTTTCCTTGGCAGATCCATAGCATCGCTCCTCTCAGTGATCGGATGTTGAGCTCCATATTTGTGGTCTGCTTATAGCGAAAAACCGCCACCATGTAAAGCAAAAATGCCGTTCACCCGCCTCCCCTCCGTCGCACGCCACCCTCTCCGCCACTGGGGGCGAGGGAGTTAAGAAAGCCAGGGTCGCTGCCATTAGGCGGAGGGACTCCCTCCCCCCGAAGGCCGCGGTAAGAAATGGTTGACAGGCGAGCGCCTGAGGCTCATATTAAATCGTTTGCGTTGGTGAAAAGTAATTGAAGGGCTTCTGCGTGAGGAAAAGAGACATGGAAAAGGAACGATGCGACGTTAGCGTCCAGTGTGACACCTGTGACGGCTCCGGCAAATGCAAGAACGAGGACCAACAGAAAAGACGGCTCGAGCACAGGCTCTTCCAGATTCGTCACAAGATTATCGTCATGAGCGGCAAGGGCGGAGTGGGCAAGAGCACGGTAGCCACCAACCTGGCCGCCGCAATGGCTCTGAGAGAATACCGGGTGGGCATTCTCGATGCCGACCTTCACGGTCCGAATATCGCAAGGATGTTGGGTCTCGAAGGCCGGTCTCTCACCGCGAGCGGTGACAGCGTTGACCCCATCGAGGTCTCCAACAATCTCAAGGCGGTATCCATGGCCCTGCTGGGTTACGACCCCGATCAGGCGATCATCTGGCGTGGGCCGCTCAAGCACGCTGCCATCAGGCAATTCGTTAGTGACGTGAACTGGGGTGATCTGGACGTCCTCTTTATCGACCTCCCTCCCGGAACAGGAGACGAAGCGCTCAGCGTGGCAAACATCCTCAGGCAGGTGGACGGCGCCGTGATCGTCACCACCCCCCAAGACGTTGCCTTGCTTGATGCCAGAAAGGCGGTCAGCTTCAGCAAACTCCTGAACGTCCCGGTACTCGGCATCGTGGAGAATATGAGTGGCATGGTCTGCCCGCACTGCGGAGGAAAGATCGAGCTGTTCAAGGTAGGGGGTGGCGAGAAGGCGGCTGCGGAGTTGGGAGTTCCCTTCCTCGGGCGCATCCCGATGGATCCGCGAATTGTGGAACTGTGCGACAGCGGCAAACCCTTTGTCGCGGAAGGGATCGACTCGGAGGCGAAAACCGCCTTCGTGGCCCTCACCCAGAAGCTCGTCGATGCCTTGACGCCCGCGGGGGAGGCGCCAGGCGTGGTCCACTGAGCGCCTGCTACGGGACCCTGATGTGGAGAGTGAATGAACCTTGAGCATCCGGGGGTGCGTCGCGAAAATTCATTCTTGAATGCTGAACACCGATGACGTATCATGAAGCAGTCCAGCATATTCAATCCCCCACTCAATTGAGAATAGGCATGGAGGCGAGGAATGGAAGATTTCGAAGAGGTCTGTTACACGAGGGAAGGCGCTATCGAACGAGCCATCGAGATGGAGCAAGACAGCTTCCGGGTATATCGGAAGGCCTACGATTTGGTTGAAGATCGGCGGGCAAAGAAGCTCGTGAAGGAGTTTGCCCTCGAAGAGCTCGAGCACAAGTATACGCTGGAAAAGGCCTTCCTCGAGGAAGAGGTTGCGCTCCATGATGCCGGAATGGACCAGGGCCCGAGCATGCAGCTTACCCTCCTGCTCCAAAAGAAGCCCATCGGGTCCGATTCCACCGCTCAGGATGTCATGATCTACGCAATGCACGAAGAGAAGCGGAGCGTCGACTTTTACGGCAAGATGGCGCAGCAATGTGGTGCTGCACCTATGGCATCCATGTTCAACCGTCTGGCCAAAGACGAAAGCAAGCATCTCGCAGGCCTGGAAGAGCTCTACGAGAGCATCTACATGCCGGACATGTAGAGGTTTGTCGTGGGAAGTCTTCGTCCTCTTGTGGCACGAGGAGAGGGCGGGATTGGCACTCGGAGATTAGGTGAGGGAGGGGTGGAAAGCCTTCCCTCATCAGCTCAACCGTTCAAGTCCGCTCTCGCCACTTCATCGCCGAGGACTCCTCCACCACGTGTCCCGGGTTCCGCATGCAGATCCGCTGATCCGCCCGCCTCTCCACCCGAGGTAATCAAGCCTGTGCTTCATGGTGCCTAGCCCGTTGATTCTAGCTCGCGCGCTCTTATCTTCTCTGTGTCACATTCGGGGCCCAGCAACTTGAAGCGTCCATGGAGGTTATCCCATGCGGGCGGCAACCGCGGTCGTCTACATTTCGGCTCTCTTGCTCATGGCTGTATCCTTCCTGTGCCGCTTGCCTGCGGTCGCCGCCGTTTCCTCCATCCCTAGCCACCGGATAACGGCAAGCTTCGATCTGGAGAAGCAGCAAATCAAGGGAAGCGTCGAGATCACCCTGCCGCAGGATGTGAACGCCATACGGGTGGGAAAGGATCTTCGCGTCCGGACTCTCTTGCTCAATGGGAAGCCGGTCGTTCCCAGCGTTGCGAGCGGAAGCGTCGCCCTGCCACCCCATCCTGACCGGAGCATCATCCTCATCGACTACGAGGGCGTTTTCCGGGAAGGCAGGGGTCCCGATCCTGCCAATATAATCGGTCGCGACGGTGCCTATCTGACCGGCGACTGGTATCCGGGAGCCGATTCCCCCCTCGCCCTCTTCTCCCTCAAGGTGTACGTTCCCGAGGGCTTTCACGCAGTGTCCGAGGCCGACGCCGTCGCCACGGCTGAGAGCGGAGAGCGCCACCTGGTTGCATTCGATTTTCCCCATCCCGTCCCCGGCATCCACCTGGTCGTGGCGCCCTACGTGATCACACGCGATCGGTTCAAATCGATTGAGATTGTTACATACTTCCTCCCCGAGGATCAGGGGTTGGCTGAGCAGTATCTCGCCTATGCCCGGAGGTACCTGCAAATGTACGAGGAGATGTTGGGGCCGTATCCCTTCCGTCGCTTCGCCGTGGTGGAGAATATCCTTCCCACTGGATACGGTATGCCGACCTTCACCCTCCTCGGGCGGCAGGTGCTGAGGTTACCTTTTATCCCGGAGACCTCTCTTGGCCACGAAATACTCCACTCCTGGTTCGGAAACTCGGTCTACGTGGACTACAGGGGCGGCAACTGGAGCGAGGGTCTGACCTCCTACCTGGCCGATCACCATTACGCCGTCCTCCGCGGTGAAGGGGCCGAGTACCGGAAGAACATCTTGGAAGAATATGAAAGCTATGTCCACCGGGACAACGAGATCGAACTGCGTGATTTCGTCTCGGGTGAGGACCGTGCCTTGCGGGCGGTGGGCTACGGCAAGGCAGCCATGATCTTCCATATGCTAGAGGGCCGGATCGGCGCCGATGCCTTTCACGCCGGGCTCAAAAGGCTGGCCAAGGAGCGGCGGTTCAAGGTCACCTCCTGGGCTGATCTCCAGAGGGTTTTCTCGCAGGGCTCCGGGCAAGATCCTCGCCACTTCTTCAGCTTCTGGCTGGATCGGAAGGGTGCCATCGAGATCACGGCCGGTCAGCTCAGGGTCAGTGAAGGCGGGAAGGCCTACCGGCTGGAGCTGCCCCTCCGGGTGGAAGGTGCACCCTTCCCCGTTGAGATTCCCGTCTCCGTGGTTACCAGCGCCGGCAGCGAAATGCGGGCGGTAAGAATGACCACATCTGAGCAGACCCTCACCCTGTCGGTGACTGCTCCGCCACGGAAGGTCGCGATCGACCCGGACTACGACCTGTTCCGGATGCTCGCTCCATCGGAGAGGCGGCCTCTCTGGAGTCGCCTGCTGGGAGACCCTACCCGGACCCTCGTGCTTCCCGAGAGGAATGGCGACATGTATAATTCTCTCACGGAAGAGCTTCGTCGCCGGGGATTCCGAACCGTGCCGGTGGGCGAGGTGACCCGAGCTCGCCTCCAGGAAGGTGCTTATATCTTCTTGGATTGTGCTCCGGAGTGGATCTCGGCTTTCTCGAAGCGCAAGACCGCCGCCCCTGGGTTCAGCCTGGAGATCAAGGGAAACCCCTTCAATCCCCGCCACGTGATTGGTCTGGTTCAGGCAACCGACCGGGAAGAGGTCCAGGCTGTCGGTTCACGTCTTTTCCATTACGGGCAGCAAAGCAGGCTCGAATTCTCTCGAGGGCGGAATGTGGTCAAGGAGGCCGGGCCAGGGGATCTAGGCATTCAGGTAGATGTGCCGCCTCGAGCAACGGGGGTTCCCGGGACGGCGGGCATGCCCCTCTCTGCTATTGTCAGCGCCGTAGCCGATAAGACTATCGTCTACGTGGGCGAGCGACACGATCGGTATGGGGACCATCTTGCCCAATTCGAGGTGATCCAGGGGTTGCATGAACGCCACCACGAACTGGCTATTGGTATGGAGATGTTCCAGGGTCGCTATCAGAAGGCCCTCGATGACTACATAGCCGGCACCGT
>Ga0079303_10000400_pt1 | contig 10387 bp, 12 predicted proteins | sample Methanogen_OWC_FD_77073 | JGI IMG/M metagenome (GOLD analysis project Ga0079303, IMG submission 77073) | Enriched soil microbial communities from Old Woman Creek wetland in Ohio, USA - Methanogen_OWC | ecosystem: Environmental > Terrestrial > Soil > Wetlands | place: USA: Ohio | collected...
TTGAAGTATTTTTCTTTATCTAACATTCCAAGTCACTTCCTTTTGTGTCTAGACTATAGTACGTGCACATTATATATAAAACTTACTGTAGTGTCTACGTGAAAAGAATTATTTTAAAATACCAGAAATATGTATCATTGGCAATGCGATAACTATCTATTTACTCCAAGATACCGACAAAGAAATAGAAATTCTAAAGAAAAGAGGAACAATTATGAAATTGGGGGATGATGATATTAGGTGGGTTTGAGCCCATCGTTGGAAAAGGGTAAATAAAAATTAGATTAATTCGTTTTTCAAATCGTTTAGTTTAGTTAAGTTGGGCTGCGCTCCACTATACGCTACAACCACTACATTAGCAGCCTCTTTTAAATATGCCCTATATTCATCGACCAGTTCCTTATGGCTGGGACTTAGCATGTTATAATTGTGGTTTGTGTCAAGCCTCTCTTTACGAATAAATGAAATAGAGTTCTCACATGTTTGCTTATATCCAATTGTACCAATTTCCCCCTGATGATTTATAACTTCTGTAACTGAATTGTAAACGCGATCAGATCTTTCATTTATGTCCAATGTAAAATCATCCTGGATATTATTAGATCTATCCGCAATAGGCTGTGTTGCAGCCATCTCATAAAGTCCCATTCCCGAAAGCATCAGGATACAAGCCGTAATCAATGCATTTGCCTTTGCCGTCAATATTAGATTCTTCATTTTTGTAGATAATAATAGTTTTTTTACTGACATCGAAACCGTCTCTGTCATCGAATCACATCCTTACGTAAATCCTAACATATTTATTTTTATTTGCGAGAGTCGTCCAGACATCCCCGTTTCGTTGAACTACTAACGGATCTCCGATTTCATTTTTTTTCCGTGATTTTTTTACTTCTTTAAATGTATGCGAAGGTAATAAAATATAGTGTTTGCATATATCTGGTTCTTTATCTATATCAGATACAAAAACCCTAATGTCTTTTTCATGATATGATTCTCCAGCATGCACCCTGCCTTTTGAATCGGTTTTTCGATTAATATCAAGAGCTTTCCATTTTCTTGTATCTAGGTACTCGCCCCCGTTTTCTTCTGTTTGCATATCTTTACATTTATTTATTATATTTATATATCTATCTGAGTTTTTTTTGCATTTTTTAAAAATTTTACATTTTTCGCAGGAAAACAGCGTTCCGGAGGAACTTAGAGATGCTATGTTATAAGTTCCCGTATGTTTCAGACTATAGGGAACTGCATACATGGCAGTCTCGCGACTGCAAGGAGTGAGTGGCGGCAACATTCAAGCCGTCTCCATGCTCTGTTCGGTGAGCCGAGGCTCAGACGCAAGTGATTTACATGATTTCATGGTTTCGATATAATCTCCCACTGCTGCCCCGCGAGTAAGTACAAAATCATCACCAACCGCGTCTATCAAATGGGACACGTAATCCTTTTTAGCTATAAATTTTACATCTTTAAAGCACGATGCGTTGCCTTCTTTCATGAGTAAGATATCATCTCTCTTCTTTTGAAGGTCTTTGATGCTATGTTTGCATTCCTTTGTCTCGTATTCAAACGGAAGTTTAATTTTCGATCCATCTGCTTGTGAAAACGTCATGATTACGTCCGGCAACTGATCTCTTCCATAGTTATTATCGATGGTCACTAATTCAGCACCTCTAAGGTAACCTTCGCCAGCGAGAAGCACGTTCATGAAGTAATGTTCTTTAGTCTGACCTTTTATTTTCCCATCTTCATCTATCAGGGATTTCTTATAGAATACTACAGTTTGAAGTCCAGTGCATGGGTTTCTGGTTGTTTCCTTCTCGAATCCATTTGGGTAATCTTTTGGATCCAATGGTTTGTTATACCACGTTTTGCAGCTTACTCCAAGGTCGTGTACTATATCTTCAACTAATTGATTTAGTCTAATTTCCCCAAGCGTTGCCTCGGTTACTTCGTCTTTTCCTGGCACATCTTCACCAAATATAATTTGATTTATTTCTCTAGCCATCGGACCCTCGTTCAGGATTGCAGCTCTTTCAAAATCATCCAATGCGTTATAGTATGGGAATTTATGACCCCTCATAATCATAATCCCATACCCTTTCCTTGGATCACACAGCATGCTTGCTTCTTTATCTGTGAGATTGAATTCCTTAACTAGATCTCCTATGTTATCAGGGCGCATTGTCCCAAATAGAAGGATGTAGGCAGTGTTTGCTTTTAACATTTTAAACATGTCAGACGGAAAGCCGGCCAAATACTGAGAAACTACTTTTGTATATAGACCCCATGACCTCCCCTGCGTGTAAAACTTTTCTATATTATTTTTGAGAGTCTTGTTTTTAACCAGTTCTACACCTTCGTCTAGAGTTAGAAGGGTTCTTACTTTTGGTGCACCGGGTTTTGAAAGTGCAAGTTTAGTATAGACCACTGACATTATTAAAAGAGTCAGGGCTTCTTGAACATTGGGAACTGTTGTAAGTGCTGACAGATCTGCCATTATGTAATTGTTACTCAAGTCCATTATGTTGTTGTTTACAAGATATCCCAATGGTCCGTTGGGTGTGAGCATTGCAGTATTATTATAAAGTGCCTCAATTGGTCCAGTCATTTTCTTATGTTTATCGTCATTCATCCAGTTGTAAAGTTTAGTTCTCATATCTGAAAAATTAGGCCAGAAATAACCATCTTCCCACCTACTAACCATATCCTTCCTTACTATACCTTTATCATCAACTACTTTAAAGTCATAATACAATTCACTGAGAGCCTCTGTAAGCCAGTTCTTTTGTTGATCTGTATACCCTGATCCAATTATTAACCCGATGACCTCTAGTAGCGTTGTAAAGTGAGCTAAGTATGCGTCTTGGTATCCGTCCTCTGAATCGTCCATAGTCTTATCCCTAAAAACCTGGAACATATTGGGGTTTTTGCCCTTGAATCCTATCTTCCAGAGCATTCCGTTTAGTACTTTACATACTCTTAGATGGTCCGTTATACCGTCCTTTTTCGGGACTATATGCATTACATGATCTCCTGCAAAGAAAGCACGGATGTTATCTTTTAGAAGGTCAGTGGTTTTTCCACATCCGCTTACTCCAATTTCTACCACGTTGGAGTTAGTCGTATTGGGATCATCAAAATCGTAGAATATTGGATTTCCAGTTCTATAATTCATTCCTAGCATTCTGCCCTTGGTAGCAATTACAGGCTCTATAGTTCGTAGAAGTGAAGTTTTAGCGCATAGTTCAGCATTGACAGACTTTTTAAAAAGGGTACTCCACACATAAGGAGTAGGTTGCATTGATTTATATGTTTCAACCATCCCTCTGATAGGGATTTCATGTTGAAGTATTATTCTATCGCATACAGTCTCGATATCATAAAGCGTGTTGTTCACGTCTTGTTTTGTTAGTCCCTGGACAGCCACAAGTAAAACATGATGGAAAAGGCGCGTTCTTCCGTGGAATAGGTCTTTCTGATATTGATAAATCCCTTCTGCTGCAAAATCATTAATTGTGTCATGGCTATGGGTAATTTTATCTTTGTCTTCCTGAATTGCATTTTGAATTTTGATATTCTTTTTAGCAGTTTCAAGGGATTCGTTTTCTTTTAGAGGATTCAACGGGTAGATTATTTGGCACATTTCAATACATGTTTCTTTTTTAGTAGCTATCTCAAAGATTTCATCCATGAAACGTGGATTCATTTCAGTAGGGTAATCCTGCCTATCACCATATTTGGGACTGATCCTACCTATCACCATACATTTTATCCATGTACCATTTGCCTCAATCCATTCTCCGTCTTTTGTGGGCTTAAAGGATACAGGGAGAGCAGCATCTATTGTATCACGTAGCATCTTGTCTGCTTTTATTTTCATTTCCCTTCGTTTTTTCACTTTGACATCGTATTTTCTCTTAGAAAGAGTATTCATAAACCCGCTTGTTAATCTATTTTTATAAAAATAATCAGTAATCGACATTACACCAGCCCCTCTAGATTCTCCATCCTGCCCATCTGTGCACATATCATTCCGTATTCTGTAGGATCGGTTATCAATCTCCCTGTTACACCGTGAAGCTCCAATGATCCCGCGTATTTTTCTCTGATCTTATCAAACTTTTCAATTGCTTCCTGATCATTTGGAGTGTAATCAAGACCTAAAAAAATAACATGCATCCAACCAACCCGGTTCTTTATCTCGTCAAAAAACTTCTTTTTAGCTGCATACCCACTTCTAACAATCAAAGGCAGGTCTTTGTTTTGCAGTTTCTTTTCATATACAGCACTTAAATTTACTAAATGTTTTGACTGTGCTACAGTACACTTATGAATACAGAACTGAGGTATTGATTTAAACAGGCTCGCCATTCCATTGTAATAACTATCTGGATCATTCGAGTCTGAAGGAGTTACTGCAAAGCACATCCCAATATTACAGTAATTATTTTCATAAACCTTCGTTTTTCTAAACTTCAGCCTTCCTTCGGTGTCCACTCCTACAAGCCCTGTCCACGCCATCCCCTTTTCAATTTTGTTTTTTGGATTGAATTTATATATCTCGTTTTTCTTTACTGCGTTTTTAGCTTTAAAACCAACTTTTAACTCAGTTTCATATAGTGCATTCTGAGATCTAGCATATTTAAAAACGCATCCAGCGATTACGAACATAAAGATAAGACAGCCGACGACTAACGGGATGTTATGAGGGTGATTAGAAATAAAGTTGAATAGATACACTATCATTGTACCCGAAATTATATAGATTCCCACCTGTTTTTTTCCATACCTGGCAGTAACCGGAGTATCTATTTTTATAAGTGAATTTGGCGTCGAATCCACCATTAAACATACCTCGCTAATCTAATTGCTGTAGTTAATGTTTGTGGAGAAAGAAGTTTCCAAATAATAGGCCACAATACGAAAATAATTTCCATGAACACAACTGTTAAAAACAATCCTAGGTAAATAAACGAAACACTATACCAAGCAAGTTCTTGAGAAGCAGTGTACGAAACCATAACACAGCATATCCAGATAATTACAAACTGTGAGAAAATAAACACTATCTGGTAGGTAGTTGCAAGAACTGCAGCCCATCTGATCTTCCTAAAAGCAAATCCGATCCCATATAGTATCCATATATTCGCTGCTATTATAATCAGGACAATACGAATAGCAAAAAAACAAATAGATGCCAACCACAATAGAACCATTATAATATATAATCCTATATTGTCACTAGTGAAGGCAACTTGATCAAGAACAGAAAGCATTTGTCCTTCTACTAAGAAATTGTTTATTTGGAGACTTGCGTATAATATACTAGGCCCAAATAAAAGCCATCCGCATGTATTTGCGAAATATTTAATCATGTCAGTCGGAGCAATGTAAGTATAATTTCCGGTGAAGTCTTCTAAAAGTTTTGCTGATTCATCGGGAGATATTATCTGATATATAAGGAAAAGGGCAAGAAAAGCTCCAAAAATTAGTATAGCGTATATGTAAATATCTCGCATTGTTGCAATTCGCGACATGGTTGCTGGATCTCTAGTTGGATCCAGCGTATGCGCAGCTACTGCGAATATAGCAACCTGTGATTCATCCATTTCTTTTGTTCCATTAAGTGCACCTAATTGCATGCCCCCGAACCCAACAAATAATTTATTTACGTTGTCTACAACAGTTCCTTCTAATCCCTTTTTAATCATTAATACACCTGGCTCCATTTTTTGAGTCGATGTGTCTGTTTTTACAGACGTGTTACTATCTTTTTGTGTGTAATTAATGTTTAACAAATCCACGGTTGGTGATTTTATAGAAACTGATGAATTATTAGACAACGATGTTGAATTACCAGCACTCGATGCGTGAACTATACATGAAGACAATAACAATAAAAAAAGAACAACAAATGGAATGAGTTTCACTTGAAACCCCTCACCATTCGGAAATTAACCTTATTGCTGCAGACCCAACTTTTAATAATAGTACCACAGCTATAATTGCAAAGAATCCTTTGCGGGTTTTTAATTCGTTTTCTACAGAGTCCCAACCCCCTGTATAATATTTAACCGCCAAAAACCCAAGCGCAAGAACGGCTATGTATGGAACCAATGCGTATACGGTATCTAATACCCACTGCAACTTATCTATATAAGGAAGAGATGCGAGATTTTCAGTTCCTTTTTTTGTATCTGGAACTAATGATATTGTATCATTTGCAGCCAGTGCGTTTCCTATAAATCCAGTAAGTGATAAACTTACACCTAACATTTTTTCTTTGATATGCATATAAACATAATACTACTTCGCAACTATTTAAAACTTTGTGATGTTTATATACTTAATACTAAACAAATATATAATTACATTATTATTGTCATTATCTTATACCCTGCAAACATTGCAAGTAAAATATAAACAATGAATTTTAAAGTGAGTAATAATGTACTTTCCCCTTTGTTTTTATGATAATTCAATTCAATGTTTTTAACATCGGATGACTCATAAGGAGTGTAATGTTTTATATTTAGTTTTGTTGGATCGAATTTCCCAACGATTATAAATTCTTCACCCATGTGTGGTATTTCCCCGGTCCATGAATCACATTTGGTATATATTATTTTTTTAAATTCGTTGTTATCAATGATGACTTCGCCGATCATTAATTTACGAACTGTTTTGTTTTCTCCATATACGACTTCTATTTTCTGAGTAGTGTTGGTATAAGGCACTACAAGCCTGGTTACTTGATTTTTTGTATCGTCAAATATGTTTGCATATGCTGATATATTCGTTTGTCTCTGTAAGATTTCAGGAGTCCCACAAGAATCGCTAAACACATACTCAGATTCCTGTATCTTCCCCTTACTAACCTTCCCATTTACTCTCTTGTAATTATACCACTTCACCTTAACAGTCATTATAGCGGTCGCTGTGCCATTTTCAATTGAAGTCTTGACTTCCGGCTTGGTATCTGCAATATCTCCAAACCATGAGTTCAATGAGGGAGCCCTGATAACTGAATACTTGACAAGAACATCATCAGGACTTGAGATATACGATTTCCCATCAATTGATATTTGATTTTTAAATCCTACGATCTTCACGTATCCTGCTATCTTCCCTTGTTCAGTTTCTTTTGCTGTATACGGTATCGAGTCTGCATTTTGATTTGTTAAGCCGGAGTCGGTAAATTCTGCGTTTAAGACGTCAAAGATGGAGGTGAATATTTCTCTTGACATCTTCACTGTTGGCATGTTTGTATATGATATATTCGTATACACCGGAACGCCTGCAGTTTCGAGCTCTTTACCTGTCAGGAATGTGTTATCATGAATGTAAACGTTTGTAACACCTTTGCCGGTAGAGTCCAACCAGACCGATCTTAAGCCCGTATTTGCAAAGGTGTTATTGAATACCTCTATGTTAGTTGTACTTAGGGGTTTAGCAGATCCCCCGCCATGAGAATAACCTTCATCAGCTATCTGCACTGCATTTTCTCCGTTTGTACCTTGCCCATTTAAATTATCGCCTGTATAAGAATAAAACATATTACTAAAAATTGTACAATTTACACAGTTATCTAGTCTTAAGCAGTCACTCGTTATTCCAAAAAGTTCGTTACTATAGACTGCCGTGTTAACTGCGCATATGAGGAATATTGATTCATGTTGACAATTGCTTATGAAATTGTTGTAAACCTGGGAATTTTCACAGTATGCCAATTGACAGCCGTCGCTGAAGGAGTCTTGCAACTGCATATCATGTACCCTAACGTTATCCATGTACTCTTTTTTATTCCCCATCAAGTAAATTAATCTCTCCGCGTTATGTTTCCCATTTCCATAATCAGCATACGAAGCCGGTAAATTACCTATATTTCCATCAATCGCGAAACCGTATATCTCCACGTTTTCCAAGACTTCGGCATTGTTGATTATACCTGTTCTCCCTGTATACCATTGGCCTGATCCTGCGTTTACTCTCAGTGTTGTATCTGCATCACCATGTAATTTCGTATTTGAGTAAATGTAAATAGGCCCTGTAATGTCGTAGACTTTCCCCCCATGAAGATAGACATCTCCTCCTGATTTCAAAGCTTCGTTGATTACATTCTGATCCGCAGATCCAGTTGCATAAACGTCTGTTGCTCCCGCTATCGTCGACATAGATAAAAAAAGTAGGATGATAGCTAGGAGGAATTTCATGAAATCACTTTTTATGAGCTTCTTCGTTATCACACGATGCAAACACTTGAACAGTTATATACTTAGAAATCGCATCGTGTAATTCTTCAGCAGTGTATTCTTTCACATATCCATAAACTGAAAATAGCCCCATGTGATATTTGATAATAGCTTCTTCTTCCTTGGTCAATTCAATAAAATGCTGTAGGATATCTACTGAAAGTACACCATGTAACCTATTCATAGGATGTTCTTTTTTAGACTTCCACTCTTCGCCATTGTGGTAATAGTAATCAACTTTACACAAATCATGGCAGATGCTACATATTATTTCAGATTCTTTAGATACTGGATTCTCCAATTTTCTATTTCTTTTTGAAAAAATATCATATACCCCTAAACAATGAAGATTCAGTCCCCCTTCAAAATTATTATGATACTTTGTTGATGCAGGAGATTCAAAAAAATTAAATGTTTCAAGCCAATATATCAGAGCATCAATTCCTGGTCTATCAACATTGTTGAGTAGATCAAGGGTTTTGTTTTTATTTTTTGATAGTTGGTATTTGTTTATAGATATCACCTCAAATATCTTTAGAATACTTACTGCACGCAAACAAAAGTGTTACCATGTCAACAATAAGTGGATATAACCAGATAGTCCAGTTATAATTTAATGGAGTGTACTGAACGTAAAGCATAAACATGCATAATACAAGTAATAACGTTAGGAATATTTTTACAAATTGTTTGTATTTCATAAAATCACTTTTTTATAATCTCAAAACAATCAGTGTCTTCTTCTGGCAATCGAAATCTTTTTCTAGCCTCTTTTATATCGTCTACTGTTAACGCTTTATAATGATAATGATAAACGTGGTAAATAGCCGAGTATATCGCATCTTCTTTAGTTTTGCACATTGGATAATCCGGATCGTCATTTCGTAACCAGTATCTAGCTGAACCGGTTATATGATTTAGGGCTTCGTCTCTTGAACATGACATTGTGTCTAACCACCTCAAGCTGCTTGCGGATTGTCTAACATAGGTTCAAAATCACTACATTCCGTAGTAGTAGATACCATAACGAATGTCCCGTCAGGTGTTACTACATACAATGGACACCGTGAAAAACGCGTGCATCCCCCGCAGGTAATCAATTATTCTCCTCCACTAACTCTGGATTCTCAAAAACATTACCCACCACAATCATATCCTTCCAAATAGATGCACTCATAACATTCCCAGGACAAACACACTCAAAACAGGCTTCTTCTTCGTCCCACTTTATGACGTAATGCTTTCCAATATGCCATTCTTTGTAGTCAGTACCATCGTAATTATCATAGATCAGGATATCTCCTTCATAGATTTCGTTTCTGTGCTTATCATACAGACTCGTAAACTCCCCTTGTGTCCCTGGTATTATTGGAATGCAAGTTCCTGAAATTGGATCTTTAATTGCGAGTTTTTCAGGAAACATGCTGATTTCGGTTAAGTAGCCATAACGCCATCTTCCATCTATCTTGCTTTTTCCACGGAATTTATGATATCTCATTTTGAAAGCTCCCAAAGTGGATACCTCGGTTCTCCGCAAAAGTAACATTCACTTGGTTCACTTGATACACAATCGAAACTGCTACTGCCTAAAAATCTGCAATTATCACATTCAAAGCCTTTAACTTTCTCGAACATAAGGTTCCATCCAATAGAAACTTGAAAAATTAGTTCTGTTCCACCAAAAACATGTTTATACTCATCTGTTGATCTTCCACAGTCCTTACATCTAATTTCAGCAAAGCAGCAATCTTCATTTCTAGATAGGATTAGTTCGGGTTCTGTTCCGCAGCATTTATGTAGTTTCATTTAAATTTCTCACCGTCCCATTCTTTCCCATAACATTCCTCCATAATCCACAGCATGACAACTTCATCTTTTGTTTTATATTTTAAACAAAACGAATGGTCCTCTTTTACCTTGTCTACGAACCAATTTGCAAATTCCAGCATCACAAGAGATTCAAATTGAATACCGTGTATCCTCTTGTATGTATCAAATTGAATGTCGGTTGTTGGAAAACCGAACGGTATTTTCTCAGCCCTACACATCTTAATATAATTGTCTGAGAAAGGCATAGTTAATCACCCATCCGGTACTGTTTTGCAAATCTATAATGAAAATACAATCCA
>Ga0079303_10000401_pt1 | contig 10380 bp, 1 predicted proteins | sample Methanogen_OWC_FD_77073 | JGI IMG/M metagenome (GOLD analysis project Ga0079303, IMG submission 77073) | Enriched soil microbial communities from Old Woman Creek wetland in Ohio, USA - Methanogen_OWC | ecosystem: Environmental > Terrestrial > Soil > Wetlands | place: USA: Ohio | collected...
GTTAATTATTTTATCTTTTAATTTATCAACTTGGGATTCAACTTCTGCAACTATATCATCTACTTCTTCGATAGCGGTAATCTTGATTACTTTGTCCTTTAACTTACCTAGTTCAGTTTCTATTGCTTTTACCTGCTCAATTGCATCCTCGGTAAGTTCGATGTTTAATTTAACATCTTTAAGTTTTTCAAGTTCTTTTTCAATTACTTTGATCTTTTCTACTACACTCTCTTCGAGGGTTGCCTTAAGTTTTACATCCTTAAGTTTTTTGAGTTCTGTTAGAAGTTCTGCAACTTTTGCTTTTACCTTTTCTTCAAGTGTTACCTTGATCTTCATTGCAGCGTCTTCTAACTGGATTTTAATCTTCTTGAGCCAGTCTTCGAGTGGTTTAAGATCAATCTTCGGGAAGATAGTATTTACAGGTGAAGTCTTGGTCATTAACTTTGCGACGCCAGATGTAATGGCTGCAATTGGTGAATCCTGCTTTGGATTGTTTACGATTGTATCATGAGGTGCAAGATCCCATACACGGATGTATGAAGGTCCTTCTGCCTGCTTAAGGGTCTTTGCAGCCATTGAATTGTATTTAACATCGTCTTTGTTAATGCCACGGATGTCCTTTTCAACAGACTGAACTTTCTTTTGCTGTTCAACAGAATCTGCACGGAAGTTGCTTAATACACGGCTTGAACCAGAAGTTATTGCCGATGCAGTTTCTGGAATTGCTCCTACTGCACCACCTGCTGCACGATGGATTGGTGATTTTATCTTGTTTAAGGTATCGAGGTTCTTTTCACCGAGTTTCTTTGCTGCATCTGCATTAATTACATACTCTCCCTTTGAGAGCATTGCAGGGATACTGTCGGATTTGGAAGTTCCTTTACCTTTTGAAATCTTTCCGCCAGATTTATATCCTAATGTCTTTCTTACACCCTGACCAGCATCGTATGCCCATCCAGAACCATCAAGACCTATCCAATCACCGAAGTTCTTACCAGCAATGTTAGAAAGTCCTACTGCTTTGTATCCTACGTTTCCAAGGAAGTCAAGTGGTGTTCCAGTTTTCTTATTAAGTAGGCTTTCTCCTGTTTCTTTTCCAGTAAGAAGATCGCCCACACCAGTGAAAGATTCATATGCTGCGGTTCCTGCAGATGCTAGTAATAATGGAATGTTTGCCTTACTAAGGAATGATAATCCACCAGTTGCTGCCGCAGATCCAATACCCCCGCGTGCGGCTACTGCACCAAGACCTTTGTAAAGTCCTGCCATTGCAGTGAGTCCAATTCCTGAATTAAGTGCAGATGCTTTTGCACCTGATAAATCACCCTTTGCAAGTTGTGATAATGGGTCAACTGCACCAAGTGCTAAGTTAAGTGGATTAAGTAATGTTGAACGTAATGTTACTCCAGTCTTAGGTAGATTTACATTATTTGTTGGCCTTGCTGTAGACTTAGTAGTTGGTGTAGATCTTGGTGTACTTCTGCCTGTAGTCTTTGATCTTATTCCAGCACGAGATGTAGTTGGTTTAGGTGTCCTTCCTGGTTTCTTTGAAGGTGTTGCCCTAAATGGATTTATAATTGGATTGTTACCGGTATATTTTCTACCAGTAATTAATTCATATTCTTCTGGGGTTGATCCAAATGCCGTATCTCCTATAAATGCACCAGCACTCTTTGCAAATTTACTTGCAGATGCTGCTCCAGATTTAACTCTTGATGCGCCTGCTTTTACTTTTGCTCCTGCTGCAACTAGTTTTGGCATCTTGCTCTGAACTGATGCAGATACCTTCTCAGGGACTTTGCTTACAGTATCTGTGACCTTTCCAACGCCTGCTTTTATCTTTGCTGCTGCATTATAGATTTTTGGAGTATGGGTTTCTACTGACTTTGATATTCTTTCAAATATTTTATCGAGTAAACCATTTACCTTCTTAGTGGTCTCTCCCCATTTTGATAATTTTGGAAGTGCAAGATAATTACGTAGATTAAAGTTTCCTGCGAAGTATACATCAGATTTATTATCGTTTGCATCTGATCCCTTGCCATTTCCAGACCCACCGGTTCCTGAACCCCCACCAAGGTTACCCTTTACGTATATTGGAGCAACCCCGTTTTGAGCATTCTTAATGCGTGTAGTGGTTTCATCGAAGTAATCTGTAAGTTTTGTTACCTTTTGACTAGTTACCTTTGTATATTGTGCACCAGTGTCAATGCTTTGTAAGATAACTTTGGATTCTGTTGGTGCTACAGGAGTTGAATTTGAATATCCAGTTGAAAAACCTTTCTTTTTCTTATCGTCGTCTTTCTTAACGAGTTTTACATCATCTGGATGTTTATTTGCATATGCAACTTTGTCTGAACCAAGATTATCGGTTGCACGCCCAGTAAGGATTGATTCTCCCTTTGAAACCTTAATTGGCTCGTTCTTTGGGCCGATTGCAGGGATTGAATCGGAAGTTGAAGTTCCCTTACCTTCAATCATACCATCCTTAAATCCAACTGCACCCATTGTAGATTGTGCTATTCCACCAATGATTTTTGTTGGTGTTGGTACGTCGATCTTTGTAACTGCAGTAATTGCACGACCTAGAACCTCCCATGCTGCTGCTACTAATAAGATTGGAACTATCATTCCAGATACAGATGTAATTAATGCACCTATTGCTGGTAACGCTACTGATGCCGCTGCTGCCATAGTAAGAACTGCTGCTGCACCTGAAAGCACAGGCTGAGCAATTAATGATGCTGCTGCAGCAAATGCAATCCATGTAAAGATGCTCTTACCAAGGAACTTGATATTACTGTCTGTAAATATCTTAATTGCCCCGGTTACCATCTTAAGGGCGTCAACGGCATCTGGAATTGCCTTTACCATTTGTGTAATTAGTTCAACAAAAGCATTAAGATTTTCTTTGTTGCTTAATGTCTTGAATAGATCCTCAAAGGTATCTATAAGCATATCAACGAATTTATCGTTTTTAAAGATCTTTGCAGAGAGGGAGGCCCACATCGTTCCCATTGATGCATCGAGTAATGAAACGTTTTCAAATCCATGTACAAGATCCTGGGTGGTTATCCCTAGTTTCTTCATGATCTGATCAGCACGATTCATTCCATGACTGAATGCATTTGCCTTTCCGATGTTTTGGAATACAGTATCAAGGTTACGTAGAGGTGTAAGAACTGATTCTACACCCTGGCGAATGGTCATAAATACACCTTGTAATGAGAAGTATACCCCCATTGCAGACATACTTAAAGATGCCATCTTCCATGATAAGTTACCAAAGATTCCACTTACCTTGTGTAATGCAGTAATACCCTTGCTTGTAGATTTAACAGTGTGATCAAAACGATCTAAGTGAATTTCGGCCTGTCCTAACGCCTTGCTCATTCTTCTATTAAGAATATTAGAAACGTCGTCAGCAGTAAGTCCAAGAGACTTAAGATCTTTATCAGATGCCTTGATTGTAGTAGAGATATGAGCACTTGTTTTACCGTCTTCTTTAGACGTGTAGATATTCTTCTTAACATCTACCATCCCTCTTGCACGTTCTTTTCCAAGTTTTGCACCGAAGAGATCTTCGGCCATTTGCTTCATCTTGTCATCGATTTGCTCATAATATGTTTTATGTGCTGCTGCTTTGAAAGCGTCTGCTTCTGTAAGGTTCTTACCACCTAAAACAAGTTTATGAGAAGTTCCTGTAATAGTACTTATCTGCTCTTCTTTGTGTCCGTAATATCCCTTGTCTACTACATTGCTTAATTTTTCAGCAGCAGTATTTACTATACGATGAGCACGTAATCTACGATCACTAATTCTATCATACTGAGCCTCGCCTTGCTCAAATGGTTTAATATTATATTTTATATTTCCTGTATTGCCTTCTGGATCATTTTTATTTGTTCCATCAGATTGAACCATCCTAAGACGATTCATTATACGCTTCTGTTCTTTTAAATCGAAATTTGGAGAAATATCTTTATTAAACCAATCATTGACAAGTTTTTGCTCTGCTTCTTTTTTCTCTCTATTTCTAACGGTGTGGTGTTCTTTGTCATATGCAAATTTCTTATCTCTTTTCTGTGTATATGCATAATCTCTATCAAGAATATCATGAGTTGGTTTTGCAGATTTTTCAAGAACATCCCATGGTGCCTTATTTAATGCTAGACCAAATTCTTCTGCTGAATTCTTTGCTTTATTAATTTCGTTATTAAATAATGTCCATAAATCAGTAACATTTTGTTTTTGACGTTTTATTATATCAGATGCGTCATTTTGATTAATACCGATGTTACCAAGGTTTGATCTTCCAATAATATTTCTAAGTTCTTCTGTTGAAAGTTTAGAAGTTGTTCCTATAGGTGCTTTTAATTTAGATTCTTTACTGATGCGCTTTGCTAGTTCAGAGTCTAGTTTCTTTGTTAATTCTAACTGCTTCTGCCATTCTGCATGTTGTGCAAGTGCATCTTTTCTATTCTGAGTTTGAACTTGACCTTGAAGGTGAGGTGGAACTACTGCTTGCTCTAATTCTTTTGGAATTATTGGATGAGTTGGAATCTGTGGGAATTGTTTACCAGCGACTGAATTACTGTAAGCGTTCTGTAGACGTGTATCATATTCTTGCTGTGCTCCTACACGTGCGTGTATACGCGGGGATACATCTAGAGCCCCATTGCTCTTTGGTGTAGTTGGTTTAGTTGGTAATTGTGGGAATGCCTTTCCTGGAACAGCGAGTGATTTCTGGTAATTCTCACGGGAATTGGTAATCTTTGCCTGGTATTCATCATAGGTGGAGCGAGCCTTTTTGTAAAAATCTTCTCCACGGAATTTGTTATTAGATGGACTTAACTTTTCTAATTCCTTTAAGAATGGAACATAACCTACACCAGATGCCTTTGTAATGTCAGCACGTCCATGGTTTTGACGCTTAATTGCACTTACAAGGGCTTTAACGTGCTTTGCTTCATCACCTGTTACTTCCCTTGCACCACTTGGTAACCGAACGGTTGGAACATTAAGGAAGTCTGCAAAGTCTACCTCATCTCCTATTGGTGAATCTCTTCCAGTTCTTGTTTTACCGATGTTTGGATATCCATTCTTTGCATTGATGATTCCCCCCGCTGCTTTGAATACCTTCTTTGTTTCGCTCTTTGATAGAATTCCGTCGCGGGTTTTTGAAAGTAATGCATTTAAGGTATCTACTCCACCTGCTTTTGCAACTGCTTTTGAATCAAGGAAGTATTCACCCTGAGAGATTTTTGCCGGTTGTCCACCTTGACCACCTTGACCACCTTGTGCAAGACCTTGGAATGTTTGTGCTCCACCTTCGAGTTTATCAAAGTAGGACTTACCCATAGCCTTTACGGTCTTCTGTGGGATTACATAGCCTGGCGGTAATGTTGCATTGATGCTATCTGATATTGAAGTACCTTTGCCCTGAATCATTCCACCCTTTGCGAAGTATTGGAAGCCTTTTGGATGATGGGTAAAACTGCGAGCGACAGTCTTTGAACGCATTGATGCAAGTTCATCTAATTGCTCTGGTGATGCTCCGAGTTGTTGCATCTTCCAGTTTAGTGTAGATTCTGGAAGTCTCGGTGCGTAGAACTGGTATTTCTCGTATAGTTCCTTGGTTGAAAGGTGCTTAAGGATTGAATCGTTAAGTGCATTTGATGAAAGTAATTTCTCAGATGCCTCTGGGGATTTAACTAAACCTAGTCCCTGGAGTCCGGTATATCCACCAGTTGCAAATTTGCCCCAGTGCTGTGCCATTCCTGCAAACTTCTTTGGTAGAACAACTTCGTTAGGAGAAGCGGCATCTGATAACCACTGCTGAAGTTCTTTGTGTGATATTGAACTCTTTGGAACATCTACACGGAACATGCTTCCTTTGTTATATTTAGCATAGGTTTCTGCATAGTTCTTATCAGGAGTAAACCAACGTCCGGAGGTTTCATCACGACCATCTTTAAGTAGAGATTTATCGTGTTCACGGGCACCTCTCCAAAACGTAAGGTTTTTACCCTTTGCACCCATTAAATCCTTTACTTGCGATTTGTAAATCTTATCAAAGAATTTAGAATCACGAATGTTAATGGTCCCTTGTGGAAGCATCTCTTCTGCATCAATAATTCCTCCTTGGGCAAAGTGGGGTAGGAATCCACCAGTGATTACTTTTGATAATACAGTTCCAGCAATTCCTGCAAGTCCTGCAGTTCCACCGATACCAGTTGCTGCATCAATAAGGAGATCTTTATGCTTCTGGAAGAATGACTGTTTTGCAATCTCCTGTTTCTGTTTAACTGTAACTTCTGGGGTTCCTGTTACCTGGGGAGTATTTGAATTTGCTAGATTTGATACTTCATCGAGGAATCCTGTTGGAGGTGCCTGGATACCACTAAGTGCATCCTTAAGTATCATATCTTGACCAATTTCAGTAAACTTTGAAAGGTCTGGGGTATTTGATGCAATTGGAGTAAGAGGACTTACACTACGCTGCGGAATGACATTCATCATCTTTGAGATGTCAAAGTTATCTGATGTAACTTTAGTGCGTGGGATACGTGGATATGATTTACGTCCACTATCAAACATTGATTTAAACAGTGGGTTAGCAAAGTTTGTGCGGCCCTTGATTCTGTTTAACTTGGTTGTATTGACATGCTCTTCTGCAACATTCATCATCTGACGCTTATTTTCAATATATTTGAGCGTTGATGCTAAAGATGATGGAACAACATTAAATTGTGATGCCAATTTATCGAATAATGGGTCACTGGTCTGTCTACCAATGAATCTATTTCCTTTCTTTGGATTGTGGATTGGGGTTTCTGTAAATGCTTTATTAATTAGATCTGGCTGATCGGTAATTGCATTGTTACGAAGATAATACCCAAGGTCTTTTACTCTTTGTTCGCCGTATTTTGGAAAGAGTGCCTGGACATCCATATCCCTCATAAATCCAGAGGTATGTTTACTATTTGCTGAATTTCTTACAGTTCTTCTATCTTCTGTAGAGATCTTTTTCTTCTTTGAAAGATCTGGATTGTAACCAATCTTGCGCATTACCATCTTAGCAGCAGAGCCACTGCTAGAGTTAGTAATACTCATTAATGTCTTCTTAAATGCATCAGAACTTAATCCATAACGCATGTAAACCTTATCTTTCTCTGCATATGCAGAATGTGTTTCAGGCCAAAGTATTTCATTAACTTTATTATGTCTTCCAGTAATTGTATCGCGTGCCTGCCTACGTACGAGTGCAATGTCACCACCTTCTGAAAACTCAGGGGTAAATCCATTCTTTAAGAAAGAAGTTGGAATATCTCTATAGAATGGGACTAATCTTCTAACTTTATCCGAATCTAGTAACCCTTCGATCTTTGCCATTGCTTCATCAGAAAACCACTGATTCTCAGAATATCCAGAGATTGCGTCTTTCATTTGTTCAATACCAATGTTAGAAGGATTATCAAATCCTGCATGATGTAATCTTTCACGCTCTGGATTTGCCATGCTACGAATATCATTCCAAACCTTGCTTCCTCTTACCTGTGATAACTTCTTACTGGCTCCTGCAAGACCCATAATGTCAGACTCGACACCACGATTCTTTGCATGTGACATCTTACCAAGGTCTAAAAGATCATCCTTAACACTGTTAAGATTACGAGTATGCACATTATCTAAGTAATCATTTACAAACTCAGTTGGAATATCCTTATAATAAGGTACCATTCTCTTAATGTTATTACCATCTGTTATACTCCAGATCTTTTCCATTACCTCGTCAGGCATGTATTCCTGTTCTGTATAATTATTAAGGATATTCTTTATATCCCCAATTGGTAATGCAGGATTATCAGTACCATAGTCCATATTTACTGATCGTTGCTTACTCATCTTACCAAGACTCATTATATCAGATTTAACATTCTGATAATTCTTAAAGTCATTAGTTTTAGGAATTGCCTTTGCTGGTAACTTCTTTTGTAATAACGATCTCTGTTCTTTAAGTGATAACTTTGGAGATGGTGAAAACACTATCTTTGGCTTTGCTTGCTCAGTTTGTACCTGTTGTTTAAGTGCAGCGAGTCTCTGACCAGCCTGAACCTGATTACGCTTTAACTGAAATCTCTTTGCTGCATCTTCACGAATCTGAGAGAACTTAGGAACTACTGCCTTTGGAGTATGGAACGGATCTCCACCAAGTGCTAAATGTAACTTTGGAAGGTTCTTTACATTCATCGTACGTAGAATATGATCTGGATCTCCTTCATATAGCATGTGACGTGGATCACCACGCTGCTTCATTCCCCAGTGTTCATAGAACGGAGACCCTTCTTCAGTTGATCCTAACCTAATAGAGGATACATCATTGTTAAGAGCCTGATCAGCAACATGAGCAAATATATTTTTATTAATTCCAAATCCTTGTCTGATACCGCCAAAGTTCAGAACTTCCATTATCTTTTTATTAGGATTGTTTGGAAGGTGGCTTGTAGTGTATGAGAGAGCACTTACAGGCGCTTTGTTTTCAGGATTTTGTGCAAATAATATACCACGAATTACCTCATTGCGTTTAATGTCATCAACTTGGTGGCGGAGGGCTTCTGCCATGTAAAACCCACCCTTCTTTGCAGTATTACTTCTATATAATGGAGAATATGCATCCCATACACCAGGTTCTGAACTTCTTATGTTCATATCACCTGACCACTTAGCAAAGTGTTTGTATATTTTTGATTGTTTCGCATTAGTTAACGGTAATAGATCTGCCCCAGTTGTAACATGATTATATTGTAAATTATCATACCCCGACTGTGCGTTTATTGGTTTCTTTGAAGAAGTAAATGGCATGTATATTTTATTCTTTAACTCCTGTAACTTCTTCTGAATAGCAACATCTGATGTATCTATTGGGATGTTGCCTTCTGGATATTTGGCGGTATCTCTCATATACTATAATTATTTTTTACACTATATAAAAAGATTTATATATGGTGAATTACAAAGATTGGATGTACCCAACAGATAACAGATGGAATGGAATATCTTTTCATTTCGCCTGTTGTAGTGGTCTATTCTTCACACTGTGAATGCTATGTAGATTATACTGTCAATACCTACTTTGTTTATATAGGGTATGATTTATTTTATATAGTGGATAAAAAATAATCGTAGTGTATGGTAGCTCAGAAGAAAGATAACAATACTCTTGCTCCAACCGCAAATATATCTGTGGGCAAGACCTTCAAGATCGAGACAGCCAACGGCATTTACGAACTTAAGAAACCTATGGGTAAGATTGGTGCCCTTCACTTTAGACTCCTTACTAAGGCTATGCCAAAAGGTTCAAGCGGTGAAGAGGACGGCGGTGTTAGCCCTGCCGACCAGGATCGTCTTCAGGAAGTTTTTGAACAGTGGTCCGACCAGGTTCTACCAGTTATTGTGTGTGAGCCTATGACCTATGATGATATTCCCGGCGAAGATCAGTGGATTTTATTCTTAGCAATGTTCCAGACAATGAACATTAGCACGGACTTATTTCGGATTGTGTCCTGAGCGGAACATACAGTTCTGTAGGATCGATCCTGCAGAAGATTTCGACATGGACGAAGAGATGCGTTTTAATCTGGGCTTAATGGCACTGGGTGCGGGTAGACTCCCGCACGAAGTGTTTGATGATCCAAATTGGCACGAAACTATTATGTTCGATATGAATGTATCAACTCATACATGGGCTGAAATCTTTCGCATGCTCTCTCATCAACAAAATAGAGGGGGAATGTAAAAATTTTACTTTTTTATAACTATCTATGCGATAGTCATTTTGTTTCCTGATGTTCCGTCGAATTCACCAACGAAGTTTACAGACTTGTCGAATTTGTTACGACCCTGTGCCCCTACATCAGCGGTGGTGCATTTTGATACTGGAATAGTAATTGTAGTTAATGTACCTCCAGCACTGCTACCGATTTTAAGTTCAAGTTTCTTTGTAGAAATTGTATTCTTGTGAGATGCATCTGGTGCAATAAGTGCATTGTCACCGTCTTCGGTAACGTATGATACATCTGCGTCAGATCCTAGAGTTAATGTTCCTTCTACAGTTGCAAGTCCCGATTGTAAGAATCCCTGGAGATATTGAGAACCAAGAACGAAGTAGTCCTGATCGATTGGAATTTCTAATCTGAGTGTTGCAGCAGTAGCTTTCACAGCAGCGCTTTCCATAGCAAGAACGGTACTGTAGAAGATACCAACGGCTCCGGCGGTTCCAGTATTTGTTAATGTTCCTGCCTTTTTAGCGGCGGTTCCAACAAAACTGTAACTAATACGTACAAAGTCTTTTGAACTGATATTTAATTCGGCTGAGTT
>Ga0079303_10000402_pt1 | contig 10376 bp, 7 predicted proteins | sample Methanogen_OWC_FD_77073 | JGI IMG/M metagenome (GOLD analysis project Ga0079303, IMG submission 77073) | Enriched soil microbial communities from Old Woman Creek wetland in Ohio, USA - Methanogen_OWC | ecosystem: Environmental > Terrestrial > Soil > Wetlands | place: USA: Ohio | collected...
CAGCTTAGAACTTCCAGCCGTAGGCCACGCCAAAACTGTTCTGGTACATCGTGAGATTGGCTTCGCCACCGCCAAAAGCCGGCGGGATCGAGCCGGAGCCATTGACCGTGTTCTCGAAGGCATGGATGTAGTTGAAGCTCAGTTCCCCGGTCTTGCTGGTGGCCCAGGTGGCGCCCAGCGACAGGTGGTTCTGAACGACGCCAGGCGCATAAATGTTCAGGAAGGTCTGGCTCTGCGGAATCGGCTGGGTTAGATAGGTGTAGCCACCACGCAAGGTCCAGGCACCGATCTCGTAAGCTGCGCCCAGTTTGTACACATTGACATCATCCCAACCGAAACCTGGGCCGTTATTGGAGCCAAAAAGATTGCCGGTGAAAAGAGTGTCAAGCGGATTGGAAATCGATTTCACGCCACTGTACTGGATGCGCTGATAGTCGAAGGCCAGGGTCAGTGCGGGAATCGCCTTCCAGGCAACACCAAGGCCCCAGTTGGCAGGAATGTCGAAACCACCCTGCTCGGCGAACAGACCCTGGTATTTGTCGAAATTTCCCATATAGGTCTTGGTGGCATACGTCGCGCCGATGGTCAGTTCAGGCGTGATCTTCCCGGTGTAGCCGATGCGGCCACCCCAACCCCATGCCGAGTCGTAGCCGTTATCGCTCATGTTGGTCGGCGACTCGGAAAAGAAGCCAAACACTGGCGGAATGCCGTAGGCCTTGAAGCGCTGGTAGGCGATATTCACGGCGATGCCGATAGAATGATCCGGAGCGACCTTGTAAGCCAGCGACGGAGAAATGAACAGTTGCGACAGATCTACGCCAGCATTGCCGGTACCACCAAATGCGCGGAGCGGATTGGTAGCGTAATCGCTATTCATGCCGCCGTTGCCATAAATTGCAACGCCACCGGATAGTTGCGGAGAAAACTGCTTGACGTAGCCGAGTTCAGGAATGAAGAAATTCCTTTTGTCGTTGCCGTCATAGTCGCCGTTGGCGAACGGGGCCATGCTCCCGGTTATTTCAGCGCTGCGGTTCGGCATGAACCAAGTCAGGCCGAGATCGACGCGGTCGCCGACAAAGGCTGTGCCGGCCGGGTTGGTCGCGGCAGCCAGGCCGTCTTGCGGCAGAGCGATGCCGACACCGCCCATGCCTGCTGATTTGACACCGTAGCCGGTTGCGAAGTAACCGCTGGTGGCCAGCGCCAAGCCGGGCAAAAACACCAAGGGCAGGACTGCAGCATGAACTAATGGACGAATTTTCATATTTTTTCCCCTCCGAAATTTATGTGAAAACCGCCAAGTCAATGGCGGTTGTTGTTACGTATTTCCAAAACCACGATGTTAAATTACACGAAAAGACAGATGTCCGTCTCTCCGGCAAAGCCAAAAAACATCGCTGCGCCGCCGTATTCAACATTTTCGATGAATTCACTCTTGTCAAACTCGAACAGGTCGACAGTCATCTGGCAAGCGATGAACTTGACATCGGCTTCCAGGCACAGATCGCGCAACTCTTCCAGAGAAGCGACACCGTGCTTCTTGAGCTTCTGCTTCATCATCATGGTGGCCATGCTTTCCATGCCCGGCAGCATCTGCACCATCACCGGCATCGGAATCGGCATCGGCATCGCCGGATTGGCCAGCGGGCTGATCATCACATCGGACAGGTCCTTGCGCAGCAACTGCAGGCCATAGAAGGTGAAGAAAATCTGGACATCATAGCCGAGCGCAGCGGCGGTCGAGGCCAAGATGAATGGCGGATAGGCCATATCCAGCGTACCTTTGGTGGCGATAATCGCCAGTTTTTTGGTGGTCATGAATTTTCCTTTGGTGTCGGATTCAGAAATTGTTTATTTCTTCTGCATGAAGAAGATGTATTCGCCATTTTGCTCGGCGGTTGAAAGCAGCGTGTTGCCGGTCTGGTCGGCGAACGCCTGCATGTCCTTGACGGCGCCGACGTCGGTCGCGGTTACCTTGAGCACCTGGCCGGAAGTCATGTCAGCCAGCGCCTTCTTGGTTTTAACGATGGGCAACGGGCAAGAAAGGTTGCGTGCATCGAGTTCTTTATCAAAGTTCATTATTTATCTCCCACGGGTTAATAAAAATCTGTTTAGCGGACTAAGCTATCACAAAATTAAATTGCTGGCGCGCAATTAGGAACGCATCGCCGCATTCCGTCCATACCCACCTCGGGTGGAGTGGGTAGCCCGTTGGTGTTATATTCAGAGAATGCTTATATGGCTCCGGTCTTTCTTCAGGAAACCGTGTCCACATCCTCCTCCTCCGTCGTTTGGAGAGGAGGCGCTCTATTGCAGCCGAAGCAAGGGATGGCTTGAAGTAATATTATAAATATCTGATACTTCGCGCATTAACCTTGACCAGAACGACGCCATGTCCACCTCCCTGAAAAGAATTTTCCCGTTTCTACGCTGGTTTCCTCTCAATGGGGAGGTGTTCCGGGCTGATCTAATGGCGGGCATTACGGTGGCGTTAGTGCTGATTCCGCAATCAATGGCCTATGCACAACTGGCCGGATTGCCTGCTTATTATGGCTTGTACGCGGCCTTCCTGCCGGTCGCGGTGGCGTCACTGTGGGGTAGTTCGCACCAGCTTGGTACAGGACCGGTGGCGGTGGTATCGCTGCTCACGGCGTCGTCGCTGGCGGTGCTGGCGGCGCCGGGATCCGATCAGTTTATTGCACTGGCGATCATGCTGGCGCTGCTGGTCGGCGTCATTCAGCTGGCACTTGGGGTATTCAAACTGGGGGTGATCGTCAATTTTCTTTCGCACCCGGTCATTGTCGGCTTTACCAATGCCGCTGCCATCATCATCGCGCTGTCGCAGTTGTCGAAGTTGTTTGGCGTACCGATGGGGCGCAGCGAGCATTTTATCAACGACATCATCGGCGTGATCAAATTGATCGGTGATACCCATATGCCGACTTTGGCGATAGGGGCGCTGGCCATTGCCATCATGTGGGGTCTCAGGAAATACGCGCCGAAGATGCCTGGCGTACTGATTGCAGTGGTGGTGACGACGCTGCTTTCATGGGCGGTCGGCTTCGAGCGGAACGCTGCTGGTGCGCCCGAGCAAATCGCTGATCCTGAACTGCTCGCCGTAGTGCAACAGAGCATGGCCGCAGCGAAGCGTGTGGATGACCTGAATACGCAGATTGCCGAGAAATCCGCTGCGCTGAAATCCGCTCGAAAATCCTCCGATGAGGAAAGCGTCCACGTCGTGCAAATGGAGGCTGAACTGGGATTGGCGCGCATTGAAGTTCGTGCCGCCGAAGATGCGTTTTCCAAGGAGAAGGCCGCGCTACGGCACCTTCAGGTGGTTCGTAACACTGACGCCAACGGCGCGACCCAGGCGATCTATCGGGCTGATCAGTCGCCGCAGGGAGTAACGCTGGATGAGACCCGTTACCGCCTGCGCAAGCTCAATGCCAAAGGCTTTACGCTGGTCGGCGGTGGCGAGGTGGTGGGCGTGATTCCCGCTGGCCTGCCCAGTATCAAGATGCCAACGTTCAATCTGGATGCGCTGGGTTCATTGCTGTCTGCGGCGCTGGTGATCTCGCTGGTGGGCTTCATGGAGGCCATCTCGATTGCCAAGGCCATCGCGGCAAAGACCAGGCAGCGACTCGACCCAAACCAGGAGCTGATCGGTCAGGGGCTGGCCAACGTAGTCGGCAGCCTCACCCAGGCCTTCCCGGTATCCGGATCGTTCTCGCGTTCCGCGGTCAACATGAATTCCGGGGCCAAAACGGGCATGAGTTCGGTGATCACGGCGCTGATTGTTTTGGTGGCGCTGCTGTTTCTCACTCCGCTGCTTTACCACCTGCCGCAGGCGGTGCTGGCTGCCATCATCATCATGGCGGTGATCGGATTGGTAAATTTCCAAGCGGTGAAACATGCCTGGCAGGCGAGCAGGCATGACGGCATCGCTGCGGGGGTGACTTTTTTCGCCACGCTGGCTTTTGCGCCGCATCTTGATAAAGGCATCATGGTTGGCGCCGGCCTGGCGCTCGGTTTGTATCTGTATCGCACCATGACGCCGCGCGTCGCCATCCTCGGTCGCTACAAGGACGGTACCCTGCGCGACATTCGTGTAAATCCCGACCTGCCGACCAGCAAGCATATGGTGGCGATCCGCTTCGACGGCTCGTTGTACTTCGCGAACGTTGCCTATTTTGAAGATGCGGTTCTCGAGGCAGTGGCCAATCATCCGGATGCCAAATACGTGCTGGTGGTAGGAGATGGCATCAACCAACTGGATGCGTCCGGCGAAGAGGTCATTCATCATCTGGTCGAACGCCTGCACAGTATTGGCATTACGCTGGTATTCAGCGGCCTGAAAAAACAGGTGCTGGATGTGATGCACGCTACCGGCCTGTTTGACATGATTGGTCAGAACAAGCTGTTTGCCACTGAAGAACTGGCAATTGCAGCGATATACGAGCAATTGGGCGAGAGCGGGGCTGACGATCTTTTCTATATGATCAAAACAGCTCGGTGATGAACTGGGTTATGGTTCGCCGCCCTCTGGTGTGCATGTCGTTGCTGTGTCGGGTCGATGAAACCCGATCGGGGCGTTCAGAGAATGGCTAGCCGGCAGCGTTCAAGCCGGTCTGCGCAGTTTCCCCAACTAGCAGCACCGGCACCCCGGCGCCGCGGATCACCTCATCACCGACGCTGCCAAGTAGCTTGCGACTCAAGCCGCCACGTGTGTGGCGGTAGAGAACGATGAGGTCGGCGCCGGTATCGCGCGCGGCATTGAGAATGCCCTCGGCGATGTTACCGTTACCTACCAACAGCTCTCCCGTCAGACCGTCGAGTTTCAGCTCGGCAATCGACAATTGCGCTGCATCCTCGATATCGGACGGCAGCTGTCCTGAGCTATCAGTGATGGAAAAGAGCGTGATCGGCAACTGACGCGGCTTTGCCAATTGGGCGGCCAGTTCGGTCGCACTGCGCGCCGCATCACTGCCATCGAACGCTACCAGTACGCGGCGAGACCAGAGCCGGCTATCCGGTGCCACGACCAGCACTGCACAGGGGGCGGCAGTGAGAATACGCTGCGCCACCGGGCCGATCTCCGTCGCTCCGGGAATCAGGCGGCGCCCGATTACCAGCAGTTGAGTATTTGCCGCGAGCGCTGCGGAGCGTATCTCGTCGGCGGGATCATTGCCGTGACGAATCGTTGACTCGCAGGTGACATCCGCCACCGCAGCCTCGTCTTGCACCGCCGCCACGCGTGCCGCGACATTTTCGTCGTTGCCAACGGCGACGATATCGAGACGAACACCCAGTTCGCGCGCCAGTGCGATCGCGACACCGCGCGTAGTGGCTGCCATCTCGCTGGTATCGGCAGCCAGCATCAGCCGCAGTCGGCGATCACCGTCGGGCAGGTGGCCACTGTTGCAATTGGCGAAGATGCGCGCCTTGCAGTTGCGACAGACGTTGGGGTCGAGCGTCCAGTAGACTGCGTCGGTCGGGTTTGTTTTGACCGGAAAGAAGGCGCCTTCGCCTATTTCATGAACGTAATTGCCCTGGCGCAGCAATTGATAAGCCGTATCTTTCATGCGATAGAAATACAGGCCGCCGCCCAGGCGCCGCCGGCGCCGCGCTTCCTGCGCGAACATCTCCGCACCGGCGACGTCGATGAAATTCATGCCTAGGGAAACGATCAGCACCGACTTCTGCCGTGGGTTGTCGACGTCGATCTGTTGCAGGGCGTTCTGGATGTGATCGACTGCGCCAAAATAGGCTGAGCCATTGATGCGCACGATGCGCAGTTGCGGACACTCGGGCTTGCCACGCGCGTCAACGAAATGGTAGCCACGGGCGTCCGTCACCGGGACCAGCGGTTCGATGCTGGGGCGGGAGGTGCGATTGAGATACAGCAGCAGCGAGAGCAGAACGCCCGTGACAATGCCGGCCTCAAGGTTCATCAGCGTGCCGATGATGGTGGCCCAGAGGATCACCGACTCTGACTTGCTGGTCTTCCAGATTGCGGCGATGTGGTGGAAGTCGATCAGACCCCAAGCCACCAGGAACAGGATCCCGGCCATTGCCGCGTTCGGCAGATAGGCTGCGAGCGGTGCAACCACGAGCAGGATAATGACCAGGAAGATCGACGCGAACACGGTTGCCAGAGGAGTGCGCGCGCCGGCTTCGTAATTCACGCCAGAGCGGTTGAACGAACCCGATGATGCATACCCGGAGAAGAAGGCGCCGACTATGTTGGACAGGCCCTGGCCGATGAATTCCTGGTTGCCATCGATGCGCTGCTCAGAACGCACGGCGATGGCGCGCGCGATTGATACGGCTTCGGTCAGCGCCAGCATGGTGATCACCAGCGCCGGGCCGAAGGTCTTCTTCAGTGCAGCAAAGGAGAAGTCAGGCAGCGAAATTGGCGGCAGGCCGGCGGGCAGCGCACCGACCGTCTTGATGCCGGTTTCGGCCTGGCCGATCAGGGTATTGAGCAAGTAGGCCACGCCGCCACCGACCAGCATTGCCGCGATCATGTAAGGGAATTTTTTCCAATAGCGTTTGGTCAGCATGCCGGCGATCAGTGTGGCCATGCCGACTCCCATTACCCAGGGATTGATACGGTCTAATTGGACGAAGAACTGGTGCAGGATCTCGTAGAAAGGCACGCCACGTGGAATCTCGATGCCGAAGAAGCTGCGGATCTGGCTTGCGGCGATCAGCACGGCCGCGCCGCTGGTGAAGCCGATCACCACCGTGTGTGAAATGAAGTTTACTACCGCGCCCATGCGCGCCAGCCCCAGAGCCAGTTGGAAAATGCCAACCTGCAGTGTGAGCGTAAGTACCAGACCGACATATTCCGGTGTGCCCGGTTCGGCCAAATGATGAATCGCCGCGTAAAGCGCTATCGATATCGCGGTGGTCGGACCCGATACGAGATGCCAGGACGAACCGAACAACGCAGCTACGATGGCTGGCACCATCGCCGCGTACAGGCCGTATTGGGGCGGCAGGCCGGCGATGGTTGCAAAGGCTACGCCCTGGGGCAGCACGATCAGGGCGCCGGTAAACCCGGCTAGCAGATCGTCACGGAGATTGGCGCGCGTGACCAGTGGCCACCAGGCAAGGAAGGGAAGAAGCCGGCGCACTACCAGCTTAAGTTTTCGAGATTTCGGCATATTAGTGGTTAATTATCGCACCACTGCAATATCATGCGTATGCCTGCCACCCTAGAAATTTCCCATGGCGACTGAACGGTCTTATCTAAGACACTGTGGATTTTGTTCTTCGCCGGCAGGGCAGCAACATCGAATATCGCCTTAGCATATAAATATCCTCGCGTTCTCGTCGGTTACTTGGCGAGAATACAAGCGATGGCATCGGGCCAGGGTTCAGGTTTACGCTCCATGACACGGCAGGTAGTATGTCAGGCTTGCCCTGGGAGACAGCATGGACATCCACAAAAAACCAATTGCACAGCGCATCGACTGGCTTTTTGATCTCGCCAATCGCCATGGGATGAACTACCGCAGCGCTGAGGCCTGGCTGGCGCGCGAACGTTATCTGGCGGAGCATCCGACCGCCATCGCGGTGTTCAAGTGCATGGACGGACGGGTGAATCTGCCCGTTGTCACCAATACGCCTGCGGGTATCCTGATGCCCTTCCGCAACCTGGGCGGTATGTTCGATTTGGGCTGGCCTCATCTGGGCGAGGTGGTGGCTCACCATGTGCAGCGCATGGTGCGCACCGGGCGCAGCGTGTTGTTCCTCGTCACCTACCACTGGTCGAAGGGCGATCCGGCGCGCGGGTGCGCCGGCTTTAATTACGACACGGCGGCGGCCGTGGCCCATACGCTGGAAATCAAGGCCCAGGTGGAGCATATCTTTGGTCGCGGTCATGGCACTGTCTATCCGTTGGTCTGTGGCCTGGAGACCGATGAGGACGCCATGTCCATCCATGGCACTAATGGCCAACGCCTGGATCTCGCGACGCTGACAGAGACCGATGAGGCCAGTCTTGAACGGCGGTTGGCTGAATTGTTGCCCGACATGTCGGTGCAGATGCGCGCTGATCTGCTGCCGCTTCTGATCGGCAATCTACGCCACATCGCCGATGTGCGCGAGCAGGCGGCGCGGCGCGAGCGGGAGCTGAACATCGAGCACCGCGAATGGATGATTTGCCTCGGGCGCGGCTTCGACTTTCTGCACACGCCGAATGTCGCGCTGATCATCGGCCCCTACAGCCCCAGCCTCGACGTGCCGATCCGCAAGGCTGCGGGAATCATCCAGGCTAACATGCAGGCTGGGCGCATCCCTGATGACGGCCTGCTGCTGCTGGCGTCCGTGCCCTACGAAGAGATCGGCGTAGATCGCGCCCGCGCCGAGTTGAAGTCGCGCTTCCTCGCGCGCTTCGCCGCCGAGGTGATCGGCGCCGAGTTCCCCGAACTCGCGAGCAAGATGGCGATGCGTACCGCCGTGCTCGACTGGCGCTCGCGGCAACTGGAGAGGCTTGACGGCACTACCTGAGAGTGACAGGAAGATGGAAACGACTGCGCCGCGACTGGCCAAATCTCACCAGCCGAGGGCGGTCGTTGCATTCAGTTGGTGATGAATGTGGCCGGTGGCGCCAACCAGGCCTCAAGCGCCGGTCGCATCAGATCCAGCAGCAACCCCGGCCACAGGCCAAACAGGATTATCAGCAGCGCAAAGGCTAGTGCCAGCCAAAACTCGCGTGGGCGCAGGTCTTCTGCGGCAAGTACTGCCGGCTGGGTCGACGGACCGAAAAAGGCGCGACGATAGATGCCGAGAAAATAGGCGGCGCCAAGCGCCATGCCGACCAGTGCTGCCAGCCCGGCACCCGCATGGCGCTCAAAGGTCGACATCAGGATTAACAATTCTGCTGGGAAGCCCGATGTTCCGGGCAGACCCATGCCGGCCAGTCCGTAGAGCAGGAAAAAACTAGCCAGCCATGGCATGGTGCGGGCGGCACCGCCGAGGTTGGCGATGTCGGTCGAACCGATGCGGTGATGCAGGTGGGCGGTCAGCAGGAACAGCCCGCCGGCGGCAAGGGTGAAGTTGAGCAATTGCAGCACCGCGCCCTGCATTCCTTGCAGGTTGAATGAGGCAATGCCCAGCACGACTAGGCCGACATGCGAAAGGCTGGCGTAGGCGAGCATGCGGCGCAGGTTGGTCTGCGCCAACGCGGCAGCTGCGCCGTAGAGGATAGTCACCACGCCAAGCAAGGCGAGTAGCCAGTGCAACTCCCGCGCGGCGGTCGGCGCCAGCGGTACGGCGAAGCGGATCAGGCCGTAGGCGCCGAGTTTCATTCCGGTGAGTAGCGCAGCCACCGAGGCAGGCCCTTCCATTGCGATCAACGGCAGCCAGGTATGCAACGGGAACACAGGAATCTTGACGCCGAAACCGATCAGCAACAGCAGGAACACGACGTATTGGGTACCGATGGGTAGTGGCGTTTTCAGCAGTGTTGGAAGGTCGAATACCAATGGGCCGCCGCTGGACGCGCCGAAGGCGAGGAGCAGGATGCCGAAAAGTAGCGGCACACCGCCGGCCAGCATGACCAGCGTGTACTTCATTGCCGCATGGCGGCGGTTGGGGCCGATACCCCACAGGCTGACGAGGAAATAGAGCGGGATCAGCGTGAACTCCCAGAACAGGAAGAACAGCACCGAGTCGAGCGCGCAGAAGACGCCGAGGGTTGCCGTCTCGAGTAGCATCAGCAGGCTGTAGTAGAGCCGTGGCAGCGTATGTACGCTGTTCCACGAGGCGAGGATGACGCCGATGAAGAGCAGCACCGCAGCCGGAAGGAAAAGGATCGAAATGCCGTCGACGCCAACCAGGTAGTGGATGTTCAGGCTGGGGATCCAGTCGTGTCTTTCGAGCAGTTGAAAGCCAGGCGTGTTCGGGTCGAAGACGAACAGCGCGACAAGCGCAATGACGAGGTCAATCAGCGCGCAGACCAGGGCGATCACGCGGGCCGACTCAGGGCGCGGCATTAGCCAGGCGAGCGCCGCGCCGACAGGTAGTGTGAGGAACAACAGGGAGAGCAGAGGGATGTTGTCCATCAGCCGTGATGTCCAAAACGATTTGCCAGCGCGTTGAGGGCCGGTTCGATCAGATTGAGCCAAGGCTCGGAGTGGAAGCCGACGATCAGCAGTACCAGAACGGCGATGCCGCTGACGACGTACTCCATCCGCAGGGTGCGTTCGATCTTGGCAGTACCTTCCGGTGCAGGTGACAGAAAGGCACGTTGGAAGGCGTAGAGCAGGAAACCGGCTGCAGCCACGTTGCCCAGCGCAGCAGCCACGGTCGGCAGCGCGCCGAAGCGTTCCATCGCGGCTTCAAGCACGAGATGAGAAGCATCAAAGCCC
>Ga0079303_10000404_pt1 | contig 10365 bp, 9 predicted proteins | sample Methanogen_OWC_FD_77073 | JGI IMG/M metagenome (GOLD analysis project Ga0079303, IMG submission 77073) | Enriched soil microbial communities from Old Woman Creek wetland in Ohio, USA - Methanogen_OWC | ecosystem: Environmental > Terrestrial > Soil > Wetlands | place: USA: Ohio | collected...
TACGGCGAGTTCAAACCCGGCGAGGAAGCCAAGAAGGCCCGCGAATACGTTCAGAAGGCCAAAACGGATTTTGCCCTGCTCGACGCCGAGGTCAACAAGATCCTGTGGACCTACACCAACCTGTTCCCGGCCTGCCTGATCAAGAGCGTGGACGGGATCCGGATGAAAAAGAAGTTCTTCTGGGACCAGGCCAAGATCGTCAACCGCCACTGGCTCGCCGCCAACATGAACTGCGAGGCCTATCTCGGTTTCAACGCCTTCAACACCAAGAAGATCACCGGCAAGGACGTCGTCGATTTCATCGAGTACCGGCGCCGGCAGGCCCGCGGGGATGCCTTCGACGCGGAGTTCATGGCCGCCGTGCTGGGCAAGCCGCAGAAGTGATCGGGTCCATCTGCAAGGGGGCGCGGTCGTGACGGGGCGACCCCCCTCGGGGACGGCCATGCGCGCTTCAACCGTTAACCGGTTCAACCCACATGTGGAGGATGCATGCTGCTAGAAGGCAAGAACGCTCTGGTCACGGGCGGCTCGCAGGGGATCGGGGCTGCCATTTCCCTGGAGTTGGCCAAGGAAGGCGCCAACATCTGCCTCACCTACCGCAAACATGAAGCCGAGGCCCGGGACTATGAGCAGCAGATCCGGGCCATGGGCCGCAAAGCCCTTGCGCTGCAGTGCGACATCGCCTCCTTCAAGGATGCGGAGCGCGTGGTGCAGGCGGCCGCCAAGGAGCTCGGCAGCCTGCACATTCTCGTCAACAACGCCGGCATGAACTGGGACGGCGTCAGCTGGAAGATGAGCGAAGAGCAGTGGGACCGCGTGCTGGAGGTCAACCTGAAGGGCTACTTCAATTTCACCCGGCACGTGGCGCCGCTGCTCAAGGACCAGAAGTACGGCCGGATCATCAACATCACCTCCATCAACGGCTTGCGCGGAAAATTCGGCCAGACCAATTATTCCGCCTCCAAGGCCGGCATCATCGGGTTCACCAAGGCGCTGGCCAAGGAGCTGGGCGCTTTCGGGGTGACCGTCAACGCCGTGGCCCCCGGACTGATCGAGACGGCCATGCTCAAGGAGTCCGAGGCCCGGGACAAGATCGTCGACCTGGCCATGGGCGAGAGTGCCCTCAAGCGCGTCGGGCAGCCGGAAGACTTAGCCTATCTCGTTTCCTTCATCGCCTCCGACCGGGCGAAGCACATCACCGGCGAGGTGATCAAGGTGGACGGGGGACAGTACATATAAAAAGTTTAAAGCGAAATTGTAAAGTTCAGAGGATGGTTACGGGGCTTCACATCCAGAACTTCGAACAGCCAAACACCCCAACCTGCAGGAGAGGTCCATGTCACGTGTAGCCATCATCGGCGTCGGGCAAAGCGAGTTTGTGCGGGCCTACCCCGGCTCGGTCCGCGAGCTGGCGTTCGAGGGGTTCAAGGAAGCCATGCGCGATGCCCGGCTGACCACCAAGGACGTTCAGGCCTCCGTCATCTGCTCGGCGCCTGAATACGACAAGCAGCGCTCGCCGGCGGGCGTGTTCGCCGAGTATCTCGGGCTGAACCCCCAGCCGACCTTTTATGTCGAAAGCCTTTGCTCGTCGAGCAGCATGGGGCTGCGCACGGCCTATGCGCTGGTCCAATCGGGGCTCCACGACGTCGTGGCGGTCATCGGGTTTCAGAAGATGTCCGAAATCTCCTCCGCCGAGTCGCAGGAGCGCATGGGCCGCGGCGCCGACATCCAATGGGAGAGCCCCTTCGGCACCATGATGCCCGCCTACTACGCCATGTATGCGCGGGCCCACATGGCCGCCCATGGAACCACCCTGGAAGACCTGGCGCTCATCCGCGTCAAGGCCGCCACCTACGGCCAGCTGAACGACAAGGCGGTGTACCGCAAACCGGTCACGCTCGCCAACCTCAGCCACCCGGAGGACCGCATGGCCGGCCCGGTCGCCAGCCCGCTGCGGGTGGGGGATTGCTGCGCCAACGCCGACGGAAGCTCCTGCGTCATCGTCGCCAGCGAGGAGAAGGCCAGGGTCTACTGTAAAAAACCGGTGTGGATCCTGGGGCTGGGAGCCGCCACCACCAGCGTCAACCTGGCCGGCCGGGACCTTTTCACCGGGCTCACCGTGGCCCGCGAGGCCTCGCGCCAGGCCTATAAAATGGCGGGAGTGGGGCCCAAGGACATCGACGTCGCCGAGGTCCACGACTGCTTCACGATTGCCGAGATGATGGCCTATGAAGACCTCGGTTTCGCCAAGCCGGGCGAGGGCAAGGAGCTGATCCGCAGCAAGGCGACCTACAAGGAGGGCCCCATCCCCGTGAACGTGGACGGAGGGCTGCTGTCCAAGGGACACCCCATCGGCGCCACCGGAGGCAGCCAGATCCGCACCATCGTCCTTCAACTGCGGGAGGAGGCCGGCCCCATCCAGGTCAAAAGCCCGGAGATCGGCTTGGTGCACAACATCGGCGGCGTCGGTCTCTACGGCAACGTCAGCATCTTCGGGCGCTGAGAGCATGTGCGGCGGCGGGCCGCACCCGTTTTTTTGCGGAACCAGGAGGCACTTCATGGCGGAAAAAAAAGAAAGCGACGAGCGCTTCAAGAAATTCGGCACGGTCAGCTTCACGTCCCTGACCAAGACCAACGACTTCATCGACTACCTCGAAAAAGGCGCGATTGCCGGCACCCGCTGCAAGGACTGCGGCCGGGTCTTTTTCCCGCCGCGCGCGGACTGTTTCCAGTGCCTGGCCAGCCACATGGAGTGGTTCGAGGTGACGGGCAGCGGCAGGCTCGTCTCCTTCAGCAAGCTCGAATACGGGCCCGCCGGGTTCCAGGACGACGTCCCCTACAGCATCGCGCTGCTCGACTACGGCGCGTTCAAGGTCTTCGGCCGCATCGGCAAGGAGGTCCCGGCCGCCGACATCGCCGTCGGCATGCCGATGAAGACGATCGTGAACCGGCTGCCCAACGGCCAGCTGAATTACGTGTTCGTGAAAGCGTAGTTTTTGGGATTCGGGACCGAATCCCAAAAACTACCCGCGGGTAAAAATAAATCAAAAACCGGGAGGATAGATGCGATGTCTGATCGAAAATTCATCAAACTGGACATTGCGGGAGGCGTCGCCCGGGTGACCCTCGCCCGGCCCAAGCACAACGTGCTCAACATCGAGATGATGAAGGAGCTGATCGGCGAACTCGAAGCGCTCAAGACCGACCGGGACCTCAAGTGCATCGTGATTTCGGGCGAAGGCCCGAGCTGGTGCGCGGGGGTCGAAGTCGCGGACCACAAGCCCGGCCAGGTCGATGACATGATCGCGACCTTCAACCGCATGCTGGAGCTGATCGAGGGCCAGGAGGTGCCCACCATCGCCGCCGTTCAAGGCGCCTGCCTCGGCGGGGGCATGGAAGCCGCCATCGCCTGCGACATCATCGTGGCCGGCCAAAGCGCGGTCTTCGGCCAGCCGGAGATCAAGCTGGGGTTCTTCCCGCCCTACGCCGCCATCCGGCTGCCGCAGCTGGTCGGGCCGGGCAAGGCCATCGAGATCTGCACCACCGGCAAGCGCTACCTGGCCGAGGACGCGCTGGCAATGGGGTTCATCAACTACTGCGTGGAGGACGGCCGGTTGGCGGAAACGACGGAAACCCTTGTAAAGGAAATCCAGTACAGCAGCCCGCTCATCGTCCGCCTGAACAAGCGCGCAGTGAAGCAGCACCTGGGCTTGGCTTTCCCCGCGGCACTGAAAGGGGTGTCCGACCTTTTCCTCAACACGCTGATGAAAACCGCCGACACCCTGGAGGGGATTGCGAGCTTCGAGGGGAAGCGCAAGCCGGCCTGGAAGAATCAGTAACGAGAACGAGCAACGAGTAACGAGTAGAAAGTAACGAGCAACGAGTCATGAGTGCTGAAGTGATGGGGCGAGTGGACCAACAAGGAGGGGATGAATGTCGCAGATCAGGAAAATAGGCGTCGTCGGTGCCGGCAACATGGGCAGCGGCATTGCCCAGAAGATCGCCCAGGAAGGCATCCCGGTGGTGATGGTCGACCTGAAGGACGAGTTCGTGCAGCGCGGCTTGGGCACCATCCGGCGGCTGCTGCAGGAGGGGGTCGAACGCAAAATCTTCAAGCCGGAGCAGGTGGACCAGGTCCTCGCACGCGTTACGGGCACCACCGACTTCACGGCCGTGGCCGATGCCGACATCGTGATCGAGGCCGTCTTCGAGGACAAGCAGGTGAAGGCGGACCTCTTCAAAAAGCTCGACCAGGTCTGCTCCCCGCAGACCATCCTGGCCACCAACACGTCCAGCTTCTACGTGCGGGAGTTCGCGGAAAAGACCTCGCGGCCCGACCGCTTCGTCGGCCTGCACTACTTCTACCACCCGGCCAAGAACCGTCTGCTCGAGGTGATCCCGCACGCCGGCACCAGCCCGCAGACCGTGGAGAAATCCCTGCTGGCGGCGAAGCTGCACGGGAAGACCTCGATCCTCGTCAAGGACGCCCCCGGGTTCGCCGTAAACCGCTTCTTCGTGCCCTTCCTGAACGAAGCCGCCCGCATGCTCGAGGAAGGCCTGACCGGCGTCCCCACCATCGAGGAGGCCGGCAAGCGGGCGTTCAGGATCGGCATGGGGCCCTTCGAGCTCATGAACGTCACGGGGATCCCGATTGCGGTCCACGCCGCCACCACGCTGGGCAACGAGCTCGGGCCCTTCTACGCCCCGGCCGCGATCCTCAAGGCGCAGATGGAGAAGAAGGCGAACTGGGAGCTGGCGGGCCCGGTGGACGAAGCGAAGCTCCCGGCCCTCATCGACCGCTTCCAGGGCGTCTGCCTGGGGGTCGCCGCAGCCCTGGTGGGCGAGGGGGTGGCCTCCATCGAGGACACCGACCGCGGCGCCAAGATCGGCCTGCGCTGGATCCTGGGGCCCTTCGAAATCATGAACAAGATCGGCATCGGCAAGACCTATGAGGTGGTTCAGGCGATCTGCCGCAAGTACCCGGATTTCAAAATGCCGGCCATCCTCGAAACGCAGCACCGGCTGGGGAAGCCCTTCGAGTTCAACTTCGTCGATCTCGAGGTCAAAAACGGCATCGCGTATGTGACCCTGAACCGGCCCGAGGCCATGAACGCCTTGAACGAGACCGTCGTGGCCCAGATCGAACGGCGGTTCGGGGAGGCCGAGGCCGATGCCCGCGTCAAGGCCATCGTGTTTCAGGGCGCCGGCAAGGCCTTCGTGGCCGGCGCCGACATCCGCTACTTCGTGGAGAAGATCAAGGCCGGGCGCATCCCGGACATCGTCGCCTTCACCCGCAAGGGCCACGAGCTGCTGCTGCGGATCGAGGCGTCCAAGAAGCTCACCATCGCCCTGCTCGACGGCCTGTCCCTCGGCGGCGGCAGCGAGCTCGCGCTGGCCTGCCAGGCCATCGTCGCCACCCCGGCCGGTTCCATGGCCTTCCCGGAAACCGGCATCGGCATCTACCCGGGGCTCGGGGGCATGCTGCGCATGGCCCGCCACGTGGGGCCGGCGCTGGCCAAGTACTTCGCGTTCACGGGCGCCTTCATCAGCGCCGCGGACGCTCTCGCGCTCGGCATCGTCACGAAGCTGGTCGATCCCGCGGAGGTGGACGGCGCCGTTCGGTCCCTGGCCTCCGGCGGCAAGCCGGACAAGTACCGCACCCGCGACATCCCCGAGAAGTTCAAGCCGTTTGCCGCCCTGTTCGGCCCGGGCAGCGTCGCGACGCTCCTGGCGGGCAAGGTCCCGGCCGGCGCCGATGCCGACCTGGCCGGCAAAGTCGTCAAAACCCTGGGCTATAAAGCCCCTCTCGCCCTGCGGATCGCCGACGAGATCGTCGACCAGCAGGCGGCGCTGCCGATGCGGGAGGCGGTCGAAATCGAGCTGGGGCGCCTGAAGGACATTTTCTCCACGGCGGATGCGCTCGAGGGGCTCTTTTCGGCCGGACGGCGCCGGCCGGAATTCAAAGGCAAGTGAGCATGGGGTGACCCGCGCCGAGCAGCTGGCCGCCGAGGGCTGGCAGCGGCAGTCCACGTGCGACGAGCCGCGGCTTTCCGAAATGGCGGACCTGTACCGGGAGATCGGCCTGGAGGTCCACATCGAACCGTTTCACCCCGGAGAGGAAAAAGGGTGCGCCGGCTGCCTGGCCGCGTTCCCGGATCGCTACCGGACCATCTACACGCGCAAAAGGGAGGGATCGTCATGAACATGATATCCTGGCAGATGGTGGAGCCCAAGAAACCGCTGCAAAAAGTCGAAGCGCCGCTGCCTTCGCCCGGCCCGGGCGAACTCCGCCTGCGGGTGGTCGGCTGCGGGGTTTGCCACACGGATCTCGGGTTCTACTATGACGGTGTGCGCACCAAATCTCCCCTGCCCTTGACCCTGGGCCATGAGATCAGCGGCCGGGTGGAAGCGGCCGGGCCCGGCGCGGAGAAATGGCTGGGCAAGGCCGTGATCGTCCCGGCGGTCATGCCCTGCGGGAGCTGCGATGTCTGCCGGCGCGGCTTCGGCAACATCTGCGGCGCGCAGAAAATGCCGGGCAACGACATCCAGGGGGGGTTTGCAAGCCACATCGTCGTCCCGGCCGCCCAGCTGTGCGAGGTTCCCCTGGGCGCGGACGGCCGCCCCGCCGGCTCCTCCGGGGTGAGTCTGGCCGAGCTCTCGGTGGTGGCCGACGCACTGACCACCCCCTACCAGGCCATCAAGGAATCGGGGCTGACCGAGCTCGACACGGCCATCTTTGTGGGCATCGGCGGCGTCGGCGGCTTCGGCGTGCAGATCGCCAAGTCCATGGGGGCCCTGGTCCTGGCCGTCGATGTCGACCCGGAGAAGCTCGAGGCCATCGCCCCGTATGCCGATGCGACCTTCGACGCCAAGGCGCTCCCCTTCAAGGACCTGCGCAAGGCGGTGTCGGACCTCGTCAAGGCCAAGGGCCGGCGCCGGACGGAGTGGAAAATCTTCGAGACCTCCGGCACGGCCGCGGGCCAGCAGACCGCCTTCGGCCTGCTCACCTTCGGGGCCTCGCTCGCGGTGGTCGGGTTCACCATGAACACGGTGGACATCCGCCTGTCCAACCTGATGGCGTTTCATGCCACCGCCCGCGGCAACTGGGGCTGCGTGCCGGAGCACTATCCGGCGGCGCTGGACCTCGTGCTCGGCGGCAAGGTCACGCTCGGCCCGTTCGTGAAGACCTTCCCGCTGGACCGGATCAACGAGGTGTTCGAAATGGTCCACGGGCGCAAGATTCGGCAGAGGCCGGTCCTGGTGCCCTGAGGCCCGGCCACCTTCATTCACCCACCTGACGATAGGGGAATCCGAACCATGCACAAGCTATTGACCCACCGCCCCGGCGAGCGCATGCTGCTCTTGGGAAACGAAGCGCTCGCCCGCGGCGCCGTGGAGGCGGGCGTCGCCTTCACCAGCACCTACCCGGGGACGCCCTCCTCGGAGCTGTCGCTCAATTTTTTCCAGATGTCCCGCGAAAGCGATCTGCACTTCGAGTACTGCACCAACGAAAAGGTGGCGATGGAAGTCTCCGCCGGCGCCGCCGCCTGCGGGGTGCGCAGCATGGCCGTGATGAAGCACGTGGGCCTCAACGTCGCGGCCGACGTGCTGATGACCCTCGCCTACGTGGGCGTCAAAGGCGGGATGGTGATCCTCACCGCCGACGACCCCGCCATGTTCTCCAGCCAGAACGAGCAGGACAACCGCTACTACGCCAAGATTTCGGGGCTGCCCATGCTCGAGCCCTCTTCGGTCGAGGAGGCCCACCGCGTCGTCGCCGATGCCTTCGACATTTCCGAGCAGCTCCAGGAGCCGGTCCTGCTGCGCACGACCACGCGCATCAACCACTCCTCCGGCGTCATCACCCTGGGGGAGATCCGGCCGCGTCGCACCCAAGGCGGTTTTGCCAAGGACCCCCTCAACCTGGTGACGGTGCCGGCGGTCTCCCGCAAACTGCACGTCAAGCTGCTTCAGAATTACGAAAAGGCGCGCGAGCTTGCCGAAACCTCCCCTTACAACCGGCTGGAGGGCAAGGGCCCCTGGGGCATCCTCTGCAGCGGGGTCAGCTACAACTACGTCAAGGACGCGGTCGCGGATCTCGGCATCGCGGACCAGGCGCGCATTCTCCGGATCGGGTTTTGCCACCCGCTGCCGCCGCGCAAGATCACCGAGTTCCTGAAGGGCTGTGAAAAGGTCCTGGTGGTGGAGGAGGGCGAGCCTTACCTGGAAGAGGGCGCCAAGGCCATCGCCCAGGAAGCGGCGCTGACTCTGCCCATCCGCGGCAAGGCGCCGGAGCTCTTCTCCCGGCTTTACGAATTCGACCCCGGCATGGTGCGGCGGGTGGTCGGCTCCTATTTCGGGGTGCCCTGGACCGCCCGGGCCCCGGTCGATCTGTCGGACCTGCCGCCCATCCCGCAGCGGCCGCCGACGCTGTGCGCGGGCTGCTCCCACCGCGCCACCTACTACGAAGTCCGCAAGGCCGCCGAGGAGCTGGGGATTGAGACCATCTACCCCAGCGACATCGGCTGCTACACCCTTGGGCTTCTGCCGCCGCTTTCGATGGCCGATTACCTGATCTGCATGGGGTCCTCCACCGGCACCGCCGGAGGCTTTTCCAAGGCGAGCGGCCGCAAGGTGGTGTCGTTCATCGGCGATTCGACCTTTTTCCACTCGGGCCTGTCCGGGCTCATCAACGCCGTTTTCAACCAGCACGACTTCACGCTGGTCATCCTGGACAACGGCACGACCGCCATGACCGGCCACCAGCCGCATCCGGGCGTGGACATGAGCCAGATGAAGATGGAGGGCTTCGGGCGGGTTTCGATCGAAGCGGTGGTCCGGGCGCTGGGCGTCCCGCACGTGACGGTCATCAAGCCCTACAAGGTGAAGAAGAGCATCGAGGCGATCAAGGAGGCGTTGCAGTTCAAAGGCGTGTCGGTCGTCATCTCCCAGGAGCTGTGCGTCCTGTATGCCGCCGGGCTGAAACTCCCGCGGCGCAAACCGTTCCAGGTGAGCGACAAGTGCCAAAACCACCGCGTTTGCATGACCCGGCTGGCCTGCCCGGCCTTCTATGTCTGGAACGACCGGATCAAGATCGACGCGACCCTCTGCACCGGCTGCGCGCTCTGCGCCCAGATCTGCCCGGAGAATGCCATCCTGCCGGCGAGGGAGGAGAAGAAGTGATGAGTCGGAGTTGGAAGTAACGAGCAACGAGTGAAAAGCCAAAGTCGGAGTCGGAGTCAGGCGACTGCGAAGGTGGCGGCACGAACCGCCAAACACCAAACACCAAACACTCACCCGCAGGGAGTTTATGGAAACCAAACGAGTCGTGATGGTAGCAGTCGGCGGGCAGGGCAACCTGCTGGCCTCCAGCGTCCTGGGCGAGGCGGCCCTCCTCTCGGGCATACCGATGCGCATGAGCGAGATCCACGGCATGGCGCAGCGCGGCGGTGTGGTGGAATCCGCCCTCATCTTCGGCGACGCGTACAGCACGATCATCTCCGACGGCGATGCCGACGTGCTGGTGGGCTTCGAACCCGCCGAGACGCTGCGCGCCCTGGGCAAGTGCAACGCCCGCTCCGTCGTGATCACCAACCTGGCCCCGCTGATGCCGTTTACCGTGAACATCGGGCAGGGGGTCTACCCGGACCTGAAGAAGCTCCAGGAGCTGATCCGGGCCAAAACCGCGCGTCTGATCGCCTTTAACGCCACCGCGCTGGCCCGCGAGGCCGGCAACGTGCTGTCGGTGAACATGGTGCTGCTCGGCGCGCTCACCCAGACCCGCGTGCTGCCCTTCAGCGTCGAGAACGTCAAGACGGCCATGGAGCGCAAAACCAAACCGGCGTTTCTGGATGCAAACATCAAGGCGTTCGATCTGGGCTTTGCGGCCGCGCAGGCGGCCTGAGGGATGCAGCGGCCCGTGCGGCCGCTGCGCTGACTATCGATGCCCCGCGCCCGCTCCGTCAGGCGCGAGGGACTCAACCGGGGGAGGAATCCGAACATGGTAGCCAAATCGGGCGAGAGCAAAAAGGCGAAACAGAACTGCTGGGACGAAAAGTTCGAAACGATGCCGATCGCCGAACTCCAGAAATTCCAACTGCGCAAGCTCAAAGAGACCGTCGAGTGGGCCTACACGCGGGTCCCCTTCTACCGTCGGAAGCTCGACGAGATGGGCGTGGCACCGAAGTCCATCAAGGCGCTCGAGGATATCGCCAAGCTGCCGTTCACCGTGAAGAACGATCTGCGCGACAACTACCCCTTCGGCCTGTGCGCCGTGCCGATGACGGAGGTCGTGCGGGTGCACGCCTCCTCGGGCACGACCGGCAAACCGATCACCGGCCCCTACACGGCCGGCGACCTGGACGA
>Ga0079303_10000405_pt1 | contig 10365 bp, 8 predicted proteins | sample Methanogen_OWC_FD_77073 | JGI IMG/M metagenome (GOLD analysis project Ga0079303, IMG submission 77073) | Enriched soil microbial communities from Old Woman Creek wetland in Ohio, USA - Methanogen_OWC | ecosystem: Environmental > Terrestrial > Soil > Wetlands | place: USA: Ohio | collected...
CAGTGCTTCGTCGACTTCATGTATGACTTTGGTGATAGATCCGACGGCGCCCGCACACCGCAATCGCCCGGGGTCTCGGCCTACGTTACCATCATGCGGGGGTGCGACAACCACTGCACCTACTGCATCGTGCCCCAGGTCCGCGGCCGGGAGTGCAGCCGGACCGTCCGTGAGATCGTCGGAGAGGTGGAGAGCCTGGTGGCCTCTGGGGTGAAGGAGGTAATCCTTCTCGGCCAGAACGTGAATTCCTTCGGGAAGGGGCTATCAGGGGGTCCCGAGTTTGCGACGCTGCTCCGCGAGGTGGCCAAGGTGCCGGGTGTGATGCGTATCCGGTTTACTACCTCCCACCCGAAGGACCTTTCGCCGGCCGTCATGGGCTGCTTTGCCGAGATCGAGCCGCTCTGCCCCCACGTCCACCTCCCGGTTCAATCCGGCTCGGACCGAATCCTGGGGCGAATGAGTCGGGGCTACACCAGGGAGCACTTCCTGCGGCTCATGGCGGAGTTGCGACGCGTGCGGCCTGATGTGGCGATTTCTTCGGACGTGATCGTGGGGTTTCCCGGAGAAACCGAGGCGGATTTCCGGGACACCGTGGCACTTCTCGAGGCGGTACGTTTTGACGCCCTCTTCTCGTTCATGTACTCTGATCGTCCCGGGACGCCCGCCAGGCGTCTACGGGGCAAGGTGCCGGAGGAAGTGAAGATCGAGCGTCTCCAGAGCCTCCAGGGCGTGCAGGAGCGAATTACCTTGGAGCGCAACGAGGCGCAGGTGGGAACGATCACCCCGGTCCTGGTGGAGGGACCGAGTCAGGCCGGTCAGGGGCAGCTCAGCGGACGATCCCCGCAAAACCGGGTGGTGAACTTTTCGGGCCACCCCGATCTGGTGGGCCGCGAGGTGCCCGTGTTGATCAGCGCCGCATGTCCCCACTCCCTCCAGGGCGTGGTGGCGATTGAGGGACATCACCCTTTACCAATGGTGAAGGAGACATCATGCTACGGGAAATGAAAATCACGGGTCTCACGATGGACCCGCAGACCAACACGCCCATTGTGGTGCTCAAAGACACCGAGAGCGACGCGGTGCTCCCCATCTGGATCGGCCTGCTGGAGGCGACCGCCATCGCCACTGAGTTGGAGAAAATCCAGTTTCCCCGACCCATGACCCACGATCTCATCAAGAACCTCATGAGCCATCTCGGGGCTACGGTGGACAGGGTGGAGGTCTGCGACCTCCGGGACAACACCTTCTATGCATGGATCTACCTCATGGTGCAGGGGAAGGAGAGCAAGATCGATGCCCGCCCAAGCGATGCTCTTGCCATTGCCCTTAGGACTAGTGCCCGCATCTACGTGAACGAAGTGGTTCTCGAGAAATCCAAGAAGATCGAGACGGGAGCGAAGGCGGAAATCAAGGACGAAGAGGCCAAGAAGTGGACCGACATCCTGGAGAATCTCTCTCCGGAAGACTTTGGCAAATACAAGATGTGAGCCCAGGAGCGGCCCCTTGATCGATCTCCATACCCATTCGCTCTTCAGCGACGGTGAACTCGTGGTGAGCGAGCTGGTGCGGCGGGCTGAAGCGGCCGGCTATCGCTTCGTCGCCGTCACCGACCACGCCGACCGCAGTAACCTGGACTTGATCGTCCCGCGGCTGGTGCGGGCTGTGGCCGAGATCAACCGGCACAACCGCGTTCAAGCTCTGGCGGGGATCGAGCTCACCCACGTGCCGCCTGCGACCATCGGCATCCTGGCGACGGAGGCGAGAAGGCTCGGGGCGAGCATCGTGGTGGTTCACGGGGAGACGGTGGTAGAGCCGGTCATGCCGGGTACCAATCGAGCGGCCTTGGAGGCTGATATCGATATCCTGGCTCACCCGGGGCTTATCACTGAGGAGGAGGCGGCCGTCGCCGCCCGTCGAGGCATACTCCTCGAAGTGTCGGGCCGCAAGGGGCACTCCTTCACCAACGGCCACGTGGTTCGGATGGCTCAGAAGAGCGGAGCGAGCCTGGTACTCAACTCGGACGCCCATGCCCCCGGAGATCTACTCTCCCGTGAGATGGGGCGGCGGATCGTTCTCGGGGCCGGGTTGGACGACGCCGACTTCCAGCGTATGCTTCAGGCGTCTCAGGCTCTGGTGGAGCGGAAAAGGGATGCACTGGCCTCGTAGCGGCAGGGCGCGCCGGGGGCTGGCGATCGCGCTGGGACTTCTCGTGTTGCTCGCCTGGCTCGCCTACGCGGCCGTGTTTGTCTACCGGGTCGAGTGGGGTGGAGGGCGGGTGCTCACCCCCGAGATCCGAAAGCTCACGGGCCAGGAACCGCAGGAAGAATGGCTCGCCGTCTTTCAGCACGGTCGGAAGGTCGGCTACAGTCATACCCGACTGGTCCCCCGAGCCGAAGGCTTCGACGCCAGTGAAGAGCTCTTTCTTCGCCTCCTCTTCCTGGAGGAGACACAGGAGGTCTTCTCCATCATTCAGGCGCAACTTGCTCGCGACCACTCCCTGAAATCCTTTGCCTTCCGCCTTCAGGCAGGCCCCATCTCTTTCCGTCTGGAAGGGAGCGTCGCTCCGGGAAAGCTCGTCCTCGTGACCCGAATGGCCGGGGAGGAGCGTTCCGCCGAGCTCCCCGGGACAAGCCCAATCTATCTCGGGAGCGGGATCAGGGCCTTCCTGACCCAGGAGCGCCTCAAGGTGGGAGAGACCTATCGGCTCACAGTATTCGACCCCAGCACCATGAGCCAGAGCCTCGTTCCCGTCCGGGTGGAGGCAACGGAGACGGTTCGCCTCGATGGCCGAAGCTACGAGGCCTTCCGCGTGGTCATGGAGTACCATGGCCTCAGGGTCAGGAGCTGGATCAGCCCATACGGCGAGGTGCTGAAGGAAGAAGGCGTCCTGGGAATGACCCTGGTAAAAAGCAATGCCGAGGAGGCCATCAAGGGTCTCGATGGGGCGCCGGGGGTGGATCTCGTCCGGGCGGCGGCGGTGGTGCCGGATCGGACCATTCCCAGGCCGCGGGAGCTGAGACAGCTCAAACTCGAGCTCACCGGCGTGACCGGGGAGGGCCTCGATCTCTCCGGGGACAGGCAACGATGGCAGGAGGGCCAGCTTGTCATCGTTCGTGAATCCCTCAGCGACCTCCCGGCGGTGGGAATCCCCTGGACCGGGACGGACATGGTCCGGGATTTGCAGCCGAGCCTGCTGATCCAGAGCGACGCCCCGGAACTCAAGGGTCAGGCGGCCGAGATTCTCGGCCTTGAGCGAGATGGGCTCACGGCGGTAAAGAAGATCAGCTCTTGGGTATATCGCCAGGTGGAGAAGCGGCCGACCCTGTCCATTCCGAGCGCCCTCGAGGTTTGGCGGCAGAAGGCCGGAGACTGTAACGAACACAGCGTGCTCTTCGCGGCTCTGGCGCGGGCCGCGGGGATACCTACCAGACTCGCCGCCGGCCTTCTCTACGCTGAGGGCACCTTCTTCTACCACGCGTGGAATGAGGTCTACCTGGGTCGATGGGTTGCCGTGGACGCGACGCTCGATCAGGTGCCAGCGGACCCGACTCATGTGAGGCTCATCCTGGGCGGACCGGATCGGCAGGTGGAACTCGTCCGGGTGATGGGGCAAGTGGGCATCCGGGTGCTCGACTACGAGTGACGAGAGGGTCATGATCCACGTGGAGAACCTCACAAAGCGCTTCCAGCAGGTGCGAGCCGTGGACGAGGTCACCTTCCACGTGGCCCCAGGGGAGATCTACGGGTTTCTGGGCCCGAACGGAGCCGGCAAGACCACAACCATCAAGATGCTGGCCGGGGTGCTCCGTCCAACGGCAGGACGGATCGTCATCGACGGCCTTGATCTCGAGAAGGAGCCCATCGAGGTGAAACGACGCGTGGGCTTCATCCCCGATCGGCCCTTCCTCTATGAAAAGCTCACCGGCCTCGAGTTCATGTCCTTCATGGCCGATCTCTACCGCCTCAACGGTCAGAGCCGGGATGAGCGGATTCAGCGATTCCTGGAGCTCTTCGAGCTTGCGGAGTGGGCGCGGGAGCTGGTAGGGAGCTACTCCCACGGTATGAGGCAGAGGCTGATCATGAGCGCTGCTCTCCTTCACGGCCCGAGAGCGCTCATTGTGGACGAACCGATGGTGGGGCTGGATCCCAGAGGCGCCCGGCTCGTAAAGAGCATTTTCAAGAAACTCAAGAGGAGCGGGCTCACCGTGTTCATGTCCACCCACACGTTGGCTATTGCCGAAGAGCTCTGCGATCGGATCGGCATCATCCACAAGGGAAGACTCCTGGTGGAAGGGACGACAGCCGAACTCAGGGAGCTCGCGGGCCAGGAGGACTCCCCCCTGGAGTCGGTGTTCTTGCGGCTTACCGGTGCCGGGCCGGACGGCGAGGAGGAGATCGATTTTCTCTGAGGACAACTGACAGCCATGCACGTCCTTACTCTCCTTGCCCCACGCTGGTGGGGGCTCAAGAATGTTTGTCGTCTCGGCGGTAGACGCACCTTGGTCAAGGCGGGCTCCCTCCTCGCCATTACCCTCGGATTCTGGGTGGGCATCTTCATCATCTTTTACCGGGTCCTTCGCTACTTCCAAGGAGTTGAGGAGCTCGGAGATCTCCTCGCCTACAAGCTCCTCTCCATGGTGTTCCTCACCTTTTTCGGGCTCCTCATTTTCAGTAACATCCTCGTCGCCCTGAGCACCTTTTTCCTGTCCCGGGACCTCGGCACCATCCACGCCACTCCCGTATCTATGGCGGAACTCTTCGCGGCGAGATTTGTGGAGACCATTCTCGAAAGCTCCTGGATGGTACTCCTCTTCGGAATCCCCATCTTCACCGCCTACGGCCTGACCTACCGCGGTGCAGCCGGCTACTACCTCGGCCTAGTCAGTGTCATCGTGCCCTACCTCATCATCGCCGCGGCCTCGGGCGTGACCGTGACCATGCTCCTCGTCCAGCTCCTCCCGGCGCAGCGGACCCGCGACATCCTCTTTCTCCTCTCCGTGCTTCTCGGCGTGCTCCTTTACTTCCTCTTCCGGTTCATGCGGCCCGAGCGCCTGGTCGACCCTGATGCCTTCACCAGTGTCGTTGCTTACTTTCGAGCCCTTAGTGCCCCCTCTTCGCCCTATCTCCCAAGCACCTGGGCCACAGAGGCGATCTGGCCCCTTCTGCGACCGACCTCCATCTCCTCGGCCTTTTACCAGGGATTCATCTGGATGACGGCCGCGGCAGCGGTGGTAGTCTCTGTCGGGGTTACCCTCGTGACCTACCCGCACGGGTGGTCCAAGTCCCAGGAGGCGGGGCGCCCCATGATGGCGCGTCTGCTCGGGTGCCTCTCCTTGGGGACCGGGTGCAGGAGACGGGGCGTTTCCCAGGTGGGGGCGCTCATGGGGAAGGATTTCAAGACCTTCTTCCGGGACAACACCCAGTGGTCCCAGCTGCTCCTTATCGCCGCCCTCGTTGTGGTCTACCTGTACAACTACAGCGCCCTGCCGTTGGACCGGGCCCGGATGCCGACCTTCTACCTCCAGAACCTCATCTCCTTCCTGAACACGGGTCTCGCCGGATTCGTCTTGGCTGCTATCGGTGCTCGTTTCGTGTTTCCGGCGGTGAGTGCCGAGGGCTCCTCGTTTTGGATCATGCAGACCTCGCCGCTTACACTCGGACGCCTCCTCTGGAGCAAGTTCGCCTTCTACCTAGGACCGCTCCTCGTGCTCGGCCTAGTGCTCGCCATCGCCTCGAATGCACTCCTCCAGGTGAGCGCCTTTATGCGGTGGCTCACCCCGTTCACCATATTCTTTATGGTCTTCGGGATCACCGCCCTCGGCATCGGCATGGGGGCGGCATTCCCCAACTTCAGGGCGGAGAACCTGGCTCAGGTTGCCACCGGTTTCGGCGGGCTCCTCTACATGCTCATGGCGATGAGCTTCATCGCCCTCGTGATTGTGCTCGAGGCCGGCCCGGTCTACACCCTCTTCATGGCCGAGGCTCGCGGACACCCCCTCGGCATGCCCCAGTGGCTCTACATCGGTGGCTCTTTCGCCCTCGTCCTCGTTGTCAACGTCGCCGCCGTGTGGCTGCCCATGAGCTACGGCATCCGCCGCCTCTCCACCTTCGAGGGATAGCGGGAGAGTCGGTTGGTCGCAGCGGGAAACGGCCTCGTCCTCGACAAGCCGGGGACCAAGAGTTCTGCCGAAAGGTCGGCTGCAATTTCGAGGGGCTTCAAGCAGCACTCCAGGTGAGATTCGCTGACGCTCTGCAACCGGGCCAGAACCCGGATTCTCTCGCGCTTGACGTGGTTGCGCGTGTTTGCGCAGGGGGTGTATCAGTGGGTGAGATCTGCTACAGGCCTATCGGGACAATCCACTCTCCCTTCGCGGAGGTGAAGGGGGTGCCCATCCAACCGACTGGCGCGGTCGGAGTTCGCGGGACGATCGAGGTGGCGCCGGAATTTGCCGAGGGGCTCAAGGATCTCGAGGGGTTTTCCCACATCCTGCTCCTCTACCATTTTCACCTGTCCAAGGGGTACTCGCTCGTCGTTACGCCTTTTCTGGACGATACGCCTCGCGGGGTCTTTGCCACCCGGGCTCCGAGACGCCCAAACTGTATCGGTCTCTCCGCGGTCAGGCTCATCTCGGTCGATGGCTGTCGGCTCACCATCGAGGACGTGGACATAGTCGACGGCACCCCTCTCCTCGATATCAAACCGTATGTGCCTCGCTTCGACGCCAGGGAGGTGGACCGGATCGGCTGGCTCGAGGGCAAGACCGATCAGGTCTCCGAGACAAAGGCGGATGGCAGATTTATCTGACCATCGAGCGCCAGAGGACGACCAAAAAGGCCTGTTTCTACTTCCCCCCTAGCCCTCAGCCTGCTAAATTTATTTTTTGTGTCGCCCGTATCCTTATAAAGAGATGACAGATAGGAGGAGGGTTGATGGGTAGATTTCTTCGCAGCATCTCCTTGGTCTTTGCCGCAGGATGCGTCGGCGCCGTGTTCAACAGCCTCGCCGTCTGGCTGTTCGGGAGATTTGGGATCAGTGCCGCACTGGGTGTGAACATCGCCCCCGCGCTCTCCCCCGGCTGGCTCTACCCGCGTGCGGTCTGGGGTGGTCTCTGGGGGTTGTTGTTCCTTCTTCCCGTGCTTCAGGGCTCGGTGCTTGGTCGGGGTCTCCTCTTCAGTCTGGAACCCAGCCTAGTGCAGCTCTTGGTTGTCTTTCCCTACCAAGCGCACAAGGGGGTTCTTGGTCTCGCTCTGGGAACGCTGACACCGGTCCTGGTCCTCGCGTTCAATGCTGTCTGGGGCGTTTTCGCGGCTCTATGGGTGCGGCTCGCCAAGTAGCTAGCCCGCATTATGCACGGACCACCTGCTGCGACCGTGAATATGGCCCTCCGTGGCGGCCCAGCCGCTCCGTCCCTGCGCCCTCCTCGCCTTGCCGCCGAAACCATGATTTTCGTCGTGGTGGAGGAGTTGGTTCCCGAGCGCGAGGGTGGTGGGCATGCCGTTGGAAAAGGAGGAGGCCCGTGAAGGGGGCGTCGACGTCAGAGCCGCGCCAGCGTCGACGGGCGCGGCGTGGCTCGTCGATGGGCTTCGCCCTGACGGTCTGGTGTATCGGGCTTCTCCAGCTCCTCAACGTCTCTCCCGCCTTCTCCGAGTCTCAGATCGCCTACGAGGTCACCATCGTCGGGATCGAGGAGAAGAGTCTCCTCGCCGATGCCGAGTCGCTCCTCGACTCGGTGACCCTGCGGCAAGGGCGGCCCCCGGCAACCCTCGGTTTGCTGCGCCAACGGGTGGAGCGGGACGTGCCGCGGCTGGTGAACCTGCTCAAGTCGGCGGGCTACTTCGACGCTCGGGTGACGACGACCATCGACAGCAAGGCGAGGCCGGTCAAGGTTACCTTCCAGGTGGAGCCGGGTCCCGCCTACAGGCTGCAATCGCTTGAGATCCGGACTGGGACGGAAACTCGCGAACCTCCGCTGGAACTTCCAGGGGCGAAGGATCTCGGCTTCGTGCTCGGCGAGCCTGTCAGGTCCGGCTCCCTCGTCGAAGGGGAGGTGAAGCTCCTGAGCTTCCTGAGAAGCCGCGGGTTTCCCTTTCCGGAGATCACCGAGAGGAAGGTCGTGGTGAACCATGACGACCGCTCCGTGGAGGTGATCATCCTCGTGACACCGGGGCCGGAGGCCACGTTCGGGCGGACGAGCATCCACGGCCTCGATTCGGTGGAAGGTGATCTCGTGGAGGGCAAGATCCCCTGGCGGCAGGGCGACCGATACAACGGCGATCTCGTTGCCAAGCTCCAGAGGCGACTTTCGGAGACCGGGCTGTTTTCGGTGGTCCAGGTCACTCCCGCGCAGAGCCTCGACGAGGGGGGTGAATTGCCGGTCGCCGTCACCGTAACCGAGGGCAAGCAACGGACCGTGAGTGCCGGCGTGGGCTACAGAACGGACGAGGGGTTCGGCGCTGCTGCCTCGTGGGAGCATCGGAACCTCTTTCACCGGGCGGAGCGTCTCACCGTGACCGCGACGGCGGCCGATGTGGTGAAAGCCCTGGAGGCGACCTTTCGGAAACCCACCCTCGGCCGGGAGGAGAGGCGACTCATCTTTGGTCTCCGTCTGGCTGAAGAGTTTCCCGAGGCCTATAGTAGCCGGAGCGTGACGAGCACCGCCCGCCTGGAGCAGGATATCGCCCAGGGCATGACCGTGGGCGGAGGGGTCGGCTTCAAGCTCTCCCAGGTGGGGCAGCAGGGCGAGGACGAGAACTTTGCCTCCATCTCCTTTCCCCTCACCTTCGGGTGGGATGCGAGCAATGATCTGCTTAACCCTACCCGCGGCGGCCGTCTGGTGATGCAGTTCGCTCCCTACCAGGACCTGATCACTACTGATCTCAGGTTTCTCAAGATGTACGCGAGCACTACCCACTACCTCGAAGTAACCAGGGCGCCATCCCTCGTCCTGGCGGGCCGGGGGGCGGCGGGTACGATTATGGGCGCCTCGCGTTATTCCATCCCGGCGGACGAGCGCTTCTACGCCGGCGGTGGAGGATCGATCCGTGGCTACCCCTATCAGACGGTCGGGCCGCTGGTGGACGAGAAACCTGTGGGCGGGAGGTCGGTCGTCGAGCTCTCTCTGGAGGCTCGGCTACGGGTGACGGAACCGTTCGGCCTGGTCGCCTTCCTCGACGGCGGGACCGCCTTCGCTACCGGTCCCTTCGAATCGGACGACCGTTTCCGCTGGGGAACGGGTGCCGGGGTCCGCTACTTCACGCCTATTGGTCCCTTCCGACTGGATGTGGGTTTTCCCTTGGATCGAAGGTCGGGAGTTGACGACTCGTTCCAGGTCTACGTGAGCCTGGGTCAGGCATTCTGACGAGTTGGTCGGTCTGAGGAATCCGGTGCGCGGCAAGATCATCCTCAAGAAAACGGTGCAGGCTCTCTCCGTGGGCACCCTCCTGGTAGTGCTTCTCGCCGGTGGTCTTTTCACTCTGGCCCAGACGGAGACCGGCCGGCGCTGGACGGCGAAGCTCCTCGTCTGGGCGATCAGCACGGCCAGCGGCATGGCGGTGGAGGTTGGCAGGTTACAGGGGACGATACCCTTCCACATCCGCCTGGATCGCCTGAGCCTGGCTGACCCAGCAGGCCCCTGGTTCACCGGGGAAGATCTCGTCATCCGCTGGTCGCCGACGGCACTCCTGAGGGGACGGGTCCACGTGCACGAGTTCACCGCAGACCTCGTCAGGCTGGAGCGCCTTCCCGAGACCGGAAAGAGCGCGAAACCGAGCCGACGGGAACCGCCGTCTTGGCCGCGGGTGCTGTGGCGGCTCAAGGTGCAGCACCTTGCCGTCGCCCGGCTTGCCCTGGGAGAGGCTCTCCTGGGAGAGCAGGCCCTGTTCACCCTGGAGGCGGGTCTGACGGGCGGAGCCGGAGGCGAGGAAAGCAGATTCTCTCTTGCCCTGGAGCGCATGGAAGGCCCTGCTCTCCAGATTGCGGCAACAGTCGCCCTGGCGGAGGCCCCTTCCCGCACCTTGCTGGTTCACGTCCAGGCAAGAGAGGCGACCGGCGGTCTTCTCTCGAGATTCCTGGGGGCTAGGGGGCCTCTCACATTGGCCTTCCACGGCGCAGGCCCTCTCGAGGACTGGAGGGGAGATCTGACTGCAAACCTGAGCGGCCTGGGGGTGGTCCAGGCCGAGGTAGGACTGAAGGCAGGGGAGGAGCCCGGCCTCCAGGCCCAGGGTACGGCTGCCCTTGCTCCCCACCTGCTCCCGGAGGCCGTGGCGCCCTGGTTCTCCCCGGCGAGCCGGTTCACTGTGGCGGCTCACCTGCAGAGAAACGATTCCCTTGTCCTCGACGGGTTCACTCTGGAGGCCGAAAGAATT
>Ga0079303_10000407_pt1 | contig 10352 bp, 5 predicted proteins | sample Methanogen_OWC_FD_77073 | JGI IMG/M metagenome (GOLD analysis project Ga0079303, IMG submission 77073) | Enriched soil microbial communities from Old Woman Creek wetland in Ohio, USA - Methanogen_OWC | ecosystem: Environmental > Terrestrial > Soil > Wetlands | place: USA: Ohio | collected...
ATCCAGAGTAGGAGTGTTGTTAACTAAATGAATCGTCGTTTTCGCGGTATTCGTATCGACATGACCGTCGTTTAACGTCACTTCGACATGACGGTCGTCGGCCAGGTTTATATTGTCCTTCGTATTGCCGAATTTAATGGCGTTTATCGCGGTCTGATAATCGGACAACGTCTGGCGGCCGGTAAGCGTTATCGTAATTTTGCCCGCTACGCTCGTATCGGTCACTACCATAAATTTGCTCGCATCCACTCCGGCGGTATTCAGAACGTCACCGTCGAGAGCGTCGGTGAGAACGATCTTCGCGCTCTGCATATACAAATCGTTCGTATCGGTTATCTTGATATCGCCATGGGATATCGAGACATAGTCCACCGGCAGAGCATTTTCAACATACGTAGTCTTATAATTCGCGCCGAGCGCTCCAGAATGGTCGTCAACATCCAGATCGATTACAGGCGTGTTGTTTATTATTTTTATAGTCGTTACGGCGGTATTCGTATCGACATGACCGTCGTTCACGGTCACTTCGATAACACGATCTTCATTTATATTGATATTGTCGTTCTTGCTGCCAAACTTTATAGTGGAAATAGCATTCTGATATTCACTTAATGTATGACGACCTGTCAGCGTGACGGTAATCGTTCCATTCTGCATGGTTGTAACGGGATTAAATCCCGACAGAAGAACAGACGTCGTATCCAGCACATCGCCGGTTTTGGCGTTGGTAAGGACGACAACCGCGCTTTCCATGTGAGTATCATTGGCATCGGTTATTGAAGTATCGGCGGGATCGGCAATCGTCACATAATCGAGGTTTTCGGTGTAAGTCGCCCTGTAATCGGCGCCAGTGGAGGTAGAGCTGTTATCGCCGTCAAGATCCAGAACCGGAGGAGAGTTTTTAATGTGTATCGTCGAAACTGCAATATTGCTGTCAAGTTCTCCGTCGTTAACATTGATTTTAATCTCGCGATCGGTCAGATCGATGTTATCGTTAGAATTATGAAATTTTATCGAATTGACAGCGGTCTCATAATCAGCCAGGGTTTGATGGCCCGTGAGCGTAACGGTAATTTTGCCGGCGACACTTTTATCAGTAACAACGGTGAATTTCCCGCCGACGATATCAGAAATATCCAGATTATCGCCATTTTTAGCATTTGCAAGGACGATCGTCGCGCTTTCCATGTAAGTATCGTCGAGATCGGTAACTGAAGTATCGATATCGGCAATGGTCACACCGGTTCCATTTTCAGTATAGACGGTCTGATAAGAAGTGCCGGAAGCGGCGCTATCGTTTTTGTCCAGATCGAGGATAGGAGGATCGTCTACGGACACGAATTTTATCGTTGAAACTGCCATATTGCTGTTAAACAATCCGTCGTTGACCGTAACTTCGAATATCCTGTCCTGAACCTCCGGGTCCACCGATTTGCTTTTGAATAATATTGAACTCAGCGCTTCTTTGTATGCCTCGATGGACTGGCTTCCCGAGATGTTAACCGTTATTTTTCCGGAAACCGAAGTATCGACGTCCACATGAAAGCGGGCTTTATCGATTCCGGAAATATCGATTTCATCGTCGGCCAGAGCGTTGGTCAATAAGACTTTAGCCTTCGCCATTAATGGACTGTCTACATCGCCGATCGTTCTGTCGATATCGACTATCTGTACGCCTTTGCTTTTTTCAGTATAGGTACCGACATATGAAGTGCCGGAAGCGGTGCTGTTATTCGCATCAAGATCGAGAACGGGCGGAACGGGAGGCGGAGCGACTATCGTATGATTGTCTGTGCCTCTGGCATCCGTTTTACTACCTTCGTCAACCTTGACATCCTGAAGATATGAATCGGAAGGCCTTTCAACTTTGACGTCCTGAACCGGAAAGGGATTGGATTCGTTAGAGTTTTGAAATCTTGTGTCCGAATTGTGCGGATCGTATTTCTGTGTCTGAAACGGAGTATCGTTGGGATTGGTCGACACTTCCGCGCCCTGATCGAAGTGATTGGCCATCGTCCCTGCTTTTCCTGCATTTTCTCCGGCAATCCCCCTGCCGTTTCCATCGGCATTGGGAAGCAGGCGCCCCTGTGATTGAACGCCGGTTTGAACAAAGTCGAAATCCTTGCCCATTACCGTCGAATCGAAAAGAACGTAACCGAGCTCCGAAATCGCCGTTTCACGTCCATTGTTGAGAAGGATCTTTATATTCGTCGCATTATCGCCGGAACCTTCCTGCTTGTTTTCGCCGAAAACGGCATCTCCCTCATAAACAGGGTCTCCGATTTTCAACTCACGGATTTTTCCGTCCTTAGACTCGGCCGTAAATTTTCCCTTGATAAGCTTTACATGTCCGACAATCGTAGCGGGCATTAAATCCTCCTCGCCTCTCTCAGCACTTTATTTATATAAAGAAATTTTCTTGTGATCAAAAATTAAAAACAAGCGAAATAAGCCAATTCATTATATACATATTATATCTCATCTTTCCTTGCGGAATTCTTACAATTTCAGGAGAAAACCGAAGATCGGCGAAAATGGCGATGTTTTCGCAAATGAGGATTTTAAAATTTTTAGCCGGCATTTGTTCGAATGTAAAAAAGAGAATTGGTGATGGCTTTTATAGATCAGATAATGAGCTTAAATCCTATTCCTGAAACAGTTTCTATGAGAGGACCGATGGCCGCCATTTTCTTTCTGAGCCTTGAAATGTGGGGATCAAGACTGCCGTTTTCGATATATGCGCCACCCCAGACCGCCCTGAACAAATCGGAGCGTTCGACGATCGTATCGCCGTGCCGAACAAAATATTTCAGTATATCGAATTCCGTGGCGGTAAGTTTGACAGGACTTCCCGCTATGGTAACTTCGCGAAGGTCGAAATTAATTTCGAGCTCTCCGCGCTTGAAAATGTTCGGGCCAACGGACGATTTTTCGCCGCGCCTCAGGATGACCCTGACGCGCGCCTGAAGCTCCTTGAGAGAAAAAGGTTTGCAAATATAATCTTCCGCGCCGCGGTCCAGACCCTTGACCCTGTCGTTTTCGGAATCATTGGACGAAATGATAAGCACCGGTAAATGAGGTATGTTCAGTTTCAATTCCGCCAGAAGATCATAGCCTGAACCGTCAGGTAAATTAAGATCGAGGATTACGAGAGAATAATTGAAAAGCCTGCCTGCATCGCTGGCAAGGTGGTCCTTCGCCGCCTTAAGCGAAAAAAGATTGTTGACAAAAATTCCATCGTGCTTGAGAGATTTTGCCAGAAGATTGGAAATAATCTCGTCGTCATCGATCATAAGGACTCTGATCGTTGTTTTTTCAATACTTGACATAATCAATCCTGTTTTATATATGTTGTCTAATGATATAATAACATTCTCTTTTTTTCAAGAAAAATTTATAATTAATGTTTGGAAACATCCTGAAAAAGATGATATAATTTTATCCTGTTAATTTTCAAATCGCTTATGATGTGACGGCGCATGGATACTTTAGACATTAAAACCATATTCGTGGTCATGACGCTGGTCAATTTTGCGATCGGCGTCATAATGCTTGTGATCTGGAAGACGCAGAAGGTCTATCCGGGCTTCGGCAACTGGGCCGCGTGCAACACCACATTATTCATCATGTCATTTTTCATCGCCCTTCGCGGAAAGATACCCGACTTTTTTTCAATAGTAATCGCCAACACTCTCACCATCGCCGCATGTTATTTAAGACTCGAAGGGATAAGGCGCTTCTACGGAAAACAACCTTACAGATATTTCGGATATTTCTTCACGGGAATATTTTTCGCGCTCTTATTTTACTTCACATATTTTTCAGACAGCATGACAATAAGAACTTGTATTCTGGCGCTCGGAGCGGCGTTCTGCCTTCTTCTTGCGGCCTATTTCCTGTTGTTCGAGAAAAAAGGCGAATTCAGCGCCGGACGGGCTTACCAGAACACGATCAATTTTTTCATAGCTTTTTTCATGATATCTTATTCCGTTATTTTTCTCTACAGAATGATCGTCTGGATCGAAAATCCCCAAATCAGAAATCTGTTTTTCGCCGCGGCCGTAAATTCACTTTTTCTCATCTATTCTATCGTGGCTGAAGTATCGATCGCCGCTCTGCTGATAACGCTCAACGGCAGGCGCATGTCCGACGAACTCGCCGCCGCCAAGGCAGAAGCAGAAGCCGCCAGCCACGCCAAAAGCGACTTTCTGGCAAGAATGTCCCACGAAATCAGGACGCCGGTTAACGGATTATCCGGATTTCTGGATCTCATAGACGAATCGGCAATTCCGGCGGCGCAGAAGGAATTTCTCTCAGGCGCAAGATCTTCTTCCAGGATGCTTTTTTGCATAATAAACGATATACTTGATATTTCAAAGATCGAAGCGGGAAAAATGGACCTGGAGGAAATTAAATTCAGGCCGGCCGAACTTCTCGAATCCACGGCGCGCATGTATTCGGCAATGGCGACGAACAAATCGATCGATTTCTTTCTTGCGATAAAAAACGAGCTCCCTTACGAAACGCTGGGCGACCCCACAAGGTTAAGGCAGATCATTGGCAACCTGCTCAATAACTCCATAAAATTCACTGAAAAAGGCTCCGTCGAACTTTCCGCCGAACTCGTCGAGGAGCGTGACGATTTCGGGCTGATCAGATTCGCTGTGAACGACACAGGCATAGGAATCAGCCCGGAAAATGCGAAAAATCTTTTCACCGCTTTTCAGCAGGCCGACGAATCGATTAACAGAAATTTCGGCGGCACCGGTCTGGGCCTTTTCATTTCCAGACAGCTGGCCGGACTCATGGGCGGCGTGATCTCTTTCAGCAGCGAACCGCAAAAGGGATCTACTTTCACGTTCGAGGCGAAATTCAGAATCAGTTTGCGAAGGCGCGAACAGACTGTCCACTCGGAAAACTTCATGCCCGAAAGAAAAAAAATCGACTCACCCGTCGTCTCAAAAATTTTTTCGGGCTTCGCGGCCGCCGAAAACTCATCGCCGCTTAAAATTCTTCTGGCCGAGGACAGCCTTTCCAACAGGATAGTCATCACCAACATCCTGAAACGCGCCGGTTTCGATTGCGACCAGGCCAGAGACGGAAATGACGCGTTCGAATCATTCAGTAAAAAAAAGCACGATATTATCCTTATGGACTGTAACATGCCGGAGATGGACGGTTATGAATGCACCAGGAAGATCAGGGAATCCGGCGCGGCCGGCAGGAACGCGCGTATAATAGCCATCACGGCTGACGCGATGAAGGGAACGCGTGAAAAATGCATTGAAGCCGGAATGGACGATTATATAAGCAAACCTTTCGAGGCCGAAACCATAGTCGAGACGATAAAAAAGCACGGAGAAAAAAAAGAGGCCGCAAACATTTCGGTCGGCCCTGAATTTTCTAATCAATGCAGGAATGCGTTCTTCGAGGAGAACGCCGCTCAAATGACGCGTCAGGAAATGGACGAGACGTTCGACGCTTTTTTTATATCGCTCGATAAATTTTTTCGCGAGATTCACGCCGGCATTGAAACCGGAGATTTAAAATCGGTTTCCAGATGCGCGCATCAGATAAAAGGGTCGGCCGGAGTCCTGAAACTCGAAGAATTGTCACGAATGGCGGCGGAGCTCGAAAAGAAATCGAAGGCCGAAGATCTGGCGGCCTGCCGATCAATTTTTTCGAAAATGATAGAGCACCTTAAATGACGATCATTTTTTCCAGTCGGTTATGTAATCGCCGTGCTTGATGGCGACGTCGTCCTCGAGTATGTGCGCGGTATAGAAATCGGCGAAATGCAGCAGGGTAAGAAGCGGCGTTTCGCGATGGGCGACATCCCGTCCCTGAGGAATATACTGCCCGTCGTGATAGGCTATCGCCTGGGCCTCGTCGGTTTTCAACGGAATATAGCTCGACACCACATATAGCGAGCGGATGGCGACCTGAAGCTCGACGATGTTTTTATTCATTTCATATTCTTTTTTTCCGGAAATATAAAGCGGATCGCCTGGAAAGCCGGCTTTGCCGGCGTCATGGAAAAGCCCCGTGATTACGCACGATTCATCAGAAAGTGCCGGCGCGAGTGTATTTTTGATTTTAAGCAGAGTTTCGGTTACGCCGACCGAATGAAACAGGAGACCGTGCCTGATGCAAAGATGGAAAACCGTGGAGGCCGGAGCATCGAAATAATTGGTCTTCAGTTTCAAAAATTTCACGAATTCGCCGAATTGCTTTTTTCTTTCGACGACCTTTTTCGATAATTGCTCGAATTTTTTCATGCTGGCGTTATAATTAAATGCTGGCATATTTTCAGACCTTTCTATTATTTTTATCCGGAGCCCTGCTACAATTCCGCGAGCGCCGATTCAAAAGACTTGAGGGTTTTTTTCAATTCTATATCGCCGTGGGCGGTCGAGATGAAATTCGCTTCGTATTGCGAAGGCGCCAGGTAAACGCCACGCTCGAGCATCGCGTGATAAAATTTCGCGAATTTTTTCGTATCCGATTTGCGTGCGGATTCGGCGTCGACGACGGGGCCGTTCTGGAAAAACACCGTGAACATCGATCCGACCCTGTTGACGCATGCGTCATGGCCCGAACGTACTATGGCGTCGCGAAACCCGTCTTCGAGAAACTTTCCTTTCGCCTCCAGATCGCGATAAATGGTTTTGCGCTCGCATAAATGGCGCAGCGTGGCAAGCCCCGACGCCACGGCCAGAGGGTTGCCCGAAAGCGTTCCCGCCTGATAAACTCCTCCCTCGGGCGCCACGTTTCCCATGATTTCAGCCGAAGCGCCGTAAGCGCCGATAGGAAGACCGCCGCCGATGATTTTTCCGAGGGTGACGATATCGGGCGAAATTTTATATAATTCGCAAGCGCCTCCCGGGGCGAGCCGGAATCCGGTCATGACTTCGTCGAAAATAAGTAAAATGCCTTTTTTCCGGGTAATTTCGCGCAAAAATTCAAGGTAACCAGGTCCGGGCGGGATCACTCCCATGTTGCCGATGACCGGTTCGAGTATGAAGCAGGCAATATTTCTTCCGTGTTTTTCGACGATCCGCTCGACCGCGGCTTCGTCGTTGAAAGGCGCGGTCAGAGTGAGACGGGCGAGATCGGCCGGCACTCCCTTCGAATTCGGTATTCCTAAAGTTTCGGCTCCGGAACCGGCCGCGACCAGAAGCGAATCGCAGTGGCCGTGATAGCACCCGTCGAATTTCAATATAAGGTCGCGTCCGGTGGCCCCGCGGGCAAGACGTATGGCGCTCATTACCGCTTCGGTGCCGGAATTGACGAGGCGCACCTTTTCCATCGCGGGAAAAATTTTCGCCACGAGGCACGCCATTTCATATTCGCGCACCGTCGGGGCGCCAAATGAAGAACCGGATTTCAGAGCCTTCTGGACGGCTAGGCGGGCGACTTTGTTGCAATGCCCAAGGATCATCGGCCCCCACGAAAGAACGTAGTCGATGTAATTGTTTCCGTCGATATCTTTTATTTTGGCGCCTTTCGCCGACTTTATATATCGCGGCGTTCCGCCTACCGAAAGAAAGGCGCGGGCAGGGGAATTAACTCCGCCGGGTATCACTTTTCGGGCTTTTTCATGATAGCGGGAGGAAAGTTTGGGCTGCTTCAAAGTTTTACCTCTTCGTGTTTTATCCATTCCAGGAGCTCCTTCGCGTGATATGTAATTATGATGTCGGCCCCGGCGCGCGCTATGGATGTAAGGATTTCGACGACGACCTTCTTCTCGTCGATCCAGCCGTTCTTCGCCGCGGCCTTGACCATGGAATATTCCCCGGACACGTTATACGCCGCCACTGGCGCCTTGGCTTCTGCCTTGACCTTCGCTACGACATCCAGGTAAGAAAGCGCGGGCTTGATCATGACGATATCGGCCCCCTCTTCCAGGTCCTGATCGATTTCGCGAAGCGCCTCGGCCGCGTTCCTGTAATCCATCTGATAAGTTTTCCTGTCTCCGAATTGAGGGGCCGACCCGGCCGCCTCCCTGAAAGGCCCATAAAAAGCTGACGAATACTTGGCCGAATAAGACATGATCGGCACGTTCGTAAAGCCGGCTTCATCGAGCGCCTGCCTTATCATCCCGACGCGGCCATCCATCATATCGGACGGGGCGATCATATCGGCGCCCGAACGCGCGAAGGAAAGCGCCATTTCTCCAAGAAGCTCCAGGGTCCTGTCGTTGTCGACCGCGCCGTCTAAAATCAGGCCGCAATGTCCGTGAGACGTGTATTCGCAAAGGCAGACGTCCGCGACGACGTACATTTCGGGCACCTCGGCCTTTATCCTGGCGATCGCGGTCTGAACCACGCCATGCCCGTCGCGCGATGACGAGCCGGCTTCATCCTTCTTCTCCGGAATCCCGAAGAGCAGGACCGACCTCAAGCCCAGAGCGAAGGCGTTTTTTATTTCCGGAATCAGTTCGTCGACCGAGTATTGAAATACTTCCGGCATGGAATTTACAGGAATCTTTTTGCCTTCTCCGAATATCACGAAATACGGCTGTATTAATTTTTCAGGCATCAGTTTAGTTTCGGCCACCATGTCCCGGATCGTCCGGTTGGAACGCATTCTTCTGAGCCTCGTCACGGGAAAGAACATATAATTCAGCCTCACAATCAATAATGAATTAAATCCATGTTATCACATATCATTTTCAAATTCAAACTCTTCATCCGGCCGCCGCGGACAAGCCGATACTTTTTATTTGATAATTCCGACGGTATATGTCATAATGCTTTTTTATGTTCAGTACTCTTAAAACAAAATTTTCCCTTGTATATATCTGCCTCGTCGCCATGATCGCCGTCATCGGCGCCATAGCGGTTTTGAGTCTTTACAACCTGAGCGGCGCCATAAACAATCTTATGATAGCCAACTACAAAAGCATCGACGCGCTGGGCAGGATGATGGACGCGCTGGAGCGGATGGACAGCGCCATATTGATATATATAAACGGAAACAGGAATAACGGCGAAAATATTTTCACGGAAAATCGTGCAAAATTCGAGAACTGGCTTCCGGTCGCGGACAACAACATCACCGAGCCCGGCGAAAAGGAACGCATCGAGACCCTGAAAAAACGTTATGCGAAATTTACCGGCTTTTTTTCTCGCGTCAGGGAAATAAGGAATTTCGAGAACGCCGAAAAAGCCGCGATATTTTACGAAAATTCGATAATGCCGGAATTCCTGGAAGTGAAAAAAGAGATACGAGCCATCGTTGAATTGAACGAAAAAGCCATGTTCAAAGGCAAGAACGAAGCGACGGACGGCGCGAAAAAATCCACCGTGATAATCCTCGTTTCCGCTGTCACTCTCGCGCTCGGCGGACTCGCCGTTTCCGGATATTTCGTCAACAGGCTCCTTTACCCGGTATATTCGCTAACCGACACTTTAAAAACGATCAGAGAAGGAAACATGAATCAGCGCGCGCAGATCGTTTCCAACGATGAAATCGGCGTTCTCGCGGGCGAATTCAACAACATGACCGGAAGGCTTTCTCAATTCGAGCGAAGCACGCTGGGAAGCGTGATGACGGAAAAAAACAAAACGCTCGCCATCTTGAAAAGCATATCGGACCCGATCATCGTAATGGATCGGGACTATAAGATCGTCCTTTTGAACAGCGCCTTCGAAGAGTATTTCGGAGTCACGGAGGAAAATGCGGCCAACCGCCACTTTCTCGAAGCGATCAAAGACGAGGATCTTTTCGAGCATATCGCGCTGGTTTACGTCAAAGGCCAGGAAGCCGAAGGAACGGGAATAATGGCCATAACCGGCAGGGAGCGGACAGATCAATTCAAAATCACCGTGACGAAAGTCGAGGGCCGCGACTCTAATCTCACGGGCCTCGTCGTCTCCTTTCATAACGTGACCGACTTCAAGAACCTCGAAAAAATCAAGTCAGATTTCATTTACGTCATCTCGCACGAATTCAAGACTCCTCTTACATCTATAATAATGGGAACCAGCCTTCTGATGGACGACAACCTCGGAACGTTGAACGAAAGACAGCTCAGGGTTCTCGACACGATAAGGGAAGACGGCGAAAGACTTTCAAATCTGGTAATAAATCTTCTGGAACTGTCCCGCCTGGAATCGGATAAATCGATTTATAAAATGAACGACTGCTCCCCGAGCGACATCATCGAAACCGCTCTTACGCCGTTTTACCCCCAGGCCGAAGCCGGAAACATCGAACTGATCGTTTCCGTCGATAAAAATCTGCCGCGAATCACGGCGGATTTCGACAGACTGTCATGCGTCGTCGACAACATCGTCTCAAACGCCCTCAAGCACTCTGAGGCCGGAGGCGCGATTTCAATCACGGCC
>Ga0079303_10000408_pt1 | contig 10352 bp, 10 predicted proteins | sample Methanogen_OWC_FD_77073 | JGI IMG/M metagenome (GOLD analysis project Ga0079303, IMG submission 77073) | Enriched soil microbial communities from Old Woman Creek wetland in Ohio, USA - Methanogen_OWC | ecosystem: Environmental > Terrestrial > Soil > Wetlands | place: USA: Ohio | collected...
ACATGGCCCATGAGATACACCGCCGGATAGAGCACGCGCTCGCGCAGCGCCTCGTCAATGTCGTCGTAGTCGCGCTCGTCGACCGTGGGTTCCTCCGGGCCGTCGTAGGCGCTGACGGCGTGGAGGATGTTGTCTACATCCACCGCAATCTCGTCCGGGTCTGCGGTCTGGATGTACCACTGGTCCTCGATGTCGAACGGCTCGTGGATTTCACCCCAGCGCGAGTGCTCGAACCGCTTGTCGCCTTTGGCCGTGATGACCCAGCCTTTGTCCTCCGGCTGAAGAACCAGATCGTAGGTCACGTCGGTCACGGCGTTGGGAATCCAGAACATCTCGTAGTAGGGCCGGTCAGCGCTCATGCGCCGCCGCATTCTCAAGCCCTGCTCGCGGAAGGCGTTGATGACATCGGCGTGGCGCTCAAGGTCATGGATATAGCGCTCCGGGTCGTCCGGGTCTGGTTCGGCCACTTCAGCTTCGTCCACGAACGACTCACCAAAAAGCTGCCGAAGTTTACGCCGCGTGGGAACGCGTGAGCCGCCGGGGTAACTGCGCTTGTCCATTGCCTCGGCAAAGTCACCGATACTTTTGGACTGCGCCGCAAGCTGCTCTATGCTGCGCACTTCGTCCACCACGTCGAGGCCGTCGAACACGATCTCCTGAATGCGCTCGACCGTGCCGCTCTTGCCGGTGTCGACATACTCAATGTAAACAACGACCGCTGAAGGGTTGATCGCATTGGGCAGCGCCTCAATCTCAAGGCGCAGCAGCCCGTTGCCCAACTCGATGGCCTTCACGTACGCTGACGAACGCTGCCATGAGTCGTTGTGGACCCGATAACCCATGCTGGGAAGCATCTGGGTGTAATCCATCGCGGCGAGATAAGGCTCCGGCTCGTCCTCTTTGGGCAACTCGCTCTCGTTGAAGATCGGCTCCAACTCGTGTTCCTCAAACCGGAACGGATCAGGGTCGTTGGCCTCGACATACTCGTCGATGGCCACGTAGCAGGCGTGGGCGCTGGCGTCGACAACCGTGCCCAGCAGGCCGTTGAGCCGGGTCTGCCGGTCGCTGCGCACCCGAACCCGCTGTCCGGGCTGGAAGCAGCGCACCCGCACGTAGCGCGTGACGCGCTCCATTTCCTCCGGCGACAGGCCCGTGGGGTCTTCGGGGATGGGCGTGCGCAGGCGGTAAGGCTTCTTGGGTTCCTCGGCTTCCTGCCGCATCAAGCCCAAGCGCCGCAGATTATCCATCTGGTCAGGCGTCATCACCGGGCCATTGATGTTTACTACTTCATCCTCCCTATTCTCGTAGGGTATGGTGCTTGTGTAGGCCCGAATGCGCCGCTTCTTCGTGGCATCAGAAACCCTGCGCTCAATCTCGCCAATCAGCTTGGAAACAATATCCACCACGGAGCGCTCAGCCACGCTGACCATCGCCAAGTGGCGCACCACACGCGTCAGGGTGCTGTTGTAAACAACGATGTTGATGGTATCCGTGGCCGGAGCCACGCGCACTCTCCAGCCGCGTCCAATGGTCTTCCAATCCCGGTTCCACTCGACGGCTGAAATGGCGCTGCGGTGCTTTTCCCCTTTGATGAAGCCGTGCTGTGCCAGCCATTCTTCCCACGACGGCAAGGAGGCAAGCGCCTGCTTCACCGACTGTTCAGTCGGCTCATCCGGCAAATTGACTGGTGTCTCGGCCATCGCTGTAACTATCGACGTAGCGGGCGAGGTCACGCAGCCTCATCAGCAGGTTTCCCAAATGGTTAGCCCCCACTCCCCCGCACTTGCCCCAGAAGGTGTCGCCCCACGTGTTGCCTTCGATAAGCTCCCGGTCGCCGGTTGCCAACAACTGGGCACGCAGCTTCGGATTGATAATGAACTTCTGCCACAATAAATCCGCCATGACCTCCAGCTTGATCTGGGTCCAGTCGGTGCGCAGTTCGACCGTCTTGCCCATGCGCTTGGCCATCCCGGCGCTGGCGGCCTGCCGGATCGCCAACTGGTCCTTGGAGTGGGCGCACTTGGCCGCCTGATATGCGTGCTCGACCGAGGGATACCAGTGCGGGCCGTAAAGCACCCGGCACGGCCAGAAGTTGGAAAGAAACCGATACTCCTGCCGGAACTCGGTTATTGGCCCTTGATGAGCTTGCTCAGCGCTGTCAACTGCTTCGCGTTCGGGGTAATCTTCCACGTCTCCTGTATGAAAGTGTTCAACTGACCCAGCAGGTCGCGAGCCTTTAGCAGCTTGTCGAGCTTTTCCCCGGCGTTGCCGTACCAAACCGTTCTCGACTCGCTGACCGGCGAACCGGTAGCCGCGCTGGTAAAAGTGATCTGCGTGGCGGCAAAACCCGTATGCCTGAGCGCATGGCTGCCGTCCGGGCTGGCCTCCAGCTTCACGTCGGGCACGAAGCACACGGCCTCCGCGAGCTTATCCTTCTGCTGAGTGGTAATCTGGACAAGGCAGCCGAGGCTGGGGATTTCCAGCGCCTTGGTGGACTTCATCCAGCCCTCTTTCTTGTTCCACGCCTTCTGGACCACCTTCCACGTGTCCATTGGACCAACGGACTCGACACCGCTGGCTTTGGCCTGCTTGGGGTTGGTGTTGGTGAGCGTTCGCTTTTTCATTACGAGGGCACAGAGCTTTCGATGCCGACGGTGATGGCACCGCTGCCGCTGGCAATGACATCGCGCAGGGCGGCGACCTCGTTGGCTAACATGAACCGCGCCACGGTGTCGGGGTTGTCCTTCGCAAATCCTTTGCCGTACACCGCGTCAATCGCGGCGTGGACCTGCCATATCTTGTTGGCCAGTTGGCCGTCAGTTTCAGCACTCATAGTTTTTTCGGCCCGCGTCAGGCCCATCCAGTGTAATAGTCGGCGCACACTTTGTTAGAACTGAACGCCGAGCCTTTCGATCACGGCTTTCAGCTTCCGCCACGGTTCCTCATCAAAGAACGGACTGGCCTTGGCTTCGGCGTAGCAGGCCGCGTAGGTGTCCTTGGCTTCGGCCTGCATGAACTGGTCTTCCATCAGCAGCGATTTCTGGTCCGCCTGCGTCGGGTGCAGCGACCGCCGAAGCTGGTGCGTTGTATACAATGCTTGGCCATGCTGCTGCAAGGCCAGAAGCATCAGGCCCGCCAAGCGCAGGAATAGGCGCTGGCGCTCGCCGCTGTCGCGCCACACGTAGCCGCTGGCGTCGTTGCAGACGGCCTTGCCCGCCATGACCTCCGCCGCCATCAGAAATTCCAGCAGGGTCATCGACTCCACCTTCATCTGCCCGTGTTCCCGCAGGAGGCATTGCGCCCCTTCAGCGGCCAGTTGTTGTGCCTGTTCGAGCGTTATCATATTTCATGTCATCCAATAGAACCTCAATTAGCGGCCTGCCGACCGAATAAGCCCGCTTGCAGACCGGGCAGAACCACCGGCCCGGACCTGTCAACCTGAATTCCCTAGTATGGCACCACTGCGTCGGATTGTCGCCCTGCGTCATCGGGTGCGGGATGTCGCAGATTTTGCGCCCCTTGCTGTCCACGGGCCACGGATTGCCCATCTGCATCCGGTGGATGTGCGCCCGCTTGAGCAACTGGCGCACCGTGGACTCACTCTTGCCGATCCACCACGCAATATGCGACAGCGGCTTGTGCTCCTGCCACATGCGGTAAACGTTCTCCCAGCGGGCGATGGTATTCTTGTGCCCGGCGTTAAAGAGCCGGATTGCTTCGGTTGTTGATACCGGGTCGTCCACGGTAGTTATCGCATGAGCGCTGCTCGCATCGTTCGCCACTTAATAGAAGAACCGGAAGATGATCCTTTGGACATCGGGCCGCTGGACCGCTACACCGGTCCCGTGGCGTTCAACGCCAGCATCAAGGACATCCTTGAGCACGCCGAGTTCCTGAAGCAGCAGGCCGAGCAGGCTGGAGCGCTCAATCTGGTGCGGCGGCCCAACAGCTTGGGCACCACGCGCAGCGACCGGGACATTGACCGGGCCTTCCTGCTCATCGCCGTGCGCCAGATTCTTGAGCAGGAAGAACACGCGCCCCAAAAGATCGCGCAGGTTCTTGAAAGAGAAATGCACTCAATCTGGTCCTGAGTATGGCTGACGCAAAGGCCATTGTAAACAAACTCATCGAGGCCGAGCCGGACCCTGATTCCCCGGCGCAGTACCTCGACTGGTTGGGCCAGAAGGTGGACACCGGCCCGCTGGATAAAATCCGCTTTGGCGCGTACATCTACACCACCGACGAGGACACCATCCGCACCAACGCCGAGGAACACGGAGTTGATGTTGAAAACCAAGACTTTTGGGAGGCTATCGAGCGCGACATGGCCATCATCGAGGCCAACGCGCTGCGCCTGCTGCGCGAGGCGGGCCTCCACGTCAGCGACGAAGGCCACAACGAGAATGCGCGGGTCGCCAGCGTGTGGATCGACACCGACGAAGAAGACCGGCGCTTGGCCTTGCTCAAGGCCGTCATCTCGTGGGCCGAGGGCGACTGGCCCAGCACGACCAGCGGCACGATGGACTACGCCTTCGGCGCTCATACGACCTCCGACCTTTACAATAACACGTCAGAAGTAGCCCGCTTCATTGACGTGACCATCGAGTTCACCGGCACCGACGCGCTCGTGGAGTGGTCGCGCCTGAACCTGAACGAAGCCATCACAGGCGACCCGGATGACCCGGAGGTCTTTCTCAAAAGCTACATGCCCCGGATGAAGGGCAAACTGTGGATCAACTTCGACGCCATCAAGCCGAACTTCCCCGACGCACCCTCCAACTGGCAGCGCGAGAACGTCAACGCGCTGGACCTGTTCCGCTACAACCGCCTTGGCGAAATGCGCGAAATCTATCGCCAGATGAAGGCGGACCACCGGCAGCGCGGCGCGACCGTACCGGTCAGCACGACGACCTACCGCTACAAGCTCCATAATCCCCAAGGGCACAGCGTTGTCCGGCACTGGCTGGACAAGATCGGCTGCCCGCCTACGATCATCCAATGGGCTTGCGAAACCAATCCGCCTATCTGGTTGTTCGTGTCAGCCAAGGAGTTCAGCGACTACATGCGGATGGTTTTCCCGCAGGCAAAATTCGATGAAAGCGTCGACGACCCAGAGCCGCTGCTGAACCGCATGAAAGCGGAGGCACCTGCGTTTCTCGACGAATGGAAAAAGCAGGCCAAGGGCTGCCTCATCTGGCACTACGGCGCATCCGAGGTCGCCGACGAACTGCCACTGATCGACAACGCCGCCAGCGTGGAGGAAATCGAGCAGATCGTGAAGGACCGCACCAGCGGACTGATGGACTTCGAGGACACGATGCTGCATGGGTTCGACTTTCGTGAAGTGACTGAATCCCTCGATCCTGATGACCCGGACGCGTTCATCCGCCGGTTCAAGCCGCACTGGCAACTGCTCTCGCACCTGCGCAATCACCACTTCTATTTCATCGACGACTCCGGGCGCGTGGCCGTGGCCGACTACAGTATGCAGAATCAGAAAGACCCGGCGACCGGCGACGACGGCCTGCTGATTCTGGACAAGAGCAAGCCCATCACGCGCTACCGTGGCTATCTGGGCAAGAAGATGTGGAACATCTTTGTCACGCAGTACCACGGCGGCGTGGGTTCCAAGCCGACGCCTTCAGGAATCGGTGCCAGTGAGGAAGAATTCGCGGACCTCTGGCCCAAGCTGGAGCCGCTGGGCTTCAAGCAGGCTGTGCGCGAGGCTGAGGAAGACCCGGACCCCAAAGCCTACCTCGACGCCGTGACCGGCTGGATCGACACCTTCGTCAAGGCGGGCATGACCGCCGACACCAGCGAGGGGCACGAGGGGCAGTGGTGGATCAAATGGCGCTTGGGCGGTGCCCACGTCTGGATCATCGTCAAGGTGCGCCGACCCATCTTCATGCAGATTTTGGTCAACGACGCGCTCTACGGGCGCAATTACCTCCAGCGCACGTTCGAGTTCCGGCAGGACTATAAAAACGTCGACCAGAAACAACTGGTCCAGTGGTTTCAGCTACTCTACCGCGTTATCAACGACGCCGTGAAGCACGAGCGGAACGATGCGGACATCGTTTCCAAGCTCATGAGCCGCATCGAGGCTTACCACACCGAGTTCAAACAGAAGCAGGATCGCGGGCGCTTGGGCGAGGCACTGGACGACCCGGAGATGCAGCGCTTGCTGGACAAGGTGACACCAGAGCAGTGTTTACACTGCGGCAATGACCTGACCCAGCGCCATACCGTGGTGCGCCGGTACTACGACCGCAACCTGCGCAGCCATGAGCTTTCCGGCCACTACGAAGGCAGCGAGGGCTACTGGACCAACGACGAGCAGCCGTCAGCCAACCTGATCGCCATTCTGCCCAACGTGGCGACTTTCGACGACATCTGCCAGCGCTGCGGCACCAACACGGCCCAGCCGGTGCGCCACGAGGAAAGCGTCGACGACTTCGACCCCAAGGGCGAGGCCATGCGCCTTATGGCCAATGCGCCGATGCGCTACGCGGAACTGCGCCGCTGGACTCCGTACATCCATGTTCCACGTGGATCATGGGCCAACCCGGAGAACTATTACTACACCGTGTTCATCGTGCCGGTGTTTACGTGGACCGGGCGGCTGAGCAAGGCCAACAGCTACCGGGGCTGGCTGCGCATGAAGCAGTTCACTAACGATAACCCGCCGACATGGGAGCAGCGCGTGGCCGCCGTCCGGGCGCTCCTGCCCGGCAACCTGCCCGGCTTCTACCCCAGCAGGCTCAAGCGGCGCGGCTTTCAGATCGGCGAGCCGTACGAGCCATACGAGGGCAAATTCTACAGCGACATTCAGGAGGGGCGCGATCCCGACTTGCCGCCAGAAGACGACCCGACCGACGCGCTGGAACGCTTTGCGGCGCACCACGAACAAGTGGAAAAGGACGCGCTAGAGTCTGCCATCCAAATGGCCATCGAAGAATTCGAGACTCGCGTGCGCCTGCAAGGCATCAACGACGCCAAGCGGGCCGATCAGTTAGCCGCCGAGGTCGGCAACCAGTACGCGGAGATGGGCGGCTATCACAACGGCACCGACGAGTACGACATCGTGGTATCCGCTGTAAACAATGCCTGCGGCGAGATGTTTCCCGGCCAATGGGAGGACTACGTTCAAGAAGCGCGACCCGATTCCAAACAAGCGGACCAATTCCTCGAAATCCTAGAATCCGACGGCTTCATCAGCCGGAAGGAGAAGGAAACGTACAAGCTGGGGCGCAGCGACGAAAGCGACGCGGCGTTGGTGTCCTGCTACCGGCAAGTCAACCGCAACATCATCGACGACAACGTATGCAACGCGTGGTGCCAGCGGGCAGCGCAAGCTGTTCGGAAAGCCATCGCCGACTACCACGCCGCGCTCAGTGACGCCACTAAGGGCGTAACCGAAGCCCAGCCAGTCGACCCGGATGACCCGGAAGCGGCCCTCCGGCACGTGCCCGTTCCAGTGCGAGCTTGGGCCATCGGCTTTCACGGCCAACACCAGACACAAGTCGACTTCAACGCTGGACCTTATTTCGACAATTTGGCCGCCGAGGAAAACGGGCTGGAGACAATGATTAACTTGGCCAAGGAAGGCTTCGCCATGAGCCGCGAAGCCGACGAAGTAGCCTATTGGTTCCGCGATACTGTACTCAAGGAGTTTTTCGAGAACAACATCGAGATGGGCTACGAGACGCACATGTCGCAGAACGATGTAAAGCGCTGGGTCGAGCACAACAAGCCCGACTGGTATCCGTACCTGTGGCCCAAAGACACAGCGGTCGACAAAGGCTACGACGTTACCGAGGCTGTGGACCCGGACGACCCGGAAGCTTATGTGCGCCACATGGAAACGGACTGGCGCAAAATCCTCCGCAAGTACGGCTGGAAGCCTGACCCGCACGGCGAGCATCTTCACTTCACGCTGGAGTTTCCTGATCGGGTGTGGAAGCGCCCGGTGCGCGTCTGGGCCACGCACGGCTGGGCCGAACCGCCTGAATTTCATTACGAGCACCCCGACCCGGACGACCCCGACATTGACGCCGAGGACGCCGCCTACGACGAATGGCTCAAGCGCCCCGGCAATGACGAGTTCGAGCGGATACGCAATCGGGACATTGCCTTTCCCGACTACGTGGTCTTTCAGTTCGACATCGAATCCTACCGGCGCATTGAAGTCCCGGTCGGCAAGCTGGAGAACTTCTGCGCCCGGTTCGTGCGCGAGGCCAAGAACATCGTCGGCACCGAAACCGTAGCTTCGGTGCATCAAGGCCGTGGGCTGGTGGAAATGCTTTGGCAGAAGGCCAAGGAGATCGCTCGCGGCCTCCAGATTCCGCTCAGGGAGAGCCAAGACCTGCCGGTACCGGTACCGCCGGAGGATGAGGTTGATCCCAAAGCCTACGCGATGGACCTGCCCCAGCGCATGGCCAGCTACGTCAAGGTCAACAGCAACGAGGAAGCCGAGCAGCGAGCCGTCGAGGACTACGAGCAGGCCAAAGGCAAGGTTTTCAAGGTGCCCTACCTGATGGCATGGCGCGAGAGCGACACCATCGAGGTCCACGGCGACTTCGTGGTGCGTGTACTGGCGACCGACATCGAGGACGACATCCTGCGCTGGCACGACCAGTACCTCGATCCAGTCTGGGAAGTCGAAGTGCTCGACGGCCCGCCGGAGGACATGGAGCTTCTGAAGGACACCCGCAGCCATTACATCGACGCGACCAGCTACACAGTTACCGGCAAAGTGCCGCCGCTGAGCGAGGCCGAACTGCCGGTGCCGCCGGAAGACGAGCCAACCGATGTCATCAAGCAGCACGAGCGCGGCCTGCTCCTGCCGGAGCTTGAGCGGCTGGGCTTCACTTACCGGCGCGAGAAGGGGCAGGAATGGGTCTACGGCGACGAGATACCGCGCTGGTGGTACAAAGTCTACAACGAACAGACCCGGCACGCCCTCTACGTTTACTTCTGGGGCGGCCAGACCCCGGAGGTCCAAGCCAATGTTTACGACAGCGAGAAGCGCGAATGGTTCAAGCACGGCGAGGATTCCTCGCCCCGGTCCCCGGCCCAGAGCCAAGCGCATCTCTCCGCCGTCGTGCGCGACCTCGACGCGGCCATGCAGCGCATGGACCCGCTCAACCTGCCGGTCACCGAGCAATACGCCAGCATCAAGCGCGTGCTGGACCACCACCGCAAATGGTGGGACGACACACTGGACTACCTCATCAACACCCAAGGCGGCACGCTGCCGGGCCGAATGGGGCCGGGCCAGCCCGCCTGAAAATAAGTAAAAATTGATGTTGACTGGTGACTGCCAGTCGTTTACAGTCGCCGCATGAATAACTGGCAACCAAGACCGAGCGACATTGCGTGGACCCAAAACCTCATCGACAAGATGAAGGACGGCGGCATCTGGGGCATTCCCCGCGCCAGTAGCGTGTGGCGCTTCGACAAGACCAACAAGGTCATGGTCCAGATTTACGGCGACGCAGACGAGCCGGACAACGAAGCCCTGCGCATCATCTGCCCGCTGATCGGGTGGACCACCGCTTACCGGCCCGAACCCATGACTCCCGAACAGGTCCAAGCCGCGATGACGGACCTCACCGCCGAGACGGCGGGCAGCGGCAAAACCATCAACCGCGCAAGCCTCTAATGATCGCTCATTACTTCAACCCCACCGCTCGCAAGTTCATACTGCTCGGCCTGTTCGCGGGCATCGTCCTGATCGCGTGGCCGCTGCCCGCCGCCCGCTATTGCTGGCTGTGCTTCTTCCTCTCCTGTTACACGCTTTTGAGCCGTAATTAGTTTGTGGCTCGCGCACGACAGATCATCGAGGGCATCGACGACCCTGAAGGCTTTGGACTTCAGGCCCACATGGATTCACCCGTCGCCCGGCTGGCCCTGACCAACGGCTTCGTGCGCGACGACCGCTTTGAGAGCGAGGAACGCTACGTCAAGAAGCTGAGCAACGGGCAGGAGGCATGGCTGCGCACGCGCCCGCGCTCTGAGTTCGACGAACCGGAGACGCTGGACCCCCGCGACCCGCAGCGCCACGGCGGGCGCGAGTGGGAGTTCCTGCTGGTGAAGCCCGCAGTGGTCTGCCAGTACTGCAACAACCCGCGCACCAAGGCAACCGGCAGGTGCCCGCACTGTCACAAGACGGTCGGCGTGCGCCAATACCACGAGCACGAGCAACTGGCCCGCGCCAACGAAGTGGTCATGAACTACCTGCTGGGCGCACTGCTCCAGCGCCTTGCCACGTGGAATCCCCGCGTGCCGCGCCCATGAAAGTGCTTGCCTCAGTTTTGACTCACGGACAGCGAGCCAAGCTGGTAGGCCGA
>Ga0079303_10000409_pt1 | contig 10314 bp, 10 predicted proteins | sample Methanogen_OWC_FD_77073 | JGI IMG/M metagenome (GOLD analysis project Ga0079303, IMG submission 77073) | Enriched soil microbial communities from Old Woman Creek wetland in Ohio, USA - Methanogen_OWC | ecosystem: Environmental > Terrestrial > Soil > Wetlands | place: USA: Ohio | collected...
TTATGGGCGAGTGAGATGTCGAGCGCGGTCACGCGATCGCCGGCTTCGGCGCGCACGCGTTGCAGCAGGCGGTTGTCGCGTTTGACGCCGGTAATAAGCTCGCCGTCGCAGGGATCGGCCAGCCGCAACTGGTGCAGTGCGCAGATGCCGTCGGCGTCGCCGTTGAAAACATCGATGTTTCTCATTGGCTGCGCCTCCCGATCGCCTCGTTCAGCCGCAGCAGCGTTTCAACTGGCGGCGCTCGTTCCGTGTCGATGGCGACGCAGCATGTCAGTTCGTCGCCGTCCAGCGGCTCGGCGCTTGCCCGCTGGCGTTCCAGCACCTCCACCGTGGCCTCCGAGGCATCGCTGCCGGCCTGCTCCCGGCGCGCCAGGCGCTGCCGCAGCACCACTTCCCCGGCGCGACAGTCGACGATGACGAACGGCACATCGACCGCGCTCGCCGTGCGGCGCAGGAGGTCGCGCTGCCAGCGCTGGAGAAAGGCCGCGTCCATGATCGCGGTGTGACCCGATTCCAGGATCAGGCGCGCCAGCCTCGCCAGTTCCTCGTAGGTTTCGCGCGTCGCCGCTTCGGAATAGATGCCGCTGTCGATGCCGGAGCCGCTGCGCGCATGGCCCGGCAGATGGCGCAGGCGCTTGCGCTCGACGTCCGAGCGCACCCGCACCGCACCGCTTCCTTCCAGCAGCGCTTGGGAAACCGCGGTCTTTCCCGAACCGGACAATCCGTGGGTGATGATGAGGGCGGGAGCGGGTAGCGCCATGCAGCGTCGGGCATAGCGCAGATACGCCTCGTAGCTCGCCAGCGCGGCGGCGCGCGCCTGCGCCGTGAGGTGCTCCTGGCTGGCGCGGATGCGCGCCACCTTGGCCCGCACCATGGCGCGATAGACGCGGTAGAAATCGAGCACGGCGAGGCCGCCGTAGTCGCCCGTCTGCTGCAGATAGGCATCCAGAAAGCGCCACGCGTAGTCGGCGCGGCCGCGCTCGGCCAGGTCCATCACGAGGAAGGCGATTTCGCTGATGACGTCGATCCAGCGCAGGTTGGGATTGAACTCGATGCAGTCGAACACCTGGATCGCTCCGTCCACCAGCGCGATGTTGCCGAGATGGAGATCACCATGGCATTCGCGGACGAAGCCGTCCCTGCGGCGCCGATCGAACGACGGCGCCAGCCGCCGCAGCGCCTGCAGGCTCCAGTCCTCGATGGCGGCGAGCGCGGCACGCTCTTCGTCGCTCCCCAGCCGCGGCCGGATCTGGGCGAAATTCTGCTCGACCGGAAGGGTGACGCTGGCGGCGCTGCCGAAGCCGGAATCGGGTGCGGCGCGCGCGATGCCGCGATGGAAGTCGGCCACCTCCCGGGCGATGGCGTCCACGTGCGCCGGGAGCAGTTCACCGCGCGCCAGCATGCCGTCGAGGAGAGCTTCCTGCGCGAACTCCCGCATCTTGACGGCATACTCGATCGGCGCGCCACCGCCGTCGAAGCGTGGAGCGTCGGCCGAACCGCGGATCGGCACCACTTCGAGGTAGATGTCGGGCGCCAGCCGGCGGTTGAGCCGCAGTTCCTCCCCGCAGCAGAAGCGCCGCCGCTCCAGCGTGCTGAAATCGAGGAAGCCGAGATCGAGGGGCTTCTTCAGCTTGTAGGCGTACTCGCCGGTGAGCAGCACGGACGAGATGTGGGTCTCGATCAGCCGCACCCGCTGCACCGGATGGGGATAGCGGGCCGGATCCATGAGCTTGCGGACCAGGGCTTCGTGCGCTTCGATCGCGCCGGCCGCAACAGGCTCCCCGAGGCCGCCTGCGGCGACGGCGCAATTGCCCTTTGCATGGCTGGTCGGCACCATGGGTGCTTGCCTGCTATGCGGCGGCCCCCGGGTGGCGCCGGTCCACCCACTGCGCCAGCGCCCGCAATGGCTCGGCGACGGTGGCCTGGAACGGGCGGGCCGGATCGAGGCCGCGCAGCGCTTCCGGCAGTGTCGCCAGTTGCCGCCGGGCGTACTCCCGGACGGCCGCGAGGCGCGGTTGGTCTGGCAGGCGCCGGCCGCCCCGCATCACGGGCCTGAGCAGCGGCTCGCCCGCCGCTGCGTCGTCGGCGGTGGTGAGGATGTCCTGCTCGATGCAGCCGGCGGCATCGAAGCGCCGGAACACCTGTTTTCGCCCCGGCCAGGTGGCCTTGCCTTCGGAGCGCTTGCGGCGCGCCTCGCCGCCGTATTCCTGCAGCTTGTAGGCGCAGTCGAGGTAAGGCATGTCGGCCGAGGTGTTCATGCGCGTGCCGACGCCGAAGCCGTCGATCGGCGCGCCCGAGGCGATCAGCTCGCGCAGGCGGAACTCGTCGAGATTGCCGCTGGCGAAGATCTTCACCCCGTTCAGGCCACCGCCATCGAGGATGCGGCGCACGCGGCGCGCATGCTGCGCCAGATCGCCCGAGTCCAGTCGCACCGCCTGGATCGCCACCCCCTCCGCGGCAAGGCGCCGCGCCAGGGGCACCAGACGCTCGGCCGCGGCTTCGGTATCGTAGGTATCGATCAGCATCACCGCGTTCTTCGGGTGGGACCGCGCGAAGTGCTCGAACGCCGCGTTCTCGTCCCCGTGCGCCTGGATATAGGAGTGCGCCATGGTGCCGTAGAGCGGCACCTCCCACAGCCTGCCGGCGAGCACGGTGGCCGTGCCGGAGAAGCCGGCGAGGTAGCTGGCGCGCGCCGACAGCAGCCCGGCCTCGGCACCGTGGGCACGGCGCAGTCCGAAATCCACCAGCAGCCGGCCCGGCGCCGCCAGCGCGGAGCGCGCCGCCTTGGACGCGACCAGGGTCTGGAACTGCAGCAGATTGATGATGCGCGTCTCCACCAGTTGCGCCTGGGGCAGCGGCGCCGTCACGCGCAGGATCGGCTCGTCGGCGAAGAACACGGTCCCCTCCGGCATGGCGTCGACATCGCCGGTGAAGCGCAGATCGGCCAGCGTATCGACGAACGCCGTGCTGAAGCGGCCGCTCGCCGCGAGCCACTCCAGATCCTCCGCCTCGAAGCGCAGCGGCTCCAGGTAGTCCAGCACCTGCTCCAGCCCGGCGGCCAGGAGGAAGTTGCGGCATTCCGGCAGCTTGCGCACGAAAAACTCGAACACCGCCGTACCGTCCATGGCCTGGTCATGATAGGCCTGCAGCATGGTGAGCTGGTAGAGGTCGGTGAGGAGCACGCTGGCCGCCGGGTTCATCGCTTCAGCCCGTGACTCCGGAATAGTCGACGGCAACCGCCCCGGCGCCGAGCATTTCCGCGATGGCACGCTCGCCGTCGCGTGGCGCGACATCGACCGCACGGATGGCATCGGCAAGGAGCACGACGTCGAAACCGAGGCTGCGGGCATCGCGCACGGTATTGAGCACGCAGTAGTCCGTGGCCAGGCCACCGACGAAGACCCGCGACACTCCGGCCCGGCGCAGCAGTTGCGTCAGGTCCGTGCCCTCGAAGCCGGAGTAGGCGTCGCTCTGCGCCGCCGTCGCCTTGGAGATGATCGTCACGTCGCATGGCAGGTCCAGCAGCGCGGCGAAGCGCGCACCGTCGGAGCCGGCGATGCAGTGCGGCGGCCACGGCCCCCCCTGCTCGCGGAAAGAGCAATGCTGCGGCGGGTGCCAGTCGCGCGTGGCGAAGACCGGCAGCCGCCGCTGCCGGAACAGCGCGATGTAGCGGTTCAGGACCGGCACCACCTCGTCGCCGCGCGGCACGGCCAAGTGCCCGCCGGGCAGGAAGTCGTACTGCACGTCCACCAGGATCAGCGCATCGCCCGGCCGCAATGTCACCGCAAACGGATCGCTTGCCATCGATTTCCCCGCGCCCGCCGCCACGTCAGTCCTTCTTGCGCTCGCGCCGGCGCGAGCGCCCGGCGCTGGCATAGCTCTGGCGCATCACGGACATTTCCGCCAACTGCGCCGCCACCATGTAGTTGATGCTGCCCTCCGGCACCACGCCGTTCTCGTCCGGCTCGCCGGCGGGCACGCCGGTGAGCAGGGCGATCGCCTCGTCCACCGTGCTCACGGCATAGATCCTGAACTTGCCCTCGGCACAGGCCTGGACCACGTCCTCGCGCAGCATGAGATGCTTGACGTTCGAATCCGGGATCAGCACGCCCTGCTCGCCGTCCAGTCCGCGCGCCCGGCAGATGTCGAAGAAGCCTTCGATCTTCTCGTTCACGCCGCCGATCGCCTGCACTCGTCCATATTGGTTTACCGAGCCGGTAACCGCCAGAGATTGCCGGATCGGCACCGCCGCGAGTGCCGATAGCAGCGCACACAATTCGGCCAGCGACGCGGAATCTCCCTCCACCGGGCCGTACGACTGCTCGAACACCAGGCTCGCGGTCAGCGACAGGGGGATGCTGCGGGAATAGCGCGCGGCGAGGAACGAGGACAGGATCATCACGCCCTTCGAGTGCAGGGCGCCGCCGAGTTCGGCCTCGCGTTCGATGTCGATGACGTCGCCTTCGCCGAGGCGCGCCGTGGCCGTGATGCGCACCGGGTGGGCAAAGGCGAAATCGCCCAGGTCGATCACGGCCAGGCCATTGATCTGCCCGACCTGGGCGCCGGCGGTGGAGATCAGCAGCGTGTCGCGCAGCACCTCGCGCTGCAACTGCGCGCGCAGCCGATCCGCGCGGCGGACCCGGCCATCGAGGGCGCGCTGCACGTCTTCGCGCGCCACCACCTCGCGGCCGGCCTTGACCGCCCAATGATCGGATTCGCGCATCAGGTCGGCGACGCGGCGCGTGTGCGCGCTCAGCTTTTCCGAGTCGCCGGCGATGCGGGCGGCGTCCTCGACGATGCGCGCGACGGCATCGCGTGCGAACGGACGCAGGTCGTTGCTGCGCACCAGACGGCTGACGAGCAGGGCGTAGAGCCGCGTGTTGTCGTCGCTGCGCTCGACATCGCTTTCGAAGTCCGCCGCCACCTTGAACAGTTCCTCGAACTCCGGATCGAATTCCCGCAGCAGGTAGTAGAGCAGGCGTTCGCCGATCACGACCACCTTGAGGTCGAGGGGAATCGGCTCCGGCTCGAGCGACAGGGTGCTGATCAGCCCGATCATCTGGCCCAGGGATTCGATGCGGATATGGCCGGCCTTGAGGATGCGCTTGAGCCCTTCGTAGGCGTAGGGCTGGGTCAGCAGCTTCACCGCGTCCAGCACCAGGTAGCCGCCATTGGCGCGATGCAGGGCGCCGGCCTTGATCAGGCTGAAGTTGGTGACCAGCGTGCCCATGTGGGCGATCTGGTCCACCCGACCCACCAGGTTCTGGTAGTTCGGGTTGTCCTCGAACACGATCGGCGCCGACGGTGTCGCCGCGTGATCCACCAGCAGGTTCACCTGATAGCGCTGCAGGGAGATGGCACCGGTCATGGTGACGGTAGTCGTATCGCCCTCCGACTTCTGGCTCTCGCGCAGTTCCTCGCCGGTTTCCACCACGTCCTTCTGGACACCGTCGAGGAAGGCGATCACCTCCGGCAGATCGGCGTAACCCTCCCTCAGTTCCTCGATCAGGTGGCCGACGGCGAGGCTCATGGTGTCGCGGCTCGCCTGCCGGATCTGGGCCTGCATTTCGCGCCGCCAGCGCGGGAACTGGTGCAGGAGCTTGGTGAGTTTCTCGCCAAAGGACTCGATGGCGGCGCTGATGCGCTTCTGCTCCTCCTCCGGCAGCTTGTTGAATTCGTCCGGGCCCATCGCCTCGTCGCCCTTGACCGGCGCGAAGACGAAACCGTGGGGCGTGCGCAGCAGCGCCACCCCCTGCTGCACCGACTCGTGGCCCAGTTCGCGCAGTGCCGTTTCCTCGCGGTTCTTGAACTCCTCCTGGATCGCCTCCATGCGCGAGCGGTATTCGTCGCTGTCGAAGGCGCTGGTGATCGCGGTGCCGAGTTCGGTGACGAACTGCTGCATGTCGCGCTTGAGTTGAGCGCCCCGCCCTGCCGGCAGTTTCAAGGCGCGCGGCCGTTGCGGTTCGTCGAAACTATTGACGTAGCACCAGTCTCCGGGCACCGCCTCGGCCGCGGCCTTTTCCTCCAGCAGACGCCGCACGGTGAAATGACGGCCGCTGCCGGGCTCGCCCAGCACGAACAGGTTGTAGCCGGGGCGGCGGATGTCGATGCCGAAGCGCACGGCCTCCTCGGCGCGCGCCTGGCCGAAGCCGTTCCCCGTGTCCGGCAGATCGGCCGTGGTCGCAAAATCGAGCAACGCAGGATCGCAGGCGCGGTAAAGCTGTTGCGGTTCGAGGGGTTTCATGTCGTTTGATTGTTGTTGGTACGAAGGTGGGCAGCCGGGCGCTGCCGATCCCGGTCCTGGAAATTCTACGACTTGTCGGCGGCCAGTTCGCGCAGTTCCTGGCCGAGCCGGTCGAGTCCATACGCAAGCGCCGCCGCGGTCGGCTCGTTGACCAGCCGCGCCACCTCCAGGCCGGCGATGCGCGCCGCGTCCTTGGTGGCGTTACGCTGGTTGTCGTCGAAACAGGAGGGCACGGTTACCACTGCCTTGTCGACCGGCTCGCCGAGAAAGGCTTCGGCTTCGCGCTTGATCTTCTGCAGCAGCAACGCGGACAGCTGCTCCGGTGAGAAGGACTTGCCGCACAACGCTATACGGTCCCGAGTTCCCATCCTGCGCTTGAACGCCGTCGCCGTCCCTTCCGCATTGGAAGCCACCTGGCGGCGCGCCGGTTCGCCGACCAGCATCTGGCCGTCGGCGGTGATGGCGACGTAACTGGGAAGCGCCTTGCCGCCGATACTTACACCCTCGGCGCTGGGGATCAGGACCGGACGCCCGCCGCGCAGCACCGCAGCCGCTGAATTGGAAGTACCCAGGTCGATGCCGACGATTGCCATGCCGTGTCGCCTCCTCGTTTGGGCTCGGCTTCGGTCCCTGCCGCCCTGGCCGACGGATAAGGACGGCCGCGCAGGATCATTGATTTTTGTTAATGATACCTGCGCAGAAATACGCCATGGTTGCAATAAGTCAATGAGCACAGCGGTTGTCCGGTCCACGCGGGGAACCGATGGCGGCAATAAATCGCCCCCCGATCCGGCAGCCGCTGCGGCATCGACCCGATGGAGGCGCCCCGCGCGGGGCACGTGACTCATCCGGGAGAACATGATGAAACTGCCACTTCAGATCACGATTCGCGACTTCCCCCATTCGGAAGCACTGGATACCCTGATTCGAGGGAAAGTGGAGAAGCTGGACCATTTCTACCCCCACATCATGGCGTGCCGCGTCAGCGTGGAAATGCCGCACAAGCACAAGCATCAGGGCAAGGCATTCAACGTGCGCGTCGATCTGACCGTGCCCGGCGGCGAGATCGTGGTCAATCGCGACGCCCACGAAGACCCGCATGTTGCGCTACGGGATGCGTTCGATCACGCCAAGCGCAGGCTGGAAGAGTATGCGCGGGCACAGCGCGGCGACGTGAAGGCGCACACGCAGCCGGCGCCGGGGATCACCGGACAGGCCGGTGGCGAGGAAGCCTGAATCCTTCGGCGACGAGGAAATTCGAAGAGGAGCCAAGCCATGTCCACGCATGCCACCTACGCAGCCTACCCCACGCGCACCATCGTGCCGCATGAAAGCTTCCTCGCCTACGCGCCGCGCGGCCCGGGCGTGATGTGCGCTTTGTTCTATTTCCCGGCTGAACGCGACATCTATGGCTGGTGGATCGGTTCCGCCGGCGGCGAGTTTCTCCCCGCCTATTTTCTGCTGAAGGATTTCTTTTCGACGGACGGCAACCATTGCTACACCACCCGCGGCGGGGATCTCTATGGCGGCTGGCACTACGACTACGAGCGCGAGCAACCGGCGCTGGCGGAACCGCTCGCCGGGGACGATGCCCCGCGCCACCTGCTGGAAGAACTGCAGCACGAGTTCTGCCGCGAGTGGCTGTACTTCGCGGACGATCCGGCCGCTGCAGCGGAGATCGCCGAATCCGAGCGCTACGGGTTTCCCGTGCAACCGGTGAACATTCAACGCCGCAAGCTGGCCCGGTTCGATACGCACGACGCGGTCTGGACCTACGCCTCGTCCAAAGCCGACGCCAACGTCATCGACTATCTGCGCCAGCGCTGGCCGCTGGACTATCGGTTGGAATAGCCTCGCCCTGGGGGTGCGATTCCTGCGCCCCCCGGGGCTTGGCACGTATGGGTGAGGGCGGAACCGATCACCATCGCGCCGATTTGTGTTGCACCGCAACACCGCGCCAAACGTAACCTGAGTCGCCGGGCGAGCGCCGGGTCGCGCCCTCGACCGCAGCACAGGGCAGGCCACCAGCCAATTTGATTGACATTTGAGTCGGACGTGATATCTTCACGAAAACCAAAAAGCACAACGTTCCATGATCGCAGAGCGTAACGGGGTCGCGGCAGTTACGAGAGCGCTCTGCCGATTCTTTAGCGTCCATAACTAAGGTCGTCGTGCAGCGGAACGATGACTGCCGCCAGCGGCTCCGCAGGGAAGATCTGCGGTTTACCGACAAGAAGCCCAAAAGTTTGACTCTGCAGAGAACAGCTCGCGAGCACCGCAATTGCGCCGTCACTGGCGCATGACGACAAGAAGTTGCCGCGGAAACGAGGAGGGTAGCAAAGATGGCCAGGTTGTCGCCTGCTCGGCACGTAGAGCATGGATCCCATGGATCCGATACGTCGCATATATCTCAGGATGCCATTCTCACGCTCGACGAGGATGGTTTCATTCGCGAAGGTAGTCCCGAAGTCGAATCCCTGTTCGGCTACCGCATCTCCGAAGTCATAGGACGCCACGTCTCGTTCCTGCTGCCGGAACTGGCGCGGATACCGCTGCTGCGTGCGGGTGCGGTCAATCCGCGCTTGGCATTCCTATGTCATTGCGGCAAGCGCTTTGCCGCAGCCCGACGCGAAGGCTATGCGTTTTTCGCCGAGCTGTTCGTGAACACGGTGGAAGGACGCGGCCAGGGGCCGCTGCGGGTCATGGTGCGGGAAGCGGGAAGAGCGCATCGGACGCAGCTTGCGCCGGGCGTGGATGAACGGCCGGGGGATCTCGCCCGCGCGATCGATGTCTGATTCGAGCGGCGGGTTTGGGTCCGACCCGCCGATCGAAGCTGGGGAAGACACGTAGAACCGTTGCAACGGTCACGGAACAGGCGATGGTCGGGGGAACCGGGAATCATGGCGCGAGCCGGCCCGGTGCCGGCAGACATCGCGGAGGAGACACAGATGTTTCAGTATTCGCAACTCGCGGAACGAGCCGTCCCGCAGGTGCCGGTCGGCCGTCCACCCCAGATTCGCCACGGAACGTTTGTCCTCGATGCGAACTGCACGATTGTCGGCTGCGATGACGCCGCAGTTTCGCTGTTCGGCCACGCACGGCGCCCTCTGATTGGCACCCCGATTTCGGTGCTGATTCCGGATGCCGTCTGGTCGCCGGAAGCGGCCGGTGACGTCGTGCCCGAGGGCTGCGCGTTCCTCAAATTGAGCCGTGTCGCGCTCGACGCTCGGCACGCAGACGGCAGCCTTTTCCCCGTCATGGCCTCGCTCTATCAAGGCGCCGACGGCACCCTCCTGCTGCGCGTTCGCACTCTGGATTAGGCAAGGCCATCCCATCGCCCCCGCCGACGGGATGGTCCGTCCGGAGGGCATGCCAGTTTGCATCCCTCGGCGCGGATGCCGCGCAGCCCGAGGCTGCGCCGTGCACACCCGATCCCGTCCCAACGGCACGTTTTCTGTGCCCCTGTCTCTACGCTTGGGTTACACTTGGTTCGGGTTTAGCTAGGCGAAGGCCGGTTGCCAGGGGTTCGCGTCGGATCGCGCCCGAGGCGCAGCCGGGAGGTCGAGCGCCTGCCAGCAGCGACGATTCCCGACATCCGCGACGCGGAGTGTTTCCGGTTCGCGGCTGACGGAATGCCTGCCGCCGCGACGGGCCATTGCAACAGGAGCGCAACATGCCCAAGTCAAAAAAGACTGCACCCGAGCCCATCGAGTACGCCAACGGCCATATCATCGAACGTCCGGACGGCTTCTACTGGGTGGAGAAGAAGACCGGCACGGAATACGGCCCGTTTGCCACGCTGCGCGAAGCGGAGGAGGACATGGCTTACGGCGCCGCCGCGGAAGACGACGCCGACTCCTCACTGCAGGAGGCCGAGGACGAAATCGGCATCGCCGGCTGGATAGACCCCGAAACCGGGGAGCCGGCCGAGGAATCGATCCCGCACATCGAGGACAGTTGAGGATCGCGCCGGCGGCGCCGCCCGCGGCGTCCGTCGCAGCGTACCCCGACCCGCCGCCGGATGGCGCCCGCGTGCGGCCGTTCTTTCATCCCCACCTCGTCAATCAACC
>Ga0079303_10000410_pt1 | contig 10310 bp, 10 predicted proteins | sample Methanogen_OWC_FD_77073 | JGI IMG/M metagenome (GOLD analysis project Ga0079303, IMG submission 77073) | Enriched soil microbial communities from Old Woman Creek wetland in Ohio, USA - Methanogen_OWC | ecosystem: Environmental > Terrestrial > Soil > Wetlands | place: USA: Ohio | collected...
TGGAAGCCGCTCCCAGATCAAACGGACCGCGAGGTCCCCTGCCAGGTGCCTCCTGCCCGCTGCTTGCTGCCTTTCCTTGACTCCTCAGTCGACCTCCAACTAGAATGAGACTAGACTGCAGAGCATAGATGTAAACTCGGGGCTCCCGTCGACGGATCTTTTCTCTCCTCAGTCCTTACGCGGGAGTGCCCGACGCACTTGTCAGGTTTGCTATGGACTTCGATAAGCTGATGGAAAAGATCTTGAAGTGGCTCTCCGACCCCAGGGCTCGCGAGGTGATCAAGTCGCTCATCTACGTGCTTCTTCCCCTGATCGTCCTTTCCCTGATCCGTAATGTCAAACGCGCCCAGGCGGCCAAGAAGCAAGCCACCGCCATCACTCCCCGGATTCGCGGCTCCAGCACCGAGAGCCTCGTCTCTACCGAGACCCTCCAGGAAACCATGGCCAAAGAGAAGAAAAAGGTTGAACGGGAACTCCAGGAGGTCTTTGGTCGCCGGGAACGGTCGCTCATGAGGTCCAGGGGCGGCGGAGCCGTCCCCTCCCAGGTACCTGCGGAGGCGCGCATGCCCGAATCCCCTGGTCCCGGCGACGACCAGACGGCCCGGGAAGATCTGATCCGGATACTTTTCGGCCGGCGGAGGCAGTAGTCTCCCTAGACCCGGACCAGGAGTCATCTTCCTGATCCTCGGCCTCTGATCCCTGAGCCCACACCAGCGAGGGCGTGCATCCTTCTTTCCCACCTAATGCGGTCAGAGGGAAACCCATTCCTCTCTTCTTTTTGGATTGATTAAGAAAAAAAACTTGTGTTAGGGTAAAACGATTTTTATATCCCTCCGATCTGGTCTACAGAGCGACGGGGTTCCTCATGAGAGTGAAATTTTGGGGGGTGCGGGGCTCTCTGCCTGCCCCTATTCGGCCCCGGGAGATCGAGCAGAAGATCCTCCGAGCGATCAGGGGAGCTCAGGGTATCGACCTTAGCGACGAGGAGGCGGTGGACGCCTATGTTCGCAGTCTCCCCTATTTCCGGCGGGGAACCACCGGAGGTAACACGTCGTGCGTGGAAATCCGGGGGCAAGGCACCGAGATCATTCTCGATGCCGGCTCCGGTATCCGACAACTCGGGCTCGATCTCATGCAGGGACCTTTTGGTCAGGGCAAGGGTCCCATCTATATCCTCATTAGCCACACCCACTGGGATCACATCATGGGGTTTCCTTTTTTCAGCCCCGCCTATGCTCCCGGAAATCGAATCACGATCTACTCCCGGCACCCGCACATTAGGCAGCGGTTCGAGGATCAGCAGCATCCAGACCATTTCCCGGTCACTCTGGAGACCATGCTGGCGGATGTCGAGTTTGTCCACCTGAGGGACGACTCGAAAACCGCAATCGGTGAATTTACCGTGAGCACTATGCCTTTGCGCCACCCCGGTGGCTCCTATGCCTTCAAGGTGGAAAAGGACGGCTGTGCCTTCGTCTATGCTACGGATGCCGAGTACAAAGGGCTGCTGCCAGCCGCCATGGATCACTATGCCGCTTTCTACGCTGGCGCCGAGGCCCTGGTTTTCGATGCCCAGTTCACCCTCGAAGACGCCATGGCAAAAGAGGGCTGGGGGCACAGCTCTTCCCTGGTCGGCGTCGATATCGCCCTCCAGGCGAATATCAAGCGTCTGATCCTTTTCCACCATGAACCCTCGTACAACGACGATAAGCTCCAGGAGATCTACGACAAGACCCTCCGTTACTACGAAGTCCAGAGGCAAGGTCAGGCCCTGGAGATCCTTATGGCCCGGGAGGGCCTGGAACTGGAAATTTAGATCCATGGCCCGCCAGGGTGACACTCTCCTGCCCACTACGGACACCCTCCGCTGCTGGACAACCAACGGCTTGCCTTCATACCGCTTTCGGCTCCTCGGTGGCTGTGCGGGGTTGCAACACGCTGTCTTCACCCGCCTCGGCGGGGTGAGCTCCGCACCCTTTGCCAGCCTGAACGTGAGTTACGATACCCAGGACGCTGCGGGGAAGGTGCGAGAGAACCTGCGCCGAGTCAGGGCGGCCATGGGGAGCGCCTCCCTTGTCTATGCTCGCCAGATCCACGGGGAAACCCTCCTCGCCCTCCATGAGCGAGCTCCCGTGGATACGGAGATCCCTTATCCTCTTGAGGGGGTGGACGGCTTCGTTTCCAGCGTCCCGCGGTTGACCATGATGGTTAAGGTCGCCGATTGCCAGGGCGTGCTCCTCTTCGATCCGAAGAGACGCGTCGCAGCTGCTGTCCATGCGGGTTGGCGCGGGAGCGTCCAGAACATTGTGGGGAAGGCGGTGCGGCTCATGGCCGCCGAGTTCCAGTGCCGGCCGGCAGACGTGATCGCCGGGATCTCTCCTTCCCTGGGGCCGTGCTGCGCCGAATTCCGCAACTGGCGTCACGAGCTGCCGGAACGTTTTCTCCCCTACCAGGTGCGGCCCACCTACTTCGACTTCTGGGCGATTAGTCGGGTTCAGCTCACGGAGGCGGGAGTCCCCGGCGAGAACATAGAGATTGCCGGCCTCTGTACCAGATGTCACCCGGATGTGTTCTACTCTTACCGGGGTGAGGGCCGTACCGGACGGTTCGCCGTCACGATCGGCGTCGAGGAATAGCATGGTGCTCGAACACGGGGAGATCGTCTTCAACCACCGGCTGAGCCCGGATCTCTACCACCTGGGCCTCAGGTGCCCGGAGATCGCCTCCCTGGTGAGACCCGGCCAGTTCCTCATGGTGCGGATTCGAAGGGGAGATGATCCCCTCCTTCGTCGCCCCTTGGCCGTGCACCAGCTCAGCCAGCCGGGAGGCTTCGAGATACTCTACAAGGTGGTGGGTAGAGGGACGAGGCTTCTCGCCGAAACCGGACGAGGCGTAACACTCGATATCCTCGGCCCCCTCGGCCGGGGTTTCGAGCTCCCGGAGAAGGACGGCCCCGTCCTCCTGGTGGCGGGGGGGATCGGGATCGCGCCCCTCCCTTTCCTGGCGGAGACGCTGGTGGGCTCGGGGCGAAAAGGCCCCTATCTCCTCTGGTTTGGCGGCAGGACCGGTCAGGATCTCGTCTGCGTCCGCCACTTCCAGGACCTCGGCTTCGTCACCGAACTGGTCACCGAGGACGGGAGCGTGGGCAGCAAGGGCCTCGTTACCGACCATCTGGAGGGTTGGCTTTCCCGGCGGCAGGAGAGACCGAGTGTGATCTACTCTTGCGGACCCTACGCGATGCAGCGCAAGATGGCGCACCTCGCCGCTCGGTTGGGCGTTCCGGTGCAGATCGCCATGGAGGCCCTCATGGCCTGCGGCGTCGGCGCCTGTCTGGGATGCTCGCTCAGGTGCCGACCTCCCGAGGGAGGCACGGATCCTTATTACGCCAACGTCTGCCAGCACGGCCCCGTGTTCAGAGGGGAAGAGATCATCTGGGAGTAAAGGCAGGAAACCTTGGAGAGACCGGTCAATCTCGCCGTGCAGCTCGGGCCGCTCAGGCTAAAGAACCCGGTGATGGTCGCCTCGGGTACCTTCGGCTACGGCCAGGAGTATGCTGATTTTGTCCCGCCTGAGCGGCTGGGGGCTCTGGTGGTAAAGGGGATCTCCCTGAAGCCGCGGGCCGGGAACCGCCCGCCCCGCATCTGGGAAACCTCCGGGGGCATGCTGAACTCCATCGGTCTTCAGAATGTCGGGTTCCGGGTCTTCCTGGAGGAGAAGCTCCCGGGGCTTCGGGCCCTGGCCGTGCCCGTGGTGGTGAACATTTTTGGAAATACGGTGGACGAGTACGGCGAGCTTGCCGCCGCCCTCGATGGTCAGGAGGGGGTCGCCGCCCTGGAGATCAACATCTCCTGCCCCAACGTCAAGGCGGGCGGCATGGTCTTCGGGTGCGAGCCCGCCATGATCGACCAGGTGGTGGGGGTCGTGCGGCGGCAAACCAAGCTGCCGATCATCACCAAGCTCACGCCCAATGTCACCGATATCACCGTCACCGCGAGGGCGGCGGAAGACGCCGGCTCGGACATCCTGTCCCTCATCAACACCGTTGCCGGGATGGCCGTCGACATCACCAGCCGCACGCCGCGGCTCTCAACCGTGATCGGGGGGCTTTCCGGCCCCGCGATCAAGCCCATCGCCCTCAGGCAGGTCTGGCAGGTGGTGGGCTCGGTCAAGGTCCCGGTCATCGGCCTCGGTGGCATCACCTCTGCCGAAGACGCCCTCGAGTTTCTCATCGTCGGGGCGAAGGCGGTCCAGGTTGGCACCGCCAACTTCGTCAATCCCCGGGTCACCCTGGAAATTATCGCCGGCCTGGAATCTTATCTCCGGGACCAGGGTCTCGTCGACATCAACCAGGTGATCGGGACGCTCATTTCCCACCCTCCCTGAGCCGCCTCACATCCCCGATCCGAATGGTAAAGCGGGTGGCGTCCAGGTACTCGAGGAGCGGAATGGTGTACTTCCTCGTCGCCTGGGTGAGGTCCTTGAACTGCGGGGTCGATATCTCTTCGTGGCCAGCAAAGAAGTCCAGCAAGCGGCGCTTGAGGTCCTCGAGCGCCCCGCCGTGAAAGTACATGTCCTCCTTTATCTTAACCAGCATGCCCTGTTCCAGCATCCAGGCGAGGAGTTGACGAGAGAGGGCTTCCGGCACCCCGAGGGATTGAGCCACTTCCCGGAAGAAAGGGGGCTGCAGGCCGGCCTGCCGGTAGATACCCTCGATCTCCTCCCTGAGCTTCTCCTGATCCGCTGCCAGCGCCACCTGGTGCGAAGCGAGCCGGACCAGATCCTTTTCCTGGACTACCTGGCCCTGGCGGATCAACCCCTGGAGGAGCTCGGTGAAGAGCTTGCCGTCCACCCCACCGGGCATGCGGCCGAAGAGCTCCTCCTTGCTCATGCCTGACCTGAGAGGCTCGCGCTGGTGGAAATCCTCGAGTTGCCCCTTGACAAGCTCAGTGAGCTTTTTGAGGATCCGGCTGTCTGCGAATCTCCGACCCTCCCGGTCGAACTGCACCGCCCCGCCGCGGCTGCTGAGATCCTGGAGTACGCGGGCGAGTTGCTTGTCGGAAATATTGGTGCGAATGGCGAGGTCATCCTCCTTGATCCCGGCAACGCCTGCATCCTCGAGATGTACCCGCACCAACTCCACGGGTTCGCCCTTCTCGAGCACCGTCAGCACCGCCAGGGTGGAAGCCGCCATGCGCTTGCGCTTCGCGGGCGCCGGATGCAGCACCTGGCCCCCGCCGAGGGTCCGGAGGGGTGAGTAGCTTCGGAGCACGAACCGGTCACCCCGCCGAACCACTACCGGCTCCTCCAAACGGAGCTGAGCATAGCCGCTGGAGCCGGGAGCGAGCTCCTCAGCATCGAGGAGGTTGAGGCTTGCCATGATCTCGCAGGTCCCGGTGTGGAAGCGCACCTTGGCCCGATGCTTGAGGGGGCGAGGTGAGCTTTCGAGATGTTGGAGCCGGACATCCACCAGGCGGGACGGGATGAGGCTGTCCGGGGCAGCCAGGACGTTACCGCGCTCCACGGCGGCCTTCTCGATCCCCTGGAGGTTGATGGCCGTCCGCTGTCCGCTCATCGCCTCGTCCACTTCTTCCCCATGAACCTGGAGGCCCCGCACCTTTGCCCGGATCTCCTGGGGATAGACGACGAGCGTATCGCCCGTGCGCACCTTTCCGGCGGTAGCGGTGCCGGTGACCACGGTGCCGAACCCCTTTATGGTGAAGACCCGGTCGATGGGAAGGCGAAAATCAGCGCTCGTGGACCTTGCCTCTACCGACTGACAGAGGCGCTGAATCTCGGCCACCAACTCCGCAATGCCCTGGCCGCTCACCGCCGAGACTGGAATAATAGGCGCCGACATCAAAAAGGTCCCCTCGAGAAACTCTCTGATATCCTCCTTGACCAGGTCCAGCCAGTCGGGATCATCCACCATGTCGATCTTGGTGAGCGCCACCAGTCCCTGTTTGACCCGAAGGAGCTCGCAGATCTCCACGTGCTCCCGCGTCTGTGGCATCACCCCTTCGTCTGCCGCCACGACCAGCGCCACCAGATCCACCCCGGTGGCACCCGCGACCATGTGGCGAACGAAGCGCTCGTGCCCGGGAACGTCGACGATACCGACGAGCTGCCCGTCGGGGAGTCGGAGATGGGCGAAACCCAATTCAATGGTGATGCCCCTCTCTTTCTCTTCCTTGAGTCGATCCGTGTCGATGCCGGTGAGCGCCTTGACGAGCGTCGTCTTACCGTGGTCGATGTGCCCTGCCGTTCCCAGGATGATCTGCTTCATACCGAGAAAACCCCTGTGCATTTTTCAGTAGGTTTGACCATGTACGTGAAGAGCCCTGTCGCCAGATGCCTTCCCGATCTGTCCGATACGTCCACCTGGCAGACAGCCACCTGTCGACCCCGGTAGACCAGTCGCCCCCGGGCGAGCAGATCCTCCGCTCCCGCAGGACGGAGAAAGTTCAGCTTGAACTCGATGGTCGGAATGGCGAACTCCCGTGGATCCGGGAGAACGGAGTAGAGGGAGACGCCGCCAGCAACATCGGCAACGACAGCGACGACGCCCCCCTGGACCTGCCCGAGAGAGTTGTGAAAGTCCTCCCGATGGCGGAGCAGGACGGTTGCCTCACCCGGGCGAATCTCCAGAACCTCGATCCCCATGAAGGTGAGCACCGGGTTTTTCTCGACCCTCGCCTCGATGCCCCGTTTCTGGAGCTCGGTGAGCTCCCACGCCGCCACCGTTTCCTGGTTTTCCTCCGGGCGATTGTGCATGATTCCTCCGCCCCCTGCCCCCCGCTCCATGCCCTATGCCATGGACCAAGGACAACTGACGCGCCGTTAGGCCCTGCTGCCTACTGCCTGCCGCCTGCTGCCTTCGGGCCGCAAGGCCCCTTGCTACAATTCTCCCCGCTCGATCATTGCCGCGATCACCTCGAGCCGATTCTGCTTGTGGCCGGGCCACCCCCTGGTCCCGTATCGAAAGGTCAGCCCCAGGATCCAGAACCGCCTCCCGTCGAAAAGCATATCCACGGCCACATCGGAGAACTTGCCGGAACAGGCAATCCCCTTGGCCAGGGAGAGCGGCTCCGCGGCCAGCGCCTCTTGGGGCAAAATCGGCTCCAACGGGACGGTGCACCGAAAATCGGCAGGGGCTGGCACCCACCAGGAGCCCCAGACCACGCGGTAGTTGAGGACGATGATCCGGAGTTCCCTGTCGCCAGGGATATACTCCTGAACATATGCCGGATTGAATTTTTTAGTATACCAGGAGAGTTCCCCCTGGTCACGGATCAGAAACACATGGCGCCCTCGAGACGACCGGAAGGCCCTTTTCCCCACAAGGGGAAAGGAAAAGTCTGCGGTAATTCGCTCCTTCTGCTTGTCCCCATAGTAAACCCGCGTCTGGGGATGCGGCACCTTAAGAAGCCGAAAGAGCGCGGTCTGTTTGAGCTTGTCCCCGAGGAAGCGGTAGCAGCTCACGCTGGGAAAGGTCTCTTTCCCCGCACCCGCAAAGATTTCAACAAAACGGACCGTGGGGTAGAAGATCCTGTCAGCGGCGAGGAGTAGCCTCCTCTCCTCTGCGGTGTAATCGGAAAGCTGCGGCCGCACTCCCAGGGTGATCACGCCAGGGCAGTGCCGCAGCTGTTCGCCGATAGCGACTAGGAGCCGTCTTGCCACAGGCCCTCTCCCTAGCCCGCACTCTGCACGAACCACCTGCTCCGACCGCGGATATCGCCGTCCTTCCGGGCGTCCTCGGATCTCCCTTCGACAGGCTCAGGACAAGCGGACCTCGCGACGTGATGCCAAGTGCGCCTCAGGTCCAGTCCCGCGGCGTCCCGGGATGGTTCCCCGGCGGCACGGCCATCGCCACGATCCCGCTACGGCGCCCCGTGCGTAATGCGGGCTAGCAGGTGGTCACACCTCTTCTCCTCTCGTCGTCGTTACGTGGAATCAGAGCTCGGCGGGGATCAGGCTGGCTGGGCGGTCTTGGGCAGCCGCAGCCCGTAGGCGTAACTCCGCATGCGGAAGAAGTTGTCGAGAATACTAATCTTGCTGTCCACGTAATCGTAGACCCTCATGGGCGGATGGCCGTTTCGACGGGACAGCAACTTGTGAAGATGGTCGCTGATCCGTCCTTGAAAGCTGAGGGGTGTGATGAGGAAGAGGGCTCCGTAGCGCCCTTCCGGTATCGATTCCTGCAAAAAGTCCCGGCTGGCGAGCACCACCTGCACCTTGCCTTCCTTGAGTTGGGAGAAAAACTGCTCCTTTCCCTCGCGCGAGACGCCGGCGTCGATGTAGGCGCAGGATATCCCACGAGCCCGGAGCAGGTCCTCGATGGCGTTCACCTGCGTCTCCTCCTCTGTCAGCACTAGGAGCGGCTCCACGCCCCTATCGCTCAACTCCTTCTCCACGTCCGCCACAATAAGACGATTTCGCTCCGGGTCCTTGGCCAGGGCCGCAATCATGGAGCGGTAGTCCTCGCTGCTTTCGTAGGGATAAGAGAATTCCGTCTCCCTCACCACAACCTCTGCCTGAAGAAGACCTCGATTCTCCGTGGCGTCGCGAGTATCGATCTGGTAAAGAATATCTCCCACATAGTAGTAGATCAGTCGGGAGAGCCGATCTCGCCGCGGCGTTGTGGCCGCGAGTCCGAGAAGGTAGCGGCAGTCAAAGTTGCTCACCACCTGGGTAAAGGTACGGGCAGGTGTTCGATGGCATTCGTCCACGATGAGAAAGCCGATGCTCTCGCGAACCTCCCGCACTCGGCGGTACATGGCGCTCACGTGTGCAACCGTGACTCGAGGACCGATCTTGAACCCCCCTTGGCCCACGATGCCGATCTCGTCCGGAGGGAGATTGAGGAACCGCACGAGCTTTTCCTTCCAGTGGTCGAGGAGGGAGGTGTTTGGCACGAGGATCATGGTGGGCTGATGCCGATGGGCGATCATGCGAAGAGCGATCACCGTCTTCCCACTCTTCGCATCCCCCACGAGCGTACCGTGGTCGCGGCTGGCAATGGAGGAAAAGGCCCGCTCCTGGTAGCCCTTGAGCATCCCGTGGAACTCGAATTCCACCGGGTCGACGGTTCGCTGACGATCGATAAGCCGGTAGGTGATGTTGAATCGCTGGCAAAGCTCCAGGAGTTGCCCAAGAAAGCCGCGGGGGATGAAGAACTGTCGCCGCTGCTCATAGAGGCATCGCACCTGGACCGGCACGTTCCCCAACCACTCGCCCCGACTCTGCCGCAGTTCGTATTCGGGGTTGGTGAACACCAGTCGCTCGTTGAGTTTCTTGATGAGCATGGGAGGGAGGAGCGCTGCAGGTATCTTAACGCGTTCGGAGATAAAAATGGTCACGGTCTTGTACATACCGGCAATCATAACCTCCAGAACTCTCTCCCCGGAGAAACGCCCTGCTCTGGCCGGGACCGATACTGCCTTTTCCCCGCCTCTCGGGCTGCAACTAATCTGCCTCAAGTCGCACCCTGGAAAGAATGGGTGCCAGCCGATGGTCAGAGCCGCGTGCAGTCGGTGTAGGCAACGTCCTGAAACACGAAGAACCGGGCAAAAACTTCAAGAAAGTGAGGTAAGTGCGGCAAGTGGCGAATATCCCTGGACGGTAATCCCGATGTCATCGACACAAGCCTGACCGAATTATTGCACTGGTGCGCTCAAAATTCAAGACAAAAACTGTTGGCTCTTAGCCCAGGACTCTCTACAATGCGAGCCTGATGGCTTCGTAGAAAGTCCCTCTTCCCGCCGAGTCGGGATCGAAGGAGCGGCGTTGCGCTTCATCTTTCGTCGCTGCAGCGCACTTCTATGTACGCCTCATTCCTCAAGATTCGCGCGCCTTGTCCCTTTAGCGGGAGAGCTTGTGCCGTTCGCCTTGGCGACCTCTTATTAGAAGTCGTCAAGCTTGTCGCCAGGAGTTCAACGAAAGGAGAATGCGACCATGAGCGAGGCCTCGCCAATTCAGGATAATCTCAGAAAGCTTGCTGAAGACTACCGTAACCACCACGCTGCCCTGCAACAACGGTACCAAGAGGCGGCATCGGCGGAAGAGTTCATCGCGGAGCTGCGACGACGGGATTCAGCGCTAGTGGATCGGTTTCGGCTGGTGCAGCTCAAGCTGCTCGGCTTGCTTCAGGAAAATCAGCTGAGTCTCATGCTCGATCTTTCCCGGATTTTCGACGAGATGAGGGTCGTTCACACCTTCGCCGTGCAGGTGCTCACAGAAACGAAAGACTCGGCGCCTTCGCCGGGCTAGTAGGCGGCAGCGGGGGATAGTATGGTACGTTGCTTCATCGCTCT
>Ga0079303_10000411_pt1 | contig 10299 bp, 8 predicted proteins | sample Methanogen_OWC_FD_77073 | JGI IMG/M metagenome (GOLD analysis project Ga0079303, IMG submission 77073) | Enriched soil microbial communities from Old Woman Creek wetland in Ohio, USA - Methanogen_OWC | ecosystem: Environmental > Terrestrial > Soil > Wetlands | place: USA: Ohio | collected...
GAAGTCGCCGCGAGGTTCACCCTCGACGCCATGCCCGGAAAGCAGATGAGCATCGACGCCGATCTCAACGCCGGCGTGATCACCGACGACGACGCCAGAAAACGCAGAAAGGACCTTCAGCGCGAAGCCGATTTTTACGGAGCCATGGACGGCGCCTCGAAATTCGTCCAGGGAGACGCCATCGCCGGCATCATCATCGCCATCATCAACATAATCGGCGGTTTCATCATAGGCGTTTTCCAGCACGGGCTCACGATGGGCGAATCGGCGGCCATATTCACGCTGCTGACGGTCGGAGACGGCCTGGTCAGCCAGGTACCCGCCCTTCTGATATCGACCGCGACCGGTATCATAGTAACCCGCTCCGCCGCCGAGACGAACCTCGGCGAGAGCATTTCCCAGCAGATGTTCGAGGACCCCAGGGTCCTCGGGATTTCCGGCGGGGCCATTCTGACGCTCGGGATGATACCCGGACTTCCGAAAATGGCCTTCATATTCGCCGCGGCAGTGATCGGCGGGGTTTCCTATTTCATGACGCAGACGAAGGCGGCGAAGGTCGTCGCCGACTCTGAAAAGAAAAAGGAAGAAGAGGCGGAAAAGCAGAGAAAGCCGGAAAACGTCGCGTCGCTTCTGGTCACGGACCCGATAGAGCTGGAAATCGGCTACGGCCTGGTGCAGCTGGTTTCCAAGGCCGAAGGCGGGCTTCTGGAGAGGATCCATCTGCTGCGCAAACAGATGGCGGTCGAAACCGGCCTTATCGTGCCTCCGATCAGGATACGCGACAACATACAGCTGAAACCTGAAAACTACATAATAAAGATCAAGGGATCGGACGTCGCGACGGGCGAACTCATGATCGGCCACTACCTGGCCATGGGCGGAGGACAGGCCACCGAGATACCCGGCATCCAGACCACCGAACCCGCCTTCGGGCTGCCGGCGATATGGATAACCGAGTCGCAGCGTGAGCAGGCCGAACTCTCCGGCTATACGGTGGCGGATGCTCCGTCGGTAATGGCGACCCATATCCAGGAAGTCATCAGGCGCCACGGCCGGGAATTGCTCGGACGGCAGGAAGTCCAGACGATAATCACGACTCTCAAGGAAACCAACGCGGACCTGGTCAACGAAGTCATCGGGCCCAACGGCATCACCCAGTCGATATTCCAGAAGGTCCTTCAAAACCTTCTCGAGGAAGGCATCTCGATACGCAACATGCTTTTAATCATCGAGGCGCTTTCCGACTGTATACCGGATTACTCCAAGGACGTCGATTTCCTGACCGAATATGTGAGGAGCGCGCTGCGCAGACAGATTTCCAAACAATTCGCGTCCATGGATAACACCATATCGGTCATAACCATCGATCCCGAGCTGGAAAACACACTGATCGGCTCGCTGCAGCGCACCGAACGCACCGGATACCTCGCCCTGGACAACCAGATAACTCAGAACATCTACAAGAACGCCGGCGAACAGGTACGTATAGCCCAGGCGAACGGACTGTACCCATTGATACTCGTGACACCCGGAATAAGGCCGTATTTCAAGAAATTCATCGAAAAGAGCATACCGGGAGTGATCGTGCTTTCTTATAACGAAATTGACAACAGTTTCGAGGTAAGGGCGATCGGAATGATCACGGCTTGATTTAAAAATGTTGACGGATCGGCAGAAAAACAGCCCGGCAGTATTTACAAAAGCGACAAAAGAATATATAATATATGAAATATAAATTTTTTTCCCGGAAACTTTGGATAATGAGTACGTTAATTCACTTGAAAATATGATCAACCGCGACCAGATAACGAATTTAAGAAAACTCTTCGTCGAGAACCAGAATGCCGAAACGACGAAAGATCATGAAGGCCGGACTTCCGCTGCCGGCGAGTCGGGCGTTCCCGGCCAGCTTCGTCATCTGCACGAAAAAATCGCTTCGGAAACTTTTTCGACTCAGGCGCCTTCCGAAAAAATCGCCCGTTCCATCGCGGTCACATCCGGCAAGGGCGGCGTCGGAAAGACTAATTTCGTAGCGAACCTTTCCATAGTTCTTTCGAAACTCGGCAAAAAAGTCCTGATCATCGACGCCGACCTCGGAATGGCAAACGTCGACGTGATATACGGAATAAGGCCGCGCTTCAATCTTTTTCACGTAATCACCGGCCAGAAAAAGATTTCCGAGATAACCGTCACCGGCCCCGGCGGAGTTCTGCTGGTGCCCGGCGGGTCCGGTATAGTGGAGCTGGCCAATATCAACGAGGGCGAGCGGCGCCACTTCATTTCGGCCATGCGCGAACTCGAAAGCAGGATCGACATCATCCTAGTCGACACGTCGGCCGGAATCAACAAGAACGTAATGTGCTTCCTGAAGGCGTGCTCCGAGATAATGGTGATAACCGTCCCCGAGCCTCCGGCTATGGCCGACGCATACGGGCTTATAAAGGCGATGGTCCACAGCGAGAAAAACCCTTCCCACAGATTCGGCCTGGTCGTCAACCGCGTCGTCAACGTCCAGGAAGCCACCGACGTTTACGACAGGCTGTCGATGGTCAGCCGCAGATTTTTAAATATCCCTCTCGAAAACGCGGGTTATATCTTCGACGACAGGGCCGTCCCCACGGCGGTCCGCGCTCAGAAGCCTTTCGTCACCGAACAGCCGTTCTCGAGGGCGACGCAGTGCGTCGAAACGATAGGCCAGAGATTGCTGGACATCCAGGGCCAGGACGGCTCCTTTACCGCGATGTCCAAGATCAGGTCGGGCATAAGCTCATTTTTCAGCAGGTTAGGCGAACTTTTTGACTAAAGGTGATATAGATGGATTATGAAGTAAAGCGGTACGTCGCCCATTCACTGGAAGAAATAATGGAGGCGGTGAAAAAAGATTTCGGCTCCGACGGGGTCATAATGAACGTAAGGAAGTTCACCGAAAAAAAATACTGGATCTTCGGCGGCGAGGAGAAATACGAAGTGCTCGCCGGCATCGGGATGAACGTTCCCACGGACTCTTCCGCCAGAAAGGAAAGAAGCCAGACGACGCCCCAGCTGCCCGTCCGCCGTCCCAGGCCGATAATCGAAAAAAAGCCCGAGCCGCGCTTTCAGGAACCCGATCCACGCTCCATCTATATCGGTGACGCCGCCGACCAGTCGCCCGACCGCCAGGCGCCCCAGCACGTGACTTATTCGAAGCCGCAGCCCGCCCAGCAGCCGCAGCAGCCCCAGCCCGTCAGACAGCAGCAGCAGCCCGTCCAGCAGCCCGTTTATCAGCAGGCGCCACAGGATGGCAGTTCCGCCGAGATTCTGAAACTCATCGACAAGATGCAGAAGAGCATCGAGCAGCTCGCGGCCGGAAAGATGTCCGCCCCGACGCCGGGTCCCGACGCCTCCCCCGTCTATTCGGGGAAGCTCCAGAAGGTCTTCGAGCTCATGAAGCGGTCTGAAGTTTCGCCTAACGTTATCGAAAAGCTCATGAACGACCTCCAGTCCATCCCAAACTCGAGCAAGGAGAACTGGGACAACCTCAAGGAGCACCTGCGCCTCAAAATGTCCGACATGATAAAGGTTTCCGGTCAGCGCGACTTCGACCAGACTCCCGAACCCGCCCCCGGCGGCGAAAAAATGCCGAAGCTCATCGCCTTCGTCGGCACGACCGGAGTCGGAAAGACCACCACTCTCGCCAAGATAGCCACAAACATGGTCCTTAAATCCAAGAAAAAAGTCGTCTTTTTCACCATCGACACCTTCAGGGTCGCGGCCACCGACCAGATCAAGGTTTACGGCGACATAATAGGCATACCCGTCGAGATAATCTACAAGGAATCCGATTTTCTCCCTTACGTCATGAAGCACAAGGACGCCGACGTCATATTGATCGATACCGCGGGGCGCAGCCAGAAGAACAACCTCGATCTGCTCGAGCTCAAAAAATACCTGCACAACGGTTCCGACCTCAACATTGAAATTTTCCTCGTCTTAAGCGCCACGACTCGTTACCGCGACATGCTCGACATTTCCAACAATTTCAAAAAAGTTAATTACAGCAAGCTCATTATCACCAAGACGGACGAGACCACTACCTGGGGCTCTATCATGAGCATCTCGTTCGAGACGGGAAAGGCCATTTCGTATATCGGCAACGGCCAGAACGTGCCAGACGACATAATGCCGGCCGATTCGAATTCAATCATCAGAAAAATAATCGAATACGAGGAAGCGTGATCAGGACTATGATATTGACCTCTTCGCGCCGCGGGGTCGGAACCCTTATACTTTCGGCTTTTCTGGCGGCCATCATCGCCCTGGCATTCCCGTTCGCGGCCGTGGCCGCCGATCCTCTTCCCATATTAGGCTATGTCCGCGACTATTCGGGACGTCCGATCGCCGGCGCCGAGATCGTCCTCATCAACGAGGGCGGCGAGGATTCAGGTTCCTCCGCGAGAACGCTTTCCACCGAGGACGGGCTTTTCCAGTTCACGAATATGCCGGAGGGGATATATTCCATCCACGTCACCGCCGACGGTTTCCTCGCCCAGCAGGACACGATCCAGATGACACGCGAAACCAGGCGCGTAATCAATTTCACCCTCACCGGAAGCCGCGACCCCGAGCCCGAGGCTATTTATCTTGGTAAAAACGTCGGCGCCGTCAGGGGAACGGTGGTCTGCGACGAAACGGACGAGCCTGTCGCCGACGCCGTGATAACAATCGGCGAAGCTTTCATAACGACAAACGATGCCGGCAGCTTCAGGCTGAAAGACCTCGGCGTCGGAGAAAGGCGGCTTAAGGTAATTAAAAACGGCTTCGAGAAATTCGAAAAGGACATTCTCGTCAAGCCGAAGGAACAGAACCTGGTCATTCGCATCAACAAATCGGTTAAATACTCGACCGTGGACGGAAGGGTAAGGATCAGGCGCAAAAACGGCCGCGATTGCCCGCCCATAAAGGTTTACCTTGCGGGAAAAGTCGCCGTCACCGATTTCAGGGGAACTTTCAGGTTCGAAAATATCAGGGAAGGCTCTCACCCGCTCATCCTGATCTACGACAAGCGCGAAATATACAACGACATAATAAAAGTAAGGCGCGGCATAACGGTCTACGAGATCATTGTCGACCGCCTCTAATCACTCTTGAAGGAAGGTATGAAATGAAGACATTCGTACTCGACACCAACGTCCTCATCCACGATCCGAGGAGCATCTTCAAATTCCAGGAAAATGAAGTTGTGATTCCCATGATCGTCCTCGAGGAGCTCGACGCTCTGAAAACAAGGCAGGACGGCACCGGGCAGGATGCCAGGGTCGTCATGAGGAACCTCGACGCGTTATGCGCAAAAGGCAAGATTTTCGAAGGCGTCGAAATAAACGAATCGAAAGGAAACCTGAGAATAGAGCTGAATTTTCACGATTGCAAGGACCTGTCGTCGGCGTTCGCGCCCGACAAGCCGGATAACAAGATAATCTCTGTGGCCGTCGGGCTCATGAATTCCGGAAAGGCGAAGGGGCCCGTCGTCATGGTGTCCAAGGACATCAACGTGCGAGTCAAGGCCGAATCGCTGGGCATCAAGGCGGAAGATTACGAATCCGACAAGGTAAACGTGAACGAGCTGTTCAAGGGATTCGACATCGTTTCCGTCACCAAGGACGTCATAGAAAAGTTCTACCGCGACGGAAGGATAAAACTTCCGGACAAACAGTTCTATCCGAACCAGTGCATCCTGCTCAAAGTCGAAAGTTCAGGCCAGTCGGCGCTGTGCAAATACTACAAGCAGTACGACGAGCTGATCCCGCTTTATCACATCGGCGCGAAGCCGTGGGGCCTCAACGCGCGAAACCTCGAACAGAGGTTCGCCCTCGAACTGCTTCTTTCCGATGAAATCAAACTCGTCTCTCTGGTGGGAAAAGCCGGAACGGGAAAGACACTGCTCGCGCTGGCAGCCGGCCTTCAGAAGGTCGTCGACGAGCGCATCTATTCGAAGCTCCTGGTCGCGCGCCCGATCGTTCCGATGGGTAAAGACATAGGCTTCCTGCCCGGCGGCAAGCTCGACAAGCTCGAAAACTGGATGCAGCCGATCACTGACAACCTCGATTTCCTTTCGGCCGCCGGCGGCAAGGACAACTACAAATACTTCATCGAACAGGGACTCATCGAGGTCGAGGCGCTCACCTATATCAGGGGACGCTCGCTGCCCAACATCTACTTCATAATCGACGAGGCCCAGAATCTCACGCCGCACGAAGTCAAAACCATCGTGACCAGAGCTGGAGAAGGCTCCAAGATAATCCTGACGGGCGATCCTTACCAGATCGACAACCACTACCTGGACGAATCGTCCAACGGTCTTTCGACTATTTCGGAAAAATTCAAGCAGGAGATCATCGCCGGCCACATCACCCTGACCAAGGGCGAGCGCAGCAATCTGGCGACAAGGGCGGCAGAACTTCTCTAATCGTCAATCGAAATCACGCGAATAACGCCTGAGGGCGCGGCAACCGCCGCGCCCTCAGGCCGGGTATCATCCATCGCACGGGAGAACGGCAATGTCCGTCAATTTATCGAAAATAAAGAAATACATATCCGGCGCGGCGGCGGTCGCCTTCATCATGATTCTTTTCTGCCCATACGCCGCGCGGGCCGTTTCAGACGAGGACAGGTACGACGCGACCCAGTGGTATTTCAAATCGCGCTATCTTTTCGAGCAGCGAAAAAACGCGGCCGGCGCGCGCGACGCCATATTCCGGGCGTGCGAACTCGATCCCGACAATCCTGAAATCTACGCGTATCTGCGTTATCTGACCGACAAGACTAAAACGAATATTCCGGATAAATTCCAGATAAAAATCCCCGAATACGCCGGCGGCTCCGGCGCGGCGCGGCGCTGGTTCATAAACGGCGTCGAGGCTTTCCAGCGCCGGGCGCTGGAGGACGCCAGTTTCTGTTTTTCAAAGGCGGCCGGATACGATATCGGCGACACGGCTACGGTGGCGATGATAAATCTTACCAACCGCGAAATGCTGCTTATCAAAATGCGCGAGAAATTCGAAGGCGCCGATTCGTTCGCGTCCACTCTGGCGAAAAAAAAGAGCGAGGCCGAAGACAAGGCGCCCGTTTCGGGCGAAGTGAGCGTTAACCTTAAAACCGCCAGATGGCTCGTTTCCGAGGGCAAGACATTCTACGACCCCGACAGGTTCGAGGAATGGTTCGGTTTCGCCAGATACATTTACCACACCCGCAAGGATTATAAAAACGCAAAGCTCGCTATAGACGCCGCGCTTTTATATAATTCCTCCAGTGAAGTCGCGCTGAAATTCAAATCCGATATCGAATCAAAAATAAAGGAAACCACCGAAGCCGAGGAGAAACGAATAAAAGACATTGCCGAGGCCGAGGAAAAAGACCGCCGGAAGCGCGAGGAAGAAGAGCGCAACAAGAGGACCGCCTCTGTAAGAGAAGTCGTGATAGGCGACGATAAAAAAAACGCCAAAGCCGCGCCTGAGATCAGCGGCGATTTTTCTCTCGAAGACTTTCTCGAAGACACTTCCTCGATAACAGTCACTGACGACACGGTGGAAATAGCGGCCAAACCGCGCGAGGAGCTTAAGGTCAAGGAACTCGATCTGGTCAATGAAAGGGTCAAGGTAAACCCGGGACGCGCCAGACAGATCGAGGAAGCTCGAAAATATTCTGCCCGGCACGCCAGCGCCGCTCATTCCAAATTCGAGTCCGGCAAATTCCAGGAAGCTCTGCTCGAATATGAGAAGGTTTATCTCAAGGTGCTGGAAATCGATCCGAAAGAAATCAAAGCCCTGTACAATCTGGTTCTCATCTACAAAAAAATGGGGGAGCAGAAGAATTCACAGGAGATGTTCATAAAACTCGTCGATGCCATTGTCGAAACGCGCGCCAGATACTCCGGATCGATTCAGATAAAGCAGATTTGCACGTTCGTCGACTGCACTATAAAAACCGCCATCGTCAACGCGGCGTTAATGGCATATAACAAAAAGAATTATTATAAGATGAACAGGTCGAACTTCGCGGTTTCAAAACTTCGCGAAGCGGGTTTTCTGGTGATGGAAGAAGACGAAGAAAGGCAGGTCGGCCTCGCTCTGGCCGATAACACCTTTAAATCAGGGCCCGGCCGTCAGGTCCAGTACACGATAAAGGGACTGTCGTGTCTTAAAAATGGGAAATACAGCATAGGCCCGAACGACGTGATATCCTGCAGCGTTCACGGGGAAAATTCGCTGATGCTGGATAACCGCGAACTCGATCGCGTCGAAGACAACTGGAACCCGTGGCATTGAATAAGCAGAAAACAGCCCGCCCACAGCCCCCGGCCCGAGGCCGAGCGTGTCCTTTACCGAAATGACATTTCAACGCGCCGATTTCCGTGAAACCGGAAGTTATTACTTCTCCGCCCTTTTAATCACAACTTCTATCCTGTCGATGTCCGTTCCTTCCGGCATGCGTTTCAGCGCCGAGAGCATTCCGTAAAGAGTATTGGAAATCAATCTTTCGGTAAAATCGTTCAACGGCAGATTTTTGTCGTTGACCGAGACTTCGACGTCGAATAAATTTTTCTTGTCCATTACTTCCTCCAGATATTAAAAATCTATCTTCAATTTGAAATATTTCGCGACAAAACCCGCTACCATGGCGGGATCGTTTATATCCAGAACCGGGACGGAAACCGGGAAAGCGAATTCCGGCGCATCCGTGGCGTAGGCGATGATCGAGTCGCCTTCGCCGAGCATTGGAACCGCGTAATGCGAGGGCCTGAAAACCTCTATCTTGGGAAATTTATCGGTCTTGAACCCGTCCGTTATAACCAGATCGAACCCTTCGAAAAATCCGAGAATATTTTCCACGGGCGTATCGCCGGGCGTGCTTCTGACCAGCGCGAGCGTTCCGGGCGTCGAGATGACGGTCTGAGCGGCGCCGGCGCGCCTGTGCCGCCAGGAATCCTTTCCTTCCCGGTCGAATTCGAATCCGTGAAAGCTGTGTTTTATCGTTCCGACTTTCAGTCCGGCCGAATTGAATATCGGTATCAGTTTTTCTATAAGAGTGGTCTTCCCCACGTTGGATTTTCCAATGAATGAAACGGCCGGACACGCTCGCGCGCCATTGCCCGCCGTTTTATTTTTTTTGTCGCGCCCGGGCGCTCGTTCCGCGGACGATGGAAGCGGTCTATTTGTCGTCATAATACTACCTGAATAAAAAAGCGTGAAGATATCATTTTTTTTATTTTTTTTCCGAAAAATATACTGGGTGTCAAATATGAAAGAAGTCCCGAATCACAAGCCGATAAATTTCAAACCGCTCCTGAACTTCGTCCTTTTCCTGCTCATGGTAGCTGGAATGGGGTTTTCAGGTTACATGATCGGCGGATCGGTAGGCAGAAAAAACGAAGTGCCGGCATATCTGACGATCGTTTCCGTAACGCCCGACTCGAACACGGCGCTGGCGATTAACGACACCGTCGCCGTCCAGTTCAGCGCTCCGCTGAAAAAATCGACCATCTCAAAAAACAATTTTTTCGCCCACGACCTGAGAAACGAAAAGATGATCCCTGTCATTTACCGTTATAACGATGCCAATCAAACTCTGTATTTTTCTTTCCCCGAGTACCTTTTCGCCAGGGAAACCGATATCCAGGTGGAACTGACCGAAGAGATAACCGATCTTCACGACAGCAGGATGAAGGAAGTAAAACGGCTTTTCTACTCCATCGCGAAGAAACCGGAACCGCCCAAAATCCGTAAAAAATCGCAAAAAAAGAAGCAGAAAGCCTCCGTCGAAATCAATGTTCAAGCTTCGAAAGTTCAGAAGCGCACGCTGTGAAATTCGGCTTGAGCATAAGCGCCTTTCTGAAGCAGGCGGAAGCCTTGAGGCCCTGCCCGGCTTTCCTGTAGCAGATCCCTTCGTTATAATAAGCGTATCTTAATTTCGGGTTTGAAGAAGCCCGGCACAATTGCTCGATTTTCGAAATCGCCTTCAGCCCTTCCTCCGCCCGCTTCGGATCGCGAAGCATCAGGGCGGCCAGATTCATCGAAGCGTCGATGAATATCTCGCGGGTATCGGCATTCTTGACTTCGGAGGGCGCCATGGCAATGATTTTGCCCCAATATTTTTCGGCGCCCTTTTCGTCCTTCGCCCGGAGGCGTTCGTTGCCGGCCATCAACAGAAGCTTCAAAAGCCTGTCCTCGCTGGAAACGACGTCCATGTTCGTCGCCAGGTAGCGTTTCAGTTCGACGTTCCCCCTGACCACCGAAATGGCGTCCTCGAGTTTTTTAATCTCTTGTT